>Ga0207709_10000854_pt1 | contig 23310 bp, 26 predicted proteins | sample KBSM34metaG_FD_184397 | JGI IMG/M metagenome (GOLD analysis project Ga0207709, IMG submission 184397) | Miscanthus rhizosphere microbial communities from Kellogg Biological Station, Michigan, USA - KBS M3-4 metaG (SPAdes) (version 2) | ecosystem: Host-associated > Plants > Roots > Rhizosphere >...
CACGACGCAACAGTGCGGCCCACCCGATCGGGTGGGCCGCACTGTGTCGTGTCCCGGACTGTGTCGTGTCCCGGACGGGCCGACTAGACCTTCTCGTACTCCACGTCCGCGACGGACGGCTTGAGGTCGATCGTGGTGCGGAGCGGCTTGTTCGGCAGGAAGATCACCGCGATGACGGTGACCACCGCAACGGCCGCCGCGATGAGGAAGATCCGACCGGTCGCGTCGCCGTAGGCCATCCGGATCACGTCCTGCACGGGAGCGGGCAGCGCCTTCAGGTTCAGGTTGCCACCGCCACCGGGCGTGTGCGAGTCGATGCCGAGCTTCGCGAATCCCTCCGCGGTGAGGTCGGTGACCCGGGTGGCCAGCACCGAGCCGAGCACCGAGACACCGATCGCGCCGCCGAAGGTCCGGAAGAAGGCGACCACACTGCTGGCGGCACCGATGTTGTGGACGCTCACCGTGTTCTGCACCGCCAGGACGACGTTCTGCATCAGCATGCCGGTACCGAGGCCGAGCAGGGCGATCATCAGCCCGATCAGCCACATGTGCGTCTCGTGGTCGATCGTGCTCAGCAGCAGGAAGCCGATGAGCTGCAGGATGGAGCCCGCGACGACGAAGCCCTTCCACTTGCCGAACTTGGTGATCAGCTGGCCCGAGCCGACGGTGCCCACCAGCATGCCGAACACCATCGGGATGGTCAGCAGGCCGGCCTCGGTCGGGGTGTGCCCGCGCGCGGTCTGGAAGTACTGGCCGAGGAACGTGGTGGCACCGAAGAGTCCGACACCGACCGCGACCGAGGAGATGATGGCGAGTGCGGTGGTCCGCTCGGTGACGATCTTGAGCGGGATGATCGGCGAGGTTGCCTTGCTCTCGACGAAAACGGTGGCGATCAGCAGCAGGACACCGACGCCCACCAGCGCCGCCGACTCGGCGGAGATCCAGTCGTAGTAGGTGGCCTTGCCCGCGAAGGACACCCAGATCAGCAGCACCGAGACGCCCGCCGTCAGCAGGGTCGCGCCGAGCCAGTCGATGGTGACGCCCTCCTTGCGGTCGGTCTCGATGTGCAGCGTCTTCTGCAGCAGGACGAGCGCGATCACGGCGAGCGGGACGCAGACGAAGAAGCACCAGCGCCAGCCGAGCCCGTCGGCGATCACGCCGCCGAGGACTGGGCCGCCTGCCATCGACACCGCCATGACCCCACCCATGTATCCGGAGTACCGGCCGCGATCGCGCGGCGGGATGATGCTGCCGATGATGGCGACGACGAGCGCGGTCAGACCGCCCATGCCGATGCCCTGGATCACGCGGGCACCCAACAGGACCGGCACGTTCGGAGCGAAGCCGGCGATGATCGAGCCGACCACGAAGATCACGATCGCCGACTGGACCAGGACCTTCTTGTTGTAGAGATCGGAGAGCTTGCCCCAGATCGGCGTCGACGCCGCGGTGGCCAGCAGCGCCGTGGTGATGACCCAGGCGAACTGGGTCTGGCTGCCGTTGAGATCACCGATGATCGTGGGCAGGGCCGTCGAGACGATCGTCGAGCTGAGCAGCGCGGTGAACAGCGCCGCGAGCAGCCCCGCGAGGACCTCGAGGATCTCGCGGTGAGTCATCAGCACCTCATCGCCCGGCGGGGCGGCGTGGCTTGGCTTGTTTTCGGTTTCGGTCATAGGTGTGTTCTCCCCTGGTTCTGAGAAACGGCGTCGGACACGGCTCTCCGTACCGGCGGGGTCATGAAGGTGTGCTTGAGTCGACGGAGCGATGTCACGGCCTCGTGGGCCTCTTCCTCGCTCCATTCGCCCAACAGGGTGCGTAGGCGTTCGGCCCGGCGTTCTCTGTTCGCCCTCAGCAGCTCTGTCCCGGACTCCGACAGCCGCACGAGCGAGACCCGCCCGTCTTCCGGATCGGCGTGCCGCTCGACGAACCCGGCATCCACCAGATCCGCGATCTGTCGACTGAGCGACGACTGACTGACACACAGGTTGGAGGCGAGCTCCATCTGTCTGCACTGGCCGACGGTGGCCAGCACGTGCAGCACCCCGAGAAGTGCAGGCGGAAGTCCGCTCGTGTCGGCGCCGCCGAGAATATTGCGCAACGCCCTCCCGAAGAGAAAGACCTCCTCGACGAGGTCCTCCGCGGTGGCGGTCTGCACGGCCATGGGCTCCCCTGAACAGAGTGATTGATGCTTGCAGTCTGCAACTATATATTGGTTGCATTACCCATGCAATTTATTTGCCACGAGACTTGAGTCACTTCCGGACGCCGTGGCCCCAGTAGAATCGGTGGTGCACACGATCATGTGCGAGTGGATCACCACCACCGGGAGCGGAGGTGAGACACATGATGTGGCAGGAAATGATGGACATGTTCATGTCCTGGATGCAGCAGATGGGCTGGCAGATGCCCATGATGCCGATGAAGTGACGCCTTGCCAGGGTCCGCGCGGAGCGACCGCTACCGCACCAGCAGCGCGAGGCACTCCACGTGATGGGTCATCGGGAAGGCGTCGAAGGCGCGCACCTGCTCGAGCCGGTACCCCTGCGCGAGGTACAGCCCGACATCGCGCCCGAATGCCGACGGATCGCAGCCGATGTGGATCACCCGGCCCGGGCCCGCGGTCGCGAGCGCGTCGATGACCTCACGGCCCGCCCCGGACCGCGGCGGGTCGAGCACCACCGTGCCCACCGGAACCGGCAACTCCCCCACCACCTTCTCCACCCGGGCCGCCCGCAGGTGCACCTGCCCGAGATCCGCCAGCGCGCGCCTGCCGTCGTCGACCGCGCCGCGGCCCGACTCGACCGACACCACCTCGCCGTCCGGCCCCACCTGGTCGGCCAGCTCGGCGGCGAACACGCCGACCCCGCCGTACAGATCCCAGGCGATCGAGCCGTGAGCGGCCTCCGCCCACTCCCCGACCACCGTCGAATAAGTCTGTGCCGCACCACGATGCGCCTGCCAGAAGCCGGTCGCCGACAGCTCCCACGAACGCCCACCGACCCGCTCCACGGCGCGGCCGCTGCCCTCCACCACATGCTCGCGGCGCGGACCCGCCTGTGCGGCGCGCCTCGCGGTGGCACCGCGTCGGCCCGGACTTCGGCGGCCGGTGCTCGAGACCTTCGCGGGCTCGATCTCCACCACGTGCCGGGCTCCGTCGCCGTCGACCGTCACCTGGATCTCGCCGCCCGGTCGCCAGTCACGCTCGGCCAGGCCCTGGTACGTGCCCAGTACCGGCTGCGGGCACAGCAGGTCAGTGATCACCTGGGAGCTGCGGTAGCCATGGAAACCGGCCCGTCCCGCAGGGTCGACCGCGAGCCGGAGCCTTGTTCGCCACCCGGTGCCGTCTCCGGTGCCGGGCAGCTCCTCGACCTCGACCTCCCGCTCGACGCCTGCGATCCTGCGGAGCTGCTCGGCGACCACCGACGATTTCATCGCGCGCTGGGCGTCCGGGGTGGCGTGCGAGAAGTCGCAGCAGCCGGCCCCGCCGGGCCCGGAGATCGGGCATCGTGCCGTCACTCGCGCCGCTGAGGCCTCCACGATCTCGACCGCGTCCGCGCGGCAGAACGAGCCGCCGCGATCCTCGGTGATCTCGGCCCGGACGAGCTCACCCGGCAACCCGTGCCGGACGAACACCACCCGGCCCTCGTGCCTGGCGACACAGAAACCGCCGTGACCCGGGTTCCCGAGCCGAACCTCGATGCTGCGGCCGTACCAGCTCTCGCTCATCGACGGCCGTCCTCTGGGGCGTCGAAACCACGCCTGGTGCCGCCGGGCACCGCCTGGATGCGCTCGCGCTTGGCCCGCTCCGAGGAGCTGAGCTGCCACGGCACGCTCGTCACCATCACGCCCGGCTGGAACAGCAGGCGACTCTTCAGTCGCAGCGCACTCTGGTTGTGCAGGATCTGCTCCCACCAGTGCCCCACCACGTACTCCGGGATGAACACCGTCACGACCTCACGGGGCGAATCGCGTCGCACCCGCCTGACGTAATCGAGGACAGGCTTGGTGATCTCGCGGTAGGGCGACTCGATCACCTTGAGCGGCACGGTGATGTCGCTGTTCTGCCACTCGCGGACCAGAGTCCGGGTGTCGGCCTCGTCGACGTTCACCGTGACCGCCTCCAGGGTGTCCGGTCGGGTGGCACGGGCGTAGGCGATGGCGCGCATCGTCGGCATGTGCAGCTTCGACACCAGCACGATCGAATGGGTCCGACTCGGCAGCACGCCGTCCCACTCCTGCTCGTCCAGCTCTGCCGCGACGCTGTCGTAGTGCCTGCGGATCGACTTCATCACGACAAAGATCGCGATCATGGCGACGATCGCGATCCAGGCGCCTGCCGCGAACTTGGTGAGCAACACGATGACCAGCACGGTTGCGGTCATGGCGAGACCGATGGAGTTGATGACCCGCGAGCGCTTCATGCGGCGCCGCGCCGCGGGGTCGGTCTCGCTCTTCAGGTGCCGGGTCCAGTGCCTGATCATGCCCGTCTGGCTCAGCACGAACGAGACGAACACGCCCACGATGTAGAGCTGGATCAGCTTCGTGACCTCGGCCCCGAAGAATACGACGAAGGCGATCGCGGCGCCGGACAGGAACAGGATGCCGTTGCTGAAGGCCAACCGGTCGCCGCGCGTGTGCAGCTGCCGGGGCAGGTAGCGGTCCTGCGCGAGGATCGAGCCGAGCACCGGGAATCCGTTGAAGGCGGTGTTCGCCGCGAGCACCAGGATCAGCGCCGTGACGATAGCGATGAAGTAGAAGCCGATCGGGAAACCGGAGAAGACGGCCTCGGCGATCTGTGCGATCAGCGTCTTCTGCTGATAACCCTCCGGCGCTCCGGTGAGCTGCGTGGCCGGGTCGTGCGCGTACACGATCCCGATCTTCTGGGCCAGCGTGATGATGCCCATCAGGAGCACGATCGCGATCGCGCCGAGCAGGAACAGCGTGGTGGCCGCATTGCGGGACTTGGGCTTCTGGAAGGCCGGCACCCCGTTGCTGATCGCCTCGACACCGGTCAGCGCCGCACAACCCGACGAGAACGCGCGGGCGATGAGGAAGGCGAACGCGACACCGTAGAGCTGAGTGTTCTCGGCGTGCAGGTCGAAGCCCGCCGACTCGGCCTTGACGTCGTCGCCGAGCACGAAGATCCGGAAAAGCCCCCACCCGAGCATCAGGAACATGCCGACGATGAACGCGTAGGTGGGAATGGCGAACGCGGTCCCGGACTCTCGGATACCACGCAGATTGATCGCGGTCAGGATCACGATGGCGGCGACCGCGAAGAGCACCTTGTGCGTGGCGACGAACGGTACCGCGGAACCGATGTTCGATGCGGCCGAGGAGATCGAGACGGCCACGGTGAGCACGTAATCGACCATCAGCGCGCTACCGACCGTCAGGCCGGCCGTCGGCCCGAGATTCGTGGTCGCCACCTCGTAGTCGCCGCCGCCCGAGGGGTAGGCGTGCACGTTCTGTCGGTAGCTGGCCACCACGACCGCCATCACCGCGCAAACGGCCAGGCCGATCCAGGGCGTGTACATGTACGCGGAGATACCCGCCACGGACAGGACGAGGAAGATCTCCTCCGGCGCATAGGCGACCGAGGACATCGCATCGGAGGCGAAGACCGGCAGGGCGATTCGCTTGGGTAGCAGTGTGTGCCCCAGCTTGTCGCTGCGGAACGGTCTACCTACCAGCAGCCGCTTGGCAGCGGTCGAGAGCTTTGACACCGGCAAAGCGTAATCCGTCCGAACCGATCCAGTGCCATCCGCCGCCCACTTCGCCAAATCGCGATGTGCGCGGACGGCACGGAACCGGGGACGGTACCGTTCGAATCGATGGTTGCCGCCGCCGCGGCGACCGCGGCACAGCGTCGGAACGCCGACGAGCGGAGGCAAGCGGTGTACGTAGTCGTGATGGGGTGCGGCCGGGTCGGATCGGCCCTCGCGGCCGGGCTGAACCGGATCGGCCACGAGGTCGCGATCATCGACCGCGACCCCGACGCGTTCCGACGCCTTGACCCCGGATTCACCGGGCACCGCATCGTCGGCATGGGATTCGACCGCGATGTCCTGCTCAAGGCGGGCATCGAACGGGCCGAGGCATTCGCGGCGGTCTCCTCCGGCGACAACTCGAACATCATCTCCGCCAGGGTGGCCAGGGAGAACTTCGGCGTGAGCCGGGTCGTCGCGCGGATCTACGACGCCAAGCGCGCGGCCGTGTACGAACGCCTCGGCATCCCGACCGTGGCCACGGTGCCGTGGACCACCGACCGCTTCCTGCACCATCTCACCCGCGAGAGTCACACCACCAAGTGGCGCGATCCCTCCGGCACCGTCGCGGTCGCGGAACTCGATCTGCACGAGGACTGGGTCGGCCACCAGGTCACCGAGCTCGAGGAGCACACCGGGTCCAGGGTCGCCTTCCTCATCCGTTTCGGCACCGGGGTGCTCCCCGACCGCCGCACGATGATCCAGGCCGACGACCAGGTCTATGTCGCCGCGGTCTCCGGGACCGTGGCCGAGGCGGTCGCGCTGGCCGCAACCCCGCCACCCGCGGACTCCTGATGAACACCGTCCCTCAGGCGTCGCCGACCGCGGCGCACGATTCGACCACAGACCCGAACGGATGGACCCGATGAGAGTCGCAATCGCCGGAGCAGGCGCGGTCGGCCGATCGATCGCGCGCGAGCTGATCCGAGGCGACCACCACGTGATGCTGCTCGAGCGCAATCTCGAACACGTCGACCCCGAGGCGATCCCGGACGCCGTGTGGGTTCACGCCGATGCCTGCGAGCTGGCCCTTCTGGAGTCCGCCGAACTCGAGTCCTACGACGTCGTGATCGCCGCGACCGGCGACGACAAGGTCAACATCGTGGTCAGCCTCCTGGCCAAGACCGAGTTCGCAGTGCGGCGCGTCGTCGCCCGGGTGAACGACCCCCGCAACGAATGGCTCTTCGACGACTCGTGGGGCGTGGACGTCGCCGTGTCCACCCCGCGGATGCTCGCCTCGCTGGTCGAGGAGGCCGTCTCGGTCGGCGACCTGGTCCGCTTGATGACCTTCAGGCAGGGTCAGGCGAACCTGGTGGAGATCACCCTGCCCGACGACACCGAACTGGCAGGCAAGCCGGTCCGCAAGATCCAGCTGCCCCGCGACGCCGCCCTTGTGACCATCCTGCGGGGCGGCCGGGTGATCGTCCCGCAGCAGGACGACCCGATCGAGGGCGGCGACGAGCTGCTCTTCGTCGCCTCCGTCGAGGTCGAGGACGAGCTCCGCGCGGCGGTCGGCGTCAAGCGCTGATACAAAAGTTCCGAATTGTCACGTAACTGAATTTGATGACCGCATTGTCCGGAATCGGGCAATGCGGTCATCGATTTTGAGAACCGGTGAATTTCGGCGGACGCAATTCACGGAACGTGCGGAAGGTCACAACCGATGCGACGGCGCACACAATTGCGGTGCACCCATTACCGGTGACCCGGGCGCCGTTCGCTAGGAACGCTCGTCACCCGCACCATTCGGCTCGGCGCCGCGATCCTCCGACTCCACCACGGCGTCCGGCTCGGTCTCGGTGTCGGGCCCTGCCTCCACCACGGCCTCGGCGGCACGGTCGGCGCGCCGGACCAGCCAGACCGTCGTCACCAGGACCAGCGCCGTCAGCGGCCAGCCCATCGCGATACGCGTGACCGCGAGCCACCCGGTGTGATCGGTGTCGTAGAGCTGAGACTGGACCAGATAGCGAGCCCCGAACACCAGCGCCCACGCGGCGGTGGCCAGGTCGTAGGCCCTGACCGCGGCTTTGCTGCCCCGCCACGAGTTGCCATGACCGTTGAGGAAGCCCCACAGGACGCCGACCAGCGGCCACCGGACCACGATCGAGAGCAGGAAGACCCCGGCGTAGGCGAGGCTCGTGTAGATCCCGAACAGGAAGTACCCCTTGGCATCCCCGGTCCGGTACGCGATGAACGCGCAGATACCGACGCCCAGGAAGCCCGAGATCGCGGGCTGGATGGCGCCCTTCGCGATCACCCGCCACACGAGGATTGCGGCCGCCACACCCAGGGCGGCCCAGATGGCCGCGGTGAGGCCCCAGAAGCTGTTGATCGGGACGAAGACCAGGACCGGCAGGGTCGAGTAGACCAGCCCACTGACTCCACCGAGCTGTTCGAGTACGGACTGCTGCTGCCTGTCGGTCACCCGACGAGACTGCCACATGTACCGGCGATGACTACGAATCCCCTCGAAGCTCGTAGTACGGGTTGTAGATCACCTTCTGGCCGTTGCGCTCACCGACGCGTCCGCGGACGAGCAGGGTCTTGCCCGGCTCGATCCCCGCGATCCGGCGCCTGCCGATCCACACCAGCGTCACGGCGTCGGTTCCGTCGAAGAACTCGGCCTCCATGTTCGCGGTCGAGGCCTTGGGACATGTCTCGACGCTGCGCAGCCGCCCGAGCATGGTGACCTCCTCACCGCGACTACAGTCGCAGGCGCGCTGTGCGCCCGATGCCTGCGACGATTCCACCATTGCCTCTGCATCGAGTTGATCGAGGTCCTCGGTGAGCCGGCGGGTCAGCCGACGAAAATAGCCTGTGGCCGCGAGTGCCATAGCGCGCTCCTGGAGCAGGTGCGGTGCGACTGTCGCCCCGCTTGTAGGTCTGTGTGATCGCCACTGTAGACCCATCCCGAACCGGGAACCACACGACTGTGAGGAGTGTCCCGGCCACCGGGCGGATAGCCCGTTCGCGGCCCCGACAGCACCCGTATGGCACCCGCCCCCGGCCTCGGTGCGACCATCGACGGATGCAGGAGATGACATGGCCGCAGGCGGCGGTGGTGCTGCCGGGAACCGGGTCAGACGCACACTTCGCAGAAAAGGCGTTCTCGGGCGCGTTGACGCAGGTCGGGGTGGAGATCATCGCCGTGGAACCCGACCCGCGGCGGGTGGTCGAGAGCTACCTCGAGGCGATGGACGCGGCCGCGGACCGGTATGGGCGGATCCTCGTCGGCGGCGTGTCGATCGGTGCCGCGGTGGCGGCACAGTGGGCCGCTCGCAACGAGTCCCGTGCGGCCGGGGTGCTCGCGGCGCTGCCCGCCTGGATCGGCGACCCGGCCGAGGCCCCAGCGGCGCTGAGCGCGACGATGACCGCGCGCATGCTCCGCGCGGACGGCCTCGACGCGGTGACCAGCGCGATGATCGAGACCAGCCCGGCGTGGCTCGGCGGTGAACTCGAGCGGTCATGGCGATCGCAGTGGCCGCACCTGCCCAATGCCCTCGAGGAGGCCGCGGCCTACCACGGCCTCGTCGAGGAACACCTCGCAGGGATCACGGTGCCGGTGGGCATCTGCGCCGCCACCGACGACCCGGTGCACCCCATCGCCGTCGCCCGGCGATGGGTGACGGTGCTCCGGTCGGCCACGCTGGCCACCGTCACCCTCGACGAGATCGGCGCCGACGCCGGCATCCTCGGCCGGTCCTGTCTGGCAGCCCTGACCTCGCCCTGATCGGCCGCGGGCCGGATCAGCGACGCAGCTGCTGCATCGCCGACCCAGAGCCGCCGGGACGCTCCTCCGGCGGCACGGTGTGATCCTGGGCGGCGGCCGCTGCTGCCTCGGCGGCGGCCGCGGCCTCGGCGACGGCGGCCTGCTGGACCTCGGTTGTCTGCTCGGCCTGCGCGGCCTGCTGCTGCGCCTGCATCTGCTGCTGCTGGGCCGCGATCAGCTGCTCGGCCAGCATCTGCGGGAGCACGACCGGGAGGGGCGTACGCACCGGGTACGGCTCGGCGCCGCGGTTGACCACCGTGCCGGCGAGGATCTCCCTGGCGATCGCGGTCAGCGGCGCCTCGAGGCCGGCCGATCCGACCGGGCCGGCCACCACGCACCGGATCATCCAGCGCGGGCCGTCGACGCCGATGAAGCGCAGGTCGGCGTTCGGGGTGACCGCGTGCAACTCGCGACCCCATGGACCGGTCTGCACACTGATCTCCGCCTGATCGGCACGCAGCGACTCGGCCAGGTCGCCCGCGACCTCGCGCCACTGTCCCGGCGACTTCGGCGCGGCGTACGCGGCGATCGTGACCCGACCGTGCTCGGTCACCAGGTGCACCGCCTGCGGGGTGCCGTCCTGGGCCATCTCCACCTGGATCTGTCCGCCCTCGGGCAGCGGGACCTGCACCGACCCGAGGTCGAGCCGCGATTGCGCGGCACCCTCCGGGTCGTCGAGTTCGTCCCGGTCGTACGGCCCGCCCTCGGGCCGCTCCTCGACATCGAACTCGTCGACCTCGAACTCGTCGCCCTCGGCCTGCGCGTCGACGTCGTCGCGGAGGTCCTCGAACTGATCGAGGTCCTCGTCCACGGCCTTCTTCTTGCGTCCGAAAATCATCGTGCCCCTTCCTCGGGGAGTGCCGACACCGCGTGCAGGCTGGCATGTCCACCACTGGATCCGTATCCACCCGCGCCCCGCGTCGTCTCGTCGAGCGACTCGACCTCCACGAACGAGACCAACTCCACCCGCTGCACCAGCAGCTGAGCGATCCGGTCACCGCGAGTGATCGCAATGGGCGTGCGCGGATCGTGATTGATCAGACACACCTTGATCTCCCCGCGGTATCCCGCGTCGACCGTCCCCGGCGTGTTCACCACGGACAGACCGGACTTGGCCGCCAGTCCCGACCTGGGGTGGATCAGCCCGACGGTGCCGACCGGGAGCGCGACGGCGATTCCGGTCCCCACCAGGGTCCGCTCCCCCGGCTCGATGGTCACGTCGACTGTGGAACAGAGGTCGACACCCGCGTCGCCCGCGTGGGCACGCTGTGGGATCGGCATGTCGGGATCAAGGCGCAGCAGCTCGATGGCTGGAAGATCGCTCACGCGCACCGAGACTACTCTGGATACGTGCCCGAGAACCCTCAACCTGCCTCGACCGCCGCCACCGGTGGCAAGACCGACCCCACCGCACCGATCTACTCGGAGCGACTGTGGGTACCGCTGTGGTGGTGGGCCGCCGGCCTCGCCGTCGCCGGTCTGCTCGCCGCGGAGGTTCACATGGGCAACCCCGGCCTGCTGGCCTGGTTGCCGTACGTGCTGCTGCTGCCCTTCCCGGTGTGGGTCCTGCTCTGGTTGAGCCGGCTCCGGATCGAGGTCGCCGACGGCCCTGGCCGCGGTGAACTGCGCGTCGGCCGGGCGAACCTGCCGCTGGACGTGATCTCCCGGGTCGCGGTGGTTCCCGCCACCGCCAAGTCGGCGGCGCTGGGCAGGCAGCTGGACCCAGCCGCCTATGTGCAGCACCGGACCTGGATCAAGACGATGGTCCTGATCGTTCTCGACGATCCGGAGGATCCCACCCCGTACTGGCTGGTCAGCACCCGCAGGCCCGCCGAGCTGGCAGCACTACTGACTCCCTGACGGGTCCGGGTGCCCCGGAAACCACTGTGCCCGGCCTGCGAACAGGCCGGGCACGACTTTTGATACCAGGCCGGGGCAACTCGGTGCCCCGGTCGGATCCACTACCTCAGTAGCGCTGTCAGGCTGCGCAATCCATGCAGATGAGCACGCCACCGGCGTCGCTGGCGAGCCTGCTCCGGTGATGCACCAGGAAGCAGCTCGAACACGTGAACTCATCGGCCTGCTTCGGAACGACCCGGACCGACAGTTCCTCGCCGGACAGATCTGCTCCGGGCAGCTCGAACGACTCCGCGGTGTCCGACTCGTCGACGTCGACGACCGCGGACTGCGCCTCATTGCGCCGGGCCTTCAACTCTTCGAGCGAATCCTCCGAAACCTCGTCGGATTCCGAACGCCTCGGTGCGTCGTAGTCGGTTGCCATCTCGTCTTCCCCTCGTCTTCTCTCGTCATCGATTCCCCCGGCCACACACCACAGCCGAATACACGAATCAACCCGTGTGGCTGCATAACGCTCGGGGGCGCCGAATAGTGCCCAAAAGTTAGCGCAGGTAATATGATCTGCACCACATTTGACCCTTCCGTCCGGTCCTCCAAACGCCTGTCGTGTACGACTGCGGCCGCCAGACAATAGCCGAACTCTGGAGAAAAGTCGCGGGCCATTCACCACACGTCGGAAACTGTCTGAAAATCGACACAAACGGCGGGTCGACCGTGACATTTCCGCGACATTCCGAGTCGCGACCGCGTCGACGACGATCCCGGCGCCGCACTCTAGAGTGGGTGCGCACCGGCGCCACAATGGCGCCGATCGGCGGGCGCGGCGGAGAGGTCGGGACGAATCGTGGTTTCACTGATCACACAGGGTCACTCCACCGATGAGCAGGGCCGTCCGTTCCGCAGGCGGCGCGCCATGCCCGTCGTCGTGCTGATCAGCATCCTCGCCCTGCTCGGCTCGGTGCTGTGGGTTCGCATCCTCACCAAGGACGAGGAGGTCTCCGCCGCGGTGACGTGCAACATCCCGAGGCCGGCCTCACAGTCCGCTGACCCGAACGACCCCGCACCGCAGCCGCTCGGCCAGAAAATGGACCCGACGACGCTGATGGACGTGGAACCCACCACCCTCGCGGCGACCAGGGTCCGCGTCTTCAATGCCAACGGCGAACGCGGCCAGGCCGCACAGGTGGCCGCGCAGCTCAGTGAGTACGGCTACGCCAGCGCCCCCGACGTCCAGGTCGGCAACGACCCCGTCTACGTCGACCAGAACATGCAGTGCCACGGCCAGATCCGTTTCGGCGCAAACGGTCTCGCCGCCGCCAGTGCCCTGTGGCTGGTTGCGCCGTGCGCGGAGCTGATCGAGGACCAGCGCCAGGATGACACCGTCGACCTGGCGCTGGGCACCTACTTCAACGAGCTGCGCCCGAACACCGACGCCGAAGAGGTGCTGGCCGTACTGAAGGAGCCCGCGCCAGGAGGCATGGCCGCAGCGCCGGTCGACATCAGCCTCCTCAAGGCCGCCCGCACCGCTCGCTGCTGACGGCTCAGTCCGGGATCGGGTCGAACACACCCGCCTCGGCGAAGACCTCGTCCAACTCCGCCGCGATCCCCGGGGCCGCCGCGACCACCACCTCGCCTTCGGCGCTCATCGAATGCGGCGCGGGCGTGCGGACCCGGGCACCAGCCTCGCTCGCTATCAGCGCTCCCGCCGCCCAGTCCCACGGGCTGAGCCCGTGCTCGAAATGCGCATCGACGCGTCCCGAGGCCACCATGCACAGGTCGAGGGCCGCGGAGCCGATCCGTCGGATGTCGCGCACCTGGGGCAGCACCCGCCCGATCAATGCGCCCTGCGCCTGCCTGCGGGCCCGTCCGTAGCCGAATCCCGTCGCGAGCAGGGCCACCGACACGTCAGACACCGGGTTACACCGCAGCGCGTGCTCGGTGCCGTCCGCCTCGAGCAGCGTCGCGCCGTGGCCGAGGGCGGCCGAGTAGACCGCATCGGCCGGGACGTCCACCACCGCACCCGCCACGGAGACACCGTCGATCTGCGCGGCGACCGACACCGCAAACGCGGGGATGCCGTACAAGAAGTTCACCGTCCCGTCGATGGGGTCGACCACCCAGCGCACGCCCCGGATCTGCTCGGCCTGTCCCCCGCCCTCCTCACCGAGGATGGCGTCGTCCGGGCGCAGGCCCGCGAGCAGTCCGCGGATCAGTTCCTCGGTCTCGGTGTCCACGACGGTGACCGGATCGGTCGGGTGGCTCTTGGTGGCGACCGAGCTGTCCTCCGCGAGGACGCCCGTCGCGGCGAACACCTCTGGGCGGCGGGCACGCACGTGCCTGGCGGCGGCGACGGCCACCCGGACCGCAACGTCGCGCAGCGTGCGCGGATCGTCAGGACCGCCGGTGGCGTCATGTTGGGGGGTGGTGGGGACAGGAGCATCTGACCGCAAAGAAGGCACGCCCCATGGTGCCTCATCTCCCCACTCCCGCGTCGTCGTCCCGACGATTAGGGTTTGCGCCATGACTGAATCGACCCCAGCCCTGCCCTCCGACGACAGCAACGGCAGCAGCCGACGCGGGTTCGGCGTCGACGTCGGCGGAAGCGGAGTCAAGGGCGGCCTGGTCGATCTGCAGACCGGCGAGCTGATCGGCGACCGGATCAAGATCGAGACCCCGAAGCCCGCCACCCCCGAGGCCATCGCGGACACCGTCGCGGAGATCGTCACCCGGGCCGGCTGGGACGGGGCGGTCGGAATCACGCTGCCCGCCGTGGTCACCGGCGGGGTCGCGCGGACCGCGGCGAACATCGACAAGTCCTGGATCGGAACGGACGCGGCGGCCCTGTTCGGGCAGGCGCTCGGCGGCAGGCCCGTCACGGTGCTCAACGACGCGGACGCCGCGGGCGTGGCCGAGGACACCTACGGCGCGGGCAAGGACGTCGACGGCGTGGTCGTGCTGCTGACGTTCGGCACCGGGATCGGATCCGCGATCCTGCACCGGGGCGTCCTGCTCCCCAACACCGAGTTCGGGCATATGGAGGTCGGCGGCAAGGAAGCCGAGCACCGCGCCGCGTCCTCGGTGAAGGAGACCAAGGATCTGTCCTACAAGCAGTGGGCGGCGGAGGTCTCCCGGGTGCTCAGCACGTTCGAGGATCTGCTCTGGCCCGACCTGTTCATCGCGGGCGGCGGGATCAGCCGCAAGAGCGAGAAATGGATCCCGTTGCTGACCAATCGCACCCCCGTCGTGCCCGCTGCGCTGCTGAACACGGCGGGCATCGTGGGCGCCGCACTCGCCGCGCAGACCAGCATCGCGTCGTAACCCCCGTTGCGATAGTTACAATGGACACGTCCGGCTCTCAGCCGGCCGAACTCAACTGACCTCTCCGCCGGAAAATCACTCTGGCGTGACGCCGCACGACACCGTCACGAAAGGGCGTACGTGGCCGCCTCCGATACAAGTCAGACCGCTGAACCGAGCACCGAATCGGCGTCCGCCGCGGCGACCAACGGCACCGCCCCCGCGAAGAAGGCCGCGGCGAAGAAGGCTCCAGCCAAGAAGGCCGCTGCTAAGAAGGCCCCGGCCAAGAAGGCCGCAGCCAAGGCCCCGGCCAAGAAGGCCGCGGCGAAGAAGTCCCCCGCCAAGAAGGCGAGCAGCAAGGCCGACGGCGTCGATCTCGAGGACGCGCCCGACGAAGCCGACATGGCCGATCTCGAGGTACCCGAGGGTGACCTCGCCGTCGACGAGGTGGTCGAGGTCGTCGCCGTCGGCGAGGACGAGGAAGAAGCCGCGGAGCCGACCGACAAGGACAAGGCCTCCGGGGACTTCGTCTGGGACGAGGAGGAGTCCGAGGCGCTCCGGCAAGCCCGCAAGGACGCCGAGCTCACCGCCTCCGCCGACTCGGTCCGCGCCTACCTCAAGCAGATCGGCAAGGTCGCCCTCCTCAACGCCGAGGAGGAGGTCGAGCTGGCCAAGCGCATCGAGGCCGGCCTCTACGCCACCCAGTTGATGGCCGAGCACGCCGAGAAGGGCGAGAAGCTCCCCGTCGCGCAGCGCCGCGACATGAACTGGATCTGCCGCGACGGCAACCGCGCGAAGAACCACCTGCTCGAGGCCAACCTGCGACTGGTCGTCTCGCTGGCCAAGCGCTACACCGGTCGTGGCATGGCGTTCCTCGACCTGATCCAGGAGGGCAACCTCGGCCTGATCCGCGCGGTCGAGAAGTTCGACTACACCAAGGGCTACAAGTTCTCCACGTACGCCACCTGGTGGATCCGCCAGGCCATCACCCGCGCGATGGCCGACCAGGCCCGCACCATCCGCATCCCGGTGCACATGGTCGAGGTCATCAACAAGCTCGGCCGCATCCAGCGCGAACTGCTCCAGGACCTGGGCCGCGAGCCCACGCCAGAAGAGCTCGCCAAGGAAATGGACATCACGCCGGAGAAGGTGCTGGAGATCCAGCAGTACGCGCGTGAGCCCATCTCCCTCGACCAGACGATCGGCGACGAGGGCGACAGCCAGCTCGGCGACTTCATCGAGGACTCCGAGGCCGTGGTGGCCGTCGACGCGGTGTCGTTCACCCTGCTGCAGGATCAGCTGCAGTCGGTGCTCGAGACGCTGTCCGAGCGCGAGGCGGGCGTGGTCCGGCTGCGCTTCGGCCTGACCGACGGCCAGCCCCGCACCCTCGACGAGATCGGCCAGGTCTACGGCGTGACGCGTGAGCGGATCCGTCAGATCGAGTCGAAGACGATGTCGAAGCTGCGGCACCCGTCGCGTTCGCAGGTGCTCCGGGACTACCTGGACTAGTCGGTCCCGACCAGACGACGAATGCCCCGTCACCTCGAAGGTGGCGGGGCATTCGTGTGTCCACCGACAGTTCACCCGGCACACGCCGGGCCGTCATCGGATCCCCACCGTGCACGCCCCGCGGTGGGCGAAACTTGCCGGATGAGTGAGCAGTCCCCTCTCGCCCCGACCTCCCCGCGCGGCCCCTCCCGCCGCACGTTCCTGCGCGGCTCCGCCCTCGGCGGCCTCGCGGTCGCCGGTCTCCGACACGCCCCGTCCGCGGCCGCCGCGGCGCCGTCCGCCGATGCCGCCCGTGTCGACTACCCCACGTGCTGCCCCGGACCGTTCGCCAACGGCGTCGCCAGCGGCGACCCGCTGCCCGACCGCGTCATCCTCTGGACCCGTCTCATGCCCGAGCGCGTGGCCGGCGCCCCCGGCCCCGTGCGGTGGGAGGTGGCCACCGACCCAGCCGTGACGGCCCTCGTCCGCTCCGGTGAGCAGACCCCGGTGGCGGAGCACGACTTCACGGTGAAGGTCGACGTCACCGGCCTGGCCCCGGCCGCGACGTACTACTACCGCTTCACGCATTCCGGCGCCCACTCGATCACCGGGCGAACGCGCACGGCGCCTGCCCCGGGTGCCGCCGTCGACCGGGTGCGCATCGCCGCGATGTCGTGCAGCTCCTACTGGTCTTCGTACTGGAGCGGGTTCGAGCACATCGCCGCCAGGGACGACCTCGATCTCGTGCTGCACGTGGGCGACTACATCTACGACTTCCCCGACAAGGACGAGCTGGTGCGCTCGCGCGTCGGCTTCGCCGACATGGACCACCCGGACAACCGGGATTGGCTCGACCTCGCCGAGGTGCGCAGGCGGTACGCGCTGTGGCGCTCGGACCCCCAGTTCATCCGGGCCCACCAGCAGCACCCGTGGATGATCGTGTGGGACAACCACGACATCGACGTCGCCTACGGCAACGAGGTGAACGCGCCCTTGACCGACCCGGCGTCGGCGACCACGACCCTCTCCGACACGGTGCGCGCGTTCCACGAGTGGACTCCGACCCGGCCCGTGCGCGCCGACGGCAGCGGCGAGTTCGTGCTCGTCGACGACGGCTCCTATCCCACACCGGAGGACCCGTTGCTCGTCTACCGGACGCTGCGTTACGGCGACCTCGTCGACATCGTCGGGATCGACGCCGAGTTGCGCGACGTGCGCGGGCAAACCGCCGACTCCTCGCATCTGCCCCCCGGGCAGCGGAGCCTCCTCGGTCGGCGGCAGTACGAGTGGCTCACGGCCACGCTCACCGACTCGTCGCACCGGAATACCCGGTGGCGGGTCATCGGGAACCAGGGGTGGTTCGCTCCGACCGACATCCCGGAGGTCGTGCAGGGGGTGAAGATGCCGAAGCTCGGCATCGGCCGCTGGGGCAAGTACGCCGCCGAGCGCGAGGCGATCGTCGACCACCTCAGGGGCGCACGCGGCGAGCGGATCTGGCGGAACGTCATGGTGACCGGCGACGCGCACGGGAATTTCGCATCCGACGTGATCTCCACGGAGTACCTCGGCGACGGGTATCTCTCGGGGATACCCGGCCGCAACACCCGTAACGGTGCCGAACCGCATAACCACGGCGCCGGGGCGCTGCGGATGAGCACCGGCAACGGTGGCCCGGTGCCCACAGGCGCGGACGACCCCGCCGACGTCCGAGGCCTGTCCGTCGGTGTCGAGTTCGCCCCCACCTCGATGGGACGCGGCGGCGCCGACGACATGATCCGCGGCGCCACCGGCCTCGGGCCGGCGGAGTCCACCGAGATCGCGCGCGCCGCCGAGGCTTCGATCCTCACGCTCAACCGCAACGCCCAGTTCGTCGAGTGGGTCGACCACGGCTACGGGATCATCGACCTCGACCGCGACCGCGCCGTGTTCGAGTTCTGGTGGCAGGACAAGCACGTGCCGCGCTCGCCGGACGTCCTCGGCCACCAGATGGTGGCGTTCGCCGAGGAGGACCGATCGGCGGTGCCGCCGCGGTTCCGGGATCAGATCGATGGCGTCGAGCTGCACGGGCTGCCGTATGCGCCGACCTCCGGGGCGCCGCACGGCCCGCCTGCGCCGTGGTTCCCGCCGGAGGCCTAGACCGACCTAGACTGGATCGCGAGGTGACCCGAGATGACGACCGAAGACCGGCGGCACGACCACCCGGACACGGTGGTGTTCGGCAACACGCGGGAGATCGCCGATCGCATCATGGCGTTGCCCGATCGGGTGGTGCGGGCGCTCACGGTCGCGAAGGACCGCTGCGCCCACGGCAGCCTGAGGCTGCAGATCTTCCACAACCTCTACAACCCCGAACTCGGCATCGGCCGCTACCTCTTCGTCCCCGGCGACGACACCGAGCCGCACTGGGTGGAGACGCTCGACGGCACCGTGACGCTCCGTTGCCCGTGCTGCCAGGACGAGGTCGCGAAGGTCGGCGACGTCGTCGAGCGGTTCCGCAACGCGCGGCACAAGCGGTGAGCCCGGCGGACGACGTCAGGTCGTGAGGTAGGGGTCGCTCGACTCCCCTGACGGCTTCTGCGGCCGCCGCAACGCACTGACGAGTGGCTCGACCACCCGCGCCGCAACCGGGCCGAGGATCGCCATCAGCAGCACGTACGCGGTCGCCAGCGCCGCGAGCTCGCCCTCGACCGCGCCCGCCGCCACCGCGAGGCCCGCGATGACGATCGAGAACTCGCCGCGGGCGACCAGGGCGGCGCCCGCCCTCGCCCGGCCCATCACGGCGACGCCCTGCCTGCGGGCGGCCCACCATCCCGTCGCGATCTTGGTCGCGGTCGTCGCCACCGCCAGCAGGACCGCCCAACCGAGGACAGGCGGAATGGTGCCCGGATCGGTGTTAAGGCCGAACACCACGAAGAACATCGCCGCGAACAGGTCCCGGAGGGGCTCGAGCACCTTCGCCGCGTTGCGGGCGGTGGACCCGGAGATCGCGATGCCGAGCAGGAACGCCCCGACCGCGGCCGACACCTGCATCGCCGAGGCGATCCCGGCGACCAACAGTGCCGCGCCCAGCAGCTTGAGGAGGAAGACCTCCTTGTCCTTGCTGTCGACGATCGCCGACACGTAGTGGCCGTAGCGCAGCGCGATCACCAGCACCAGGGTGACCACGCACAACGAGATCGCCAGCGCCTGCAGGCCGCCGAAGAAGCCGACCCCGGCCAGGATCGCCGTCAGGATCGGCAGGTAGACGGCCATGGTCAGGTCCTCGAACACGAGGATCGCCAGCACGACAGGGGTTTCGCGGTTGCCGAGCCTGCCCAGGTCGCTGAGGACCTTCGCGATGATGCCCGAGGACGAGATGTAGGTGACGCCGCCCATCACGAGGGCACCGACCGGCCCCCACCCGAGCATGAACGCGACGATCACGCCCGGCACCGCGTTGAGCACGATGTCCACCGCACCCGCCATCCACGACTTGCGCAGCCCGGTGACCAGCTCGCTCGCGGTGTACTCGAGGCCGAGCAGCAGGAGCAGCAGGACCACGCCGATCTCACCGGCGAGGTGCCCGAAGTCGCCGATGCCGTCGAGCGTGAAGAACCCACCCTCGCCGAAGCAGAGGCCACCGACCAGGTAGAGCGGGATCGGCGACATCCCGATTCGGCCCGCCAGGCGCCCGAGGACACCCAACGCGAAGAACACCGCGCCGAGCTGGATCAGCGAGAGCGCGGTGCTAGTCATGGTGCCCCGGGTGGTTGCCGGAGCTCATCCGGTTGTCTTGGTCTTCGCCGGAGCTCATCCGGTTGTCTTGGTCTTCGCCGGAGCTCATCCGTGATTCTGGGTCTTCGCCGGAGCTCATCCGGTTGTCTTGGTCTTCGCCGGAGCTCATCCGGTTGTCTTGGTCTTCGCCGGAGCTCATCCGTGATTCTGGGTCTTCGCCGGAGCTCATCCGTGGTGCAGGATCTTGGCCGCACCGTCGAGCCCGTCCGAGGTACCCACTGCGACCAAGAGGTCTCCCTCGGTGAGGTTGAAATCCGGATTCGGCGACGGGTACACCTGTCCGGCCCGCATCACCGCCACCACCGAGACCCCGGTCCTGGTTCGCATCGCGGTCTCCCCCAGCGTCCGGCCGTCGAAGGGCGAGTCCTCGGTGATCGGCAGTTGCCGGGTGTTGATCCCCGGCAGGTCACGGTGTTCCTCCCGCAACTGCGAGACCAGCTGCGGGGCGCCGAGCAGATTGCCCAGTACAGCGGCCTCCTCGTCGGTCAGCGGCACCGAGGCGGCACAGGCATCGGGATCGTCCTTCTTCGAGACGATGAGGTCCGTCCCGCCGTCCCGATGGGTGACCACGCCGATGCGCCTGCCGGTCGACAGCTCGAAATCCTTCCGGATGCCGATCCCAGGAAGGGGAGTCACTTCCACGTTCATGACTCAACGGTAGCGCCGCGCGCGGGATCGGTGCCGCGACGCGCGATATTCGCAGGTGATCAGCGAAAGAAGAGCTGGACGGCGGCATCGCGGGCGATCAGGAATCCCGCGATGCCGAGCACCCAGCCCAGTGCACTGTCCGCATGTCTGGACAGGAAGCCGTCCGCGCGCGCCAGCCAGGGCTCGACCCGCGTGTGCGCCACGGTCCTGGCGAGGATCAGCAGGCAGGCGGGGAGCACCATCACGACGCAATAGCCGGCCAGCAGCCCCGCCGAGACCGCTGGGGACAGCCCACTCGAGATCATCAACCCGATCGCCGCGAGGTACGGCAGCATCGTGACCAGTTCGAGGGCGCCCGCGCTCATCGCCAGGACCGCGACGCCTGATCCGGAGGACTGCGCATCCAGAGCCCTTGCCCGCCACCGGGTCACCCGACCGCCATCGCCACCGCCGGCCTTCGCCCTGGAGTCGAATCGCCAGCTGATGGCGAACAGGCCGGCACCGAGCGCCAACTGCACACCGAGCGCGACGGGTCCGCGCAGCACAGACCCTGCCGCGGCGATTCCGGTCGACGCCGTCAGCAGGACCAGCACCCCCACCGCGAAGTAGAAGCCCGCGATCGCGCCCAGGTACGCGACCATCCGGCGCACCGGCGGCCGCTCCGGGGACATCAACAGCCACAGCGGGATCACCAGCGTCCCCAGGCTGGTGCTGTCCACCAGAGCGAGCGCGACGAGCCCGAGCACGAGTGCCATCTCCATGCAGACGATCATCACCAGCGCGACACCGCCGCGACATCGCCCGTACGCCGGATCCGGCGTCCTCCCTTGGGAGGACGTCACGGGGTTCTCGGTGTGCTGTGATGATGGCGTGTCACGTTGGACCGCCCTGTCCTCATTCGCGCAGAGTGCCCTGATCGCGCTCCTCGCGTTCGCCGCGGGCACCGTGCTCTACTCGACCGCCCTGTACTCGCTCGCGCCGATCTCCGCCGGGGTCCCCGTCCCGATCAGACTGGCGCTGCTGGCCGCGATCTGCGGTGCGGCCGTGTTCCGGCGGGACCGCCCGGTGCTGGCGATCTGGCTCGCCACGATCCCCCTCGGCATCGATTTCGCGCTCGGGCCGACCCTGCCGATCTGGCTGGTCTTCTCCGACCTCGTGTACGCGGTCGTGCTGTACGGCACCGCCAGGCAGTCCCGCGCCATGGTCGGCGTGGCAGCGGCGGGCACGACCGTGTGCCTGGCCATCGTGCTGGTCCTCACCAGGAGCTGGCAGCCGTTGGTGATCGGCACGATCGCGGCCTTCGCGTTCGTCGGCACCCCGCTGTGGTGGGGGCGCGCGGTGCGGCTGCACAAGGACGTCGCCGACTCCGAGCGTGCCCGAGCCGAGGCGCTGACCACCATCGCGGCCCTGGATCGGCAGGCGGCGATCGCGGACGAGCGGAATCGGATGGCCCGGGATCTGCACGACGTCATCGCGGGCCACCTGTCCGCGATCGCCATCCAGTCCGAGGCCGCCCTCGGCATCACCGGCCAGGAGTCCGACGAGCGCCTGCTCCGGATCCTGGAATCGGTGCGCGGCAACAGCATCGACGCGCTCGAGGAGATGCGCTCGATGATCGGCCTGCTCCGGACGGACATCGTCGACGAGGCGGCGGCGCCTGGCCGTCTCCGCCAGCTCGCCAAGCTGGTCGACTCCGCACAGGCCGCGGGCACCGAGGTCGCGGTGCTCGACGACCTCGCACCCGGCCAGCTCCCCACCGCCGTGGACCACACCGCCTATCGGATCGCCCAGGAGGCCCTCACCAATGCCATCAAGCACGCACCGGGCCATCCGGTCGAGCTCACCCTTCGGTCGCAGTCCGGGCAGTTGCTGATGACGGTCAGCAATCCGCTTCCACCGCGAGGGTTCCCGTCGGATCCGCCACGCCAACGCACCGGGCTCACCAACATGCGCGAGCGCACCGAGCTGCTCGGTGGCCGGTTCAGCGCGGGACCTGCCCCCGACGGCTGGCGGGTCGCGGTGTCCATCCCGGTCGACGGACCGGCGGCGGGCGCATGATCCGGGTGGTGGTCGCCGACGACCACGCCGCGATCCGGTCCGGGTTGTCGATGATCCTCGGGTCCGCCGATGACATCGAGGTGGTCGGCGAGGCCGCCGACGGCGAGGTGGCGCTCGGCCAGGCCCGCGCGTTGCGGCCCGACGTGGTGCTGATGGACATCCGGATGCCCGGCACCGACGGCATCGCGGCGACTCGGGAGATCACCGCGGCCGGCCTGGCCCATGTTCTGGTGCTGACCACCTTCGACATCGACGAGTACGTGTTCGGGGCGCTGCAGGCGGGCGCCTCCGGGTTCCTGTTGAAATCGGCGACGGCCGCGGAGTTGACGGCGGCCGTCCGCGCGGTCGCCGCCGGGGACGGCGTGCTGGCCCCACAGGTGACGCGCACCCTGATCGACGCCTTCGCGGCGGTCCCGCCGACCCCGGCGCCCCGGCCCGCGGGCCTCGAGGACCTCACCGACCGAGAGCGGGAGGTGCTCGATTGTCTGGGCGACGGTCTGACGAACCAGCAGATCGCCGGGCGCCTGTTCATCGGGGAGACCACCGTCAAGACCCATGTGTCCCGGGTGCTCACCAAGCTCGGTGTCAGCTCACGCGTCCAGGCCGCGATCATCGCCAGGGAACTCCCCGCGTCCTGAGTCCTCCTGCGTC
>Ga0207709_10000862_pt1 | contig 23149 bp, 16 predicted proteins | sample KBSM34metaG_FD_184397 | JGI IMG/M metagenome (GOLD analysis project Ga0207709, IMG submission 184397) | Miscanthus rhizosphere microbial communities from Kellogg Biological Station, Michigan, USA - KBS M3-4 metaG (SPAdes) (version 2) | ecosystem: Host-associated > Plants > Roots > Rhizosphere >...
ACGGACTTTCAAGCGCTTTCTTCATCATTCCCCCTCCCTCGTCAGCCTTGTGCTGGCTGCTGTTCGCCGGCACCGTTACGAGATGCCATGGGCAGCATTCTGATTCATAAAAACAATCAAAGATAGAGATCCATCAATTTTGACAATCTTTCCTTGGCTTGCATCTGCCTCCAAAAGCAAAACGCCCTGCAGTGCAGGGCGTTTTGCTTGAGAGGGACTTCAGCCGCAATCAGGCCGGCAGGTACTGGGCCGCCAGCGGCATGAAGTCCGCCAGGCCGGCGTCCTGCCCCAGCTCCTCCTGGAGGATGGCTGCCACGCGCGGCGCCACCTCGGCGGCCTTGCGCGCATCGAGAAACAGCAGGCGGCTGCGGCGCGCCAGCACGTCTTCCACGGTGCGCGCGTATTCGAAGCGCGCGGCAAAGCGCACCATGGCTTCGTTCAGGCCGTCTGCGAGCCATTCGTCGTTGCCCGGCAACGCCTCCACCGCCGAGGCTTCCGTGCCATAGGAGTGCAGGCCCTGGACCTGGTTCATGCGGTGATGCACGGCGGATTCGGCCGGGGCGCCGGCCAGCGGCAGACGGGCCGTGACGCCACCGGGGCGGTGCGGCAGGCGGCCGATGGCAAAGCATTCGGAGAGCACGTCTTCGGCCATGGCGCGGTAGGTGGTCCATTTGCCGCCCGTGACGGTGACCAGGCCGGTGCGGCTGGACATGACCGTGTGCTCGCGGCTGATCTTCTTGGTGTTCTCGCCGTCGTCGTCCTGGGGCTTGACCAGCGGGCGCAGGCCGACCCACATGCTGCGCACGTCGGCCAGCGTGGGCTGGCGCGTGAGGTAGCGTCCGGCCTCGGTGAGGATGAAGTCCAGCTCCTCGGGGAACGGCAGGGGCTCGCGCGCCAGGTCGTTGCGCGGCGTGTCGGTGGTGCCCAGGATGACCTTGCCCAGCCAGGGCACGGCAAAGAGCACGCGGCCATCGGCCGTCTTGGGCACGAGCAGGGCGTGATCGCTGGGCAGGAAGTCGCGGTCCACGACCACGTGCACGCCCTGGCTGGGCGCGACCATGGGCTTGACGGGACGGCCCTGGGCCTCGGCATCCTGCTGGCGGAACAGGTCCACCCAGGGGCCGGTGGCGTTGACCACGCACTTGGCGCGCAGCGTGAAGCGCCGGCCCGATTCCGTGTCTTCGCAGACCAGGCCGGCGACCTTGCCGCCTTCATGCAGCAGTTCAAGCGCGGGGCAGTAGTTGACCAGCAGCGCGCCCTTGGCGGCGGCCGTGCGTGCCAGCGCCAGCGCCAGGCGGGCATCGTCGAACTGGCCGTCCCAGTATTTGACGCCGCCCTTGAGGCCTTGCTGGCGCACGGTGGGCAAACACTTGACGGTGCTGGAGCGCGAGAGGAATTCGGTGGCGCCCAGGCCTGCCTTGCCGGCCAGCGCGTCATACATCTTGAGGCCGATGCCGTAGAACGGCGTGTCCAGCAGCTTGTAGGACGGCATGACAAAGGCCAGCGGCTGCGCCAGGTGGGGCGCGTTGTGCAGCAGCGTGGTGCGCTCGTGCAGCGCTTCGCGCACCAGGGCGATGTTGCCCTGGGCCAGGTAACGCACGCCACCATGGACCAGTTTGGTGGCACGCGAGGACGTGCCCTTGGCGAAGTCATGCGACTCCACCAGCACGACCTTGAAGCCGCGCGCCGCCGCGTCCAGGGCCACGCCCAGGCCGGTGGCACCGCCGCCGATGATGGCCAGATCGTAGGTTTCAGGCTGGGCCAGGCGTTCCAGCAGGGCGGCGCGGCCAGTGGGCAGAGGGGAAGCAGCGAGGGACATGGATCTTCGACGAAGGAATGGGGGGCAAGTTAACAGGGCGCCATGTAGCCGCCATGTCAGCACCCGGGACGCCACGCCTGCGCCCAATGCGAAGGGGACGGAATCGGGTTTTCCGCTATTTTCGCTCGTTTTTGTATTTTTTTCTTCGCTATCTTTCGTTTTGTGTTTTTGGCGACCCAGGAAGCCCCACCGATGGACTGCGATGCCAGCACAGGGCATGCCGTCCAAAACCGGCGCGGCCCAACTCAGGGACGCCGAGCAAGAGCCGCCTCGCGGCGAGGGCGTCGTCCCCCTCCCCCGCGAAGCGGGTAGAGAGGGGGAAGCCGCGCAGCGGCTCAGGGGGTGTCACCTCACCTTGCCGTTTTTCCAGGCATTGAGCAGCGTGTCATACGCAATCGTCTCGCCCTTGGGCTTTTCATTGGCCAGCTTCTTCCACGGCGCCTGCTTGTCGCTGAGCCACTTGGCCGGGTCGCCCTTGGGGTTGAGCTTGGGCGCGCAGTGCGCCATGCCGGCACGCTGCAGGCGGGACATGACCTGGTCCATTTCCTCGGCCAGGTTGTCCATGGCGCCCTGGGGCGTCTTCTCGCCGGTGACGGCCTGGGCCACGTTCTTCCACCACAGCTGGGCCAGCTTGGGGTAGTCGGGCACGTTGTTGCCGGTGGGCGTCCAGGCCACGCGGGCGGGGCTGCGGTAGAACTCGACCAGGCCGCCGAGCTTGGGCGCCATGTCGGTCATGGCCTTGGAGCGGATGTCGCTCTCGCGGATGGGCGTCAGGCCGACGATGGTCTTCTTGAGGCTGGTGGTCTTGGCGGTGACGAACTGCGCGTAGAGCCAGGCGGCGGCCGTTCGGTTGGCGTCATGGTCCTTGAAGAAGGTCCAGCTGCCCACGTCCTGGTAGCCGTTTTGCATGCCGTCCTTCCAGTACGGGCCGTTGGGGCCGGGCGCCATGCGCCATTTGGGCGTGCCGTCGGCATTGACCACGGGCAGGCCGGGCTTGGTCATGTCGGCCGTGAAGGCGGTGTACCAGAAGATCTGCTGCGCGATATGGCCCTGGGCCGGCACGGGGCCGGACTCGCCGAAGGTCATGCCCATGGCTTCCTTGGGCGCGTATTTCTTCATCCAGTCCACGTACTTGGTGAGCGCGAACACGGCGGCCGGCGAGTTGGTGGCGCCCCCGCGCGAGACCGAGGCGCCCACGGGCGTGCACTTGTCGTCGGCCACGCGGATGCCCCATTCATCGACGGGCATGCCGTTGGGAATGCCCTTGTCGGCCGCGCCGGCCATGGACAGCCAGGCATCGGTGAAGCGCCAGCCCAGCGACGGGTCCTTCTTGCCGTAGTCCATGTGGCCGTAGATAGGCTTGCCGTCGATCTGCTTGACGTCGTTGGTGAAGAACTCGGCGATGTCCTCGTAGGCGCTCCAGTTCAGCGGCACGCCCAGCTCGTAGCCGTACTTGGCCTTGAACTTGTCCTTGAGGTCCTTGCGCTCGAAGAGGTCGGCGCGGAACCAGTAGAGGTTGGCGAACTGCTGGTCGGGCAGCTGGTAGAGCTTGCCGTCGGGCGCGGTGGTGAAGCTGGTGCCGATGAAGTCCTTGATGTCCAGGCCCGGATTGGTGAAGTCCTTGCCGGCGCCGGCCATGTAGTCGGTCAGGCTCATGATGCGGCCGTAGCGGTAGTGCGTGCCGATCAGGTCGGAGTCGGAGATCCAGCCGTCATAGATGGACTTGCCCGACTGCATCGAGGTCTGCAGCTTCTCGACCACGTCGCCTTCCTGGATCAGGTCGTGCTTGACGGTGATGCCCGTGATCTCGGTGAAGGCCTTGGCCAGCGTCTTGCTCTCGTACTCGTGCGTGGTGATGGTCTCGGAGACCACGGCGATCTCCTTGACGCCCTTGGCCTGCAGCTTCTTGGCCGCCTCGATGAACCACTTCATCTCGGCCATCTGCTGGTCCTTGGACAGCGTGCTGGGCTGGAACTCCGCGTCGATCCACTTCTTGGCTTCCGCCTCTCCGGCCCAGGACGCCTGCCCCGCCGCCAGCAGGGCCGCCGCGAGGGCGATGGTATGAAGTCGTTGTTTCATCTGCCGTCTCCTAGATTCTTGCTGTCTCCCCGACATGCACATGCACCAGCGGGCCCCGGGGGAGCTTCGGACCCGGCTGTCGATAAATGGAATGAAGTGATCAGCCTTTGCGCATGACCACGGCCAGCACGAGCATGGACAGCACCAGGCTGATCCACACCGAAGGCTCGGCCTCCAGCGAGAACCACTGCACCATCCTCTCGCCCAGGCCCACCCAGGCCAGATTGACATAGGCCGCCAGCAGCAACCCGATGAACAGCCGGTCCCCGCGCGTCGTCGCCATCGGCAGCCAGCCCTTGCGCATCACGGTCGGGCTGCGCAGCTCCCACAGCGTCATGCCCACCAGCATCAGCACGATGCAACTGAAGAACACCGCCACCGGCAGCGTCCAGGCCATCCAGGAAAACATTGACGAGTCCTTTCAGAAACAAAAACCACTGCCCGTCGAAACTGGCGCGGCCCCAAGCGAGGGACAGCGAGCAAGGGCCGCCCCGCCGCGAGGCTGTCGTCCCCCTCCCCCGCGAAGCGGGTAGAGAGGGGGAAGGCGCGCAAGCGACTCAGGGGGTGCCTCACACCCTCCCCATTGCGAACCCCTTGGCGATGTAATGCCGCACAAACCAGATCACGATGGCGCCCGGCACGATGGTCAGCACGCCGGCCGCCGCCAGCGTCGCCCAGTCCATGCCCGAGGCCGAGACGGTGCGCGTCATGGTCGCCACGATGGGCTTGGCATTCACGCTGGTCAGCGTGCGCGCCAGCAGCAGCTCCACCCAGCTGAACATGAAGCAGAAGAAGGCCGCCACGCCCACGCCGGCCTTGATCAGCGGCAGGAAGATGGTGAGGAAAAAGCGCGGGAAGGAGTAGCCGTCGATATAGGCCGTCTCGTCGATCTCGCGCGGGATGCCGCTCATGAAGCCCTCCAGGATCCAGACGGCCAGCGGCACGTTGAACAGCAGGTGGGCCAGGGCCACGGCAATGTGCGTGTCCATCAGGCCCACCGTGGTGTAGAGCTGGAAAAAGGGCAGCAGGAAGACGGCCGGCGGCGTCATGCGGTTGGTCAGCAGCCAGAAGAACACATGCTTGTCGCCCAGGAACTGGTAGCGCGAGAACGCATAGGCCGCCGGCAGCGCCACCGTGAGCGAAATCACGGTGTTGATGGCCACGTAGATCAGGCTGTTGATGTAGCCCGAGTACCAGGAGGCGTCGGTGAAGATGGTTTGGTAGTTGGCCCAGGTGAAATGCTGGGGCCACAGCGAGAAGCTCGACAGGATCTCCTCGTTGGTCTTGAAGCTCATGTTGACCATCCAGTAGATGGGCAGCACGGCGAACAGCAGGTAGGCGACGAGGAACAGCGTGCGCTTGTGGAAACGGCGGTCTTCAGTCATGTCCGGCCTCCCGCAGGGCCGCCCCAAGGGAGGCCGAGCCCCCTCGGGGGGCAGTGAACGAAGGGAGCGTGGGAGTCATTCTCTTGCCCCTTCCTTGTCTGCCGTGCCCACGCGCTGCATCCAGTTGTAGAGGATGAAGCACAGCAGCAGGATGATGAGGAAATAGATCAGCGAGAAGGCAGCCGCCGGCCCCAGGTCGAACTGGCCCACGGCCTTTTGCGTCAGGTACTGCGACAGGAAGGTGGTCGCATTGCCAGGGCCTCCGCCCGTGAGCACGAAGGGCTCGGTGTAGATCATGAAGCTGTCCATGAAGCGCAGCAGCACGGCGATCATCAGCACGCCGCGCATCTTGGGCAGCTGGATGTAGCGGAACACCGCGAACTTGCTGGCGCCGTCGATGCGCGCGGCCTGGTAGTAGGCGTCGGGAATGGAGCGCAGGCCCGCGTAGCACAGCAGGGCCACCAGCGGCGTCCAGTGCCAGACATCCATGACCAGCACGGTGAGCCAGGCATGGGTGGCATTGCCCGTGTAGTTGTAGTCCACGCCCAGCGCGTTGAGCGCCGCGCCCAGCAGTCCGATATCGGCGCGGCCGTAGATCTGCCAGATGGTGCCGACCACGTTCCACGGAATCAGCAGCGACAGCGAGACCACGACCAGCACGGCCGAGGCCTTCCAGCCCTGGGCCGGCATGGACAGGGCCAGGGCGATGCCCAGCGGGATCTCCACCAGCAGCACGGCCAGCGAAAAACCGATCTGGCGCAGCAGGGCCGAGTGCAGTTCCTCGTCGCGCATGACCTGGGCAAACCATTCCGTGCCCACGAACACGCGCCGGTCCGGACTGATGATGTCCTGCACCGAGTAGTTCACCACCGTCATCAGCGGGATGATGGCCGAGAAGGCCACGCAGATGATGACCGGCAGGATCAGCAGCCAGGCCTTCTGGTTGACGGGCTTGACGGTCTGGCTCATGCCTGCAGCTCCTCGTTGACGTAGTAGCAGGTGTGGGGACCCTGCAATTGCACCCAGACGGTCTGCCCTGCGGCAGGCAGGAAAGCATCGGCACCGCAGCGCAGCTTGAGCAGCCGCTCGCCCAGGCGCGCCACCAGCAACTGGTGCGTGCCCACGTCCTGCACGCGCTCCACCGTGCAGGCCACGGCGCCGGGCGCGTCGGCCGAGGCCAGTGCCAGGTACTCGGGGCGTATGCCCAGGCTCAGCGGCAGGCCGGGCGCCACGCCGGCCAGCGCTTCGGGCAGGGGCAGGTACTGGCCCTCGGCCAGCAGCCGGCCGCCGTCCTGCTGCAGCGGCACGAAGTTCATGCCCGGCGAGCCGATGAAGTGGCCGACGAAGGCGTGGCTGGGCCGCTCGAAAAGCTGGGCGGGCGTGCCCACCTGCACGGCGCGCCCGCGCGTCATGACCACAACGTGCTCGGCAAAGGTCAGGGCCTCCACCTGGTCGTGCGTCACATAGATCAGCGTGAGCCGCAGTTCATGGTGGATCTGCTTGAGCTTGCGGCGCAGCTGCCACTTGAGCTGGGGGTCGATCACCGTGAGCGGCTCGTCGAACAGCACGGCCGACACATCGGGCCGCACCAGGCCCCGGCCCAGCGAGATCTTCTGCTTGGCATCGGCCGACAGGCCGGCCGCGCGCTGGTCGAGCTGGCCGCTCATCTCCAGCATCTCGGCGATCTGGCCGACCCGCGCGCGGATGCGCTCCTCGGGCATGCGGCGGTTCTTCAGCGGAAAGGCCAGGTTCTCCGCCACGGTCATGGTGTCGTAGATCACCGGGAACTGGAACACCTGGGCGATGTTGCGTTCCTGGGGCGTGGCGCGCGTCATGTCGCGGCCGTCGAACAGCACCTTGCCCTGCGAGGGCACCAGCAGGCCCGACATGATGTTGAGCATGGTGGTCTTGCCGCAGCCCGAGGGACCGAGCAGTGCATAGGCGCCGCCGTCCTCGAAGACCATGCTCAGCGGCAGCAGCGCATAGTCGCTGTCCTGCTGCGGGTTCGGCTTGTAGGAGTGGGCCAGATCGAGTTCTATGCGGGCCATCTCATCGTCCTCCGGGCCGCGCCGGCGCCAGCAGCAGCGCGCCGTCCGTGCCGAACACGTAGGCATGGGCCGGATCCAGGTGCAGCGTGACCGCGCTGCCCAGGTCCAGATGGTGCACGCCCGTGACCTGGGCCACCAGCTCGCCCCAGGGCGTGGTGGCATGCACGAAGGTGTCGGAGCCCGAAATCTCGGCCAGCTCCACCACGCCCTGCAGTGCCAGATCGCCGGGCCGGGACTGCAGGCGCAGGGCGCTGGCGCGCAGGCCCAGGGTCAGTGGGCCGGACACGGCCAGGTCCGCAGGCAGCGCCACGGGCAGCCGCGCGCCGCCCGGCAGTTGCAGCCCGCCCTCCACGGCACTGGCCGCGATCAGGTTCATGGGCGGATCGCTGAAGGCGCGCGCCACGCGCAGCGAATTCGGCTGATGGAAGACCTCGGCCGTGGGGCCGTACTGCAGCAGTTCGCCCTCATGCAGCACAGCCGTGTAACCACCCAGCAGCAGGGCCTCGCCGGGCTCGGTGGTGGCATAGACCACGGTGGAGTCGCCTGTGGCGAACAGCTGGGTCAGTTCCTCGCGCAGTTCCTCGCGCAGCTTGTAGTCGAGGTTGACCAGGGGCTCGTCCAGCAGCATCAGCGGAGCGCCCTTGGCCAGGGCGCGCGCCAGCGCCACACGCTGCTGCTGGCCGCCCGACAGCTCGGCCGGGTAGCGGTCCAGGAACATCTCGATGTGCAGCCGCTCGGCCAGGGCGCGCACGCGCTGCGCCACGTCGCGGTCGCCGCGCAGCTTGAGCGGCGAGGCGATGTTGTCCGCCACCGTGAGCGAGGGATAGTTGATGAATTGCTGGTAGACCATGGCCACGTTGCGCTCGCGCACGGGCATGCCGGTCACATCGACGCCATCGGCGCGCACACGGCCTTCGGTGGGCACGTCCAGGCCGGCCATGATGCGCATCAGGCTGGTCTTGCCGGCCTGCGTGGCACCCAGCAGCACGGTCACCGCGCCGCTTTCCAGTTCAAGGTGCATGGGATGCAGCCAGGTCTGGCCGCCCACGCGTTTGCTGATTCTCTCCAACACCAGTTCCACGACCGCCCTCACTGACGAGGCCGCCTCGGGGGCAGCGATTGAACAAGGAGAAACATCTCGCTCAAGGCGGCGATTGCGCGCCATCCGAAAGCAAGAACGTGATCATTTTTGTTCTTTCCAGATCGCAGCCCATCAACACATACCCTAGGTGCTGTTCTTTTTTCTTCGTTTTAAAGTTCCCCAACCCACGGCCGGCCAGGGGCAAATGCGCTATAAACCGGTCGCCCCGCCTTGTTTGCCTGAGAACGCACCAGATCTGGAATCGCCGCCGTGAACACCAATCCCCGACAACTACAGCTGCTCGACGAAGTGCGCAGCCGCCAGTCCACTTCGGTGGAGCAGCTGGCCGAGATCCTGGGCGTGACCCTGCAGACCGTGCGCCGCGACATACAGAAGCTGGCCGATGCGGGCCTGATGGTGCGCTTTCACGGCGGCGTGCGCGTGCCCAGCGCCACGGTGGAGAACCTGGGCCACACCCAGCGCCAGGTGCTGCATGCCGAAGGCAAGTCGCGCATTGCGCGTGCCGTGGCCGAGGCCATTCCCAACGGCTGCTCGCTGATCCTGAACATCGGCACCACCACCGAGGCCGTGGCCCAGGCCCTGCTCAAGCACCGGGGCCTGCGCGTGATCACCAACAACCTCAACGTGGCGGCCATCCTCAGCTCCAACGCGGACTGCGAAGTCATCGTGGCCGGCGGCGTGGTGCGCACACGCGACCGGGGCATCGTGGGCGAGGCGGCCGTGGACTTCATCCGCCAGTTCAAGGTGGACATCGCCCTGATCGGCATCTCGGCCATCGAGCCCGATGGCAGCCTGCGCGACTTCGACATGCGCGAAGTCAAGGTGGCCCAGACCATCATTGCCCAGTCGCGCGAGGTCTGGCTGGCCGCAGACCACAGCAAGTTCCACCGCCAGGCCATGGTGGAGCTGGCACGCCTGGACCAGATCGACCGCCTGTTCACCGATACCGCGCCCCCCGCTCCGTTCGATGCCCTTCTGCGCGAAGCAGAAGTGCAATGCGTGGTGGCGCAATAAGTTTTCCGCAGCCGCTGCGCCACCGCCCGCACAGGACACGCGCACCGGCCCTGCTTTTCCTGGATACCGCACCATGACCTATCTGCTTGCCCTGGACCAGGGCACCTCCAGCTCGCGCAGCATCGTCTTCGACACCCAGGGCCGCATCGTGGCCTCGGCCCAGCTGGAGCTGCCGCAGATCTATCCGCGCCCCGGCTGGGTCGAGCACGATCCGCGCGAGATCTGGCGCACCCAGCTGGCCACGGCGCGCGAGGCCCTGGCCAAGGCCGGGCTGGCGGCAGCCGACATCCGTGCCCTGGGCATCACCAACCAGCGCGAGACCACCGTGGTCTGGAACCGCGCCACGGGCCAGCCCATACACCACGCCATCGTCTGGCAGGACCGCCGCGCCGAGCCGCTGTGCGCCCAGCTGCGCGAGGCAGGCCATGCCGACACCATCCAGCGCAAGACCGGCCTGCTGATCGACGCCTATTTCTCGGGCACCAAGCTGCGCTGGATCCTGGACAACGTCAATGGCGCACGCGCCGCCGCCGAGCGCGGCGAACTGGCCTTCGGCACCGTGGACAGCTGGCTGATCTGGCAGCTCACAGGCGGGCGCCGCCATGTGACCGATGTCTCCAACGCCAGCCGCACCATGCTGTTCAACGTCCACACCAACCAGTGGGACGACGATCTGCTGGCGCTGCTGGAGATTCCACGCGCGCTGATGCCCGAGGTGCTGCCTTCCGCCGCCGATTTCGGCCGCACGGCAGCCGAGGTGCTGGGCGGCGAAATCGCCATCGGCGGCGTGGCCGGCGACCAGCAAAGCGCCCTCTTCGGCCAGGCCTGCTTTTCGGCCGGCATGGCCAAGAACACCTATGGCACGGGCTGCTTCATGCTCATGCACACGGGCGGCGTGTTCCAGACCTCCGCCAACGGCCTGCTGACCACCGCTGCGGCACAGCCCACCGCTGCGCCGGCCTATGCGCTGGAAGGCAGCGTCTTCGTGGGCGGCGCCGTGGTCCAGTGGCTGCGCGACGGGCTGCGCGCCATCGAGCACAGCGGCCAGGTGCAGCAACTGGCCGAGAGCGTGCCCGATTCGGGCGGCGTGATGATGGTGCCGGCCTTCACTGGCCTGGGCGCCCCCTACTGGAAGCCCGATGCGCGCGGCACCATCACGGGCCTGACGCGCGGCACCACCATCGCCCACATCGCGCGGGCCGCGCTTGAATCCATCGCCTTCCAGAGCGCCGCCCTGCTGCTGGCCATGAGCCGCGACGCGGTGGCCAGCGGCGGCGCGCCGGTCAGCGAACTGCGCGTGGACGGCGGCGCCTGCGTCAACAACCTGCTCATGCAGTTCCAGGCCGACCTGCTGGGCATTCCCGTCGTGCGCCCGGCCTGCGTGGAGACCACGGCCCTGGGCGCTGCCTACCTGGCGGGCCTGTCCTCGGGCGTGTACCAGAGCACCGAGGAACTGTCGGCGCTGTGGAAGGCCGAGCGCCGCTTCGTGCCCACGCTGGACAAGCACCGCGCCGACGAGCTGATGGCGCGCTGGGAGCATGCGGTGGCCCAGACCGCACTGGCGGCCTGACAACGGGCTCACGGCCTTGCTCAAGGCGGCCAGCCTGGTGCTTTCCGGCCTGCTGCTGGCCGGCTGCGCCGCGCCGCCCCAGGCCCTGCCGGCCCCGCAGTCCACGGCATGCGCGCGCCTGCAATGGCTGGGCAGCACCACGATTGCGCGCGAGGAGCCCATCCATGGCGCCACCACCGGCGGCATCTCGGGCCTGGACTACGACGCGCAGCGCGGCGACTACGTGGCCATCAGCGATGACCGCTCGGCGCGCGGCCCCGCGCGCTGGATGCGCCTGCGCATAGAGCCGCTGGACGCGGGCCAGCGGGCCGGCCCCAACCCCTGGCAGGCGCAGGTCACCGAAGTGCACCCGCTGCTGGATGCCGAGGGCCGCTGGCTTCGCCCGCGCCATGCCGCGCCCGCCACCCAGCCCGTGCCCGACCCCGAAGCCATCCGCCTGCTGCCGGACGGCGGCCTGCTGTGGACCGATGAAGGCGACCCGGGCCGGGGCTTTGGCACCTCGCTGGTGAGGACCGACGCCACGGGCCGCCAGATCGCGCGGTGGTTCTACGCATTCAAGGACGAGGACGGCAGGCCGGGCCTGCGCTCGAACTTCGGCTTCGAGGGGCTGGCCGTGACGCCGGACGGCCAACAGGCCTGGCTGGCCCTGGAGGCGCCACTGCGCCAGGACGGCCCGCGCGCCAGCGCCGGCTCGGCAGGCGCGCCCGTGCGCATCAGCCTCGTCAGCCTGGGCGACGGCCGGCTACTGCGCCAGATCGCCTACCAGCCCGATGCCGTGCCGGCCGCCAGTTGGGCCCTGCCCCAGCGCGAGGTCAACGGCATCAGCGAGATCCTGCCGGACGGTCCCGACCATCTGCTGGTGCTGGAGCGCTCCTACAGCCCGGGCCACGGCTTTGGCGCGCGGTTGTACCGCATCGGCCTGGATGCGCCTGACACGCTGGCCCTGGCCAGCTTTGCGCAAACGCCGCCACAAGTGGCGGTCAAGCAACTGGTGGCCGATCTGTCCACCGTGCAGCCCGGCCGGCTGGACAACATGGAAGCCATGTCCTGGGGCCCGCCGCTGCCCGATGGCACCCGCGTGCTGGTGTTCGCCAGCGACGACAACTTCAACCCGGCGCAGGCCAACCAGATCCTGGTCACCGCCTACCGACCCTCGCCGCCCTGCGCACCCTGAAGGCGCTTCAGGGCGTGGCCTGCACCTGCTCCTGCGGCAGGTAGATGCGCGTCAGCCCGCGCGCAATGGCCTCCACGATCTGCTCGCGCCGCAGGCCGATGTGCTCGGCCATCAGGCGTTCGCTGGCCTGGGCGTCGCGCGCGCGCAGGGCCTGCAGGATTTCCAGGTGCTCGTGCTGGGTGGAGGCGCGCCCCACGTTCTCCATGTCGATCCAGCGGATGAAGCGGATGCGCTCGTTCAGGCTCGCCAGCATGCGCCGCAGCTCGGCGTTGCCGGCCATGTCGGCAATGCGCAGGTGGAATCCCTCGTCCAGGTCCACCAGCTGCCGGATCGGCGTGTCGGAGGCCACGCGCTGGCTCTGCTCCAGGTAGGCCAGGGCCTCGTCGAGCTGGGCATCGGTGGCGCGCTCCACGGCCAGCCGCACGCATTCGCGCTCGACGGCCACGCGGGCCTCGTACAGGTCCAGCGACTCCTTCACGTCCAGTTCGCGCCGCATGTAGCCGCGGCTGGCCGGCAGCAAAAAGCCATCGGCCACCAGCCGCGTCAGCGCCTCGCGCACGGGCGTGCGGCTCACGCCCAGGCGCAGCGCCAGTTCGCTCTCGCTCAGGCGCTCGCCCGGCTTGAATTCGTAGGAGATGGCCATGTCACGCAGCATGCTGTAGACGCTGGAGCCCCGTTCATGGCGGATGTTGGAGATTTTCATGGCGCCATTGTGCCCTTTGGCGCTGCGCATTCTTTTAAGTATACTGAAATGGATTCTTAAAAATCCCGTCACCCAACCTGCCTGGAGACTCCCGACATGACCACCGCTTTCAATGGCGCCGACGCCATGGTCCGCATGCTGCAGCTCAATGGCGTCAAGCACATCTTCGGCCTGTGCGGCGACACCAGCCTGCCCTTCTACGACGCCATGGCGCGGCTGGACCACGGCATGGACCACATCCTCACGCGGGACGAGCGCAGCGCCGGCTACATGGCCGACGCCTATGCGCGCGTCACCGGCAAGGTGGGCGTGTGCGAAGGCCCCAGCGGCGGCGGCGCCACCTACCTGCTGCCCGGCCTGGCCGAGGCCAACGAATCCTCGGTGCCCGTGCTGGGCATCACCTCGGACGTTTCCGTGGGCGCGCGTGGCAAGTTCCCGCTGACCGAACTGGACCAGCAGGCGCTGTACAGGCCGCTGACCAAGTGGAATACCACCATCGACCGCGTGGACCAGATTCCGCACGCCGTGCGCAGCGCCTTTCGCGCCATGACCACGGGCCGGCCCGGCGCCACCCATATCTGCCTGCCCTATGACGTGCAAAAGCACACGCTGGATCCGGCCGATGTCTGGGCCCAGCCAGGGCATGACCACTATCCGGCCTACCGGTCCGCCCCCGATCCGGCGGCCGTGGCCGAGGCCGCCGACCGCCTGGTGGCGGCACGCTGCCCCGTGCTGATCTGCGGCGGCGGCGTGCTCATCGCGGGCGCCAGCGCCGCACTGGATGCGCTGGCCACCCTGCTCAATGCGCCCGTGTGCTCCAGCGTCAGCGGCCAGGGCAGCCTGTCGGCCAGCCATCCGCTCAATGCCGGCGTGGTGGGCACCAATGGCGGCGTGGAGGCCACGCGCGCCGTGGTGGCGCAGGCGGACCTGGTGATGTTCATCGGCGCCCGGGCCGGCTCCACCACCACCGAGCACTGGCAGATGCCCTCGCGCAAGGTGACGATCGTCCATCTGGACGTGGACGCCATGACCATAGGCACCAACTACCGCACCGACGTGGCCCTGGTGGGCGACGCCCTGCTGGGCCTGCAGGCGCTGCACGCGGCCGTGCAGCAGCGCATCGCCCGCCGCCCCGCCGATGCCGCGGACGGCGCCGCGCTGGCGGCCACCGCGCGCGCCACCAAGCAGGCCTTCTTCGCACCACTGGCGGCCTCGCTGGAGCGCCCCATCAAACCCGAGCGCGTGGTGGACACGCTCAACCGCCTGCTGCCCGCGCGCGCCATCGTGGTGGCCGACCCCGGCACGCCCTGCCCCTACTTCACGGCCTATTTCGACGCGCCCCAGGCCGGCCGGCACTTCATCACCAACCGCGCGCACGGGGCGCTGGGCTTTGCCATGTCCGCCGGCTTTGGCGCCGCCATCGGCCAGCCCGATTCCGTGGTGGTCGCGGTCATGGGCGACGGCAGCTTCGGCTTCACCTGCGGCGAGCTGGAAACCATCGTGCGCCGCAACGTGCCGCTGAAGATGATCGTGTTCTCCAACAGCGTGTTCGGCTGGATCAAGGCCAGCCAGAAGTCCGGCTACGATGAACGCTACTTTTCAGTCGACTTCAACCGCACCCACCATGCCCGCGTGGCCGAGGCCTTCGGCGTCAAGGCCTGGCAGGTGCATGACCCGGCAGATCTCGTAGCCGCGCTCAAGGCCGCGCTGATGCACGACGGCCCGGCGCTGGTGGATGTGATCTCGCAAGAGCTCCAGGACACGGCCGTGCCGGTGAGCCAGTGGATGGGTTGACTCCAGGCCCCACGCACAGATTGCCGACTTCCTGCCCGCCAATGCGCTTGAAAAGGAGCCTTCCCATGCCCCATCCACCCTCACGCCGCCAGCTGCTGCTGGCCATGGCCGCCGCATCCCTGCTGGGGCCGTCCGGCACGGCATCCGCGCAGGGCGCCGCCCCGCTCAAGCTGGTCATCACCTTCCCGCCGGGGGGCAGCACCGACATCGCCGCCCGCATACTGCAGCCGCGCCTGGGTGAGGTGGCCGGCCGCCCGGTGATCGTGGAGAACCGCCCCGGCGCCGCCAGCCAGATCGCCACCCAGTACGTGGCCAAGTCCGCTCCGGACGGCAACACCCTGCTGTTCAGCTTCGACACCCATGCCATTAATCCCATCGCCAAGTCCCGGCTGCCCTACGACACCTTCAAGGACTTCACGGGCGTTTCGCTGGCGCTGCGCTTCCCGCTGGTGATCGGCGCCTCGGCCTCGGTGCCCGCCAGGGACCTGGCCGGCTTCCTGGAGCTGGCGCGCCGCAACCCGGGCAAATACAGCTACGCATCGACCGGGCTGGGGTCCATGAACCACCTGGTGATGGAGGACATCAAGCGCCGCTCGGGCACCTACGTGCTGCACGTGCCCTACGGCGGCGGCGGCCCGGCCGTGCAGGCCGTGCTCGGCAATGTGTCCGACCTCACCCTGCTCAGCTATGCGGCGCTGCGCGGCCAGATTTCGGCGGGCAAGATCAAGCCGCTGGCCGTGACCGGCCTCAAGCGCCTGCCCGAGCTACCCGACGTGCCCACCGTGGCCGAGTCAGGCTTCCCGGGCTTCGAGGCCTACTCGTGGATCGGCGTTTTCGCACCTTCCGCCACGCCGGCAGCCACGGTGCACAAGCTCACCGAAGACTTCCAGGCCACGCTGAACACGCCCGACATCCGCAGCAAGCTCATGCAGTCGGGCTTTGAAGTCATGGCCACGGACGGACCCGCCCTCGACCGCTGGGTGCGCCAGGAATACGAGCGCTGGGGCCGCTTCGTGCGCGACAACAAGGTCCAGCTCGAAGACTGAGAATCCGGACGGCCCCCCCTTACACCACACAGGAGCATTCATGGCACTTCCGCTGGACCACATCGTCATCGCCGTGCACGACCTCGATGCCGCCGTGGCGGACTACCGCGCGCTGGGTTTTCAGGTCGCCATCGGCGGCCGCCATCCGGGCCGCACCTCGCACAACGCACTGGTCGTGTTTGCCGACGGCGCCTACCTGGAGATCATTGCCTGGACCGCCCCGGCGCCCGAAGAGCGCTGGTACCGCACGCTGCGCGACCATGGCGAAGGGCTGGTGGACTTCGCCCTGCTGCCCCAAAGCACCTCCCAGGCCCTGGCCGAGGCGCGCGGGCGGGGGCTGGATACCCTGGTCGGCCCCGTGGACGGAGGCCGCGTGCGCCCCGATGGCGCGCAACTGCTGTGGCAGACGGCGCGCCACGCCACGCCCGACCTGCCCTTCCTGTGCGGCGACGTCACGCCGCGCGCCCTGCGCGTGCCCGAGGGCAGCGTGCGCGAGCATCCCAACGGCGCGCTGGGCGTGGCCTCGCTGACCGTCGCCGTGCACGACCTGGACGCCAGCCTGGATCGCTACCGGGCGCTGCTGGGCCCAGGCCTGCCGCTGCAGAGACTGGACGACCAGGGCGCGCGGCTGGCATTGCCGGGGTTCGACCTGCTGCTGCAAGGCGCGCGGGCACTGGCGGCCTCCGACGCACTGCGCCAGCGCCTTGCTACGCGCGGAGAGGGCCCTTGCGCGCTCACCCTGCGCCAGCGGCCCGGCGCCCCGGCACAGCCCCTGGACCTGGCCGCCAGCCATGGCGTGGACATGCGCTGGCACGGTGGGAACACGCTCTAAACTCTTCGTTTTCCTTCTCCACCGCCACCAGCATGAACACCGTTTCCACAGCCTCCCCTGTCATCGCCTTCATCGGTGGCGGCAACATGGCCAGCGCCATCATCGGCGGACTGATCGGCCAGGGCCAATCCGCAGACCGCATCGTTGTCGTCGAACCCTTCGAGGCCGCGCGCGACGCGCTGCGCACGAACTTCGGCATCACGGCCCATGCCGATGCCGCGGCCGCCGCCAGCGCGCTGGACGGTGCCGGTATCGTGGTCTGGGCCGTCAAGCCCCAGACCTTCAAGGAAGCCGCCCAGGCCGTGGCGCCGCATACCGCCCAGGCCCTGCACCTGAGCGTGGCCGCCGGCATTCCCACGGACTCCATCGCCCAGTGGCTGGGCACGGGCCGCATCGTGCGCGCCATGCCCAACACGCCCGCCCTGGTGGGCAAGGGCATGACGGGCCTGTTCGCCCGCGACGAGGTCGATGCCGCAGGCAAGAGCGCCATCGAGCAGGTCGTTGCCACCACGGGCCAGTTCGTCTGGGTCGACCAGGAAGCGCACCTGGACGCCGTGACCGCACTGTCGGGCTCGGGCCCGGCCTATGTCTTCCTGTTCCTCGAAGCCATGACACAGGCCGGCGTGGACATGGGCCTCACGGCCGAGCAGTCCTACCGCCTGGGCGTGGCCACCTTCCAGGGCGCCTCGGAACTGGCCGCCCGCTCCACCGAAAGCGCCGACGTGCTGCGCCAGCGCGTGACCAGCAAGGGCGGCACCACCCACGCCGCCATCACCCACATGCAGGCGCAACAGGTGCCCGAGCATTTCGTGGCCGCCATGCGGGCAGCGGAAATACGGGCCAAGGAGCTGGCCGCCGAATTCGGCAGGTAGGACACGCCCGCGCGCGCCCCTCTTTGTGGTGGCAAGGGGACGGTGCGCCAGATTCCTGCAAAAACCAGATAGTTCTGATGGTGGAAGCAAGCGGCACTCGGTAGAAATCGGCAATTGACCGGCAGCGCGGAAAGCCCCGCGCCGGTCATGACCTGCCACCGCAGTTTCCACCAAGCATTCGCCTCGGCGGGACGTGCATCGCCTGCCCGCCCCTGTCCATGGCTTGCCTTGGATTCGCTGCATTCAAGGAGAAAGCATGCGTTTCCATCCCCCTTCCGTGCCCAGGCGGCGCCGCAGCAAGCCGGCCTTGGCGGCATGCCTGCTCTGGGCATCGACCGGCCTGGCCCACGCAGTACCCGGCCCCTCCCAAAGTCCTGCCCACCACCGCGCGCACACACCAGCGCACTCACCAGCCCATGCCCCAGCACATGGCTCCGCCCAGGCCCGGCAGATACCGCACGCGCAGCAGGGCCTGTCCGTGCCGTTCGAGGCCAACAGCGGCCAGTTCGACCCTGCCGTGGCCTTCACGGGCCGCACCTTCGCGGGCGCGATCCACGTCACCCGCCAGGGCCAGATCGTCTACAGCCTGGCCGCGCCCACGCAGCAGCAGGGCGTGACCTCGGCCCCCCCGCCCGAGATGCCTCCCCAAGCACCTCCCAAGAAGCCGCCCAGGACGCCCGCAGGTACCAAACCCCAGGCACCGCCCCAGACCCCTCCGGCCACCCAGCCCCTGTCCGGCTGGAGCCTCACCGAAACCCTGGCCGGCGCGCTGCCGCTGTCGCCCACGGGCGGCGAGGCCGCCGCCACCCAGATCACCCGCTTCAGCGGCCCCCACAGCTACCAGCCAGCCAACTACCGCAACCTGCACCTGGGCCAGGCCTGGCCCGGCGTGCAGGTGGAGCTGGCCATGCGCGGCGCCAATGTGGAAAAGCTCTTCCACGTGGCCCCGCAGGCCGACCCCGGGCAGATCCAGGTGCGCGTGGACGGCGCGCTGTCCCTGCGCCTGGGCAAAGGCGGCGAACTGATCGCCGCCACAGGCCATGGCGACGTGGCCTATACCGCGCCCGTGGCGTTCCAGGAAGTTGCGGGGCGGCGCGTGGAGGTGCCCGTGCAGTACGCGCTCAACAGCCAGGGCGATGGCTACGGTTTCGCACTGGGGGCGTATGACCGGGCGCTGCCGCTGGTAATCGACCCCTTCCTGCAGAGCACCTACCTGGGCGGGTCTAACTACGATGTCATTACCGCCCTGGTCGTGACCCCTTCGGGGCAGGTGCTGGTGGCCGGCAGAACCGAGTCCAGCGATTTCCCAGGCACCGCCGGCGGTGCCCAGCCCTCCAGCGGCACGAGCAACCTCTTTGTGGCACGCTTGTCCGGCGACCTGCGCACCCTGGAGCAAAGCACTTATCTGGGCGATGGAGGCATCCCCCGCAGCATGGCCATCTTGCCCTCGGGCGATGTGGTGGTGGGGGGCACCATCTGGAGCGGAAATCTTCCTGGCACGGAGAACGGAGCGCAACCGGCAAAGCCAGCAAGCGGCTCTGGCTTTGTCACCCGCCTGTCGGCCGATCTGCGCACCCTGGTGCAGAGCACCTATCTGGGGGGAGGCGATGAGGACCACCTGACAGCCCTGGTCATCGCCCCCTCGGGCGACATCGTGGTGGGCGGATCTACGGAGTCCTCCGATTTCCCCGGTACGGCACAGGGCGCCATTGCGGACGTAGCGCCAAATACCCGCAACGGCTTTGCGGCCCTGCTATCGGCAGACCTGCGCACGCTGGTGCGCAGCACCTATATCACCGGAGCAGACTCGCCTACGGCGCTGGCCCTCACGCCTTCAGGGGACGTGCTGGTCGCCGGCTCAACAACTTCCCCCAACCTGCCTGCCACCACCGGCAGCGCCCAGCCCAAGCCTGGGTCAGACAACAACCTCTTCGGACGGGAGGACGGCTTCATCACACGCCTGTCCGCCGATCTGCGCACGCTGAAACAGAGCACCTACCTGGGTGGAGCGGCCAATGACACCATCACCGCATTGGCCATCACGCCCTCCGGGGAAGTGGTGGTGGGCGGATCTACCGGTTCAAAGGACCTGCCGGGCACGGCAGGCGGCGCACAGCCGGATTACTACTTCATCCGCGGCAACCCCAGCGACGGCTTCGTCACACGCCTGTCCGGGGACCTGCGCACGCTGGAGCAGAGCACCTACCTGGGTGCCGCGGACTCTGACGACATCACCGCATTGGCCATCACGCCCTCCGGGGAGGTAGTGGTGGGCGGCCATACCCGATTCTCCGGCTTTCCGGGCACGGAAGGCGGTGCACAGCCGGTTCGCGTCAGCTTCGGCTTCCAGAGCGGCTTTGTCACACGCCTGTCCGCCGACCTGCGCACGCTGGAGCAAAGCACCTTCCTGAGCGGCGAGTCCGATGATCACATCACCGCATTGACCATCACGCCCTCCGGGGAAGTGGTGGTGGGCGGCCATACCCAATCAACCGACCTGCCGGGCATGGCCGGTGGCGCACAGGAGACCAATGCAGGCGCTAGAGACGGCTTCATCACACGCCTGTCCGCCGACCTGCGCGCCGTCTCCCCCCAGGCCATCACCTTCCCGCCCCAGGCCGATCAGGTGCTTACCGCGACCGGCGACACCTTCCAGATCAGCCCGATCGCCACGGCCAATTCCGGCCTGGCCGTGAACTACACCGCCCATACGCCGGCCGTGTGCGCCGTCTCGGGCGCCACGGTCACCATGGTGGATGCGGGCCCCTGCATGCTGGAGGCCTGGCTGCCCAGCTTGCCCGGCCAGTGGCTGGCGGCCAACGGCATCTTCGTGACCCTGCAGATCCGCAGGCCGCAGGTGATCTCCTTCCCGGCCCAGGCCGACCAGCCCTTCACGGCCGGCGCCAGCTTCGACCTCGGCCCGCCCGCCACGGCCAGTTCGAACCTGCCGGTGGACTACGCCAGCACCACGCCCGGCGTTTGCACGGTCTCGGGCGCCACGGTGACCATGGTCAGCGCAGGCACCTGCAGGCTCACAGCCAGCCAGCCGGGCAACACGCTGTGGCTGGCGGCCACTGACGTGTCGCAGGACATCGAACTGGTGGCCAGCACCGTTTCACCTCCGTCGCCACTCCCGCCGCCTCCTCCTCCCGCACCCGGCCCGGGACCCGGCGCTGCGTCCCCCGTGCCCGTGCCCGCCCTGGGCCCCTGGGCCCTGGGCGGGCACGGGCACGCTGGCGGCAGGCCTTGGCGCCATCTCGCTGCGCCGCCGGGCGCGCCATAGCAGCGCTCGCTAGCAACGCACGCGTGGCCGGGCAGGAGGGGGTAGCCCCCGTGCCGGTCACGCCCCAGGAACCCGGCCCCGCCAGGCCTCCGCCTGCGGGGCTCACGCCCGGAGGCAGGCTTGCCTCGGGGCGGCCGCATTCAGGGAGACCCCATGAGCCTCTTTCTTCAGCCTACGCCCTGGCTCCGGTGGCGCAGCACAAGCCGCACAGCCCTCCTCTGGCTCGCCATGGCAGCAGCCGCATGCATGGCCGCCAGCACCGCCCATGCAGCGCCGGGTGAGAGACCCGGTGCGGCGCAGTTGCAGCATGCGAAGCAGGCCCTGCAGGGCCTGTCCATGCCCTTCGAAGCCAACAGCGGCCAGTTCGACCCGGCCGTGGCCTTCATGGGCCGGACCTTCGCGGGCGCCGTCCATGTCACGCACCAGGGGCAGATCGTGTACGGCCTGCCCGGGCCCGACACGGGACGGCTGGCGGACTGGGCAAGAAGCAAAGCGGCCGGCGGTGCGCCCAAGAGCGCCCCCATCCTGCGGCCCGGCTGGAGTCTCACGGAAACCCTGGTCGGCGCGCTGCCGCTGTCGCCCTCGGGCGGCGAGGCAGCCGGCACCCAGATCACCCGCTTCAGCGGCCCGCACCGCTACCAGCCGGCCACCTACCGCAACCTCCACCTGGGCCAGGCCTGGACCGGCGTGCAGGTGGAGCTGGCCGTGCGCGGCACCAATGTGGAAAAGCTCTTTCACGTGGCGCCGCAGGCCGACCCCGGGCAGATCCAGGTGCGCGTGGACGGCGCGCTGTCCCTGCGCCTGGGCGAAGGCGGCGAACTGGTGGCCGCCACAGGCCATGGCGATGTGGCCTATACCGCGCCCGTGGCCTTCCAGGAAGTTGCCGGGCAGCGCGTGGAGGTGCCTGTGCAGTACGCCCTCAACAGCCAGGGCGATGGCTACGGGTTCGCACTGGGAGCGTATGACCGGGCGCTGCCGCTGGTGATCGATCCACTGCTGCAGAGCATCTATCTGGGCAGCCCCGAGAGTTCCTGGATAGAGGCCATAGCCACAGCCGCCCCTTCAGGCGACGTGCTGCTGGCCGGCACTACCCTTTCCAACCGATTCCCCGGCACTGCGGGTGGAGCGCAGCCTACGAGCCCCCCTGGCATATTTGCATTGCATGGCTTCGTCGCCCGGCTGTCCAGTGATCTGAGCCGCCTGATACAGAGCACCTACCTGAGCGGGTCGTGGGGCAGCCAGATCCACGCACTGGCCGTCACAGCGTCGGGTGACGTGGTGGTAAGCGGCGAGACGATGACCAGCGATTTTCCCGGCACGGCCGGGGGAGCACAGCCTGTGTCGCTCAGCGTTCCCGCGGGCTTCGTCGCCCGGCTTTCCGGCGACCTGCGCACCCTGGAGCAGAGCACCTATCTGACCGGAGACGGCTGGGTGGTCGCCACTGCCCTGGCCCTTCCTGCCTCGGGGGAGGTCGTGGTGGCCGGGGACACCCTTGCCAAGGACCTGCCCCGCGCGGCCAACGGAGCCCAGCCCGCCCTCAGCGCCGATCGTGACGGCTTCGTCATGCGCCTGTCCGCCGACCTGCGCACCGTGGTGCAAAGCACCTATCTGGGCGGGACGGGAGCGGAGAGTATCTCCAATATCGCCATCGGACCTTCAGGAGAGATACTCGCCGGCGGGCAGACCCAGTCCCCCGATCTGCCTGCCACGGCGCACGCAGCCCAGCCAGACATCAGCGGCGATACCGACGGCTTCATCGCATTGCTTTCAGGCGATCTGCGCACCCTGGTGCGCAGCTCCTACCTGGGGGGGAACGGCTGGGAGACACTCTCGGCATTGGCCTTCCACCCCTCGGGAGAGATCGTGGCAGCCGGGCAAACATCGTCCTCTGCCTTTCCTGGCACGAGCGGTGGTGCGCAGCCTGCCAGCAATGGCAACTACCCCGGCTACATCACAAGGCTGTCCGCCGATCTGCGCACCCTGTTGCAGAGCACCTATCTGGGCGGCGCAAACCCAGACTGGATCGCTGCCCTGGCCATCGCTCCTTCGGGCGAGATCCTGGTGGCCGGCAACACCTCATCCGACAATTTTCCCGGCATGGCGGGCGCCATTGAGCCTGTCTACGGTGGCGGATTGCAAACCGGCTACGTGGCACGCCTGTCGGACGATCTGCGCACCTTGGAGCAAAGCACCTACCTGGGCGCAAGGGGCCTGGATGGTGTCACCGCGCTGCACATCACTGCTTCTGGCGAGCTTCTGGCCGGGGGCTACTCCGGAGCACTGTTCACGAACCCTGATGCCTTTGTCTCACTCATGACCGTGGACCTGCGCGCCGTCTCCCCCCAGACCATCACCTTTGCGCCACAGGCCAGCCAGGTCCTCGGCAGCCCTGGCTCCACCTTCACCATAGACCCTCCCGCCATGGCCA
>Ga0207709_10000863_pt1 | contig 23147 bp, 19 predicted proteins | sample KBSM34metaG_FD_184397 | JGI IMG/M metagenome (GOLD analysis project Ga0207709, IMG submission 184397) | Miscanthus rhizosphere microbial communities from Kellogg Biological Station, Michigan, USA - KBS M3-4 metaG (SPAdes) (version 2) | ecosystem: Host-associated > Plants > Roots > Rhizosphere >...
TACGTGCGCCGTGCTTCTTCCGCGAACCACTCGACAAAGCTCGCGCCGTAGGCCACTTCACCTGCAGCTTCGGCGAGTGGCTTGCCTTGTTCGGCGGTAATGATTCGCGCCAGGTCCGTGGCGTGCTCCCGGATCAGCGCGAACCACTTGTGCAGCAGGCCGGCGCGGTCCTTCGCGGTCTTGCCACGCCACGCAGGCCATGCACGCCGAGCGGCGTCGATCGCCATCACAGCCTCATCGGAACCCAGGTTCGCTACAGCAGCGAGACGCCCGCCCGTCGCCGGATTCATGATGTCGAAGCGGCTGGTGCCTTGCACCCAGTGGCCGTCGATGAGGCCGTCCGTCTTCAAGAGGGTCGGGTCGTCCAGGGCGTCGAAGAGAAACTGCGTCGTGTTCAATGGGGTGGTCTTGTTCATGGTCATGCTGTGCTTGTCCAACAGAATTCAGCGCATCGCCTCGTTGAAGCGCTTTTCGATTGCGGCGCCGTTCCTGGTCCAGAAATCGGTGTCAAAGGCCAGGGACTTCCGAAAGTTTCCTGGCGCGGAGGGGAGGTCGCTGCTCATCATCGACAGGTCGATCAAGGCTTGATGGGCCCCACCTGCGGGGACGCGGCGGCCCGAGTCGTATTTCAGGATGGCGTTGTAGTTGGTGGGGCCGTATGGAATCTCGCGTGAGAAGGCCAATTGGGGCTCTTCGGAAGTCACGAAGTCGAGGTATCGCCTGGCCGTCTCGATGTTGCGGGCTCCTTTCAGGATGACCCAATAGTCGAGCTCACAGATGGCGTCATTCCACGCGATGTCGAGTCTCGGCGCGCCGTCGTTTCGATTGGCAACCGCGATGCGACCGTTGAAGGCCGTGGACATCACGACCTCGCCGGACGCCAGCAGTTTCGGCGGCTGCGAGCCCGCATCCCACCATACGATGTGCGGTCGCAGCGCACGCAGCTTGCGAATCGCCCGCTCGATGCCGGCGTTGGTGCTCAGGGTGCTGTACACCTCGTCGCGCTTGACGCCGTCGGCCATCAGTGCGAACTCGAGGTTGTAGCGCGCGCCGGCGCGCATTCCGCGCTTGCCGGGGTACTTGTCCACGTTCCAGAAGTCGGCCCAGCCCTTGGGGGCGTCCTTGAGCTTGGCGGGATCGTAAGCGAGGACAGTCGACCAGACGAAGGCTCCGACGCCACATGCATGGACGCTGCGCGGCAGGATCTGGGTCGCGTTCGCAAGACTGGCACGGTCGATCTTCTCGAAGAGGCCGGCTTCGCAGCCCGCCTGCAGGTCGGCAGACTCGACCTCCGCAACGTCCCATTCGACACGACCGCTTTTCACCATGGCGCGGATCGGGGCCAGGTCGCCCGTGTATTCGACGGCGAGCACCTGGACGCCGTGGCGCTGCGAGAAAGGCTTTTGAAACGCTTCCGCCTGTGCCTTGCCGTTCGCGCCGCCGAAATTGGCGATGGTCAACGGGCTGGCGTGCGCCTGCCACGTGAACATGGACGACGCGGCGACGAACAGCGCAACTGCGCGTCGGGCGGTGAGCGGGCTCGGGCCGGCAACAGGCGGGGCAAGACTTGCGATTCGCATCATGGAAATCCTGAGGTGATGGATGAACACACGGGTGCGCCATCCCCACCACCGTCTCATTCGGACGGCGGATTGCGCACTTGGAAAATTGCGGACTCGATCGGTGTGGCCTTCAACGGCGTCGGCCTCGCAGCCACTCCAGTGCCAGCAGGAGGCCTGTCGTGAAGAGGATCAGCAGCGTGGCGACGGCGGCGATCGTGGGAGAGATGTTTTCGCGGATTCCAGCAAACATCTGCCGCGGCAAGGTCGATTGATCCGGACCGGCGAGGAACAAGGTCACCACCACCTCGTCGAACGAGGTGGCGAAGGCGAAGAGAGCCCCGGAGATGACGCCGGGCGCGATGACGGGCAAGGTCACGCGGAAGAAGGTCGCCAGTGGCGTGGCCCCGGAGGCCAGGCTGGCGCGAACGAGGTTGTTGTCGAAGCTCTGCAGCGTCGCGAGCACGGTGGTGAGCACGAAAGGAGCCCCCAGCCCGGCGTGGACGAGGATCAGGCCGATGTAGGTGTCGGCGAGTCCGATGTTGGCGAACAGGAGATAGGTGCTGACGCCCACGATCACGACCGGGACGACCATGGGGGCGATCAGCAGGCTGATCAGCAAGCCCTTGAACGGGAAGTTGGCCCTGGACAAGCCGATGGCCGCCATCACCCCGAACACCGTCGCGAGGAGCGTCGCGCCCGGTGCCACGATGAAGCTGTTGCGCATGGCGCGCGCCCATTCGGCTGAAGAGAACAGGTTGTGGTACCAGCGCAATGACCAGTCTGGAATGGGATAGACAAGGAAGGTGCTGTCGCTGAACGACAGCGGAATGATCACGAGGATCGGCAACAGCAGGTAGGCCAGGCCCGCGACGCAGAAGCCGCGGAAGGCCCACCATCCCAGCTTGTCGAGGAAGGTGGCATAGGCCGGGAACTCGGGGAGCATGCGCCTCGGGCGCAGGACGGCAGTCAACATTCTTCTCTCCTTCAACCCATGCTCAGTTCGGACTTCGAGATGTGCCGGTACAACCCGTAGAGGACAAGCGTGGCACTGAGCAGCACGGTGCCGAGGGCGCAGGCCATGCCCCAGTTGATGTTCACGTTGGTGTAATGCGCGATGTAGTAGCTCAGCATCTGGTCGTCGGCACCGCCAAGCAGCGCCGGCGTCACGTAGTAGCCGATGCTGATGATGAAGACGAGCAGCACGCCGGCGCCCACGCCTGCATACGTCTGCGGCACATAGACCCTGAAGAACGCCGCAAGAGGCGGGCTTCCCATGGAGACGGCGGCACGCACGTAGGTGCCCGGCACGGCCTTCATGACGCTGTACAGCGGCAGGATCATGTATGGCAGCAGGATGTGGGTCATGGCGATGATCACGCCCGTGCGGTTGAACAGGAGTTCAAGCGGGTGGTCGGTGATCCCAAGGAACATGAGGGCCCGATTGACCAGTCCGTTGGACTGCAGCAGCACCATCCATGCGGCGACCCGCACGAGGACCGATGTCCAGAAGGGGACGAGCACCAGGATCATCAGCATGTTGGCCTTGCGTGCGGGCAAGGTGCTGAGCCAGTAGGCGATCGGGTAGCCGATCAGCAGGCAGGCGATCGTGACCGCGGCGCTGATTTCAAAGGTGCGCGCAAGAATGCCTGCGAACACTTGCTGGTCTGGCGGCATGCGTTCGACCGAACCATTGGGATCGCGTCGCAAGTCCACGGAGGCCAGCAGATAGTCGGGCGTCCATCGCGATCCGTTCTTGGCGATGGCCTGCCAGTATTTCAATTCGGCCCAGCGAGCATCGAGCGTGATCAGCTGGGTCTTCAATTCATCGGGCGTGCCGCTCATGGGCAGCGCCTTGTAGGCATCCATGATCAAGGAGCGACCGCCTGGCACGGCGGAGTTGAGGCGTCGGGCGAGAGCGCCCGCTTCGGATCGATCTGTCATCGCACCCAGGTCGGCAACGATCGCAGCAAAGGCTGCGGACGGTGGCTCTGACGAGCGATCCCACTTGTCGAGCGCGGCGACCGTGCGCGTGAGCGAGGTGGCGACTTCGGGGTTTTCGACTGCGCGCTTCAGGAGTGCGACGATGGGCACCAGGAAGGTCAGCAGTAGGAAGACGAGCAGGGGCAGCGTGAGCGTGAATGCTCGCCACTTGCGGCGACGCTCCGCAAGCGAAAGGGATCGCTGCAAGGAGGTGATCGCCCCATCGGGTCGAATTGAAGCAGTGGCGGACATCATGGTGTGTTTCCAGAGCCCGTGTGCCCGGCGCAGGGCACACGGGACATCACTCGATGGTTATTGAGCGACCCAGGATGCGAAGCGCTTTTCGAGCGTTTCGCCCTGGTCGGCCCAGAACTTGACGTTGAACTGCACGGAGTCCCGGGCATTGGCCGGCGCGGTCGGCAAGTTGGCGAGCGTCTTCGGCTGCAGCTTGGTCAAGGCGTTCTTGTTCGTCGGGCCGTAGGAGATCTCCTCGGCGTACTTCGCCTGCGCGTCAGCGGTGCTGGCGAAATGGATGAAGTTGTAGGCGGCGTCGCGGTTCTGCGCGCCCTTGGGAATGACCCAATAGTCCAGGTCATAGATGCCGCCGTACCACGCGACCTGAAGCGCCTTGCCCTCGCGCTGCGCCGCGCCGATGCGTCCGTTGTAGGCCGTGGTCAGGGTGACGTCGCCGGCCACCAGGAGTTGCGGCGGTTGCGCGCCGGCTTCCCACCATTGGATGCTGGACCTCAATTCGCCGAGCTTGTTGAATGCGCGATCGGCGCCGGCCTGCGTCGACAGGACCTTGTAGACGTCCGCCGGCTTCACGCCGTCGGCCATGAGCGCGAACTCGAGGTTGTAGCGCGCGCCCTTGCGCATGCCTCGCTTGCCGGGAAACTTCTTCAGGTCCCAGAAATCTGCCCAACTCGTCGGACGTTCCTTGATCTTGTCGGCGTTGTAGGCCATGACCGTGGACCAGACGAACACGCCAACGCCGCACTCGTGCACGGCAGCCGGCTGGAAGTCGGTCTTGGCGCCGATCTTCGACCAGTCGAGCTGCTCGAACAGGCCTTCTTCGCAGCCGCGGGCGAGGTCCGGGCTTTCGACTTCGACGGCGTCCCAGGTGACCTTCTTGGTCTCGACCATGGCCTTGATCTTGGCCTGTTCGCCGTTGTACTCGACGGCCACGACCTTGGTGTGCGAGGCTGCTTCGAACGGGTCGTAGTAGGCCTTCTTCTGCGCATTCGCATTGGCGCCGCCGAAATTCACCACGGTGACTTGCTGCGCCCAAGTCGGAAGTGCAAGGCACGCGGTCATGGAAACCGCAGCCAGGATGGTCTTTCTCATGTCATCTCCTTATCGGAATGTTCGATCGACGGTAGAAGCCGCTTGACGTTTTGTACGAGGCGGCACGGGGCGAAATTTGTCCGACCGACTTGCGGACAAAGACAGAACAGGGGCCAGTGGGAACGGCGCGGTCTATGAAAGCGCATAGATCCGCGTGTATTCGGCGGGCAGCTCCAGCCAGACGGAGTCGCCGGCGCTGGGAGGCGCTTGTGTCGACAAGGGCAGCTTGACCACCGACTCCGTCTGGCCGAGTCCGGCCGCACACAGCAAGCGAAGGTGATCCCCGAAGTACATGACGCTGTTGACACGCACCTGCATCAGGTTGAGGCGGTCGGCGGGCTGAGCGCGGTGCAGGACGATCCGCTCGGGGCGGATGCATGCCTCGACGATATCGCCGACTTTCAATTGATTGACGTTGGTGCCGCGCAGGACGGTCCCATCCACGAGTGCGATGCTGCAGCGTGCACCTTCGGCGGTGCGAACCTGTCCGCAAAGAACGGTGCTGTCGCCGATGAACCCCGCCACGAACCGGTTGGCGGGCGTCTCGTACATCTTTTCCACCGCATCGAGCTGCTGGATTTCCCCGTTGTTGAACACTGCCACGCGGTCGCTCATCGCGAGGGCCTCGTCCTGGTCGTGCGTGACGTACACGAAGGTCACGCCGAGCTGGCGGTGAAGCTCTTTCAGCTCGATCTGCATGTGTTCTCGCAGTTGCTTGTCGAGCGCACCCAGGGGTTCGTCCATGAGCACGAGCTTGGGCTCGAACACCATGGCCCGGGCCAGTGCGACGCGTTGCTGCTGCCCGCCCGACAACTGCGACGGGAACCGGTCGACCAGCCCGTTGAGGCGGACCATCGACAAGGCCTTGTCCACGCGTTGCTTGAGCGTGTGCGCCGGGACCCCGCGCACCGTGAGCGGATAGGCAACGTTCTGCCCCACGGTGAGATGCGGGAACAGCGCGTAGTTCTGGAACACCATGCCGAAGTTGCGCTTGTGGGGTGGTGTTCGCGTGATCGACGTGCCGGCCAGCAAGATCTCGCCAGCCGTGGGGGACTCGAACCCCGCAAGCATCATGAGGGTGGTGGTCTTGCCTGATCCGGAAGGGCCTAGCAGGGTCAGGAACTCACCCTGCCGGATGTCGAGATCCAGTTTGCGCACGACCAGCGTGTGGCCGTCGTAGGTCTTCTGGACGCCGTCGAAGCGGACGAGCGATGCGGTTGTGTTTGCAGCTTGAACGGCCTGGCGGCCTGCGGTGTGGTTGGTCGCCAAGGCGGCGCCAGAGGCGAGCGCTTCCATGTTGGAGAGTTTGCGGACGGCGTTCTGCATCAATGGGCTCGCGGATGAATAGCGGCATGCGGGAGACAGCCGGCTGTGGTGGCTTGCGCGGCGCTTGCGCGATGGTGTGCGTTGGACATGGACTCGACTCTGTCTGACGATGGACTCACTCTAGGGGCCTGAAACGGACACGCCCAGATACAAGCTGGATGTGCTTCGGCAGTGCGCGTATGGGATCGACCGCTGTACATGAAAACCCTGTGCCAATGGGGTGCATTGCAATGCACCAGACGGTGTGTACATCTCAGATTGGTGCGTCAATTGGCCGCAGGCGCGACGACTCAGAGGAGCGCGCAGATGCGCATCCGCCGAGTCATGCGCAGATCGAAGGTTTGGGTCAGCTTGCAGCTGTCAGACTGGCTCCCAGGATGTCCAGGCTCTCGGCGAGCAATGCATCACTGACAGTCAGCGGCACCAGGATGCGGATCACGTTGCCGTGTGTGCCGCATGCCAGCAGGATGAGTCCGCGCTGTGCCGCCGCAGCCACGACGGAACGCGTCAGATCAGCAGCAGGCTTGTCGTCCTTGAAAAGTTCGATGGCGACCATCGCGCCCAGGCCGCGAACGTCGCGGATGCACGTGTGGGTCTTCGCGAGTGTCTTGAGCCCGCTCTTCAGGATTTCGCCAACGTGCTGGCTGCGCGAAAGCAACTGCTCTTTCTCGAATACATCCAGCACGGCCAGTGCGGCGGCGCAGCCCAGTGGCGTGCCTGCATAAGTGCCGCCCAAGCCGCCCGGGCCCGGGGCGTCCATGATGTCGGCGCGGCCGATGACGGCCGAGATGGGGACGCCGGCGGCCATGGACTTGGCCGTCACGACGAGGTCGGGCGCGACGGGCCATTGCTCGCAGGCGAACCAGGTGCCCGTGCGGCCGGCACCGGTTTGAATCTCGTCGGCGATCAGCAGGATGCCGTGGCGATCTGCGATCGCCTTCAGCCCGCTGATGAATTCAGGAGGAGCGATGTTGAAGCCGCCTTCGCCCTGCACGGGCTCCAGGATGAAGGCTGCGACGCGCGATGCCTCGATGTCGTTTCGCAGGAGGGTCTCGACGGACTCGAGGGCATCGGCCACGCTGATGCCGTGGATGGCGTTGGGGAACAGCGCGTGGTGGATCTCGGCCGGGAAGGGGCCGAAGCCGCTCTTGTAGGGGGCCACCTTGCCGGTCAGGCCCAGGGTCATCATGGTGCGGCCATGGAACGCGCCGGTGAAGGCGATGACGCCGGAGCGATTGGTGTACGAGCGCGCCACCTTGACGGCGTTTTCAATGGCTTCGGCGCCGGTGGTGAACAGCGCAGACTTCTTCTGGAAGTTGCCCGGTGCCAGCGCATTCAGGCGTTCGCACAACTCGACGTAAGGCTCGTAAGCCACCACCTGGAAGCAGGTGTGGACGTAGTGCTCCATCTGCTTTTGGACGCGAGCGACGACATCGGGATGGCAGTGCCCCACGTTGACCACTGCGATGCCGCCGGCGAAGTCGATGTAGCGCTTTCCTTCGACGTCCCAGATTTCCCCGTTCAGGGCGCGCGCCGCAAAGATCTGATGGGCCTGGCCCACGCCGCGTGAGACCGCCGCCTGGCGTCGAGCCATGAGCCTTGCATTGGTGCCGTTCGTTTCGTTGATCACGCTGGTGGTCTCCAAGTTGAGTGGTGCAGACCACTTTAGAAAGCCGGCGTGTGCCTGCCCATATACACATTGCCGTGCGAACGGCACCTGCCGTGTGGCGATTCCGCCGGTACGGAGAAACCCTCGCTCTCGACCTGCCTTCAGGGTAAGTGCGTACAGCATCTGTCGCCGTATCGCACGGGTACTGAATCGGCTTCCGTGTACATGGCGCCAACGTGGTGCTGAATCCAAACTCATCTTCAATGGAAGAGGCTGCAGGTGTCGGCCAGCTTTCAACTGTCAATCACGAGCGCTGGACGCAAGGGAGCTGGTCATGTTCACGGGTGTATTCGCAGACACCAAGCTCGCCGCCTCATCGGCGAATGTTGCGCAGCCGCACGCGTCCCCGAGTGGCGCGGCCGCCGGGCTCGACGCCTTCTGGATGCCATTTACCGCGAACAAGCGATTCAAGGCATCGCCGCGGATGCTCGTCGCCGCTGAAGGCATGTACTTCACGACCGACGACGGTCGCAAGGTGCTCGACGGCACGGCCGGCCTGTGGTGTGTGAACGCGGGCCACGGCCGGCGCGCCATTGCCGATGCAGTTCACCGGCAACTGTTGACGCTCGACTACGCCCCGGCCTTCCAGCTGGGGCACCCCGTTGCCTTCGAATTCGCCAACCGCTTGGCCGAGATCGCGCCCGCCGGGCTGGACCGCATCTTCTTCACTGGCTCGGGTTCGGAGTCGAACGACACGGCCTTGAAGATGGCGCTGGCCTACCACCGCGCCAACGGACAGGGTTCGCGCACTCGCTTGATCGGACGGGAACTCGGCTATCACGGTGTCGGCTTCGGTGGCATTTCGGTGGGAGGCATCGGCAACAACCGCCGAGGGTTCGGCGCGCTGCTGCCAGGCGTGGACCACCTGCGACATACGCTTGAGCGTCGCAGTGCATTCTCACGGGGGCAACCGGAGCTGGGTGCGGAACTGGCCGATGACCTGGAGCGACTGGTCGCGCTGCACGGTGCTGAAACGATTGCCGCGGTGGTGGTGGAGCCGGTGAGTGGTTCGGCCGGCGTGATCGTGCCGCCGAAGGGCTACCTGGAGCGCCTGCGCAGCATCTGCACCCAGCATGGAATTCTTCTGATCTTCGACGAGGTCATCACGGCCTTTGGCCGCCTGGGCACGCCGTTCGCAGCAGACTACTTCGGCATCCGGCCGGACATCATCTGCACCGCCAAGGGCTTGACCAATGGTGTGGCACCGATGGGGGCGGTGTTTGCAAGCCGCGCCATCCACGACACCATCGTGCAAAAGAGTTCAGGCGACGGCATCGAGTTCTTCCACGGGTACACCTACTCGGGCAGCCCGATGACGGCCGCGGCGGGCATTGCGACACTGGACATCTATCAGTCCGAGAACCTCCTTCACCGCCCGCCGGAGTTGATCCAGTACTTTGAGGATGCGCTGCATTCGCTGCGCGACCTGCCCCGCGTGGTCGATGTCCGCAACCTCGGACTCATGGGCGCAGTCGAATTGGAGTCACGTGCGGGCAAGCCGGGCAGCCGCGCCATGGACGTGTCCGTCGACTGCTTCAAGTCTGGAGCCATCGTGCGCAGCAATGCGGGCGACGTCCTGGCACTGTCGCCCCCGTTGATCCTCGAAAAGAAGCACATCGACGAGCTGGTGGGGATCATGTCGGCCGCCATTGCGCGCGTCGCCTGAATACACGCCGCGGTGTTTTATTCACTGTTCCGGCTGGAGAGAGTCGCAAATGCTTGATCGTGCAGCGGGTGAGTCTGTCATCGACAGCGGGTACGCGTGGTTCCGGCTCGCGGTGTCGGTGCTGCTGAGCACCGTGGGCGGCGTGGGCATGTGGTCGGTTGTCGTGGTGCTGCCGGCTGTACAGGCGGAGTTTGGGGTGGCCCGTGCCACTGCGTCCTTTCCGTACACGCTGACGATGATGGGCTTTGCCACGGGTGGCTTGCTCATGGGCCGACTGATCGATCGCTACGGCATCGTCCGACCGGTGCTGGGTGCGATTTGCGCTTTGAGCGCCGGGTACGTGGCCTCAGGGCTCGTGGCGAGCCTGTGGCAGTTCGCCCTGGTCCAGGGTTTGTTGATCGGAGTGGGAAGCTCAGCCACTTTCGGCCCGCTGATCGCCGACGTGTCGCTGTATTTCAAGCGGCGCCGCGGCACGGCAGTGGCCATTTGCGCATCGGGCAACTACTTGGCCGGAGCCGTGTGGCCTCCAATCATTCAGCATTTCACCGCAGAAGCTGGATGGCGGCACACGCAAGTCGGCGTGGGCGTTGCTTGCTTCGCAATCATGGTACCGATATTGCTGCTGTTGCGCGGACGTGCGCCGCGCCAGCAGGCGCCTGCTCAGACGGCTCTTCAACAGGGAAAGATCGCCATGCTCCGGCTGAGCCCAGGGCAGTTGCAAGCCTTGCTTGCCATTGCTGCGGTGGGCTGTTGTGTGGCCATGGCAATGCCGCAGGTGCAAATGGTGGCCTATTGCGGTGACCTGGGATACGGCGTGGCACGCGGCGCGCAGTTGCTGTCGATGATGCTGGCGTTGGGCATCGTGAGCCGCATTGCCTCTGGAATCGTCGCCGATCGGCTCGGCGGAGTCGCCACACTGCTCATCGGCTCGACCATGCAGGCGGCAGCACTGGTGCTCTACGCAACCTCGAATGCGCTCACGTCGCTTTATGTCATCACGGCGCTGTTCGGGCTGTTTCAGGGCGGCATCGTGCCGAGCTACGCCATCATCGTGCGCGAGTACTTTCCAGCGCAGGAAGCGGGCGCCCGCGTTGGCGCGGTTTTGATGGCGAGCCTTTTTGGCATGGCACTGGGCGGGTGGATGTCGGGCGCAATCTATGACGCGACAGGGTCGTATACCGCAGCCTTCATCAACGGCGTGGCCTGGAATCTCATGAACATTGTGATGATCGGCTGGCTGTGGGGGCGCAGCCGCCAGCGGCAGGTTGTTGCCGCTTGAGTAACCTTTCACATCCCGGACGCAGGCATGTATGTTCCGTCGCATTTCAGCGAAGACCGGCTACCGCTACAGCACGCCCTGATTCGTGAACGCCCATTCGCGCTGTTGATCAGCAGTGATTCCGAAGGAATCCTCGCCAACCCACTGCCCTTTGTTTTGGACGCCGCGGCCTCAAAGTTGGGAACACTCGTCACGCACATGGCTCGGGGCAACGAGCAATGGCGGCGGCTGCATGAAAGCCGCGACGTGCTGGTGGTGTTTCGAGGCGACGATGCATACGTGAGTCCACGGTGGTATCCGAGCACCGCTGAGACGGGGCGGGTGGCGCCGACCTGGAACTACGTGATGGTGCAGGCTACTGGCCGGCCGCGGGTGATTCATGAGAAGGCGTGGCTGAGAGGACAAATTGAGGCCTTGACGCGCTTGAAGGAAGGTTGCACCAGCGGCGCTTGGTCGCCAGAAATGGCGCCGCCGGACTACCATGAAGCCATGCTCAATGGCATTGTTGGTGTCGAGATCGAGATTGCATCGATCACCGGCAAATGGAAGGCCAGCCAGAACCGATCCGAGAAGGACCGCATGGGTGTCGTGCGGGGGCTCGAAGAGCGTGGCGACGCGACATCAGCGTCGATGGCTCGCATCGTCTCCGAGTCCATGGGACAAGCGACGAATCAAGGTTGAAGCAGTCCCATCAACCCAACAACAGACGGGAGTATTGATGACAGGCAAGTCGGCCGGAGAGTCTTCAGCGGATGTCGTCGGCGTGGGTTTCGGGCCCGCAAACATTGCGCTGGCAATTGCAATCGAGGAACGCAACGCGTTTGTCTCTTCGTTGTTTCTTGAGCGTCGTGCGACGCAGGGGTGGCAAGACGAAATGCTCTTGCCGGGAGCGGACATCCAGCATCACCCGATACGTGATCTGGTCACGCCAATCAACCCGCGCAGTCGCTATACCTTCGTGAACTACCTCTTCGAGTCGGGGCGCCTCTTCGAGCACTTCAACCTGCCGATGGGTTTACCCTTGCGAAGCGAGTATCGGCACTACATCAACTGGGTGGCGGCCAAGTTTCAGCGACAGGTGCGGTACGGCGCACATGCGATTTCCATCGAGCCGCTGTACAGGGGGCATCGCATCGTCGGATACCGCACGGTGCAAGAGGACGGCAGCATTGTGAATGCGAAGGTCCTCGTTGTTGCCCCTGGACGAAGCCCCCGAGTGCCGGCAGCCTTTGAAGGCGTGAAGGATGGGCGTGTCGTGCATCTGACCCAGTTTCTCAGCGCGCTGACCGAGGTCCTGGCAAGGTGTCCGAATCCGAGAGTGGCTGTGGTGGGTGGCAGCCAGAGCGCGGTCGAACTGATGCTGCACCTGGCCACTCGGGTGCCCACGGAAAAGCTGGTGTGCGTGACCAGGAGCTTCGGTTTCCGGCAGAAGGATGGGAGCTCATTTTCGCGCGAGGTCTATTTCCCGAGATTCATTGAGACCTACTACCACGCAGATCCGGCACTGAAGGCAAAGCTGCGCAGCGAGCTCCACTTTACGAACTATTCGGCCGCGGACAAGGACGTGCTGGACCAGCTGTATTCGATGATTTATCACGACAAGCTCGAAGGTCGAACCGGCCGGGAGGTTCGGACGCTCACGGAGGTGGTCGACGTGAATTGTCGGCCGTCGGGGGTGACGTTGGGGCTCGTGAATGCGGTCAAGGGTGGCCGGGCGGAAGAAGAATTCGACTTTGTCGTCCTGGCGACGGGATTCAAGGACATCGGTCCGCAGGTGGGCAATGAAATGCTGCCTCCGATATTGGCTTCGCTGCGTGATGAAATCGTCGTCGGCGAAGAGGGCCTGGAAGTCGATTTCGACTACTGCATCCGAATGCGCGACCCGCGGGCCGGGCATGCGCCGATCTACCTGAACGGGCTTTGCGAGACCTCGCACGGCATGGGCGACTCGGGTGCGTTCAGTCTGGTCGCGCTGCGGGCCGTCGAGATTCTGACGAGCATTGAACGGCGGCTGGGCGAGCTGCAATCGTCAGCCCTGTTCTCTCAAGTCACTGGGTAGGCGGCATCAGCGTCCTTGAGGCGCATCACGCAGCTGTGCAAGGCCTCGGTCAATATATCGAAGTCGGCGTCGGTCGTTGACCAGTTGCTGACGGCGAGTCGCACCGCGAATGTGCCTAAGCAAGTGGTGGGCGTGAGAAACGCGACACCCGAGCCGTTGATGATCTCCACCAGTGCCTTGGTATGCAACGCTCGGGCTTCAGCGGTTCTTGCTTCCACGCAGAAGAGGACGATATTCAGCCGCGTTTCGGCGAGTCTTCTGAAGAACGGATGATTGTCGATCCAGGTGGAAAGGCGCAGTGCAAAGCCGCAGTTCCTCTCGATCAGCTCACGGTAGCCGTCGCGGCCGTATGCGACGAGCGAAAGATACAAGGGAAGGGCGCGGTAGCGCCTGGATTGCTCGATGCCGCGGTTCATGTAGGCGGGAAGGTCGCTGTCCATGGGAATGTAAGGTGCATAGGCCGAAAACGCCCGCTCCTGCAGGGCTGGATGGCGTGTGAGTGCAATTCCGCAGTCGTAAGGGACGTTGAGCCACTTGTGCGCGTCGAGGGTGATGGAGTCGGCCAGCTCTAGCCCATCTGCCCATGCGGCGAGTCTCGGCGACATTCGCGCGAAGCCGCCGAACGCGGCATCGACGTGAAGCCAGGCACCATGTTCCCTGCACAGTGCCGCGACTGAACGCAAGTCGTCGAAGTCGCCGGTGTCGACCGTCCCCGCACTGGCGATGACAATTTTCGCGCTACTTTGGCGGGCCTTTAGGGCTTGTGCAAGTAGTGCCAAGTCGATGGCTTCACGGCCGGCTTGCGCCTGCACGCGATGCATTCGATCCTGCCCAAGTCCCAGAATACCAAGCACCTTGACCACGCTCGAGTGCGGTGCACAACCGATGATGTCGATGGAGCCTGCGCTAGCGAGGCCGTCACGTGCGATGCAGTGGCCGGCGTTCTCGCCGCACCATTCGCGCGCCGTGGCAATGCATACGAGGTTTGCCGCGGTGGCGCCGGTGGTGAGCAGGCCATGGAATGTCTTTGGAGGCAATCCGACGAGGTCAGCGACGTAAGTCAACGCCTGCAACTCGATGAAGGCAGCGACGGAGTGGCGTTCGGTAGCGACGTTCTGGTCCAGGACCGCGACCAGCCAGTCCGCAACGACCGAGGCAGGTGTGGCACCGCCGGTGACGAAGCCGAAATAGCGTGGCCCTGTACTGCGTGAATGCGAGTCTCGAAACCGCTGCCAGTAGTCACCCAGCGCCGCCCTGGCACCGATCCCGCGGTCGGGTGCGTTCGGGACCAGCGTGGGGCGTGTCGCGGCGGTATTGACGACCGGCGCATTCGACGTGTTCAAGAAGTCGAGCGCAACTTCCGTGAGTTCGTTGAAGAGGCTGCGGATATTGTCGAAATCGTCGCGCAAGATGGACGCAGGGGATGGGCTCGTTGGAGGGATCACAGGCGAGTCTTCTTTGCTGCCGATCATGCATCGGCGAAATCAGTGGGGCTCATGGCGGGCGAGGATGATTTGCCATGCGTTCGGGCGCGTGCTTGAACCCAGTGGCGTGATCGAGCGAAAGAGGTTCTGAACTCGTTGCAGTAGACGCCACGCTCGTCTTGCATCCATAGCTCGTCAGGTGCCGGGCGCATCTCCGACAGACGCATGGGTTGAAGCTTCTTGGAAAGCGTGGCCAATAGATCGATCGACTGGGGGCTGTTGAAGTCTACGTAGACAGGCTTTGGCTCGGCGTCCGACTTGACGAACACATGCCGCGGCAGATCGAGTCGTCTCGCCCATCGGCGCCAGGCGACAAAGCCTTCGAGGCTATCGGGGGAGCCGAAGTCGACCGGGAGATCGGCCGGCTGAAGTTGCCAGCTGCGGCGCTTGATAACGACGCGGCCGACGACGAGCCGCTCTTGCCGGCTTTGCCCGAGCACGTCCGCCGCCAGCGCGAAACAGACGCGATGAATCGTGGTCGGCAGCACCGTGAGCAAGTCTTCTTCAAGCTGCCGGTCGCTCGATCGAAACATCAGCCTGCCGCGACGCAACACGACGTCCGCACCGCCGGCCGGAATTCCTTTGCTTGGTTCTTGTGGCACGCCGCTCGTCGGCAGACGCACCCGGACCAACGACGGCACGTCAAGCCAGTCGATGTGCGAGCGCTGATAGGTGGTCTGCGAGTCGGCGATGACGAGAGCCTGCTCGCCGAGAACGTCGCACAGCTCCGCGCGGATCTCGTCCGAAAAGGGACAGAAGGGTTGGGCGACAGGCTGCGACACCGTGTGAACCCCGGGGTGGACTTCTCCGATGATCAGCGTGAAATCGCCCCCCCGAAAAGCCCCCTCGTTGGCGGCGGCGATCATGAAGTCTGGCGATTGCACACCACACGATAGTTCCGGCGAGCTTGATGCGCGAGGCTCCTGGCGATGGAGATTCGCGAGTAGGCGATGCAGATCGGCGCTCGTCAGTTCTATCTCGCCGCCGCCACCGCGCTGTGCGCAGATGTCGTGCCACGAATTTCGCAAGATGATCCGCAGTTCGTCGATGACTGAGGGTGCATGATCGGTGGACTGCATCGTCGCGCACAGCTGCAGGAAATCCACGACCAGCTCATCGTTGCTTGTCGCCGAAACTGTACACAGGCGCGCCAATGCCTGCCATTCGACGAGGTAGCGATCGTGAAGGCGTACAGCGGCGGCCCCCACCAGCCACTCGTAGAGTTCCATCACGAGCCCCATGGGCTGGCGCAGCGCGTCGCGAACCTGACCTCCCAGATGAATGAGGACGTTGCGCTCGCAGTCTTCATAGACGGGGAAGCGGCCCACGTACATCTGGCCTTGTTCTCGGCTCTGGTCGATCCCCGCTTCGACCAGAATTTCACGCATTGCATTCAGTGCGCTCGCTCGCTGATTCAGATCGCCTTCGGCGAAACGGACACGGGCGGATTCCAGACGATCGAGGACATCGATCCAGCGATCGATCGAGGATGCGGATACCGTCAGCGCACGCAGGCTGCGCGTCATGCAGGCCAATGCACCGGCGCGGCCAGGCTCGAAACTCAGGCCCTGCACGAGGACTCCGTTTCTCAGCAGGGAGTCGAGCAGCGGTTCGGTCTGGTCGCGCAAGACCCCGGCATGCCGCAATTGCGTGCGCGAAGTGCCCGACGGGCCTGCTGCGACGATGTATGACAACAGCGTTCGCATTGGTTCGTTCAGTGCGCGGCTCTTGTGCAGGGGAAAATGCAGCGTATCGCCCGACAGGTGGCATGACTGGCTGAGACCGATGGGAAGGGCGTTACGCAAGGCGACGTCCTGCGAGATGGCGTGAGCCAGGCGCATGACGACCCAGTGTTCGATGAAGGTCTCCCGGACGGTGAGCCAATGTCCGTCTTGCCGGCGCAGGTCGATGTCCGGCGTACCGATGCCGCCGAAACGGCCCCAGGCGATCGGACCGAAGAAGCTGGCCGTGTCGTTCTTGGCACACAGGCGCTGCAAGTAGTTCCAACTCAGTCGCAAACGTTGCCGCGTCCGGCTGTCGAGGTTCAAGGTGTCTCTCGAGGTGAGCGAGTCGATGCGTTCCAGTGCGTCCGGATTCGACAGAAATATGGCTTCTCGCACCTGTGGGTCGCGCACGAAGTCCACCAGTTTCAACCGAGCGCGCGTGGCCTCGGCGTCGAAGGCGACACGCACCGCTTCCTCGCAACCTTGAATGCCGGCCAATATGTCCATGCGTGCCGCGAGCGCTTGCGAGGCTGCATCGCGCAACGCAGGAGGCAGATCGCTGGCGGCCAGCCTCTCGCCTTGTGAAAATCGGCGGATCAATTTCGGAAATGCCGCCGGACACAGGCGACGGGCGAGCGCCATCAGTGCGGACTCGACGACAGAAAGTTCGTCGTGCAAGGACTCGTAGCGCGTGAACTCCTTCGACGATTGCAGCACGGCGGTGTCGAGAAGCCAGGCGAAGGGAAAGCCCGCTGAACGCATCCAGAAGAACGCGGACCAGCTCATGGTTGATCCTCTGCCGCAATGCGGATGGCGCCATAGCGTGCCAATGTGGCAAGGTATTGATCGTCGTTCTCCAGCCGGGTAGCGGCTCCGCGCGACACGAGTTCGTTGGCAAGGGCCGTCGCATCGCGCGGTTGGTCCAGTGCGTCAAAGAGCTGCGCAGCACGTGGCGGTAGCGTGGCGAACCTCCTGTCTTGCTGCAGGTCGGGCAGGTAGATCAGCCAATGCTCGGTACCGCGGTCGAGCCTTGAGAGCCCCAGGCACTTCTTGTCACGCATCCATGGTGTCAGGATGGTGTCGCTGACGAAGTGCCGCGCCTGGCCCGTGCGGACCATCCAGTTCGAGGGCAGCGTGGGCGGCGGATTGTGTTGCCGAAGGCCGAGCATTAGATCGACGCCGGCAAGTTCCAGTCCGATGAGGGCATTCACGCCGGCGTTTGCGGCGGCTGGGTGACCCGCCAGAAATTCGAGTGCGTCGGCGCAGTACGAGTAGACGAATGGTCCGTAGTCTTTCCACTCATGCAGATCCAGGAAGTCCTTGGCCAGATCGTGGATGACGGCACCCTGGTTGAGCAGGGCGCGCAAGGTTAATGGGGCCCCGACCTCAAGCGCATTCAAGAAGGAATTTGTCAGACGGAAGCGATAGTTCTCCACGAACCATTTCGCACGGTCGCGCTGGCCAGCATAGGCGAGCGCAGCCCACTGCTCTTCGGCCGCGAAGTTCAAGTGCGCCAATTCGGCGAAGGAAATGCATTCGCGATCGAGAAGAGCTGCGTGCAACGCGGGCTCACGCATGATGCGACGCCACACCTGCCACGCTGTGCGGGCTTCGATGGTCGGGATGTCGTGCTGCTCGAGCGTCATGCTGGCACCACCACTCGTTCAGGACTGCGGCGGTCTGAGCGGTGCCGATTCCAGATTGCCTTGGCCCTCGCGAGGTCGGCGGTGATCATCGCCGCGTCGTCCGGTCGGCCGAGCACACGTGTGTCCTGGTGATGTGCTTGGCCCTGGAATTCCAGAATGACGGCGTGCGGGTCGGATCGGGACAGCACGTCGTCGTATAGGTCCCACACGGGCTCCGGTACGGCCGAGTCGTGCCAGTCGTGGTAGAGACCACCCGACCAGCTGCCGCCTGCCAGATGGATGGCGAGCACTCGGTCCAGGGGAATGGTGTCGAGGTAGTCCTTCAGATCGAAGCCGGGCAGGTTGATTGAGTTCGTGTAGATGTTGTGCAAGTCAAGATGCAGACACGTTCCCGCCCGGTCCACCAGTCGCGCCATGAACTCCGCTTCGCGCATTTCGGCTCCAGGGCACGGGAGGTAGTACGCGGCGTTTTCATGGGCCAGCGGAATACCGTACAGCGCCTGCAGCTCGCGAGCCCGGTCCGCGCAACGAGCGACTTCGGCGGACGAGAACTGCAGAGGACTGCTCCAGATGTCGAGCCAGGAGTCGTCGCCGTAGAAGCAATGATCCGCCACCCACGGACTGCCGAGCCAACGGGTGAGTGGGACATGGCGCTGCACGGCGGCGGTTGTCTCGAGCGGCGAAAACCCGAATTCGCAGCCGTAGTTCGAGTGCGCAAGCAGCGGACATTTCGCCTGCAAGCGCTCAATGTTCCGAAGGGTTGATGGCTTGACGACCTGTGGCCCGTCCATCGGGGCCATGATCGTGTCGAGGAGTATCTCGAAGACGTCAACGTCCAGTGCTTCGAATGGAAACCAGTCCAGGATTTCCGGGTTGTACTGGATACCGACGCCCAGACGTGCAACGGTGTCGAGATTCATCTGTGGCCTCAGGCGAAGACCTTGCTCTCGATGACCTCGATGTTGTCCAGGTCGAACTCTTCGAAGGTGTCGATGGGTGTGGGACTCGCCGCATCTTCAGGGCTTGAGGGGGCGGCCGGTTCGGGCGACTGGGTGGAGTCTTGAGGCGCTGGCGTCACTGCTTTTTGGTTCATTGCGTTGAGTCCTTTTGCGTGGTTAAGATCCGCAGCGTGCCGGTCAGGGCACCGCGGCGATGAAGTGGGCAACGAGCGCAGCCACGAGTGTCCACATGGCAGCGCACCCAAACCAGGTGGTGATGACCACTGCCCAATACAGCGCGCGTCGCGCGGGAGGAACTGTTGTCACCGTGAGCCTGCCTGCCAGGCGGTCCTTGACGAAGCGCTGCGCGTTCTGCCGCATGCCGGGCATGCCGGCCAGTTCGGTCAGTGCAAGATAGGTGTCGCCGTTGAAGAACGGGAGCAGTGTCGGGATGAGTCCCGCCGTGACACTGACGGCCATGACAGTTCCAAGCGTATGGAATGGGGTTCCGATTGGCGCCATCGACCAGATGGCAACGCCCACTGACGCCACGAGCAGACTGGCGAACGGCCCCATGACGATGGTGATGATTCGTTCCCGGCGCCTGAGGGCCGACCAGTCGCTTTGGGCTGGGCGGGCCCAACCCGTGGCGAGCAAGAGATAGACGGCCACGCCCAGGTCGGTGATGCGCACCTTGTACCCGCGGCAGGCAAGCGCGTGACCAAGCTCGTGGCAGACGATGGAGAAGATGACGACCGGGTAGTGCCACAGCAACCACCCGGCGCCTGAACCGTAGAGATGCGTGATATCACGCGCCAAGGCCTCCCGCGCGGACAAGGCGTGCCCGAACGCTGCAAGAATGAACAGCGTTGCCAGTCCGACAAAGGTCTTCGAACACAGCCACCCGGCCCGCACATGGATGGCATCCAGAAAGCCCTGAGGGTCGAGCCGAAACACCGGAATCATCAGCAATGACTTGAGTGGTCCATAGCTGATGCCGGTGGCCGGGTCTCGACGCGCAATGCGCTCTTCGGCGCCGAGCTCGCTCAACAGGCCGATGTCCAGCAGTCGCTTGCGAAATGCGGCGAGCTTGTCCAGGGAGACATTGGCGTGCTCGTCTCGGTGCAATAGATCGCGAATGTCATACAGCGACCTCTTTCCGTCGAACAGCCGCGCCGTTCGCAACTCCCGCTCGCCCAGCGAGCAGCACAAGTCGCTCTTCGGGTCATACACCATGTGTCGGCCGTCGCGACTCGCGCCGTCGATCTGCAGGTCTTCCCGCAGGATGTGCAGCTTGTTGCTGCCTGCCGGGGTCATGCAGCACCCTCGACATGAACGAGCCGTTGTCGCAGGGACTCGACGTCGTCCCTGCGCCCATTGCGGATCTCGGCGTCGATCGCGAGGACATCAAGGGCGGCGCTCGCCTTCCCGAGGACGAACACGGCCCCGGGACGAGTCGGTCCACACAGGGCGTCTTCTGTTGACACGACGGGATTCCATCCGTGCTTGAGCATCAACAACTCGATTGAGCGGGCGGTGAGGTAGCGCCGGTGGTTGTGGGTGAAGTGACCATTGCCGATGCCGTGGTTCCATGCCCGGCCTTCGATCAACAGCATCGCGCCCGGTTTGCACGCGGGGCGGCACCGTGCGAGCACTTCGTTGACGTCGAACACGTGTTCGAGCGAACCATTGATGATGATCAAGTCGAAATGCGCGGGCGGGAGCACCATGTCTTCTGCGGACACGGGTTCTATGCAAAGGCCCAGTCGGGACTTGCCGAACTCCACATACGCCAGGTCGGGGTCAGTTCCGAGGACCTCCCAGCCGCGTTTGGCGAACGGCACCATCAAGCCACCGGCCGAGCAACCGACATCGAGCAGTCGACCAGGCGCAGTGAAACGATGGATCAGATTCCGGCAGAGGTGCTCGCCGCGGCGGATCTGATCGTGAATGAAGTCGCGTTCCGGTTGTGTGTCGCCGAACAGCATGAGCCGGTAGTACCGGTTGTAGTAGGTGTCGTAGAACAGCTTGTTGAAACGTGGCGACTGGAATATGAAGCCGCAATGCGTGCACGCCACGATCGGCAGGCAGCGACTGATGCCACCATCGGCCATGACGCGTTCGACGAGAACGCGGTGCTGAGTGCCTGCGCAAACTTCGCAGGACGGATACGTTGCCGTGACACCTTCAGTGATGCCGATCGAGCGCAAATAGTCCTGCAAGTGCTCGTCCACGCTGGCTCCTGTCCGATCTGTCACTTGATGCAGAAGAAGCCTTCGAAACACACGTGCTTGTAAATTGTCATCACGTCGGTGAAGCCGGCGCGTCGGCACATGTCGATGTTGGCGGAGCTGGAAAACGGTTCGAGGACGCCCTTCAAGCTCTGGGACTTGCTCACAATCTCGGAGGCACTGTAGCCCTGTGCCAGTTTGTAGTCGGTGTAGATGCCGGTTGTGATGTCCTGAAACCGCGCATCGGGACCTCGCACTTTCTCGAACAGCATGAAGGCTCCTCCCCAATTCAGTGCCTTGTAGATGCGCGAAAAGAGTTCCTGACGGACACGCGGCTGAATGAATTGAACGGTGTAATAAGCGACGACGAAGTCGGTGGGCTCGAAGTCGAAAGCCAGGACGTCTTCGGCCACGAACCGCACGTTCGTCAGAGACGGGTGCTTGGCGAGCAAAGTTTCTTCAGCTTGCCGGACCATGTCGGGTTCGACGTCGATTCCGATCCAGCGCACGCTTCGCGGGTGCCTGGACGCGAGCTTGCGTGCAAGCGCTCCGGTGGAGCAACCAAGCTCATAGCAGACCGAATCGCCCTTGACGAAATAGTCGCTGGTGGCGGCAATGATGTCGTGACCCTCGGCATAACCGGGAACCGATTTCGACACGTGTTCTTCGAAATGCTTTGGAACCTCTCCGCCAAAGGACCAGGCGGCACTCGCAGCTTGAATTCCGTCTCCGACGGACAGTTCTGCTGAACGCGTGTTTCCGCTGCCTGACGCAGGCTGCATGACTTCCATTTCTCGCTCCCCTGTGCGTCGCACCGACAGGCCTGATGCTGTCGTCCGTTCCAGGAAATTGCGAACGGGTGCTTGGTTGAAATCGAACACAGTCTCCGTGCCCTCGGACAGGTGTCCCATATACAGGGATCGCCACCGTGGCCCGTCCGCGTTTGGCGTCTCGAGCTGTACGGGCAAACCCTCTTTCGGATCGGGATCGGGCTCGCATCACCACCCGCGTCTTGCCGCGCCAGCTCGTCGCGCTGCTGCTTGCGCCACGCGTGCACGAGGTTCGCGTTCAGGCCGTTCGCATGGGCCGCCTTGGCCACTGAGGCGTCCGGCTGCGCACATTCGCTCAGCACCTGTTGCCTCAGCGTCGCCGGGTGCTCCTTCACCTTCTTGCGTGTCGCGTTCCATCGTGTCCATGACTGAAGTTGTCGTGGACATGAGACGGTCGCGACTGCAGGCGCCGTTCAAGCACGAATGTCGAAGATCGCCAGGCTGCAAGCGAGCATTGACGAGGTGGGAGTGCGTCAGTTGCCTGACCCTGATCAGGCGTCTCCACGCTTGTGCCCGACCCTCCACACGAAGGTGTAGCCGGGAGTGATCGATCCAGCAGGGATGTACGAGTCGTGCTCGCTGTAGTGCATCACTGCGCGACATGCCTCGTCCGGGGTCATCTCTTGGGTCGTGCCGTCACACCACTTGCGCAGGACCTCCTTGACCCGATGGAGCATCAGGACGTACCGGTACCTCTCATAGGGCACGCTGCGATTGAAAGGATCCGATGCCTCGTTGCAGATGATGGATGGCGTTCGTCCGGTGACGAGAGGAACATCCTCGACAAACAGTTGCATGGGCTCTGCGTCCGTGCGCTCGTTGATGTCCATCGACTGTAGGATCAGCTCGGAGAAGGTTCCGCGAATTTCCATGTCGCAATGCCTGATGGTTGAAAAGGACGCCCTCGATTGGTGACATTAATCAGGCAAGGAATTGCTTGACAGATACAGTCGACAGCTACTCATGCCACTGCGTACAGCGGTTCAGCCCGATACACATCAACCCTGGTTGGGTGGTAACCCATGGAATCTCCGTGCATGGTGTGCGGCTCTCTTCAGCTGGCGTGATCCACTCCGAAGAGGAAGTGCACGCGGACGTTACCGTCTATAGCAAGGCGACCTCGGAATCGTGCTGCACCGGCGGAACATGCATGGGTCGTAATGCCACGCTCGGCTTGGAGGGTTTAGCGAGTTTGGCCGTCTTCTACAGGCGGGCTATTTTGATCTTCACCGATTGCGGGAGAGGAGTCCTTGTCCAACATCTTTCGATTCGAGTTGGTACCTGCGCAGCATTTTCGAGAGCCACAAGCTCGAAATCCGGCCTGGGTGCGGCTGGTTACCGGGCTCATGGCTGGTCAATGACGGATTGCAACGCGGCATGCGCAGGCTGGCCAGTGCAGCGCCGAACAT
>Ga0207709_10000868_pt1 | contig 23068 bp, 21 predicted proteins | sample KBSM34metaG_FD_184397 | JGI IMG/M metagenome (GOLD analysis project Ga0207709, IMG submission 184397) | Miscanthus rhizosphere microbial communities from Kellogg Biological Station, Michigan, USA - KBS M3-4 metaG (SPAdes) (version 2) | ecosystem: Host-associated > Plants > Roots > Rhizosphere >...
GATCAACAAGATGAACCGCATCTCGCGCCAGCATCTGCAGGAGTTCGGCTTCGAGCCCGACGCCGGCATCCTGGCCGCGAAGATGGAGATCCCGGAAGACAAGATCCGCAAGATCATGAAGATCGCGAAGGAGCCGATCTCGATGGAAACCCCCATCGGCGACGACGACGATTCGCATCTGGGCGACTTCATCGAGGACAGCAGCAACACGGCGCCCATCGAGGCCGCCATGCAAGCCGGCCTGCGCGACGTGGTGAAGGACATCCTGGACTCGCTCACGCCGCGCGAAGCCAAGGTGCTGCGCATGCGCTTCGGCATCGAGATGAGCACGGACCACACGTTGGAAGAAGTCGGCAAGCAGTTCGACGTGACGCGTGAGCGCATTCGCCAGATCGAGGCCAAGGCGCTGCGCAAGCTGAAGCACCCGAGCCGCTCCGACAAGCTGCGCAGCTTCATCGATACTCTGTAATCCGGGTTCCCTGAAGCCACAAGCGCCCGCCTCGCCCCTCACCGGGCGGCGGGCGCTCTCTTTTGGGAGCCGCACACGACAAGAAGAATGGAGCAACTTCCATGAATCCCGATGCAGACAAACTCTGGCAGGCCCCGCGCTGGGCGCTTGCCGTGCTGCTCGCAGTGCTCGGCATGCTCGGGCCCTTCTCCATCGACACCTACATCCCGGCCTTCTCGGGCATTGCGCGCTCCATCGGTGCCACGCCGGCCGAGATGCAGCAGACGCTCTCGGCCTACCTGTTCGGCTTCGCGTTCATGAACCTGTTCCACGGTGCGCTGTCGGACAGCTTCGGCCGCCGGCCTGTGGTGCTGTGGGGACTGGCCGTGTTCACGCTCGCCTCGCTGGGCTGCGCGCTGTCGCAGAACATCACGCAGCTCGTGCTGTTCCGAGGGCTGCAGGGCCTCTCGACCGGAGCCGGCATCGTGGTCTCGCGCGCGGTGATCCGCGACATGTTCCCGCCGGCCGAGGCGCAGCGGGTGATGAGCCAGGTGACGATCTACTTCGGCGTGGCCCCGGCCATCGCACCGATCATCGGCGGCTTCCTGTTCGTGCACGCGGGCTGGCATGCGGTGTTCTGGTTCCTGGTGGCGGTGGGCGTGGTGCTGTTCGCCGCCAACTACAAGCTGCTGCCCGAGACGCTGCACAAGGACCACCGCCAGCCCTTCCAGGTGCGGCACCTGCTGCGCGGCTACTGGGACCTGTGCTCCGATCCGCGTTTCCTGCTGCTGGCCTTTGCCAGCGGCGTGCCCTTCAACGGCATGTTCCTCTACGTGCTGGCCGCGCCCGCGTTCCTGGGCGACCACCTCGCGCTGCAGCCGCAGCAGTTCTTCTGGTTCTTCCTGCTGACGATCGGCGGCATCATGCTCGGCGCGCGCGCCAGCGGCCGCATGGCCGGCAAGGTGGCGCCCAAGCGGCAGATCCGCGACGGCTTCGTCATCATGCTGGCGACCTCGGTGGTCAACGTGGTGGCCAACACCTTCTTCGAGGCGCACGTGGCCTGGGCGCTGTGGCCGCTCGCGGTGTTCGCCTTCGGCTGGGCGCTGATGGTGCCGGTGGTCACGTTGCTGGTGCTCGACCTGCACCCGGAGCGCCGCGGCATGGCCTCGTCGCTGCAGGCGGTGATCGGCTCCACCGCCAACGGCGTGGTGGCCGGCGCGGTGGCGCCGCTGGTGATGCACTCGACGCTCGCGCTGGCGCTGACCTCCATGGGCATGCTCGGCATCGGCCTGATCGCATGGGTGTGGCTGCATGGCCGCTGGCCCGAGATCGGGCGCCTGGTGGCTCACGAAGGCTGAGGACGGAGGCTGCGATGCGGTTCGAGGCACTCCTGAATCATGCGCGCGCCTGGCTGCCGGGCCGCACCACCGTCGATGCGCGCGAGCGGCTGCGCGCGGTTGCGGGCGCCGGCCTCGGGCTGCTGGTCACGGCGCTGCTGTGCCGCTGGCTGGCCGGCCCGCTGGCCGCGACCGTCTGGCTGATCGCACCGCTGGGCGCCAGCGCCGTGCTGGTGTTCGCGGTGCCGGCGAGCCCGTTGGCGCAGCCGTGGTCGGTCATCGGCGGCAACACGCTGTCGGCGGTGGTCGGCATCGCGGCCGTCAACTGGATTCCCGACTCCGCGCTGGCCGCCGCCGTGGCCGTGGCGGGCGCCATCGGCCTGATGTTCAGCGCGCGCTGCCTGCATCCGCCCGGCGGCGCCGCGGCGCTGCTGGCGGTGCTGACGCACACCACGCATTTCTCGTCCGCCCTCTTCCCCTTCTTCACCAACTCGCTGCTGCTGGTGCTGGCCGGCGTGGCCTACAACACGCTCACCGGGCGGCGCTACCCGCACGTGCAGGTGGTGCGTCCGCCCGCGGCCGATGCGCGCTTCAGCCAGGCCGACATCGACGCGGTGCTGGCCCGCTACAACCAGGTGCTCGACATCAGCCGCGACGACCTCGAATCGCTGATCCGCGAAACCGAGCTCGAGTCGTACAAGCGGCGCCTCGGTACGCTGACCTGCGCCGACATCATGTCCAGCGTGCCCATCTCGGTGGAGTTCGGCACGCCGCTGCGGGAAGCCTGGGCGCTGATGCACGAACGACACATCAAGGCCCTGCCCGTCACCGACCGCACGCGCCGCGTGGTCGGCATCGTCACGCAGGCCGACTTCTTCCGCCAGCTCGACCTGCAGCACCATGACGGCATCGCCGGCAAGCTGCGCGACCTGATCCGCGCCACGCGCACGGTGATGTCGAACAAGCCCGAGGTGGTTGGCCAGATCATGACGCGCCAGGTGCGCGTGGCCAGCGCCGACCGGCCCGTGGTCGACCTGGTGCCGCTGTTCTCCGAGGGCGGGCATCACCATATCCCGATCATCGACGGCGAGAAGCGGTTGACGGGGATGATCACGCAGTCGGACTTCGTGCGGGCGTTGTACCGCGCCGTCGGGCCGGCTTGATTTTTCCTCCTCCCCTGCCGGGGGAGGGTCGGGGTGGGGGGCACGACGGCATCGACCACGACGCAGCGCCTCGTCGACGGCCGCCAGCCCCCATCCCAGCCTTCCCCAGAAGGGGAAGGAGCAAGGCCCTTACTCCAGCACCACGTTCGCTTTCTTCACCAGCGCCGCATAGCGCGCGGCCTCGCTGCGGAAGTAGCTCGCGGCCTGCTCGGGCGTCGTGGGCCTGACGACGTTGCCCTGCTTGTCCATCGCCTCGCGCACTTCGGGGCTCGCGAAAGCGGCGGCCACCGCATCGTGCACGCGCTGCACGTCGGCCGCCTGCATCTTCGGCGGGCCGATCACCGCGAACCAGCCTTCGACCACGTAGTTCGGCAGCCCCTGCTCCGCGATGGTCGGAATCTCCGGCGCTGCCGGCGAGCGCGTCGCGCCGCACAGGCCGATGGCGCGCAGCGCACCGCTCCGGATGTGCTGCTGCACGGCCGGCAGCGCGACCACGCCCATCTCGACCTGCCCGCCGATCATGTCGGTCACCATCGGCCCGGTGCCCTTGTAGGGGATGTGCCGCGCCTTCACGCCAGCCTCGTCCATGAACATCTCGCCGGCAAGATGGATGATGGTGCCGTTGCCCGACGAGGCGTAGTTGTAGCCCTCGGGTTTGGCGCGCAGCAGCGCCACCAGTTCCTTCACGTTCTTCGCGGGCACCTTCGGGTTCACCAGCAGCACCAGCGGCGTCGCGCCCACCACGCTGATCGGCGTGACGTCGTTGATCGCGTCGAAGGGCATCTTCTTGAACACCGCCGGATTGATGACGTGGTTGTTCGACACCATGCCCAGCGTGAGTCCGTCGGGCGCGGCCTTGACGATGGCCGCCGCGCCGGTGATGCCGCCCGCACCCGGCAGGTTCTCGATCACCACCGGCTGGCCGAAGGCCTTGCCGAGCGCGGGCGCCGCCGCGCGCACGATGGTGTCGACGCCCGAGCCGGCGCTGATCGGCAGGATGAAGCGGACGGGCTTGTCGGAGCCCTGCGCGAGCGCCGGGCGCGCACCCATCGCGGCCACCGCGGCGGCGCACGCGCCGAGGCCGAGCACCGCGCGGCGGTTCAGGCGATCCAGGTTCGTCGAGGGAAGTGTCTTCGTCATGGTCTTGTCTCTCTTTATGTCTTCGAAAAAGGATCGCAGGATCAGGCCACTGCCGAATCGGCGAGCAGGGCGTCCACCTGCTCGCTTGCATAGCCCAGTTCGGCCAGCAGTTCGCGCGTGTGCTCGCCGAGCGTGGGTGGATTCAGGCGCACGCCGAGGCGCTCGCCGCCGAGCGTGATCGGGAACAGTGTCGTCTGCGCCGTTTCGCCGGCACGCTCGCCGTCGGGCAGGCGGATGTCCACGAGCCCGCCGGTGGCCTTCAGGTGCGGGTCTTCGTACAGGTCTTCCGGCCGCGTGATCGGCGCGAACGGCAGGCCCCTGGCCTCGAAGATCGCCGACAGATCCGCTGCCGAACGATCAGCCAGGCGCTGGCGCAGATCGGCCAGCAGCGTGGGCCGCAAACGCACCCGGTCGTTGTTGGTGCGCAGGGCCGGGTCGGCCTTCAGGTCGTCGAAGCCGAGCGCGTCACAGAAGGTCTTCCACTGCGCGTCGCTCACCGCGGCCAGAAAGATCTGCTCGCCGTCCTTCACAGTGAACACGTCGTACAGCGCCCACGCCGAGATGCGCTCGGGCATCGGCGCGGCGGCCTGCCCGGTGATCGCGTACTGCAGCATGTGCTGGCCGACCAGGAACACGTTGTTCTCGAACAGCGCAGACTGCACCTCCTGCCCCTTGCCGGTCTCGGCGCGCTGCATCAGCGCGGCGATCGCGCCGATGGCGCCGAACATGCCGCCCATGATGTCGTTCACGCTCGTGCCCGCGCGCAGCGGGTCGCCGGGGCGGCCGGTCATGTAGGCGAGGCCGCCCATCATCTGCACCACCTCGTCGAGCGCAGTGCGGTGCTCGTACGGGCCGGGCAGGAAGCCGGTGTGGTTCACGTACACGAGGCGCGGGTTGAGCTTGCCGAGGGCGGCATAGCCCAGGCCGTACTTGTCCATGGTGCCTGGCTTGAAGTTCTGCGCCACCACGTCGGCCGTGGCGCACAGGCGCAGCGCGGCCTCGAGCCCCTCGGGCTTCTTGAGGTCGAGCGCAATGCTCTTCTTGTTGCGGTTGAACATGGGAAAGAAGCCAGCCCCCGCGCCCAGCAGGTGCCGCGTGCGGTCGCCCTCGATCGGCTCGACCTTGATGACCTCGGCGCCCAGGTCCGCGAGCACCATTCCGCAGGTCGGCCCCATGACCATGTGCGTGAACTCGACCACGCGGATGCCAGCCAGCGGCAGGCGCTTTTCTTCGGTGCCTGCGGTGCTCATGCCGCGACCCCCGCCGTGGCCGCGAAGGTCTTTGGAAAGCCCGCGCGCCATACCGTGCCCTGCAGCGTTTCGCCTTCGAGCCAGCCTGCCACGCGCTTGCGCAGCTCGAGCAGCTTCGGCAGATCGACGCCCGTCGCGACGCCCATGCTCTCGAGCATGAAGACGAGGTCTTCGGTGTCGACGTTGCCGCTGGCCCCGGGCGCATGCGGGCAGCCGCCGATGCCGGCGAGGCAGGCGTCGAAGCGCGTCACGCCGACTTCCAGCGCCGCGTAGACATTGGCCAGCCCGAGGCCGCGCGTGTCATGGAAGTGGCCGCACCACAGCCGGTCGCCCGCAATGCGCAGCGCGCGCTCGAACAGGCTACGGACCATCGCCGGATCGGCATAGCCGACGGTGTCGGCAAGGCTCACGCGGTCGGCGCCCGCGTCGAGCAGCGCCTGCATCAGCCGCAGCACTTCGTCGGCGTCGACATGGCCCTGGAGCGTGCAGCCGAAGGCCGTGCCCACGCCGCCGTCGATGAGCGTCTTCGAGCCCGCCGCATCGCGCGCGGCGCGGATGCGGCCCACCTCGGCCACCACCTCGTCGGGCGTCTTGCGCAGGTTGGCGAGGCTGTGTGCGTGGCTGGCCGAGAGCGGCACGATCATCAGGTCGGCCCCGCCCGCGATGGCGCGCTCCGCGCCCTTCAGGTTGGGCACCAGCACCGAGGCGAAGAGCCCGGGCAAGGTCTTCGCATAGGCCAGCAGCTCGGCCGTGTCCGCCAGCTGCGGCAGCAGGTGCGCCGGCACGAAGGAGCCGACTTCGATCTCGCGCTGGCCGGCCGCATGCGCGTCGCGGATCCATTCGAGCTTGCGTGCGGTGGGCAGCACACGGGCAATGCTCTGCAGGCCGTCGCGCAGGCCCACTTCGCGAACGACCGCGCATGGCGGCAGGAAGGGGTGAATCAAGACTTTGTCTCCGTCGTGAGGGTACGACGTGAATATTAGAAGTTCCGATTCGCCCCAGAAGGTATATTTTGGAAGCCATTTGCTTCCGAAGCGGAACACCATGAGAGACCTCGACCTCACCACCCTGCGCCTGTTCGTCGCCGTCTGCGAAACGCGCAGCATCGCGCGCGCCGGCGAGCAGGCCAGCATCGTCGGCTCGGCCATCAGCAAGCGGCTGGCCCAGCTCGAAGAAGCGGTGGGCACGCCGCTGCTGCTGCGCAAGCGCCGCGGCGTGGTGCCCACGCCGGCCGGCGAAACCCTGCTGGAGCACGCCCGCGCGATGCTCGGCAGCGTGAACCGCATCGAGCGCGACATGGCCGCCTACGCGGGCGGCGCTCGCGGGCACGTGCGCATCCTGGCCTCGGCCTCGGTCATGGCCGAGTCGCTGGCGGAAGACGTGGCGGGCTTTTTGAAGGACCCGGCCCACCGCAACATCCGCGTCGACATGGAAGAGCGCGTAAGCCCCGAGATCGTGCGCGGCATCCGCGAGGGCAGCGCTTCCATTGGCCTGTGCTGGGATGCCGCCGACCTCGACGGCCTGGAACGGCGCAACTACCGCTCCGACCACCTCGCCATCGTCGCGCACCCGTCGCATCCCGTCGCAAGGCACGAGCAGGTGCGCTTCGAGCAGGTGCTCGACCACGAATTCGTCGGCATGCCGGCGCTGAGCGCCGTGCAGTTGATGCTGGCGCGCGAGGCGGCGGTGGCGGGCAAGCCGCTGGTGTACCGCGTCCTGGTCTCCAACTTCGACGCGGCACTGCGGGTGGTGCGGGCCGGACTGGCGATCAGCGTGGTGCCGGCGGAGGTGGCGCGGCCCTTCACCGATGCCTTCGGCCTGCGGCTGATGCCGCTCACCGACGCGTGGGCGCGGCGGCGTTTCGCGATCTGCTTTCGCGGCGAGGCGGCGCTGTCGCCGTCGGCGCAACTGCTGGTCGCGCACCTCGAGAGATGCGCCACGGACTGACGACCCGGAAGCTCATTCGGCCGAAATCCGAAACTATTCGTTGTGAATCATCAGGTTTTTGTTTCGATTCTCGCAACCTAACATTCGGGGCATTCAGCGCTGTCACCTCTTCGCATCACACATTCAGAAAGATCGCCGCCATGTTCCGCAGAGCCCTCCTCTCCGCCGCTGCCCTCGCCACCACGCTGAGCCTCGCCCCGCTTGCCGCGCAGGCGGCCCAGCCGCTCAAGCTCGACGTCTACAACCCCGGCACGAAATCGATGTTCCCGGTCTCTTCGGAAATCGTCACGGGCCAGACCGACGCCGTGCTGATCGACGCCCAGTTCCAGCGCAACGACGCCGAGGCGCTGGTGCAGAAGATCAAGGCCACGGGCAAGAAGCTCACCACGGTCTACATCAGCCACAGCGATCCCGACTACTACTTCGGCCTCGACGTGATCCAGGCCGCCTTCCCCGACGCAAAGATCGTCGCCACGCCGCAGACCGTGGCCGCGATCCAGGCCTCGAAGGACGGCAAGCTCGCGCACTGGGGCCCGATCCTCAAGGACAACGCGCCCAAGGCGCTGCTCGTGCCCGAGCCGCTGGCCGGTGACAGCCTCACGCTCGAAGGCCGCAAGATCCAGGTCGTCGGCCTCGACGGCCCCACGCCCGAACGCACCTTCGGCTGGATTCCTTCGCTGAAGGCCGTGGTCGGCGGCATCCCCGTCTCGGCCAACATCCACGTGTGGGTGGCCGACACGCAGACGCCCGAATCGCGCCAGGAATGGATCAAGACGCTCGGCCGCATCGAGGCACTGCACCCGAAGACCGTGGTGCCCGGCCACTACCTGCCGAATGCCAACGGGTCGGCGCCGTACACGCTGGCCTCTGTGAAGTTCACGCGCGACTACCTGAAGGCCTTCGAAGTCGAAGCCGCCAAGGCCAAGGACTCGGTCGCGCTGATCGCCGCGATGAAGAAGCGCTACCCGAAGCTGGAAGGCACTTCGTCGCTGGAACTCGGCGCCAAGGTCATCAAGGGAGAAATGAAATGGCCGCAGTGAACGACACCATCACCCTGCACTACATCTTCGACCCGCTGTGCGGCTGGTGCTATGCCGCGGCGCCGCTGGTCGACGCGGCGCGCAACGTGCCGGGCCTGCAGGTCGCGTTCCATGGCGGCGGCATGATGACCGGCGCCAACCGCCGCGCAATCACGCCGCAGTGGCGCGAGTACGTGATACCGCACGACCGGCGCATCGCCGAGATGACGGGCCAGCCCTTCGGCGAAGGCTACTTCGAAGGACTGCTGCGCGACACCGGCGCGGTGATGGATTCCGAGCCGCCGATCACCGCCATCCTCGCGGCCGAATCGCTGCGCTCAGGCGGTGGGCTGGACATGGTGCATCGCCTGCAGCGTGCGCACTATGTCGAAGGCCGACGCATCGCCGACGCGCAAGTGCTGAAGGCGGTGGCCGCGGAACTCGGTTTCGATACCGAAGCCTTTGCTGCAGCCGTCGAGCGCCTGGCGGGAGAAGCGACCGCGCAGCACATCGCCGAAAGCCGCCAGCTGCTGCAACGTGCGGGCGGCCAGGGATTCCCGACCTTCGTGCTGACGCGGGCCGATGGCAGCGCCAGCCGCATCGAGATCGGCCCGTGGCTGGGCCGTACCGAAGACTGGAAGGCGCGCCTCGCGGAACTCGTCTAGCGCGCCACGCCCAGCAGCCGGTCCAGCACCTGCGGCTGGGTGCGCAGCGCCGCGGCGCTGTCCTTGTGCACGATGGTGCCGTGGTCCAACACCACTGCTTCGTCGGAGATCGCGAGGATCGCCTGCGGATGCTGCTCCACGATGATCGCGGCCAGCCCCTCGTCCTGCGTGATGCGGCGGATGGCGCGCAGCAGCTCTTCCACAATGATCGGCGCGAGCCCTTCGAGTGGCTCGTCGAGCAGCAGCAGCTTGGGGTTCAGCACCAGCGCGCGGCCCACGGCCAGCATCTGCTGCTCGCCGCCCGACAGCTGCGTGCCGAGGTTGGTCTTGCGCTCTGCGAGACGCGGGAACATCTCGTAGACCCGTTGCGGATTCCACTTGCCCGGCCGTTCCACGGCCGTGAGGTTCTCGTGCACGGTGAGCGACTTGAAGATGTTGCGCTCCTGCGGCACCCAGCCGATGCCGGCTGCCGCGCGCTGGTGCGGCGCCAGCTTGTGCAGCGCCTGTCCGCTCAGCGCGATGCTGCCGCCATGCTGGCGCGTGGCGCCCGCGAGCGTATTGATCAGCGTGGTCTTGCCCGTGCCATTGCGGCCCAGCAGCGCCAGCGTCTGGCCCTCGCCGAGCGCGAACGCCACGTCGTGCAGCACCACGGCCTCGCCGTAGCCGGCACTCAGGTTCTCGATGCACAGCAGCTCAGACATGGGCGGTTTCTCCGTGGCCCAGATAGACCTCTTTCACCTTGGGATCGTTGGCGATGGTTTCAGGGTCGCCCTCGGTCAGCAGCGTGCCGTTGACCAGCACCGTCATGCGGTCGGCAAAGCTGAACACCAGGTCCATGTCGTGCTCGATGAGCAGCACCGACACGTCGGCCGGCAGCGCGGCCACGGTTTGCAGCAGCTCCTCGCGCTCGCCGGCGGGCACGCCCGCCACCGGCTCGTCGAGCAGCAGCACGCGCGGCTCGCAGGCCAGCGCGATGGCGATCTCCAGCAGGCGGCGCTTGCCATAAGCCAGGTGCTTCACCTGCTGTTGTGCCACGTCGCTCAGGTGGAATTGCTCGAGCAGTTGCGTCGCGCGCTCGGCGATCGCCTTGCTGGCGCCCAGCGGACGCCACCATTGCGCGCCGATGCCCTGGTGCTGCGACACCACGAGCGCCAGCGTTTCGAGCGGCGTCATCGAATCGAACAACTGGTTGATCTGGAACGTGCGCACCAACCCGCGCGCCACGCGCTTGTGCGGCGCGAGCGTCGTGATGTCTTCGCCCAGCAGCGTGATGCGGCCTTCGGTCGGCGTGAGCACGCCCGTGAGCTGGTTGATCAGCGTGGTCTTGCCCGCGCCGTTGGGGCCGATCAGCGCATGGCGCGCGCCGCGCTTGAGCTCCATCGACACGTTGTTGGTGGCCGTGATGCCGCCGAAGCGCATCACGAGGCCGTGGGTGGAAAGAACGGTGTCGCTCATGCCGCTCCCCCCTTCTTCTTGCCGGCGCCGAACCACGTCCAGGGCTTCAGCAGCCGGTCGCGCCCGACCAGCACCAGCAGCACCAGGATCAGGCCGATCCAGAACATCCAGTACTGCGGCGTCACGGCCGACAGCCAGGTCTGCAGCAGCTTGAACACGATGGCGCCCGCCACGCCGCCATAGAGCCAGCCCACGCCGCCGATGACGAGCATCAGCAGCACGTCGGCCGAGCGGTCGAAGGCCAGCACGTCGAGCGAGGCGAAGCCGGTGGTCTGCGCCAGCAGCGCGCCCGCGGCGCCGGCGATGCCGGCTGCCACGGTGTAGATGACCGCAAGGCGCGACACCACCGGGATGCCGATGGCCATGGCACGCAGCCGGTTGTCGCGGATGGCCTTGAGCGTCGCGCCGAACGGCGAATGCACCAGCCGGCGCATCAGCAGGAACAGCAGCAGCATCACGGCCAGCGAATACCAGGCGGCCGTGCGGCCGTACAGATCGAAATCGAACAGGCCGAGCACCGGTCCCATCACCACGCCCTGCAGGCCGTCGGCACCGCCGGTCAGCCAGTCGAGCTTGTTGGCGAGTTCGAGCAGCAGCAGCGCGGTGCCGAGCGTGACCATCAGGCGCGTGAGGTCGCTGCCGCGCAAGATCGTCACGCTGGCGACGAGGCCCAGCAGCGCGGAGAGCACGGTGGCGACCACGAGCCCCACGGTCGGGTCGGGCATCGCGAGCTTGGCGAACAGCGCCGCCGCATACGCGCCGAAGCCGAAGAAGGCGGCATGGCCCAGCGACACGATGCCGGTGTAGCCGAGGATCAGGTCGAGCGACATCGCAAACAGCGCGACGATGGCGATCTCGTTGATCAGCAGCGAGTGCGAAGGCATCACGAGCGGCAGCGCGAAGGCCGCGGCCCAGACGACGAACTCGAGCGGGTGCCAGCGCGCCTTGCGCAGCAGGGCCGACTGGAAATCGGTCGCAGAAGAAGGCGTGCTCATTCAGCGCCCCCCTTTGCGGGTGAACAGGCCCTGGGGCCGCCACATCAATATGAGGATCATCAGCAGGTAGACGGTGAACGCACCCATCTTCGGAATGAAGTACTTGCCCGCCACGTCGGCAATGCCCAGCAGCAGCGCCGCCGCGAGCGGCCCGGTGATCGACGAGGTGCCGCCGACCGACACCACGATCAGGAAATAGATCATGTACTTGAGCGGGAAGGTCGGGTCGAGCCCGAGAATTTCCGCGCCCAGCGCACCGCCCAACCCCGCGAGCCCGGAGCCCACGGCGAAGGTCAGCAGGAACACGATGTTCACGTTGATGCCCAGCCCCGCCGCCACGCGCGGGTCGTCGACCGCCGCGCGCAGCCGGCTGCCGAAGCGCGTCTTCGACAGGATGAGCTGAAGCACCACCGTGAGCACGGCGCACACGCCGATGATGAAGAGCCGGTAGTGCCCCATGCCCAGCAGCAGCGCGCCGTCGCCGATTTCGGTACGGCCGCGCAGCCACTCGGGCAGCTGCACGTTCTGCTGCGACGATCCCACGAAGTAGTCGACGGCCGCCACGGCCATGAAGGCGAGGCCGATGGAAAAAAGCACCTGGTCGAGGTGCGGCTTGCCGTACATCGGCCGGTAGAGCGTGCGTTCGAGCAACGCCCCGGCCAACGCGACGACGATGAACGCGAACGGCAGGCAGGCCAGGAACGGCAGGCCCAGCTTCTGCATCGCGAACACCGTGAGGTACCCGCCCGCCATGGCGAAGGCGCCGTGCGCGAGGTTGATGAAGTTCATCAGCCCGAGCGTCACGGCCAAGCCGACGGCGAGCACGAAGAGCAGCATGCCGTAGGCGATGCCGTCGAAAAGAATGGTCAACATATCAGCGATTCACCAGCTTGCCGCGCGCTGCGGTCTCTTCGGGAAACACCGAGGAACCGGCTTTGCCGGGCCTCTGGTGTTGCCCCCGGTAGGGGGAAGGCGAAGCGACACGAAGTGCGCGCAGCCTGGGGGCGAGCATTATTTAGCTTTACCCGGGTCCTTCACGCCCTTGATCACGTCGAACTCGACGTTGTAGAGCTGTCCGTCCTTCTTCTCGACCTTGCGCAGGTACACGTCCTGCACGATGTCGCGCGTCTGCGCATCGATCAGAACCGGGCCGCGCGGGCTCTCGAAGACCTGGCCCTTCATGGCCGCCAGCAGCGCTTCGCCGCCGCCCTGGCCCTTGGTGGTCTTGAGCGCTTCGTAGATCACGCGCATGCCGTCATAGCCGCCCACGGCCATGAAGTTGGGGCGCATCTTGGGGTTGGCCTTCTGGAAGGCCTCGACGAACTTCTTGTTCATCGCCGAGGGGTGCGCGGCCGAGTAGTGGTGCGAGGTGACCACGCCCAGCGCGCCGTCGCCCATGTCGTTGAGCTGGTCGTCGTCCGTCACGTCGCCGGTGGCGATCATCTTGATGCCGGCCTTGTCCATGCCGCGCTCGAGGAACTGCTTCATCACGGCCGCGCCCGCGCCCGAGGGCACGAAGACGAACAGCGCGTCGGGCTTGGCGTCGCGCACCTTCTGCAGGAACGGGGCGAAGTCGGGGTTGCGCAGCGGCACGCGCAGCTTCTCGAGCACCTTGCCGCCGTTGAGCTGGAAGCGCTCGCTGAAGAACTTCTCGGCGTCGTTGCCGGGACCGTAGTCCGCCACCAGCGTGACGACTGTCTTCACGCCGTTCTTCGGCGCCCAGTCGCCCATGGCCACCGACACCTGCGGCAGCGTGAAGCTCGAACGGATGACGTAGGGCGAAGCTTCGGTGATGCTCGACGTGGCGGCGGCCATCACCACTTCAGGCGTCTTCGACTGCGTGGCGATCGGCGCCACGGCCAGCGCCAGCGGCGTGAGGCCGAAGCCGGCCAGCACGTTGACCTTGTCGTTCACCACCAGTTCCTGAGCCAGGCGCTTGGTGACGTCGGGCAGGCCGGTGTCGTCCTTGACGATCAGCTCGACCTTCTTGCCGGCCACGGTGTCGCCGTTCTGGGCCATGTAGAGGCGCGCGGCAGCTTCGATCTGGCGGCCGGTGGAGGCCGACTGGCCCGTCATCGGCAGGATCAGGCCGATCTTGAACTTGTTGTCCTGGGCGCTGGCCAGCGACATTGAAAGCGCTAGCGCCGACAGGGCGGCGGTCTGGATGAGATGGCGTCTTTGCATGGTTTTTCCTTTGAGGGGCGGAACGCGAACCCGGGCTATTTTCAACACTTTGCAACACCCGGCGGAGCTGGCAATCACCTAGCGGCCTCCGACGGGATTCTTTGTTGCGCGATAACCAGATGAACCGCGCGATCATCGCGCATGGCAGCTTCCGCCTGCGTGCGTGCCGGCTGTCGGCGCAGTAGGCGCAGCCGGGCCGGGTCGTTTGATCCAAGCCGCCGATGTTTCGAAGGCGATACGATGTTCCGCTCGTTCCCCCATCACGACGGAGTCATCCATGTCCCAGCACGCCGCCTTGCCCGCCCGCTACGACCACGTGGGCAGTTTCCTGCGCCCCAAGTACCTGCTCGAAGCGCGCGAGCAGAAGGCCAAGGGCGAGATCACGCCCGAGCAGCTTCGCCTGGTCGAAGACAAGGCCATCACCGAGATCGTCCGCTTCCAGGAAGACATCGGCCTGAAGAGCATCACCGACGGCGAGTTCCGCCGCACCTACTTCCACATCGATTTCCTCGACCAGCTCGGCGGCGTGAAGACCGACATTCCGGTCACCATCCGCAAGCCCGACGGCACCGAGGAACTGGCGCCGCCGGCGATGCGCGTGATCGACAAGGTGCGCCACGTGAAGGACATCCAGCTCGCCGACTTCCAGTACCTCAAGAGCCAGGTTACGGCGGGCCGCACGCCGAAGGTGACCATCCCCTCGCCGACCATGCTGCACTTCCGCGGCGGCCGCGCCGGCATCAGCAAGGAACACTATCCCGAGCTCGACCCGGTGTTCTACGACGACGTGGCCAAGGCCTATGGCGACGAGCTGCGCTCGCTGGCTGCAGCCGGCTGCACCTACGTGCAGATGGACGACACCAACCTGGCCTACCTGTGCGACGAGCACATGCGCGAAGCCGCCCGCAAGCGCGGCGACGACCCCAACGAGCTGCCGCACCGCTACGCCGCCTTCATCAACAAGGTGGTCGCGCAGAAGCCGCCGGGCATGCTGCTGGCCATGCACCTGTGCCGCGGCAACTTCAAGAGCACGCACGCAGCGGCCGGCAACTACGAACCGGTGGCCGAGGCGCTGCTGAAAGAGATGGATCTCGACGCCTACTTCATGGAATACGACGACGCCCGCTCGGGCGACTTCAAGCCGCTGCGCTACCTGCCCAAGGGCAAGACCGTGGTGCTCGGCCTCGTGACCACCAAGTTCGGCGAGATGGAGGACAAGGACGAACTCAAGCGTCGGATCGAAGATGCCACCAAGTACGCCCCGCTCGAACAGCTCGCGCTATCGCCGCAATGCGGCTTCTCCAGCACGGTGCACGGCAACAACATCGCCGTGGAAGCGCAGCGCGCCAAGCTGCGCCTCGTGGTCGAGACTGCACAGGAAGTCTGGGGCTCGACCTGAAGCGCCATTTCTGTTGAAGTCGGGGCCCATGACGATTCACATCTACTCCGGCCCCCTCAGCATGTTCGGCGCCAAGGTCGAGATCGCGGCGCGCGAAAAAGGCCTTGCCTTCGAACTGGTCATGGTGCCGTTCATCGAGGGCGACGCCTACGAGCCCAAGCACCCGGTGGTGCTGCGGGTCAACCCGGTCAAGCAGCAGGTGCCCGTGCTGACCGACGGGATCGACGGCGGGGTCGAGCTGTTCGACTCGACGCAGATCTTCGAATACCTCGAAGACCGCTACCCCGCCCTTGCGCTGTGGCCCGAGGGCATCGCCGAACGGGCCCGCGCACGGCAGCTGGAGCAGAAGTCCGACGAGGTCTTCTTTCCCAACGTCATCAAGCTCTTCGGCCTGCAGCACGACATGCACAGCGCCGCGGCGATCGCGGCCTGCGCCGGCTGCGCGCGCTTCTATGAAGAAATGGAAGGCCTGCTGGCCACGCGCGAGTACCTCGCCGGCCCCTACTCCTTCGCCGACATCGCCTTCTACATGGCCTGCGTGTTCGCCGACCGCAAGGGCGCCGGCATGACCGACACCACGCCGCGCCTGCTGGCCTGGCGCACACGCGTGGGCGACCGCCCCGCGGTGCGCGCGGTGGTCGACCCGATGATGCGGTTCCTGGCCTCGCAGGGGCGCGGCGTGCCGGCCTTCCTTCAACGCTGAAGGCCGGCGGCGCTGAGGCATCATCGCTCCATGCCGATCACAGGGTTCGACTGGCTGCCCTCCCCTTCGCAGCATTTCCTCGTCGTCACTTTCGCATTGCTGGTCTACGTCCTGACCACGCGCGCGCGCCGCGAGCAGCGCGCACCCACCACGGCCATCGCCTGGGTCATGGGGCTGGTGCTGATGCCCTATTTCATCCTGCCGATGTACCTGCTGTTCGGCCAGCGCAAGCTGCGCCCGGCGGGCTCGCCGCGGCCGCCGCGCTCGGTGCCGCCGGGCCACTGGGCGGCCGACCTGATCGAGAGCTTCGGCCTCGCTCCGCCGGGGCGCTGCGCGATCCGCATGCATGCCGACGGCGAGGCCGCGCGCGAGGCGCTGTGGCAGGTGATCGACGGCGCGCGCGAGCGCATCGACGTGTGCACCTTCATCATCGGCGACGACCCGCTCGGCCATGCGGTGATCGAGCGGCTCGCCAGGCGGGCGCGCGAGGGGCTCAAGGTGCGGGTGCTGCTCGACGGCTTCGGCGCGCTGTCGCTGCCGCGCCATCACTTCGACCGGCTGCGCGCGGCGGGCGGCGAGGTGGCGGTGTTCCGCCCCTTCTTCAGCCTGCGCCGCATCGGGCCGCGCAACCTGCGCAACCACCGCAAGTTCACCATTGCCGACGACAGCTGGCTCTGGTCGGGCGGGCGCAACCTCGCGGGCGAGTATTTCACCGGCAGCGACAAGCATCCCGAGGCCTGGTACGACCTGTCGTTCGATCTGCGCGGCAGCGTGGCCGCGGCGGCGGCGCGCCAGTTCGACCACGACTGGACCTCGGTGCGCACCCGCAAGGCCCGCGCCATCACGTGCGACGACGTTGCCGAGGGCCCGGGCACGGCCATGGCCCAGTTCCTGCCGAGCGGCCCCGACCAGACCGAGGACACGGCGCATGCCTTGCTGATCGACGCGTGCTTCCGCGCCGAGCACCGCATCCTCGCGATCACGCCCTACTTCGTGCCCGGCGACGGCCTGCGCGACGCACTGCGGCTGGCCGCGCGGCGCGGCGTGCAGGTGACCATCGCGATGCCGGCGAAGTCGAACCACCGCCTGGCCGACTTCGTGCGCGCACGCGCCATGCGCGACCTGGCACGCGCGGGCGTGAGCTTTCGCATGCTCCCGTTCATGGCGCACGCCAAGGCCGTGGTGGTGGACGACGAACTCGCCATCTGCGGCTCCATCAACCTCGACCTGCGCAGCCTGCTGCTGAACCACGAGGCCGCCGTGGTGTTCTACGGCCAGGACCACATTGACTGGCTGGCCGAGTGGATCGAGACCACCGCGTCGGCCGGCGAACCCTACCGCGCGCGGCGACCGGGGCTGCTGCGCGACGTGGCCGAGGGGCTGCTGCTTACCGTCGCTTTCCAGCTGTAGTCGGCTCGGCGGCCTTGGCGTCCTTTGCCACGGCGTCGAGCCCGGCGAGCACGTAGCGCATCAGGTCGTCCGCCAGCGCCTGCGTGTCTTTCAGGGCCGGCAGCACCTTGCTGCTCAGGTCCTTGGGTGCCACCGTCATCACCAGGCACGGCAGCACCGTGAGCAGCAGGCTGCGCTGCACCGAGGGATGGTCGCCGGGCAAGCCCATGATCTCGCCGATGATGCCGCGCAGCAGCTTGGCCTTGGGCAGCACCGCCCGCTGGATCATCGCCGGCATGGCCGGCGACGGCGACAGCGCCTCGCGCAGCACCACCCGGAAGCCCCACGGCGCCTTCGGCTGCGCGCTCATCTCGACCATGTGCGTGAGGAAGGCGCGCAGCTTGAGCCGCGCATCGGTGGACTCCATGGACAGCGCCATCAGCTCGTCGAGGCTCACCAGTTGCCGGTGCGCCTCGATCAGCACCGCCTCGTAGAGCCCGTCGCGGCCGCCGAAGTGGTAGTTGATCGCGGCCATGTTGGTGCCCGCGCGGGTGCAGATTTCCTTGCTGGTGCTCTGCGCGAAACCCTGCGCCGCGAACAGCCGCCCCGCGGTCTCGAGGATGTGCAGGCGCGTGGTGTTGCCGTCGGTGCGCGGAGTGCGGGTTGCCATGCCTCGAGGCTAACCCAAACGAAAAAATACTTCAAATTCAAATTTCAATTTGATAACATCACGCAGGGCCGGGGACAGAAGCAGCCTCGTCAGGACACACGCCATGAACAGGAAACCGCTTATCGCCATCGCCGCCGTGGCAGTCATCGCGGCAGCGGGCGGCTGGTGGTACGCGCACCGCTCGGCCGCGCCCTCCGACCAGCTCGTGCTGTACGGCAACGTCGACCTGCGCCAGGTCTCGCTGGCCTTCAACGCCAACGAGCGCGTGGCCGAGCTGACGGTGCGCGAAGGCGACCGCGTGCGCGCCGGGCAGGTACTGGGCCGGCTCGACACCCGCTCGCTGGTGCTGCGCGCGGCGCAGTCGCAGGCGCGCATCGGCGTGCAGGAGCAGGTCCTGCTGCGCCTGAAGACCGGCAGCCGCCCCGAGGAAGTGGCGCAGGCCGGCGCCCAGGTGGCCGCCGCGCAGGCCGATGCCGATCTGGCGCAGCAGCAGCTCGCGCGCCTGCAGGCCATCGGCGCCACCACGGCCGGCCGCGCGGTGAGCCAGCAGGATCTCGACAACGCGCAGGCCAGGCGCAAGGTGGCGCTGGCGCAGCTCGACAACGCGCACAAGGCGCAGCAGCTGGTTGTCACCGGGCCGCGCAAGGAAGACATCGGGCAGGCGCAGGCCCAGCTCGAATCGGCCCGCGCCGAACTCGCACTCATGAACCACCAGCTCGCGGAGGCCGAGCTCAAGGCGCCCATCGACGCCGTCGTGCGCGCCCGGCTGCTCGAACCGGGCGAGATGGCCTCGCCGCAGCGCCCGGCCTTCACGCTCGCCATCACCGATCCCAAGTGGGTGCGCGCCTACGTGGCCGAACCCGACCTCGGCCGCGTGCGCGCCGGGCAGGAGGCCCGCGTGAGCACCGACAGCCAACCCGGCGAGGCCATCGCGGGCAAGGTCGGCTACATCTCGTCGGTGGCCGAGTTCACGCCCAAGACGGTGCAGACGGAGGAGCTGCGCAGCAGCCTCGTCTACGAGATCCGCGTGATGGTCGACGACAAGGAGGACCGGCTGCGGCTCGGCATGCCGGCGACCGTGCGACTGCAGCTGGCTTCGACGGGCAGGCCCTGAATGACCGCCTCTCTTCATGCATGGCTCCCTCCCCTTTCGGGGGAGGACCGGGGTGAGGGCAGGCGGGGCGGCCATCGAGCGCTCTGCCTGCCCCCATCCCAGCCTTCCCCCAGCGGGGGAAGGAGCAAGACTTCCCACACGGAGGGCTGTTGAATGCAAGCCGTGGCCGGGCGCTCGCTGCACAAGCGCTTCGTGCCGAAGGCGCCGGCCGCGGCCGTGCACGCGCTCGACGACGTGTCGCTCGAAGTACCCGCCGGCACGCTCACCGCGCTGGTCGGTCCCGACGGCGCAGGCAAGACCACGCTGCTGCGCCTCATGGCCGGCCTGATGCGCGCCGACCAGGGCGAGCTTCGCGTGCTCGGCATCGACGTGTCGGCCGACCCGCAGGCGGTGCAGGACCGCATCAGCTACATGCCGCAGCGCTTCGGCCTCTACGACGACCTCAGCGTGCAGGAGAACCTCGACCTCTACGCCGATCTGCACGGCGTGCCGCGCACGCAGCGGCGCGAGCGCTACGCACGGCTGATGGAAATGACCGACCTCGGCCGCTTCACCACCCGCCCCGCCGGCAAGCTCTCGGGCGGCATGAAGCAGAAGCTCGGCCTGGCCTGCACGCTGGTGCGCTCGCCCGACCTGCTGCTGCTCGACGAGCCGACTGTGGGCGTGGACCCGCTCTCGCGCCGCGAGCTGTGGGGGATCGTGCAGCAACTGGTCGACGACGAAAAGCTCTCGGTCATCGTCAGCACCGCCTACCTCGACGAGGCCGAGCGCTGCAGCCATGTGTTCGTGCTGCGCGGCGGCAAGCTGCTGGCGCAGGGCGCGCCCGGCGAACTGCGCGACCGGGCGCGCGGCCTGTGCTTTGTCGCAACGCCGTCCGACAGCGAGCCGCCGCGATTGCTTCAGGCTCGCCTGCTCGACACGCGGCAGGACATCGTCGATGCAGTGCCGCAGGGCGGCGAGGTGCGCTTCATCCGCCGCGAGGAAGCAGACGGCGCGCGGCTCGACGCGCTGCTCGACGGCGCGCACACCGAGCCCGTCGCACCGCGCCTCGAAGACGGCTTCATGATGCTGCTGCGAACGCAGCCATCGCCCGCCAGCGACACCATTCCGCCAGCCGCCATGGCGACGCCCGACGGCCAATCCGGCGAGGTGGTCATCGAGGTCAAGGACCTCGTGCGCCGCTTCGGTGATTTCGTCGCCGTGGCCAACACCAGCTTCTCGGTTCGCCGCGGCGAAATCTTCGGCCTGCTCGGCCCCAACGGCGCGGGCAAGACCACCACCTTCCGCATGCTCTGCGGCCTGCTGCCCGCCAGCGGCGGCCAGTTGCGCGTGGCCGGCGTCGACCTGCGGCATGCACGCGCACAGGCGCGCCAGCGCATCGGCTACGTCTCGCAGAAGTTCGCGCTCTACGGCAACCTCACGGTGCGCGAGAACCTCTCGTTCTTCGGGGGGGCCTACGGCCTGCGCGGCGCGAAGCTGCGCGAGCGGATGGACACGGTGCTGCACCAGTTCGACCTTGCCCAGGCACTCGACACGCCCAGCGGCCAACTGGCCGGCGGCTACAGGCAGCGCCTGGCGATGGCCACCGGCCTGCTGCACGAGCCCGAGATCCTGTTCCTCGACGAACCCACCAGCGGCGCCGACCCGCTCGCGCGCCGCGAGTTCTGGCGCCGCATCACGGCGCTGTCGGAAGGCGGCACCACGGTCGTCATCACCACGCACTTCATGGAAGAGGCGGAGTACTGCGACCGCATCGTGATCCAGGACGCAGGCAAGGTGCTGGCCATCGGCACGCCGCAGGAGGTGCGCGCGCAGGCGCTGGGCGAGGAAGACAGCGGGAGACGCATCGACATGGAACAGGCCTTCATCGGCATCGTCGAGAAGGCGCGGCACAAGAGCACGGAAGAGGTGGCGGCATGAACGGCTTCCGGTCCCGCCTGGTCTCCCTCACGCGCAAGGAGTTCCGCCAGCTGCTGCGCGACCGCAGCAACCTCGCCATCGGCATCCTGCTGCCGATGGTGCTGATCCTGATCTTCGGCTACGGCATGTCGCTCGACGTGAAGAACGCGCCCGTGGCCGTGGTCATGGAAGACGCCTCGCCGACCGCGCACGAGGCCATTGCCGGGCTGCAGCTCTCGCCCACCATTGCGCCGGTCCTGCTGGGCTCGATGCACGACGCCGAGGAACTGATGCGCGAGCGCAAGGTCGACGGCATCGTGCGCGTGCCGGCCGATTTCTCCCGCGCGCTCGCCGCCGGCAACGCACGCGTGCAGCTCATCGTGCACGGCTCGGACGCGGGGCGCGCGAGCATCATCAAGGCCTACGTGAGCGGCGCCCTCGCGCAAGCGGGCGTGCGGCAGGCGGACCGCAGCGGCGACGCTGCCGGCGCCGCGGCCGCAGGCAGCGTCGCCGTCGAGCAGCGCATGTGGTTCAACGCCGCGAACACCAGCACCTGGTATCTGGTGCCGGGCTTGATCGTGCTCATCATGACGCTGGTCGGCGCCTTCCTCACGGCGCTGGTGATGGCGCGCGAATGGGAGCGCGGCACGCTGGAGGCGCTGTTCGTCACACCGGTGCGGCCGGTCGAGATCCTGCTGGCCAAGATCATTCCGTACTTCGCGGTCGGCATGCTGGGCCTTACGCTGTGCCTGCTCTCCGCGCGCTACCTGTTCGCCGTGCCCATGTACGGCTCGCTGCTGGTGGTGGTGTTCAGCTCGATGCTGTACCTGATCGTGGCCGTGAGCCTGGGTCTCGTGATCTCGTCGGTCACGCGCAACCAGTTCCTCGCGAGCCAGGTGGCTCTGATCGCGACCTTCATGCCTTCGATGATGCTGTCGGGCTTCCTGTTCGATCTGCGCAACGTGCCCACTGCCGTTCGGGTGGTGGGGCACCTGCTGCCGGCCACCTATTTCATGGATCTGATCAAGACGCTGTTCCTCGCCGGTGACGTGTGGCCGCTGATCTGGCGCAACTGCGCGATCCTGCTGGCGTACGCGGTGGGCCTGCTGCTGGTGGCGCGCGCGGTAACTCGCAAGAGCCTCGACTGAGGACCGAAGCCATGATCGATTTCCTCATGCGCATCGCCAACCTCTGCCGCAAGGAGCTGCTGACGATCCTCAAGGACCCGGCCACGCGCGCCATCCTGGTCGCGCCGGCATTGCTGCAGAGCCTGGTCTTCGGCTACGGCGCGACCTACGATCTCACCAACGTGCCCTATGCGTTGCTCGACCAGAGCCGCAACGGCGCCTCGTCCGAACTCATCGCGCACCTGGACAGCACGGGCGTCTTCCACCGCGTGGCCACGCTGCGCTCGCAGGCCGACATCCGCGAGGTGGTCGACACCGAGCAGGCGCTGCTCGTCATCCAGATTCCCGCCAACTTCGAGCAGCAGCTCAGCGCGGGGCAGACCACGACGATCCAGCTGATCCTCGATGCGCGCAACTCCAACACCGCGGGCTCGGCGGCGGGCTACGTGAGCGCGGTGGTCGAACGCTACAACGCGGAACTGCGCGCGCGCGCGGGCGCCCCGCCCTCACCGCTGGTCATCGAATCGCGCGCATGGTTCAACCCGAATCTCGAGACGCGCTGGAACCTGCTGCCCGGCATGATCGCTGCGCTCAGCATGCTGCAGACGCTGCTGCTCACCGCGCTGTCGGTGGCGCGCGAGCGCGAGCAAGGCACCTTCGACCAGCTGCTGGTCACGCCGATGTCGCCGCTCGAGATCATGATCGGCAAGGCACTGCCGCCGGTGCTGGTGGGGCTGGTGCAGTCGTCGCTGATCCTGCTTGTGGCGCTGTTCTGGTTCCGCATTCCGATGGCGGGCTCGCTCGTCACTCTGTACACGGGGCTGGTGTTCTTCACGGTCGCGAGCGTGGGCATCGGCCTGTCGATCTCGGCCGTGTCGGCCAACATGCAGCAGGCCATGCTCTACGCATTCGTGCTGCTCATGCCGCTGATGCTGCTGTCGGGCCTGACCACGCCGGTGCGCAACATGCCGCACGTGCTGCAGGTGGCCACGCTGGCCAATCCGCTGCGCTTTGCCATCGATCTCGTGCAGCGCGTGTACCTCGAAGGCGTGGGGCTGGGCACGGTCTGGCACAACCTGATTCCGCTCGCCGTCATCGCCGCCATCACGCTGCCGCTGGCGGCCTGGCTGTTCCGCAACCGTCTTATCTGAAACCGGGAGCACG
>Ga0207709_10000879_pt1 | contig 22836 bp, 22 predicted proteins | sample KBSM34metaG_FD_184397 | JGI IMG/M metagenome (GOLD analysis project Ga0207709, IMG submission 184397) | Miscanthus rhizosphere microbial communities from Kellogg Biological Station, Michigan, USA - KBS M3-4 metaG (SPAdes) (version 2) | ecosystem: Host-associated > Plants > Roots > Rhizosphere >...
GGCTCTGGCCATCCTCATGCTCGTCGCCATCCTGGTCGTCGTGCGGGAGACGCACCTCAAGCAACGGCGAGACGCACTCCGTCTCGAACGCCGCGGAGCGTCGTCCGGTGCGCGGGCGATGCTCTCACGCACATTCATCGGCTACGCGGCGAGCTTCGGCTTCGCGTTCGCCGCCATGATGGCCTACATCTCGGCCTCGCCCTTCGTCTACCAGGACATGATCGGGCTCGACACCGCGGGCTACGGCATCGCCTTCGGCATCAACGCCCTCGCGCTCATGGGGACCAGCGTCGTCTCGTCGAAGCTGGTCGCGACGCGCGCCGTGCGGGGAGTGCTCGGCGCCGGACTGATCGGCCTGCTCGTCGCCGCCGTCGGGTTCGCCGCGCTGGTCGTCGCCGCCGCACCCGCCGCGCTGCTCGCCGTCCCGATGTTCGTCCTGTCCGCGAGCCTCGGGTTCGTGCTCGGCAACGCGACCGCGCTGGCGCTCGCCGCCGTCCCGAGGGCGGCGGGCACCGGCTCGGCGGTGGTCGGCGCGCTGCAGTTCGGGCTGGCCGCGCTCGTCTCGCCACTGGTGAGCCTCGGCGGCTCGACGACCGCCGCCCCGCTGGCCGTCGTCATGCTGAGCGCGGCGGTCCTCGCCGTCGCCTCCTTCGCTCTCGCGCGCCCCCGCCGACCCCGCACGACCTAGGCGCCGCGTCGCGGGCGCCTCCCGGGGTGCCCCCGGTGGCGCGGTGCCGGTGGCGCCGAGTCGCGATCGTGGGGCACCATGCGGGAATGCACTCCTCGCCGCCCGGCCGCACCGTCTTCCACCCCGAGCTCCGGGCCGCCCTCGCGGTGGTCGGCGGGGTGTTCCCGCCGACGGTGACGCCCGACCTCATCCCGTTCATGCGGCGTTCCTATGCATCCCCGCCGCGAGAGGAGCTTCTCGCCGGCAGGAACGTGCGGGTCGACGACGTGGAGGTGCCGGGGTGGGGCGCGGCGCTCGAGGCCTCCGTCGTGCGCCCCGCCGCGGGCGGCTCGGGCGCCGGCATCCTGCTGCTGCATTCGGGAGGAATGATGTTCGGCGACCGGTTCAGCGGCACCGACCACGCGTTGAGCTGGGTGGAGGAGTTCGGGGTCGCGGTGGTGACGGTCGACTACCGGTTGGCCCCCGAGCATCCCGACCCCGTCCCGTTCGAGGACTGCTACGCGACGCTGGAGTGGTTCGCGTCGAACGCGCGGCGGCTCGGTGTCGACCCGGATCGCATCCTGGTGGCCGGGGCGAGCGCGGGCGGCGGCCTCGCCGCGGGGGTCGCGCTCGCCGCCCGTGATCGCGGCGGCCCGCGACTGTGCGGCCAGCTGCTGGACTATCCGATGCTCGACGACCGCGGGCGGACGCCGTCGACGTCCGCCTTCGACGGCGTCGGGGTGTGGGACCGCGTCAGCAACGAGACCGGCTGGAGGGCGCTGCTCGGCGACCGCGTCGGCGGAGCCGATGTGAGCCCGTACGCCGCGCCCGCCCGCGCGGAAAATCTGCGCGACCTGCCGCCGGCGTTCATCGACGTGGGAGCGGCGGAGATCTTCCGCGACGAGGCCGTGGACTACGCGCGGCGCCTGTGGGAGGCGGGCGTGGATGCCGAGCTGCACGTGTGGCCGGGCGCGTTCCATGCCTGCGACATCTTCGCGGCGCACACCACGATCGCGCGCGCGATGATCCATGCGCGCGAGGATTGGCTGCGCCGCACGCTGGCGGACTGAGCGCGCGCAGGGGACACTGGACCGAGCGGATGCACCGGCGCCCGCGGAGACGAGCTGCGAGGAGGCGGGTCATGCAGGAACTGCTCGGTCGCCTGCGTGCACTCGATCCGACGGCCAGCCAGGGGCTGCGCGTCATCGCCTGCTTCGACGAGCTCATGGCGGGCCGCGTCGGCACCGACGGTCTCCTGAGCGCCGCGGCCGCCCTGGCGGGCCGACCGGTCGGGCTGCGTCGCGGGCCGGAGGCGGCGGTCGTCCGCGTCGGCCCCGACGGGCGCCGCCTCGCGACGGCCGACAACAGCCCGGGAGGAGGGCTGGTCTCCGACGACCTCCAGCTGTGGATCGAGCGCACCGGCGAGGGCGAGGGCGTCAACGACGCCATCATCCTGGAGCGCCTCGCGCTCGCCCTGCAGGTCCGGTTCGACCAGTCGCGGGCTCCGGCGCCGCGCGACCTCGCGCTCCTGTTCGACGACACGATCGACGTGGCCGTGCGCCGCGACGCCGCCACGCGCCGCGGACTGCCCTCCGGCGTACGGGTGCGCGCGATCGCGGCGCCGCTGTTCGCCGTGTGGCGCACGCACCCGTCGGGCCCCGAGGATGTCGTCGCCACCGACTTCGGCCCGGTCCACGCCGCCGTGGTCCCGGCCGCCGCCGACGTCGCCGCGTCTCCTCTGGGCATCGGCGTCGCGGTGGAGCGGGACGATCTCGCCCTGTCGTTTCGCACGGCGGTGGTGGCGCTCCGACTGGCCGACTCCGCCGCCGACCGGATCTCGAGGGCCGACGACTTGGGCGTGCTCGCCGAGACGCTGGCCGACCAGCCCCTTCGCCCGCGGATGGACGCCGACGAGGAGGCGGTGGCGCGTCTGGCGGCGCATCCGTGGGGCATCGCGACGCTCGACGCGCTGGTGCGCTCCACGTCGGTGCGCGATGCGGCGCGCATCGTCGGCATCCACCACAGCACGATGACCTCCCGGATCGAGACGATCACCGCGGAGCTCGGCTTCTCGCCCGTCGACGGCTGGGCGCGCACGCGGACCGGGGTCGCACTGCTGCGCTGGCGTGTCCGCACCTCACGGGTGCTCGAGCTGCCCGCGCCGGTGCCGGTGCCCGCGCCCGCCTGACGCGCCGACTTCTCGGGGCCCGACGATTGTCGGGTTGTCCGCCGCGGATCCCGCCACCGTGTCGGTGTCGCGCCGGGCGCGCTCCCGGAAGGCTGAGGTCACGCTGATACCCACCACAAAGGAGTGGAACGATGATCGAGAACCCCTACTACACCGATGCCGTGCACCGGGACTTCGAGCTGATCCCGGTGGGCAGGCTCGAGCTGGAGGAGGGCGGGGTGATCCCCGACCTCGCACTGGCGGTGCGCACCTGGGGAACCCTGAACGAGGCGAGGGACAACGCCATCCTCATCCCGACCTGGTACTCCGGAACGCACCAGATCTGGGCCGACGCGTACGTCGGCGAGGGGCACGCGCTGGATCCTTCCCGCTACTTCATCGTGTGCGTCAACCAGATCGGAGGTGGGCTGTCGACGTCTCCGCACAACACCGCTGACGACGCGATCTCGATGTCGCGGTTCCCACGGGTGCGCATCGGCGACGACGTCGTCGCACAGGAGAGACTGTTGCGCGAGCACTTCGGCATCGACACGCTCGCCCTCGTCGTCGGCGGCTCGATGGGCGCCCAGCAGACGTACGAGTGGGCGGTGCGATTCCCCGACAAGGTGTTGCGGGCCGCGCCGATCGCGGGCACCGCGAAGAACACCCCGCACGACTTCCTGTTCACCCAGACCCTGAACGAGCAGATCTGGTCGGATCCGGGCTGGAACGGCGGTGAGTACGCGTCCCACCTCGACGTGGCCGACGGGCTGACGCGTCACGCCCATCTCTGGGCGACGATGGGCTTCTCGACCGAGTTCTGGAAGCAGGAGAAGTGGGCCGCGCTCGGGTTCGACTCGAGAGACGCGTTCCTCACTGGCTTCCTCGAGCCGTACTTCACGGCGATGGACCCGAACGACCTGCTCGCGATGGCGTGGAAGTGGCAGCGCGGCGACGTCTCCCGCCACACCGGAGGCGACCTCGCCGCGGCGCTCGGCCGCATCACCGCGAAGACGTTCGTGATGCCGATCAGCGAAGACATGTTCTTCCCCGTCCGCGACTGCGCTGCCGAACAGGCGCTCGTCCCGGACAGCGAACTGCGTGTCATCGACGACGTGCACGGTCATCTCGGACTGTTCGCGGTCGACCCCGGCTTCATCCCCCAGATCGACGAGGCGCTGGCCGCGCTGCTGAGCGCTTCGGTCGCCACACGCGTGGGCGAGGACAGCGCCGCTGTCGTGTGAGAAGCGCGCTCCTGTCCCGCGTCCACCGGACTTCTGTCACTGAGGCGGCGCGCGGTCTACGCTCGCGGCATGTGCCGAAACATCCGGGTGCTCCACAACTTCGAACCGCCCACCACCGATGACGAGGTCCGCGAAGCCGCGCTGCAGTTCGTGCGCAAGGTGAGCGGATCGGCCCGTCCGTCCCGGGTCAACGCCGAAGCGTTCGAGCTCGCGATAGACGAGATCGCCGCAGCCACGAGGCGGATGCTCGACGCCCTGGTGACGTCCGCGCCGCCGAAGAACCGCGAAGCCGAGGCGGTCAAGGGGCGGGAGCGCCACGAGAAGCGCATGGAGCGAGAGGTCCGCATCCGCACGGCATCCTGACCGGCGCGTCACGCCTTCTCCGATGCCACCTCGCATCGGAGAAGGCGGGAACCGCCGTCCCATAGCCACGCGTGTCCGTCGCGGATGTCGAGGACGGTGCTCTTGGATGCCCCACGCGGCAACGTCACCGGGTCGAAGGAGCGGTCGGCGAGGCGGAAGATCCGCTGCTTGCCCTTCCATTCCCCCGAGGAGAACAGCGGCGACAGGACGAGTGCGTCGCCGTCTGAGGTGATCCGGCCGTACCACCCATGCTTTCCCGGCATCCGCTTCCATCCCGCCTGTTCGTGGATGCGTTCGGTGACACGTCCATCGGTGCCCACCCTGTCGATGGTGAAGAAGTCCATGCCGTAGCGCAACGGGAACTCATCGGAACCCTCCGTGCACACCAGAATCCCGTCGCCGACGGTTGCGACGTCGCCGATGATCGGCGCCGCGGGGCCGCTGTTGCCGTCGAAGTCGTCGCTGCCGTACCGGTCCACGGGATAGGCGCTCGCGTCGAGATCAAGGGGAAGACCCCAGCTCGCCGAGCGGGCGGCGACGTCGATCTGCAGCGGAACGAGGGCTCGTGCGCCGAAGCGCGAGCCCAGCCGCACGCGGAAAGCCCCCTGATGGTGCCCCCGTGCCGTACTCGGCGTGAGGTGCAGATCGGCTTGCCGCAGCTGCTGCTCTCCCCGCATCACGATGTCGGCGACGACGGCCGTCGACCGATCGAGAACCCGGAGTGCGCCGGTGGACAGTGCAACAGCGACCTCTCCGCCTCCGGCATCGATGAGCGTCTGCGCGCTGAAGGCGTCGTCCACGTCGGCGGCAGACAGCGTGTGATGCGCGAGGCCGTCCTCGTCTGCCCGGATCACCCACGTGCCCCAGCCGTCGTCCGTCTCGACGTTCACGACCGCCCACAGCGCACCGTCATCGGTGATGAGCGCGGTCTTCGGCAGATGCAGAGCGTCGACGGCTCCGGGCAGCGAAATGTCGGCATCCAGGATGAGTTTCACACGCCCGATTCTGTCCCATCTCGGTGAGGGGAGTGCCCCGCGCCCGCGCGTCACGTTAGCGGCCGCCGATCGCTTCATCCATTGCCAACCAGCGGCAATGGCGTTTTACTGAATGGAAACACGGCCGGCAGAGCCGCGTAACAACGCCGCCGTAACGTCGCTCGCGGCGAAGAGGAGGTTGCATGGCCGAGACACCCACCCGCACCGTCGATCGGGCACTGTCACTGCTCGGCACCGTCTGCGACTCCGGACCGATCTCCTTGGCCGACGCGGCCCGAGCCGCCGACCTGTCGGCGAGCACCGCGCTTCGACTGCTGCGCACGCTCGAGGCCCAGGAGTTCGTCCGCCGCGCGCCGGACGGCCGCTACGCCGCCGGAGCGCGGATCGTCCAGCTCGGTGCGCTCGCCCTGTCGAACGACTCGCTCGTCTCCCTCGCCGAGCCGGCCCTCGCGCGAATCGTCGCCGAGACGGGGGAGTCCTGCTACCTCGCCGTCCGCGGCGCCGGCGACACCGCGCTCTACATCGCGATCGTCGAGGGCACCCACTCGGTGCGTCACGCCAGTTGGGTCGGCCGCAGCATCCCGCTGCACGGCTCCGCGGCGGGCGCCGTCCTCGAGGGCGAGACCGGCGACGCCGGCTACATCGTCGTGACGCAGGGCGTCGAAGACGATGTGACCGCGATCGCCGCGCCGGTCGTCGTGGGCGGACGGGTCGCCGCCTCGCTGTCCGTCGTCGTGCCCAGCTACCGCACCACCGACGTGAAGAACGCCGCGATTGGGCGCCTGCTCGTCGCCGAGAGCCGGTCGTTGCTGGTTCATCCCGAACTGCCCGCCGCCAGACCAGGAAGAGAGACACCGAGATGACCGGAAGCCGCACGGTTCGCGCGCCGCGCGGGACGACGCTGACAGCCAAGAGCTGGCAGACCGAAGCCCCGCTGCGGATGCTCATGAACAACCTCGACCCCGAGGTCGCGGAACGGCCCGAAGACCTCATCGTCTACGGCGGCACGGGAAAGGCCGCCCGCAACTGGGCGAGCTACGACGCGATCGTCGCCACCCTCGCCGACCTCGACGACGACGAGACGCTGCTGGTGCAGTCCGGCAAGCCCGTGGGCGTGTTCCGCACGAACGTGTGGGCACCGCGCGTGCTCCTGGCCAACTCCAACCTCGTCGGCGATTGGGCCACGTGGCCAGAGTTCCGTCGCCTGGAGGCCGAGGGGCTCATGATGTACGGCCAGATGACGGCCGGCTCGTGGATCTACATCGGCACGCAGGGCATCCTGCAGGGAACGTACGAGACGTTCGGCGCCGTGGCCCGCAAGCGTTTCGGCGGCACGCTCGCCGGCACGCTCACCGTCACCGGCGGATGCGGCGGCATGGGCGGCGCGCAGCCGCTGGCCGTGACCCTCAACGGCGGAGCGGTGCTGATCGTGGACGTCGACGAGACGCGTCTGCGCCGCCGCCAGGGCAAGCGGTATCTCGACGAGGTCACCACCGACCTCGATGACGCGCTCCAGCGCGTGCTCGCGGCCAAGGCCGAGGGTCGCGCCCTGTCGGTGGGTCTCGTCGGCAACAGCGCCGAGGTGCTGCCCGAGCTCCTGCGCAGAGAGGTGCCGGTCGACATCGTCACCGACCAGACCTCGGCACACGACCCGCTCGCCTACCTACCCGTGGGGATGGTGTTCGAGGACTGGCGCGCCGAGGCGGAGCGCGACCCGGAGGGCTTCACGGTGCGCGCACGCGCATCCATGGCACGCCACGTCGAGGCGATGGTGGCCTTCCAGAACCGCGGCGCCGAGGTGTTCGACTACGGCAACTCGATCCGCGACGAGGCCCGCCAGGGCGGGTACGCCGACGCGTTCGCCTTCCCCGGCTTCGTTCCGGCGTACATCCGGCCGCTGTTCTGCGAGGGCCTCGGCCCATTCCGCTGGGTGGCCCTGTCGGGCGACCCGGCCGACATCGCCGTCACCGACCAGGCGATCCTCGAGCTGTTCCCCGAGAACGAGGGGCTCACGCGCTGGATCGCCGCCGCACAGGAGCACGTCGAGTTCGAGGGTCTCCCCGCCCGCATCTGCTGGCTCGGCTACGGTGACCGCGCCAAGGCCGCTCTCCGCTTCAACGAGCTCGTGGCCGAGGGCAGGATCTCCGCGCCCATCGTCATCGGTCGCGACCACCTCGATTCGGGATCGGTGGCGTCGCCCTACCGCGAGACCGAGGCGATGGCCGACGGGTCGGACGCGATCGCCGACTGGCCCATCCTCAACGCGCTCCTCAACACGGCCTCCGGTGCCACGTGGGTCTCCCTCCACCACGGCGGCGGCGTCGGCATCGGTCGCTCCATCCACGCGGGGCAGGTCTCCGTGGCCGACGGCACGCCGCTCGCGGCGGAGAAGCTCGAGCGGTTGCTGACGAACGACCCCGGCATGGGCGTCATCAGACACGTGGATGCCGGCTACGAACGGGCCATCGAGGTCGCGCGTGAGCGCGGCGTGCGGGTTCCGATGCTCGGATCATGACCGCTGTCACCACGCTCCTCGGCGCCATTGCGGACATCGGCCGCGATGTCCGCAGCGGCGGCTACGTCCGCCCGGTGTTCTCCACCGCCGAGCGCGACCTGCGCGACTGGTTCCTCGGCGAGGCCGCGCAGCGCGGGCTCGATGTGGAGGTCGATCGCAACGGCATCCTGTGGGCGTGGTGGGGAACGCCGGGCCGGGGCGCCGTCGTCACCGGCAGTCACCTCGACTCCGTCCCCGGAGGCGGGGCGTTCGACGGTCCGCTCGGGATTGCGGCGGCGCTGGGCGCCATCGACGTGCTGCGGGGGCGCGGATTCACGCCGGCACGGCCGTTGGCCATCGCGGTGTTCCCCGAGGAGGAGGGGTCGCGCTTCGGCGTCGCGTGCCTCGGTTCGCGTCTGCTCACCGGGGCACTCTCGCCGGATGCCGCGCGCACCCTCACCGACCGCGACGGCCACACGCTCGCCGACGTGTTCGCGGCGGGCGGTGTCGATCCGCGGTGGATCGGCCCCGATCCCGAGACGCTCGCGCGCGTCGGCGTGTTCGTCGAGCTGCACGTCGAGCAGGGCCGTGGCCTGATCGATCTGGGCCGCCCGTTCGCCGTGGCGGAGTCGATCCTCGGCCACGGACGCTTCAAGGTGTCGGTGCGCGGGGAGGGCAACCACGCCGGCACGACGCTCATGGCCGACCGTCGCGATCCCGTGGTCGCCGCCGCCGCGATGGTGGGTGCCATCGCCGAGCTTGCCGTCTCCGTCGACGACGCGCGCGCCACCGTCGGCAGGTTCGAGCCGGTTCCCGGTGGCACGAACGTCATCGCGTCGTCGGTGGACTTCTGGATCGACGCGCGCCACCCCGACGACGCCGTCACACGGCGTCTGATCGCCGACATCGACCGCATGTGCGGTGACCTCGCCGCAACCCGGGGATGCGAGGCGGTGCTGGTCGAGGAATCGTGGAGTCCCACGGTCGGCTTCGATCCGGCCCTCGCCGGCCGCCTGGGCGCAGCGCTCGCCGACGCCCCCCACCTGCGCACCGGCGCGGGACACGACGCGGGCATCCTCGCGAGTGCCGTGCCGACGGGCATGCTGTTCGTCCGCAATCCGTCGGGCATCTCGCACTCGCCCGAGGAGTACGTCACCGATGCGGATGCCGACGCCTCCGCCGCGGCCCTCGCCGACGCGTTGCAGGAGCTGCTGTCATGACCGCGTTCTGGGCCGAGCGGGCCTGGATCGGGGATGCGGTCGCGACAGGCGTGCGCATCACCGCATCCGCCGACGGCCTGATCTCGCACGTCGAGACCGACACGACGGCCAAAGACGCGGACGAGCGCCTCGCCGGAGTCGTGCTGCCCGGAGCGATCAACTCGCACTCGCACGCGTTCCACCGGCTGCTGCGCGGCCGCACCCACGGCGACGATACCGACGGCGGTGGCAGTTTCTGGACCTGGCGCGAGCTGATGTACCGCGAGTCGGCGCGACTGGATCCCGTGTCGTACGAACGGATCGCCACGGCCGTCTACGCCGAGATGGTCGCGGCGGGCTGGACCTCCGTGGCCGAGTTCCACTACGTGCACCACGCGCCGGACGCGCGCCCGTACGACCCGCCGCACGCGATGGAGCGCGCCCTCGCTCGAGCCGCGCGGGCCACCGGAATCCGGCTCACGTTGCTCGACACGTGCTACCTCTCGAGTGGTTTCGGGTCGCCTCTCGAACCCGCGCAGCGCCGCTTCGGGGATGCGGATGCCGCTGCCTGGCTCGCTCGGCTGTCGTCGCTGCGATCGCAACTTGCGCAGGAGCATCCCGAGGTCGTCGTCGGAGCCGCCGTGCACTCGGTGCGCGCCGTGCCGGTCGATGCCCTCGAACGCATCGGTGCCGAGCTCGACCCCGGCATCCCGCTGCACGTGCACCTGTCGGAGCAGCCCGGCGAGAACGAGGCGTGCCTCGCCGCGACGGGCCTCAGCCCGACGGCGCTGCTGGCGCGCAGCGGACTGCTGTCGTCGCGGCTGTCGGCCGTTCACGCCACCCACCTGACCGATGACGACATCGCCGCTCTGGGCGCCGCGGGGGTGACGATCGTGATGTGTCCGACCACCGAGGCCGACCTCGGCGACGGTGTGGGTCCGGCGCGGCGGCTCGCGGATGCCGGCGCCCGCATCGCGCTCGGCACCGACCAGCACGCCGTCATCGATCCGCTCCTCGAGGCTCGCGCTCTCGAGCACGGTGAACGGCTCGCGTCGGGGCGTCGCGGGCGGTTCTCCCCGGCGGAACTCGTCGCTGCCCTCACGCGGGGCGGCTCGGATGCCGTGGGCCGCCCGGTCGGCGCACTCGCGGTCGGTCGCCCGTGCGACCTGATCGTCGTCGACGCCGACAGCGCGCGCACGGCCGGCAGCGATCCGGGCCAGCTCGTGCTCAGCGCGACCGCGCAGGATGTCGGCCGGGTGATCATCGGAGGGCGGGGCCGCGCCACAGCAGGCGCGCACACCGATCTCGGACCCGTCGGGGACCTGTGGCGAAAGGCGGTGCTCGCGTGAGCGCGACCCTCATCACCCGCATCGGCGAGCTGATGACCGTCGACGACGAAGACCGCGTCCTGCGTGACGCTGCTGTGGTCATCGACGGCGATCGCATCGCCTGGATCGGCACCGCCGCCGAGGCGCCCGCCGCCGACGACCGCGTCGACGCCGATGGTCGGGCCCTGCTCCCGGGGTGGGTCGACTCCCACACCCACCTCGTGTTCGACGGTGACCGCACCGCCGAGTTCGAGGCCCGGATGGCCGGACAGAGCTACGCGGCGGGAGGCATCGCGCTCACGCGGGATGCCACCCGTACCGCCTCCGATGAGCGGTTGGCGGCCCTCGTCGCCGCCCGCGTGCGCGAGGCGCGCGCTCAGGGCACCACCTGGATCGAGACGAAGACCGGCTACGGACTCGACGTCGCGAGCGAGGAGCGCAGCGCCCGCATCGCGGCCGCCGGCGCGGACGACGCCACGTTCCTCGGTGCGCACCTCGTGCCCGCGGGTGTCGACCCCGACGACTACGTGCGCGAGGTCTGCGGGCCCATGCTCGACGCGGTGCGGCCCTTCGTGTCGTGGGCCGACGTGTTCTGCGAGCGCGGCGCGTTCACCGCCGAGCAGTCGCGGGAGGTGCTCCGCGCCGCCGCGGTCGCGGGTCTCGGCCTGCGGGTGCACGGCAACCAGCTCGGCCACGGCGACGGCATCCGCCTCGCCGTCGAACTCGGTGCCGCGAGCGTCGACCACTGCAACTTCGTCTCCGACGCCGACCTCGACGCGCTCGCGGGCGGTGACACGGTCGCCACGGTGCTTCCCGCCTGCGACCTCTCGACCCGCGCGCCGCTGGCTCCCGCCCGACGCCTGCTCGATGCGGGCGTCGAGGTGGCGATCGCCTCCAATTGCAACCCCGGCACGTCGTACACGAGCTCCATGCCGTTCTGCGTGGCGACCGCCGTGCTGCAGATGGGGTTGAGCGTGCACGAGGCGGTGCGAGCGGCCACCAGAGGCGGAGCTGTCGCGCTCCGACGGGATCGTGGTGAGGGCGCGATCGGATCGGTCGCGGTCGGCCACCGCGCCGACCTGCACCTGCTCGACGCCCCCTCGGCGACGCACCTCGCCTACCGCCCCGGGATGCCGCTCACCGCCGCCGTCTGGCGGGCGGGCCGGCTCGTCGTGGGCTCCGCATCCACGAGCACCGTCTGAGGCGCGTTCCCGCCGCCCTCGCGCACCCGGGGCGTGCTTACGATGACGGTATGAAGATCGTTCTCACCGGCGCCACCGGCTACATCGGCTCCTCCGTTCTCGCCGCACTCCGCGTGCGGGGGCACGAGGTCATCGCTCCCGTGCGCAGTGAGGCGGCGGCGCAGAAGGCGACCGCCGCGGGGGCGACCGCGGTGGTCGGCGACATCACCGACGTCGCGTGGTTCGCACCCCTTCTCGCCGACGCGGATGCCGCTATCCACACGGCCACGCCCGGCGACGGCACCGCGCCGCAGTTCGACGGTGCGGTCGCCGACGCCGCGATCACCGCGCTTGCCGGAACGGGCAAGCCCTACGTGCACACCGGCGGCCTCTGGATTCATGGCCCCTCCGACGACCTCACCGAAGAGACGCCGTTCGCGCCTCCCGCGCTGGTCGCCTGGCGCGAGCAGGTCGAGTCGCGGCTGGCGGCCGCCGACCTCGTGCTCTCGATCGTCGAGCCGGGCATCGTGTACGGCGCCGGCGCGGGCATCCCCGCCTTGCTGGCGCAGGCTCCGCGGGATGCCGAGGGGCGCCTCACCGTGATCGGGGAGGGCACGCAGCACTGGGCGACCGTGCACGTCGACGACGTCGCCGACCTCTACGTCCGGGTGGTCGAGAGCCCCGAACCCGCCGGCCGCATCCTGGGCCTGAGCGGCTCGAACCCCACGGTCGCCGAGATCGGTGAGGCGTTCGCCGACGGACCCGTCGTGCCGGAGGGGCCGGAGGCGTCGCGCGCGCGGCTCGGCGCAGCCTTCGCCGACGCGCTCATGCTCGACCAGCAGGGGTTCGGTGCGAAGGCCCGCGCGCTCGGATGGACGCCGACGCGCCCGACGCTCATCGAAGAGATCCGCGCCGGCGGCTACGCCGTGCGCTGAGACGAAGGGGGCGGGAGCGCCGGCGCATCCGGCGTTCTTCCAGCTTCGCCCTGCGGGAGTGCCGTAGTGTTCCACCAGTCCAGGGGGAGTACTCCGATACGGACGGCTCGTCATTACGGTTGCTTCGCAGCCCGGGCCGACCGGTCCCGAAACGGGATGGGGGAGACTCTGGCGTCGACCTCGTCACGCCACAGCTCAGGAGCCCTCTGTGAACATCACACCCCTCGTGTGGATCATCACGATCGCCGTCACGATCGCGTTCTTCGTGTGGGAGTTCTTCCTCCACGTCCGCAAGCCGCACGAGCCGACCGTGGGTGAATCCGCACGCTGGTCGGCGTTCTACATCGGTCTCGCCCTACTGTTCGGGGTGGGCGTCGGTGTCGTCTCCGGCTGGGGCTACGGCGGCGAGTACTTCGCCGGGTACCTCACCGAGAAGGCGTTGTCGATCGACAACCTGTTCGTCTTCCTCATCGTCATGACCGCCTTCGCGGTGCCGAAGATCTACCAGCAGAAGGTGCTGATGATCGGCATCGTGATCGCGCTGATCATGCGCGGCGCGTTCATCGCCGTCGGCGCAGCGCTCATCGAGAACTTTTCGGCGGTGTTCTACCTCTTCGGCGCGCTGCTGCTGTTCCTCGCGTACCGACAGGCCTTCGCGCACGGTGAATCCAACCCGGCGGACGGCCGCTTCATGCGGCTGGTGCGCCGCGTGCTGCCCGTGAGCGACGAATACAACGGCGACAAGCTGACCGTGGTGAAGGCCGGTCGCCGCTTCGTCACGCCGATGCTGCTGGTGATCGTCGCGATCGGCTTCATCGACCTGGTCTTCGCGGTCGACTCGATCCCCGCGATCTACGGGCTCACGCAGGAGGCGTACCTCGTCTTCACCGCCAACGCGTTCGCGCTGATGGGCCTCCGCCAGCTCTACTTCCTCATCGGCGGCCTGCTCGAGCGTCTCGTGTACCTCGCTCAGGGTCTCGCCGTGATCCTCGCCTTCATCGGCGTGAAGCTGCTCATCCACGCGCTCCACAAGAACGAGCTCCCCTTCATCAACGGCGGTGAGCACGTGACGTTCATCCCGGAGATCCCGATCTGGTTGTCGCTGGTGTTCATCGCGGCCACGGTGACGGTCGCGACCGTCGCCAGCCTCGCCAAGACGCGGAAGGATGCTCGCGGCGAGAACCTGCCCGTCACGCGCGAGAGCGCACGGTGATGGCCGATCTCGGCTGGAACATCGCACTCGTCATCGTCTTCGTGCTGGTGGGCGGCGTCTTCGCGGCGACGGAGATGGCCCTCGTGACGCTGCGCGAGAGCCAGATCAACGCGATCGCGCAGCGCGGCCGCCGCGGGCAGAAGGTCGCCGGATTGGCGCGGAACCCGAACACGTTCCTCTCCGCGGTGCAGATCGGCGTGACGGTCGCGGGCTTCGCGTCGGCGGCATACGGCGCCACCTCGCTCGCGCCGGCGCTCGCGCCGCTGTTCGAGCGGATGGGTGCCGCACCGGCGCTGGCTCTGACACTCGCGACGGTGGCGCTCACCCTCGTGATCGCCTATCTGTCACTGGTGCTGGGCGAGCTCGTCCCGAAGCGGCTGGCGATCCAGCGCAACGCCCAGTTCGCGTACGCGGTCGCTCCGGTTCTCGACGGATTCGCGGTCGTCATGCGCCCCGTGATCTGGTTGCTGTCGATCTCCACCGACGCGCTCGTCCGCCTTCTCGGCGGCGATCCGCACAAGACGGCGGACGAGCTCAGCGAGGAAGAGATCCGCGACATCGTGGCCACCCACCAGGGCCTGCCCGACGACCAACGGCGGATGCTCGATGACGTGCTGTCGTTGCGGGGGCGCCAGATCAGCGAGGTCATGCGTCCTCGCCCCGAGATCGTCGTGCTCGACGTGGCGACGAGCGTCGCCGACGCGCTCGCGCAGGTGCGCGAGCTGCCGCACTCGCGCTACCCCGTCGTCGATCAGTCCATCGACGACATCACCGGCTTCGTCCACGTGCGCGACCTCTTCGACATCGCGTCGCGGGATGCCGATGCCCCCGTGCGCCGAGTGATGCGGCCGATCCCCTACCTCCCCTCCACCGCGGGAGTGCTGGCCACGCTGACGCGCATGCGGGCGGACGGCGATCACATCGGCGTCGTCGTCGACGAGTACGGCGGCACCGACGGCATCGTGACCCTGGAAGACCTCGTGGAGGAGGTCGTCGGTGAGATCTTCGACGAGTACGACACGGTCGTCGACGCGCGCGCCGGCGTCTTCGATGGACGCCTCAACCGTGCGGACTTCCAGGAGGCGACGGGTCTCGAGCTCCCTCCAGGTTCCTCCGACACGATCGCCGGCTTCATCACCGAGCGGCTCGGTCGCCTCGCCGTCGTCGGTGATGCGGTCGAACTGCCGGATGCGGTCGTCCACGTCGCCCAGATGGACCGCCGTCGGGTGTCGGAAGTGCGCGTGGTGGCCCGTACGGTCGCCGACGATCTCCTCAACCCCGAACTGTCGCGGGCACAGCCCTGATGGAGGCGCGGAGTCCGCGCCTCGTGCGAACATGAGCGCATGACGAGCAGCGTCGAAGCGCGTGCGGTGATCGTGCGCCCGGCATCCGTCGACGATGCGCGGGGCATCGCGGAAGTCCACGTGCAGGCGTGGCGCGAGGCTTACGTGCGGCAGCTTCCCGCCGACGTGCTCGCGGGTCTGCGGGTGGAGCCGCGGGTCGAACGCTGGGCCGCGATCATCGCCGACGACGTGACCGACGTCCGCGTGGCGGAGGTCGGTGGGCGCATCGTCGGGTGGGCCACCGCGAGTGACGGCCGCGAGGACGACCGGCCGGTGCGACGCGAGCTGGAGGGCATCTACCTGCTGGCCGAGCTCCACGGCACCGGCGCCGGGCAGCTCCTCCTGGATGCCGCCGTCGGGTTCGACGACGCCTACCTGTGGATGATGGACGACAACCCGCGGGCCGAGGCGTTCTATCGCCGTAACGGGTTCCTGCGGGACGGTGTCGAGCGCGATCGCACGCTCGCGGGGCATCCGATCCACATCGTGCGCCTGGTGCGCCATGACGGGGTGCCGCGCTGGCCGGCGGTGAAGGATGCCGAGGTGGCGCTGCTCGATCCGGGAGTGCGCCGTGACCCCGGGCGAGTGAGCGCGCTGTTGCACCCGGCGTTCGTCGAGATCGGTCGCTCCGGCACCCTGTGGACGCGCGATGAGATCGTCACCGCCCTCGCCGCGGAGCCCGAGGGCGCTCGCGTCGCGCCCGAGACCGATCAGTGGGAGTTCCGGCAGCAGTCGCCCGATCTCGTGCTCGTCACCTACCGCATCGAGGCGCCGTCCGGCCACAGTCGTCACTCGTCGCTCTGGGACATCGGCGACGACATCCCGAGGCTGAGATTTCACCAGGGCACGGTCGTGCCGGCAGCGGATGCCGCTCAGTAACGGGCGGAAAAGCCGCCGTCGGCGTGGAGCAGCTGGCCGCTGACCCAGCGTCCCTCTTCCGAGAGCAGGAACGCCGTCACCCCGGCGATATCGCGCGGCGTGCCCAGACGGCCGAGGGGCTGCATGCTCGCCAGCCCGTCACGGGTCTCGTCGTCCATCCAGCCGGTGTCGATCGGGCCCGGATTCACGGCGTTCGCCGAGATGCCGCGGGGCCCGATTTCGCGCGCCGCGGAGATGACGATGCGATCGAGAGCACCCTTGGATGCGCCGTAGGGCAGGTTTCCGGTCGTGTGGTCGCTCGTGAAGGCGACGATCGCTCCGCCCGCAGCACCGATCTGCCCGGCGAAGGCGGCGATCAGCAGCAGTGACGCGCGCACGTTGACGGCGTAATGCAGGTCGAGGCTCTCGGGTGTCGTGTCGAGGATGCCGCTCTCGACGTCGTGCGCATGGCTCAGCACGAGTCCGGAGATCTCGCCGCGAGTGGCGTTGATGCGCGGGATCAGGGCCGCGGCGGCATCCGGATCGGAGAGATCGCACGGGTAGTCACCGGAGTCGAGCTCGCTCGTGCAGACGTCCCAGCCGCCGGCTTCGAGGCGGAGGATGATGGCTGCGCCGATGCTGTTCGCGCGCGCGCGGCTCCGGTGACGAGGGCGAGGGGCATGCCTCGACGTTAGCCGTCCCGGCGGTCCCATTCCGCGCGCAGCAGCCCGAGCACCACCATGTCTTCGTACGTCCCGCGTACCCACGCGTGTTCCCGGAGGCGGCCCTCGACGACGAAGCCTGCCCGCTCGTACACGCGGATCGCGCCGGCGTTGGAGCCGATCGCCTGCAGGTGCACGCGCCGCAGATTGCAGCGAACGAACGCGAAGTCGACGATCTGTGCGAGCGCCGCGGAGCCGACGCCGCGACCGCGATGCTCCGCGAGCACGGCGATGCCGATCTCCGCGTGTCGGGCGAGGTCGTCGAATCCGAAGAGGCTCACGGTGCCGACCGCGGCACCGTCGACGTCGATGACGAACTCGATACTGCGGGTGCCCGGCCCGTTCGCCGTGTCGGTGAGGCGCTTCTCGAACGCCGACCGCGTCAGCGGTGACGGGCGTGACGGCGTGCGCTCCTCCCACGTCTCGAGGTCGGCGGCGACACGATACAGCGCGTCGACGTCGGCAGCGGTGCGAGCGCGGAGAGTCACGACGGGAGGGTGGGGCATTCCCTCCACGTTACCCGCGGGGTGCGTCAGCGACTCCGGTCGAGGTCCACCCCTCCTCGTGCCGGCGGCGGATGCCGTCGAGCAGGAGATCGAGGGCGAAGGCGAACTCGGCGTCGTCGTCGCAGGCCCCGCCGGCGTGCGGCGCCGTCGTGGCCATGCGGATGATCGCGGGGTACGACTGCGCGAACGCGGCCATCGCCGCCGCGCGCTCCGCGGGATCGGCCGGCGGGACGGGCGTCGGCAGCACATCGCGGGTGAAACCCCACGTGCGGGTGCTCAGCGCGTGCATCGCATGATGCACGAGGTCGGCGGACAGGCCCCCCTCGAACATGGTGGCCATCAGCGCGTCCATGTGGGCGAGGACACGTGGCGTGGCACGCTCGCGAGTCTCGATCGCCTGCCGGGTCCACGCGTGGGAGGACAGGGCCGCGCGCGTCGCCAGGATCAGGGAGCGTACGGCATTCACCCACGAGGCCGCGTGAAGGGGCGGCGGGACCTCGCCCAGCACGTGGTCGAGCATGGCGTCGACGAGCGCGGCCCGGTCGGCGTGGCGCTGGAGTTCGTGCTCGCACTCGGCTGTCTCGGCACCGGCGTGCTCGTGTGGGTGCTCCTGCATGAGCGCGGTCCGGCACGCGCAGCGAGTTTTGCCCTGATGCGAACCCTCGAGGCGGCGGTCATCGTTGCCGGAGCGCTCCCGATGCTCGGTGCGGTGCTCGCGCCGACCGGCGCCGACGGCGCGGCCGTGGCGGCTCACACCGCCGCCTTCTTCCTCGGGCAGGGCCTCGTCATCAGCGTCAACACGGTGATCCTCGGCTGGCTGCTGTGGGACGCCGCTGCCGTGCCTCGGGCGCTCGCCGCGCTCGGGATGGCGGGCGGCGCGATCGTGCTGGTGAGCAACGCGGGTCAGCTCGCCGGCGTCATTCCGCTGAACGGCATCCTTGCAGGGGTCGCGGCGGTACCCGTCTTCGCCTTCGAGATCTGGTTCGCCGTCTGGCTCATCGCGGTCGGTGTGCGCCCCGCACCCGGCATCCGTGGCGCGCGCTGAGGGCGCCGTGCGATCACCTCACGCCATGAAGGCGCCCCACGCGAAGACGTAGAGCAGTCCGGCCAGGAGCGTCGCTACGAGTGCGGCGCCAACCGCCGTGCGCCGCGTGAGACCCAGACGCCGCGGGAAGACGAGGAGGAGCACCGCGCAGCCGATCGTAAGCGCCGCGGCCAAGACAGTCAGCCCGTTGCCCCACGCCCAGCGGGATCGCTCCCCGTCCGTCGGGCCGTACACCGGCAACTCGCCGCCCATCGAGGACGCAAGCGCGGCGCCGGCGATGACGGAGGCCACGGCGACCCCATACGCCGCGCCGATGGCAATTCGAAAGCGTGTCGTCGTCTGTGACCGATCGTGAGAGCCACTCATCCCCACAACCTAGCGAGGACCGGTGTGAGACGCGCCGGTGACGCCGGCTCGGTGTGGATCTATCGCGCCGGCGCCGCGGGCAGGCCGAACAGCACGGAGGCCGCGCGGCGGATGTGATCCTCGGCCAGATCCGCCGCGCGCTCGGCGTCGCCGGCGTCGAGCGCCGCGAAGATCGCACGGTGCTCGCGGCGCAGCCGATCGGACTCCTCCGGCCACTCCTCGGTGCGTTCGGCGGCGCGGAGGATCGGCACCTTCATCGCGCTGCGGATCGCGGCGGTCAGCGCCGCCGACAGGGCGCTTCCCGACGCCTCCGCGATCGCCAGGTGGAACTGGGTGTCGGCCTCGTTGAACGAGTCGCGGGAGGCGTGCGGCTGATCCATGCGGTCGAGCGCCGCGATCATCACGTCGCGGGCCGCGGCATCCAGCCGACGAGACGCCGATGCCGCGCTCGCACGCTCGAGCACGATGCGTGCCTCGGTGACGTCGGCAATCGAGAAGTTGGACAGCGCCACGTGCAGTCGGAGAAAGCGGGTGAGCGCATCGCGCGGCAGCGCGGCGATGAACGTGCCCGCGGTCGCGCCCGCGCCGGGCTGCGAGCGGAGCACGCCCTGGGCTTCGAGCACCCGCACGGCCTCGCGGACGCCGGCGCGACTGACTTCGAGGCTCGTGGCCAGTTCGCGCTCCGGGGGGAGGGCGTCACCGACCTGCAGTGCGCCGGAGAGGATGCGGTCTTCGATGGCCTCGATGACCAGCTCGTGGGCGCGTGCCCTCTTCACCGGTTGCCACGGCAATTCCGCGTGGTTGTCCGTCATCGCACCCGCCCCGCCTTTCGCGCCCGCTTGACAGCCTAGGGCGCGTCGAATAGCGTGCGCTAGAGGTCAGACCTCTCAATGGCCGTGCATCGTCGCATTCCCCGAAAGGCCCACCATGTCACCCGTGAAGCGTCAGCTGCCCAAGCCCGCCGAGCTCCTCGAGCTCATGCAGTTCAAAAGGCCCGAGCTCGACGGGCGCAAGCGCCGCTTGGATGCCGCGCTCACCATCGCCGACCTGCGCACCATCGCGAAGCGCCGTACGCCGAAAGCCGCCTTCGACTACACCGACGGCGCGGCGGAGGGGGAGTTGTCGCTGGCTCGCGCGCGCCAGGCGTTCCAGGACGTCGAGTTCCACCCCGACATCCTGCGTCCCGCCGCCGACGTGGACATGTCGACCGAGATCCTCGGCGGACCCTCGGCGCTGCCGTTCGGCATCGCCCCCACCGGCTTCACCCGCCTCATGCAGACCGAGGGGGAGACGGCCGGCGCGGGAGCGGCCGGTGCCGCCGGCATCCCGTTCACTCTCTCGACGCTGGGAACGACCTCGATCGAAGACGTGAAGGCCGCGAACCCGCACGGACGCAACTGGTTCCAGCTGTACGTCATGCGCGAGCGCGAGATCTCGTACGGACTGGTGAAGCGTGCGGCGGCGGCGGGGTTCGACACGCTGCAGTTCACGGTCGACACCCCCGTGGCCGGTGCGCGTCTGCGCGACAAGCGCAACGGCTTCTCGATCCCGCCGCAGCTGACGGTCGGCACCATCATCAACGCCATCCCGCGGCCGTGGTGGTGGATCGACTTCCTCACCACCCCCAAGCTGGAGTTCGCGTCGCTGTCGACGACCGGCGGCACCGTCGGCGAACTGCTGAACGCGGCGATGGACCCGACCATCAGCTATGACGACCTCGACGTGATCCGCAAGATGTGGCCCGGCAAGATCGTGGTCAAGGGCGTGCAGAACGTCGAGGACTCGAAGCGTCTCGTCGACCGCGGCGTCGACGGCATCATCCTCTCCAACCACGGCGGACGGCAGCTCGACCGGGCGCCCATCCCGTTCCACCTCCTGCCGGAGGTCGTCCGCGAGGTCGGCAAGGATGCCACGGTCATGATCGACACCGGCATCATGAACGGCGCCGACATCGTCGCCGCGGTCGCGATGGGCGCGAAGTTCACGCTCATCGGCCGCGCCTACCTGTACGGGCTCATGGCCGGCGGGCGTCAAGGCGTCGACCGCACGATCGAGATCCTGCGGACCGAGATCGAGCGCACCATGAAGCTGCTCGGCGTCTCGACGCTCGCGGAGCTCGAGCCGCGTCACGTCACCCAGCTCGAGCGCCTCGTTCCGCGGGCGGTAAGCGGCGAGCAGTCGATGCGCTATCGCGTCGTCCGCAGCAGCGACTGACCGCCCGCGCGTCCGCCCGCGCCCGCCCGAATCGCAAGGGATGCTGCGCGACACCCCGGGTTGTGGTGGCCGCGGACGGCGTGTTGCCCCCGCGGCCTTGCAGTTGGGTCGCCCGCGGCGGCGTCGCCCCCGTGGGCGGCGCTTTCCCGGCCGCAGCCGCCGGGGGCGGAGAGCACCGAAAGTAAGCTCATGATGTGAGCAGATGGCAGCCCTCCCTGCCCGCATGGGTGCACCACGCGGCATCCGAGACCCCGCGCTTCTCGCCGGGCGTCGAGTCGCGTGCGACGCGCTGGGCATTGGGTGCCGGGGTCGTCGCGGCGGGCGCCACGGTCGTGATCATGGGCGGCGGGCGGATGCCGCTCGGCGGTGGCGAATCCGTCGGCAGCATCGCGGCGCTGCTGGCGGCGATCGCGGCCGGTCCGGCATTCGCGGTCTCGTTCGTCCTCGAACGCCGTCACGGCTATCTCGCGTGGCGCGACGGGCTGCCCTGGGCCAAGCGGGCCAGCGACCTCGTCGCGCTCTCGGCCGCGATGATGATGCTGTCGGCGCTCGTGGTCGTCGCGGTCGGGGAGCTGTTCCAACTCGGCTTCCGCGGGCTCACGATCGACCCGCTCGGCGCCGGCGCGCTCGCCGCTGCCGCCGTCGGGGTGATGACCTACGTGGCATCGGCGTCGGGTGCCCGCCTCACCTCGACAGGAGTGGCATCGCTGGCGACGCTCGTGCTCTTCATCGGCACCCTTGCGAGCATGGTGAGCGCCTCGGAGGGGGACTGGTGGCGATTCCACTTCTCGCAACTCGGCAATGAGCCCGGCTACGCGGGCTATCAATTCAACCTCTCGCTCATCACGACCGGCGCAGTGATCACGGCGCTCGCGAACTTCGTCGCCCATGACCTCGAAGTCGGGCTGCGTGCCCGCATCGCCACCGGTCCGCGTCGCGCACGACTGTTCGCGTGGCTGCTGGCCGTCATCGGACTGTGCCTGATGATCGCCGGTTTCGTGCCGGATGCCGTCGCCTTCCCGGTGCACGTGGGTGCGGCATCCGGAATGGTGCTCGTCTTCGGCGTGCTCGTCACCTGCCTGCTGACGATGGTGCCCGGGATCAGCCGCGACGTCGCGGTGTTCTCGGTGCTGGTCGTGGTGGGCATCGTCGGCGCGGTCGCCCTCTGGGTGCCGGTCGACTACTACAACCTCACCGGGTCGGAGTTCATCATCGCGGGCCTGCTGTTCGCGTGGCTCATGGTGTTCGTGCGCGCGACGCGCGCGTACGCGGATGCCGCGACGCACGCCACACCCGCAGCGGAGGTCGTGCTGTCGGTGACAACGCCCGTCGGTCAGTAGCGGCCGGAGAGCGATCGCGCGAACGACCCGAAGATGTCGGCGAGACGTCCGAAGAACCTTGTCACCGCCCGGATGAACGCGTTTCGACGGGGCGCTGAATCGAAGGGGTGATCGTGCATCGGCAGGCATCCTCTCTCGGTCGTGCGTCCTGCGTGGTCTGCGGCCAACTCTACGTCGGCCTGCGGCTAGCGTGAAGGGGAGGAAAGGGTCGCGATGCGCGCAGTGATGATGGATGCCATCGGCGAGCCGTTGGCGGTGCGCGAGGTCGCCGACCCGGTTGCTCCCGACGGGGGCGTCGTCGTCGAGGTGCACGCGACGGGGCTGTGTCGCAGCGATTGGCATGCGTGGGTCGGCCACGACGACATCGCGCTGCCGCACGTGCCCGGTCACGAACTGGCCGGCATCATCGTCGAGACCGGTGCTGGGGTCGAGCGCTTCGCGGTCGGTGACCGCGTCACGGTCCCGTTCGTGTGCGGCTGTGGACAGTGCGAGTGGTGCCGCGCGGGAAACGCGCAGGTGTGTCCCGCTCAGCAGCAGCCGGGCTTCACGCACTGGGGTTCGTTCGCCGAGCGGGTCGCGCTGCACGCCGCCGACACGAACCTCGTGCGCATCCCCGACGGGGTCTCGTTCGCCGCGGCGGCGTCGCTCGGATGCCG
>Ga0207709_10000880_pt1 | contig 22835 bp, 18 predicted proteins | sample KBSM34metaG_FD_184397 | JGI IMG/M metagenome (GOLD analysis project Ga0207709, IMG submission 184397) | Miscanthus rhizosphere microbial communities from Kellogg Biological Station, Michigan, USA - KBS M3-4 metaG (SPAdes) (version 2) | ecosystem: Host-associated > Plants > Roots > Rhizosphere >...
TTCTCGAGCAGCGGTGCGTGAGGAGCGCCTTTATGCAGCTCCTGGTTGACCACCTTGACCACAAAACGGCGGCCAGGGGAAGTCGGTTTGCATTTAACGATTGCCATGATGCACCCCTTCCTTACTCAGCACTGCTGCTGAAATCGAGATCTTGGCCTGGCTGAAGGGAGATAACTGCCTTCTTCCAGTCATTACGCTTGCCCAGACCGCGAGCGGTGCGCTTGCTCTTACCCAGAACGTTCAGGGTAGTAACACGCTCAACTTTCACGCTGAACAGGCTTTCGACGGCCTTCTTGATTTCCAGCTTGGTTGCATCAGTAGCAACCTTGAAAACGAACTGGCCTTTCTTGTCTGCCAGAACCGTAGCCTTCTCGGAAACGTGCGGGCCAAGCAGAACTTTAAATACGCGTTCCTGGTTCATCCCAGCAGCTCCTCGAATTTCTTCACGGCCGACACGGTGATCAACACCTTGTCGTATGCGATCAGACTAACTGGATCGGAACCTTGCACGTCACGTACATCTACGTGTGGCAGGTTGCGAGCAGCCAGGTACAGGTTCTGATCAACAGCGTCAGACACGATCAGAACGTCGGTCAGGCTCATGTTGTTCAGTTTGCCCAACAGGTCTTTGGTTTTCGGAGTTTCAACTGCGAAATCCTGAACCACGACCAGACGATCAGTACGCACCAGCTCAGCAAGGATGGAACGCATTGCTGCGCGATACATCTTCTTGTTCAGCTTCTGGGAGTGATCTTGTGGACGAGCTGCGAAAGTGGTGCCGCCGCCGCGCCAGATTGGGCTACGGATAGTACCGGCACGAGCACGGCCAGTACCTTTCTGACGCCATGGGCGCTTACCGCCACCACGAACGTCGGAACGGGTCTTTTGCTGCTTGCTACCTTGACGGCCGCCAGCCATGTAGGCCACGACTGCTTGGTGAACCAGCGTCTCGTTGAACTCGCCGCCAAATGTCAGTTCGGAAACTTCGATCGCTTGAGCGTCATTTACATTTAATTGCATGTCAGCTTCCCCTTAACCGCGAGCCTTGGCTGCTGGACGTACAACCAGGTTGCCGCCAGTAGCGCCAGGAACAGCACCCTTGACCAACAACAGATTGCGTTCAGCGTCCACGCGCACTACTTCCAGGGACTGCACGGTCACGCGCTCAGCGCCCATATGACCGGACATTTTTTTGCCCTTGAATACACGACCAGGAGTCTGGCACTGGCCGATAGAGCCTGGGACGCGGTGGGATACGGAGTTACCGTGGGTGTTATCTTGCCCGCGGAAGTTCCAACGCTTGATCGTACCCTGGAAGCCTTTACCTTTGGACTGACCGGTTACATCAACCAGTTGACCAGCAGCGAAGATTTCAGCGTTGATCAGATCGCCGGCCTGGTACTCGCCTTCTTCAAGACGGAATTCCATTACGGTACGACCAGCGGCAACGTTCGCCTTGGCGAAGTGGCCAGCCTGAGCAGCTGTTACACGGGAAGCACGACGCTCGCCGACAGTGACTTGCACTGCACGATAGCCATCGGTTTCTTCAGTTTTGAACTGGGTGACGCGATTCGGCTCGATCTCAATGACCGTGACCGGAATGGAGACACCTTCTTCGGTGAAAATACGGGTCATACCCGCTTTACGACCGACTACACCAATAGTCATGTTGTAAACCTCATGAGTGTACGGGGCTTTCACCCGCTATGGCCGCCCATTTCAGAGCGTTACACGACCAAGACCGAGTCTTAGCCGAGGCTGATCTGCACTTCCACACCGGCCGCAAGATCAAGCTTCATAAGTGCATCAACGGTTTTATCCGTTGGCTGGACGATGTCCAGAACGCGCTTATGAGTGCGGATTTCGTACTGGTCACGCGCGTCTTTGTTGACGTGCGGGGAAACCAGAACGGTGAACCGCTCTTTACGGGTAGGCAGTGGAATTGGACCACGCACTTGAGCACCAGTACGTTTCGCGGTTTCCACGATTTCCTGGGTTGATTGGTCGATCAGGCGATGGTCAAAAGCCTTCAACCTGATACGGATTTGCTGATTTTGCATTGGATTTCAGACTCCGGCTGCTATTCCCACCGGGCGCAATACGCCCGTTAAAAGGAGGCGCAATTCTATAGACGCCCCAGATAGGTGTCAACCCAATAAAAAAGCCCCCGCTAAGCGGGGGCTTTTTCAACTCATCGAAGCTATCTCAAAAAAGAGATTACTCGATGATTTTGGCTACGACGCCAGCGCCGACGGTACGACCGCCTTCACGGATAGCGAAACGCAGACCGTCTTCCATCGCGATGGTTTTGATCAGGGTAACAGTCATCTGAATGTTGTCACCTGGCATTACCATTTCAACGCCTTCTGGCAGCTCGCAGTTACCAGTCACGTCAGTAGTACGGAAGTAGAACTGTGGACGGTAGCCTTTGAAGAACGGAGTGTGACGACCGCCTTCTTCCTTGCTCAGAACGTAAACTTCTGCGGTGAACTTGGTGTGCGGCTTAACCGAACCCGGCTTAACCAGAACCTGACCACGCTCAACGTCGTCACGCTTGGTACCACGCAGCAGAACGCCGCAGTTCTCGCCAGCACGACCTTCGTCCAGCAGCTTGCGGAACATCTCAACACCGGTGCAGGTGGTGGTGGTGGTGTCACGCAGACCAACGATTTCCAGGGCGTCTTGAACGCGAACGATACCGCGCTCGATACGACCGGTCACAACAGTACCGCGACCCGAGATCGAGAACACGTCTTCGATTGGCATCAGGAAAGGCTTGTCGATAGCACGCTCCGGCTCTGGGATGTAGCTGTCCAGAGTTTCCACCAGCTTCTTAACAGCAGTGGTGCCCATTTCGTTGTCGTCTTTGCCTTCCAGCGCCATACGAGCCGAACCGATGATGATCGGAGTGTCGTCGCCTGGGAAGTCGTAGGTGGACAGCAGGTCGCGAACTTCCATCTCAACCAGTTCCAGCAGCTCAGCGTCGTCTACCAGGTCTGCCTTGTTCAGGAAAACCACGATGTACGGAACGCCTACCTGACGGGACAGCAGGATGTGCTCACGGGTTTGTGGCATCGGACCATCAGCGGCCGAGCAAACCAGGATCGCGCCGTCCATCTGGGCAGCACCAGTGATCATGTTCTTCACGTAGTCAGCGTGACCTGGGCAGTCAACGTGAGCGTAGTGACGAATGTTCGAGTTGTACTCAACGTGCGCGGTGTTGATGGTGATACCGCGAGCTTTTTCTTCTGGAGCGCTGTCGATCTTGTCGAATTCAACTACGGCCGAACCGAAAACTTCGGAGCAGACGCGAGTCAGAGCAGCGGTCAGAGTGGTTTTACCGTGGTCAACGTGGCCGATGGTGCCAACGTTTACGTGCGGTAGGGAACGATCAAATTTTTCTTTAGCCACGACAATTAACTCCTAGCCTAAAGGGGCTGAATCAGCCTTGTTTTTTGGTAACGGATTCGACGATGTGCGACGGAGCCGTATCGTATTTTTTGAATTCCATAGAGTAGCTTGCGCGACCCTGGGACATGGAGCGAACGTCGGTCGCATAACCGAACATCTCACCCAGTGGAACCTCGGCACGGATAACCTTGCCGGACACTGTGTCTTCCATACCCTGGATCATGCCGCGACGACGGTTAAGGTCGCCCATCACATCACCCATATAGTCTTCAGGCGTAACAACCTCTACCGCCATGATCGGCTCGAGCAACTCACCACCGCCCTTCTGGGCCAGTTGCTTGGTCGCCATGGAAGCAGCCACTTTAAACGCCATCTCGTTGGAGTCGACGTCGTGGTAAGAACCATCGAACACGGTAGCCTTCAGGCCGATCAGCGGATAGCCGGCAACAACGCCGTTCTTCATCTGCTCTTCGATACCCTTCTGGATAGCCGGGATGTATTCCTTAGGAACCACACCACCCACTACTTCGTTCAGGAATTGCAGACCTTCCTGACCTTCGTCAGCAGGAGCAAAGCGAATCCAGCAGTGACCGAACTGGCCACGACCGCCGGACTGACGAACGAACTTGCCTTCGATTTCGCAGTTCTTCGTGATGCGCTCACGGTACGAAACCTGTGGCTTGCCGATGTTGGCTTCGACGTTGAACTCACGGCGCATCCGGTCAACCAGGATGTCCAGGTGCAACTCGCCCATGCCGGAGATGATCGTTTGACCAGTCTCTTCATCAGTTTTGACGCGGAAAGACGGGTCTTCCTGAGCAAGCTTGCCCAGAGCGATACCCATTTTCTCCTGGTCATCCTTGGTCTTAGGCTCTACGGCAACCGAAATAACCGGCTCCGGGAAGTCCATGCGAACCAGGATGATTGGCTTGTCAGCGTTGCAGAGGGTTTCACCAGTGGTGACGTCCTTCATGCCGATCAGGGCCGCGATGTCGCCAGCGCGCACTTCCTTGATCTCTTCACGGGCGTTTGCGTGCATTTGCACCATACGACCCACGCGCTCTTTCTTGCCTTTAACCGAGTTGATCACGCCGTCGCCGGAGTTCAACACGCCCGAGTAAACGCGGACGAAGGTCAAGGTACCCACGAATGGGTCGGTAGCGATCTTGAACGCCAAGGCCGCGAACGGCTCGTCGTCGCTTGCATGACGCTCCATCTCTTCTTCCTCGTTATCAGGGTTGGAACCCTTGATAGCAGGAATGTCGGTCGGAGCAGGCAGGAAGTCGATAACGGCGTCGAGAACCAGGGGAACACCCTTGTTCTTGAACGAAGAACCGCAAACAGCCAGGACGATTTCGCCGGCGATAGTACGCTGACGCAGAGCTGCCTTGATCTCGGCGATCGACAGTTCTTCACCTTCCAGGTACTTGTTCATCAGCTCTTCGCTGGCTTCGGCCGCAGCCTCAACCATGTTGCTGCGCCACTCAGTAGCCAGCTCGAGCATGTCCGCAGGGATTTCCTTGCGAACCGGAACCATACCCTTGTCAGAGTCGTTCCAGTAGACAGCTTGCATGTTGATCAGGTCGATCTGGCCCTGGAAGTTGTCTTCCGAACCGATAGCCAGCTGGATCGGCACCGGAGTGTGACCCAGACGCTGCTTGATCTGACCGATCACGCGCAGGAAGTTGGCACCAGCACGGTCCATCTTGTTTACGTAAACAAGACGTGGAACGCCATATTTGTTGGCCTGACGCCATACGGTTTCCGACTGAGGCTCAACACCCGAAGTACCGCAGAACACAACGACAGCGCCGTCGAGTACGCGCAGGGAACGTTCTACTTCAATGGTGAAGTCCACGTGGCCCGGGGTATCGATTACGTTGAAGCGATGCTCGTGTGGGTACTGCTTCTCGGAACCTTTCCAGAAGGCGGTAATGGCAGCAGAAGTAATGGTAATACCACGCTCCTGCTCCTGAACCATCCAGTCTGTGGTCGCGGCGCCGTCATGCACCTCGCCCATTTTGTGACTTTTGCCAGTGTAAAAAAGGACGCGCTCGGTGGTGGTGGTTTTACCAGCATCCACGTGAGCGACGATACCGATGTTACGGTAGCGACTAATCGGAGTAGTACGAGCCATAAAGCCCTCGCAAAATTAGTGAAGCTAAAATTAGAAGCGGTAGTGCGAGAAAGCTTTGTTAGCTTCGGCCATACGGTGCACGTCTTCACGCTTCTTAACAGCAGCACCTTTACCTTCAGCAGCATCCAGCAGCTCGCCAGCCAAGCGCAGAGCCATAGACTTCTCGCCACGCTTGCGGGCGAAGTCTACCAACCAGCGCATTGCCAGAGCGTTACGACGGGACGGACGAACTTCGACCGGAACCTGGTAAGTAGCACCGCCAACGCGGCGCGACTTCACTTCGACCAGCGGAGCGATGGCGTCGAGTGCTTTTTCGAAGAGTTCCAGGGGATCGGTGCCGGTCTTGCGAGCCGCAACGGTTTCCAGGGCACCATAAACGATACGCTCGGCAACGGCTTTCTTGCCGCTTTCCATAACGTGGTTCATGAATTTGGCGAGGATTTGGCTTCCGTATTTCGGATCGTCCAGAATCTCACGCTTTGCTGCTACGCGACGTCTTGGCATTGATAAGCCCTCAAACGGTCTTCAGGTTAGTTCGGGACAGATCCTTGAGGATTCGCGCCCGACCTTACTCTTATCGACTCAATAAAATGAAAATCTGCAAAACGGCCGATTACTTCGGACGCTTGGTACCGTACTTCGAACGACCCTGGTTACGGCCTTTAACGCCGGAAGTATCCAAGGAGCCGCGAACGGTGTGGTAACGAACACCTGGCAAGTCTTTTACACGACCGCCGCGGATCAGTACCACGCTGTGCTCTTGCAGGTTGTGGCCTTCACCACCGATGTACGAGGAAACCTCGAAACCGTTGGTCAGACGCACACGGCATACTTTACGCAGTGCCGAGTTAGGTTTTTTCGGCGTAGTGGTGTACACACGGGTGCACACGCCACGACGTTGCGGGCAGTTCTGCAGCGCAGGTACGTCGGATTTCTCGACGATACGCTTACGCGGCTGACGTACCAGCTGGTTGATAGTTGCCATCTACTAGCTCCACTGTTGTCTTGCGACGCTATTGTCTTGCAAGAAAAGCAAAATGGCAGGAACGGATTCCCGCCAAATTTAGGGGATCAAGAGTCTAAAGAGGATCTTGCCCCCAGTCAAGGCAAGGCCCCGACCTCCCCGCTCGTCGAACCTCGACAAATTGTCTCGATTCGATGAACGGCGCGATCAGGGCCTCAGCTCATTTATCGCAGAACTCAGTTACCGCTCGAGTTCAGCGCTTCGGTCAGTGCAGCTTCCACTTCACTGGCGCTTACGCGCAACGGTTTGTCTGCATCACGACGACGCTTGCGCTCGCTGTGATAAGCCAGACCGGTACCGGCCGGGATCAGACGACCCACGACCACGTTTTCCTTCAGGCCGCGCAGGTAATCGCGCTTGCCGGTTACGGCCGCTTCGGTCAGTACACGGGTGGTTTCCTGGAAGGAAGCCGCCGAGATGAACGATTCGGTCGACAACGACGCCTTGGTGATACCCAGCAGAACGCGGGTGAACTTGGCGACAAACTTGTCTTCCGCGTTCAGACGCTCGTTCTCTACCAGCACGTGAGTCAGTTCCATCTGGTCGCCCTTGATGAAGCTGGAATCGCCGGATTCGGAGATCTCAACCTTACGCAGCATCTGACGCAGAATGGTCTCGATGTGCTTGTCGTTGATCTTCACGCCTTGCAGACGGTAAACGTCCTGGATCTCGTTCACGATGTACTTGGCCAGCGCGCTAACACCCAACAAACGCAGGATGTCGTGCGGATCGCTCGGACCGTCGGAGATAACTTCGCCGCGGTTTACCTGTTCGCCTTCGAACACGTTCAGGTGACGCCACTTCGGAATCAGCTCTTCGTACGGATCGCTACCGTCGTTCGGGGTGATGACCAGACGGCGCTTGCCCTTGGTCTCTTTACCGAACGCGATGGTGCCGCTGACTTCAGCCAGAATCGACGCCTCTTTCGGACGACGGGCTTCGAACAGGTCGGCAACACGCGGCAGACCACCGGTGATGTCACGAGTCTTCGAAGTTTCCTGCGGGATACGAGCGATAACATCACCGATCGCAATCTTCGCACCGTCCGCAACGCCGACCAGGGCGTTGGCTGGCAGGAAGTACTGAGCAATAACGTCAGTGCCTGGCAGCAACAGATCCTTGCCGTTGTCATCGACCATCTTCACAGCAGGACGAATGTCTTTGCCGGCAGCCGGACGATCTTTCGGATCAAGTACTTCAATGTTGGTCATACCGGTCAATTCGTCAGTCTGACGCTTGATCGTGATGCCTTCTTCCATGCCCACGTAGGTCACGGTACCTTTCATTTCGGTAACGATCGGGTGAGTGTGCGGATCCCACTTGGCCACGATGGCGCCAGCGTCGACCTTGTCACCTTCTTTAACCGAAATCACAGCACCGTACGGCAGCTTGTAACGCTCGCGCTCACGACCGAAGTCGTCAGCAATCGCCAGCTCACCGGAACGGGACACGGCAACCAGGTTGCCATCCACACGCTCAACGTGCTTCAGGTTGTGCAAACGGACGGTACCGCCATTCTTCACCTGAACGCTGTCGGCTGCGGAAGTACGGCTTGCCGCACCACCGATGTGGAACGTACGCATCGTCAGCTGAGTACCCGGCTCACCGATGGACTGGGCAGCGATTACGCCGACCGACTCACCGATGTTCACCTGGTGACCACGAGCCAGGTCACGGCCGTAGCACTTGGCGCAGATGCCGTAGCGGGTTTCACAGCTGATCGGCGAACGCACGATCACTTCGTCGATGCTGTTCAGCTCGATGAACTCGACCCACTTCTCGTCTACCAGAGTGCCTGCAGGAACGATGACGTCCTCGGTACCCGGCTTGAATACGTCACGGGCAATGACACGACCCAATACGCGCTCACCCAACGGCTCTACAACGTCACCGCCTTCAATGTGCGGAGTCATCAGCAGGCCGTGTTCGGTGCCGCAATCGATCTCGGTCACGACCAGATCCTGCGCCACGTCTACCAGACGACGAGTCAGGTAACCGGAGTTCGCGGTTTTCAACGCGGTATCCGCCAGACCTTTACGAGCACCGTGAGTCGAGATGAAGTACTGGAGTACGCTCAGACCTTCACGGAAGTTCGCAGTAATCGGCGTTTCAATGATGGAACCGTCCGGCTTGGCCATCAGACCACGCATACCGGCCAGCTGACGAATCTGTGCTGCGGAACCCCGCGCACCCGAGTCGGCCATCATGTACATCGAGTTGAACGATTCTTGATCGACTTCGACGCCGTGACGGTCGATGACTTTCTCTTTCGAGAGGTTGGCCATCATCGCCTTGGAGACTTCGTCGTTCGCTTTCGACCAAAGGTCGATCACTTTGTTGTACTTCTCGCCCTGGGTTACCAGGCCGGAGGCGTACTGGCTCTCGATCTCTTTCACTTCGTCGGTGGCTGCACCGATGATGCGGGCTTTTTCATCCGGGATAACGAAGTCGTTAACACCGATGGAAACGCCGGAAATGGTCGAGTAGGCAAAACCGGTGTACATCAACTGGTCGGCAAAGATCACGGTCTCTTTCAGACCAACCACGCGGTAGCACTGGTTGATCAGCTTGGAGATCGCCTTCTTCTTCATCGGCAGGTTGACGACGTCGAACGACAGACCTTTTGGCACAACCTGGAACAGCAGCGCACGGCCGACAGTAGTGTCGACGATACGAGTGTTGTTCACGCTGTTGCCGTCACGATCGTTCACGGTTTCGTTGATACGAACCTTGACCTTGGCGTGCAGTGCGGCTTCGCCGGCACGGAACACACGGTCAACTTCCTGCAGATCCGCGAACACACGACCTTCGCCCTTGGCGTTGATCGCTTCGCGAGTCATGTAGTACAGACCCAATACAACGTCCTGCGACGGAACGATGATTGGCTCACCGTTGGCTGGCGACAGAATGTTGTTGGTCGACATCATCAACGCACGCGCTTCAAGCTGGGCTTCCAGTGTCAGCGGTACGTGCACGGCCATTTGGTCGCCGTCGAAGTCGGCGTTGTACGCGGCGCAGACCAGAGGGTGCAGCTGGATAGCCTTGCCTTCGATCAGTACCGGCTCAAACGCCTGGATACCCAGACGGTGAAGGGTTGGTGCACGGTTGAGAAGAACCGGGTGTTCGCGAATCACTTCAGCGAGAACGTCCCAAACTTCCGGCAGCTCACGCTCGACCATTTTCTTGGCCGCTTTGATGGTGGTCGCCAGACCACGCATTTCCAGCTTGCCGAAAATGAACGGTTTGAACAGCTCGAGAGCCATCTTCTTCGGCAGACCGCACTGATGCAGACGCAGGGTCGGACCTACGGTAATTACCGAACGACCGGAGTAGTCAACACGCTTACCGAGCAGGTTCTGACGGAAACGACCTTGCTTACCCTTGATCATGTCAGCCAGGGATTTCAGAGGACGCTTGTTGGAACCGGTGATAGCGCGGCCACGACGACCGTTGTCGAGCAGTGCGTCGACAGCTTCCTGCAACATACGCTTTTCGTTGCGCACGATGATGTCCGGAGCGGACAGATCCAGCAGGCGCTTCAAACGGTTGTTACGGTTGATCACTCGACGATACAGATCGTTGAGGTCGGAAGTCGCGAAACGACCGCCATCCAGCGGAACCAGTGGACGCAGATCCGGCGGCAGAACCGGCAGAACGGTCAGTACCATCCACTCTGGCAGGTTGCCGGAACCCTGGAAGGCTTCCATCAACTTCAGACGCTTGGACAGCTTCTTGATCTTGGTTTCGGAGTTGGTTTGCGGAATTTCTTCACGCAGACGGCCAATCTCGTGTTCCAGGTCGATAGCGTGCAGCAGTTCGCGGACAGCTTCGGCACCCATGCGGGCGTCGAAATCGTCACCGAACTCTTCCAGCGCTTCGAAGTACTGCTCGTCGTTCAGCAGCTGACCTTTTTCAAGAGTAGTCATGCCCGGATCGATAACGACATAGCTCTCGAAGTAGAGAACGCGTTCGATATCACGCAGGGTCATGTCCATCAGCAGGCCGATACGGGACGGCAGCGATTTCAGGAACCAGATGTGGGCAACCGGCGAAGCCAGTTCGATGTGCGCCATGCGCTCACGACGAACCTTGGCCAGTGCAACTTCAACGCCGCACTTCTCGCAGATCACACCACGGTGCTTCAAGCGCTTGTACTTACCGCACAGGCACTCGTAATCCTTTACCGGGCCAAAGATCTTGGCGCAGAACAGACCGTCACGCTCAGGCTTGAACGTACGATAGTTGATGGTTTCCGGCTTTTTAACTTCACCGAACGACCACGAGCGGATCATCTCAGGCGAGGCCAATCCGATACGGATGGCGTCGAACTCTTCGACTTGACCCTGGTTTTTCAGCAAATTCAGTAGGTCTTTCAAGGCCTTTCCTCCTGGCGGAGCAGAGAGCGGGCAATCCTGCCCCGCTCTCGATCGCGTCACGTGTTATTCGGTTTCCAGATCGATATCGATGCCGAGGGAACGAATTTCCTTGATCAACACGTTGAAGGACTCGGGCATGCCCGGCTCCATACGGTGATCGCCGTCCACGATGTTTTTGTACATCTTGGTCCGGCCGTTCACATCGTCCGACTTCACTGTGAGCATTTCTTGCAGAGTGTAAGCAGCACCGTATGCTTCCAGTGCCCAGACCTCCATCTCCCCGAAACGCTGACCACCGAACTGCGCCTTACCACCCAGCGGCTGCTGGGTAACCAGGCTGTACGAACCGGTAGAACGCGCGTGCATCTTGTCGTCTACCAAGTGGTTCAGCTTCAGCATGTACATGTAGCCAACGGTAACTGGACGCTCGAACTTGTTGCCGGTACGACCGTCGGTCAGCTGCATTTGGCCGCTTTCTGGCAGGTCCGCCAGTTTCAGCATGGCCTTGATTTCGCTTTCCTTGGCACCGTCGAACACTGGAGTGGCCATTGGAACGCCGCCACGCAGGTTCTTCGCCAGATCGAGGATTTCCTGATCGGAGAAGCTGTCCAGATCTTCGTTACGACCGCCGATCTGGTTGTAGATCTCGTCCAGGAAGGTGCGCAGTTCAGCGACCTTGCGCTGCTCTTCGACCATCCGGTTGATCTTCTCGCCCAGACCTTTGGCCGCGAGACCCAGGTGGGTTTCAAGGATCTGACCAACGTTCATACGCGAAGGTACGCCCAGCGGGTTGAGGACCACGTCGACCGGGGTGCCATTGGCATCGTGCGGCATGTCTTCAACCGGCATGATCACAGAGACCACACCCTTGTTACCGTGACGACCGGCCATCTTGTCGCCCGGCTGGATGCGACGACGGATTGCCAGGTAAACCTTGACGATCTTCAGCACGCCTGGAGCCAGGTCATCGCCCTGCTGCAGTTTGCGCTTCTTGTCTTCGAACTTGTCGTCCAGCAGACGGCGACGATCAACGATGTAGGCCTGAGCCTTCTCGAGCTGCTCGTTCAGAGCATCTTCAGCCATGCGCAGTTTGAACCACTGACCATGCTCAAGACCGTCGAGTACTTCGTCGGTGATGTCCTGACCTTTCTTCAGACCTGCGCCGCCCTCAGCCTTGTGGCCTACCAGAGCGGAACGCAGACGTTCGAAGGTCGCGCCTTCAACGATGCGGAACTCTTCGTTCAGATCCTTGCGGATCTCGTCCAGCTGGGACTTCTCGATCGACAGTGCACGAGCATCACGCTCAACGCCGTCGCGAGTGAAGACCTGCACGTCGATGACCGTACCTTTGGTACCGGTAGGTACGCGCAGGGAAGTGTCTTTAACGTCGCTGGCTTTTTCACCGAAGATCGCACGCAGCAGTTTTTCTTCCGGGGTCAGTTGGGTCTCGCCTTTCGGAGTGACCTTGCCTACCAGGATGTCGCCTGCGCCAACTTCGGCACCTACGTAAACGATACCGGCTTCGTCCAGCTTGTTCAGTGCAGCTTCACCCACGTTCGGGATGTCCGCAGTGATTTCCTCTGGGCCAAGCTTGGTGTCACGAGCCACACAGGTCAGTTCCTGGATGTGGATCGTGGTAAAGCGGTCTTCCTGAACCACACGCTCGGACAGGCAGATGGAGTCTTCGAAGTTGAAGCCGTTCCACGCCATGAACGCGATGCGCATGTTCTGACCCAGAGCCAGCTCACCCATGTCGGTGGACGGGCCGTCAGCCATGATGTCACTACGCTGAACGCGATCACCTTTGCTCACCAGCGGACGCTGGTTGATGCAGGTGTTCTGGTTCGAGCGGGTGTACTTGGTCAGGTTGTAGATGTCGACACCAGCCTCACCGGTTTCAACTTCGTCATCGGCAACACGAACCACGATACGGCTGGCATCAACGGAGTCGATCACGCCGCCACGACGAGCCACGACGCAAACGCCGGAGTCGCGAGCCACGTTACGCTCCATGCCGGTACCTACCAGCGGCTTGTCGGCACGCAGGGTTGGTACAGCCTGACGCTGCATGTTCGAACCCATCAACGCACGGTTGGCGTCGTCGTGCTCGAGGAACGGAATCAACGACGCTGCAACCGAAACTACCTGCTTCGGCGAAACGTCCATCAAGGTGACTTCTTCAGGCGCCTTGACGGTGAATTCGTTCAGGTGACGTACAGCTACCAGTTCGTCGACCAGGACTTTCTGCTCGTTCATGGTCGCCGAAGCCTGCGCGATCACGTGATCGGCTTCTTCAATAGCGGACAGGAACACGATATCGTCGGTGACCACACCCTCTTTCACCACACGGTACGGGCTCTCAAGGAAGCCGTACTGGTTGGTACGCGCATAAGCGGCGAGGGAGTTGATCAGACCGATGTTCGGACCTTCCGGCGTTTCAATCGGGCAGACACGACCGTAGTGAGTCGGGTGTACGTCACGGACTTCGAAGCCTGCGCGCTCACGAGTCAGACCGCCAGGGCCGAGTGCGGAGACACGACGCTTGTGGGTGATCTCGGACAGCGGGTTGTTCTGGTCCATGAACTGCGACAGCTGGCTGGAACCGAAGAACTCTTTCACCGCCGCAGCCACTGGCTTGGCGTTGATCAGGTCTTGCGGCATCAGGCCTTCGCTTTCTGCCATCGACAGACGCTCTTTGACCGCACGCTCAACACGTACCAGGCCAACGCGGAACTGGTTCTCGGCCATTTCGCCTACGCAGCGAACACGACGGTTACCCAGGTGGTCGATGTCATCGACGATGCCTTTACCGTTACGGATGTCGACCAGAGTCTTCAGTACCGCGACGATGTCTTCCTTGCACAGCACGCCCGAACCTTCGATCTCGGTACGACCGATACGACGGTTGAACTTCATCCGACCGACCGCAGACAGGTCATAGCGCTCAGGACTGAAGAACAGGTTGTTGAACAGGGTCTCGGCAGCATCCTTGGTTGGCGGCTCGCCCGGACGCATCATGCGATAGATTTCGACCAGCGCTTCCAATTGGTTGCTGGTGGAGTCGATCTTCAGTGTGTCGGAGATGAACGGACCGCAGTCGATATCGTTGGTGTACAGAGTTTCGATACGAACGACACCGGCCTTGGCGACCTTCGCCAGAACTTCAGTGCTCAGTTCGGTGTTGCACTCTGCCAGGATCTCACCGGTAGCCGGGTGCACGATGGCCTTGGCGGTGGTACGACCCAGAACGTAATCCAGAGGCACGTCCAGCTCTTTGATCCCGGCTTTTTCCAGCTGGTTGATGTGGCGGGCAGTAATACGACGACCCTGCTCGACAATCACCTTGCCTTTGTCGTCCTGGATGTCGAGAACAGCAACTTCACCACGCAGGCGCTGAGGCACCAGCTCCAGGCTCAGGCCTTCGCCTTTCACGTGGAATACGTTGGTGGTGTAGAACGCGTCCAGCACTTCCTCGGTGGTATAACCGAGCGCGCGCAGCAGTACCGAGGCCGGCAGCTTGCGACGACGGTCGATACGCACGAATACGCAGTCTTTCGGGTCGAATTCGAAGTCCAGCCACGAACCGCGGTAAGGAATGATGCGCGCGGAGTACAGCAGTTTGCCGGAGCTGTGCGTCTTGCCACGGTCGTGGTCGAAGAACACGCCCGGGGAGCGGTGCAACTGGGAAACGATCACACGCTCGGTACCGTTGATTACGAAGGTACCGTTCTCAGTCATCAATGGGATTTCACCCATGTAGACTTCTTGCTCTTTGATGTCCTTGATCGCTTTGTTCGACGATTCTTTGTCGAAAATGATCAGGCGCACTTTTACCCGCAAAGGTACGGCGAAAGTTACACCGCGCAATACGCATTCTTTGACATCAAATGCCGGTTCGCCCAGGCGATAACCGACGTACTCCAGCGCAGCATTGCCGGAGTAGCTGATGATCGGGAAAACGGATTTGAAGGCCGCATGCAGGCCCACGTCGCGGAACTGATCTTTAGTCGCTCCCGCTTGCAAGAATTCACGATACGAATCCAGCTGGATGGCCAGGAGGTAAGGCACATCCATGACGTCCGGCAACTTGCTAAAGTCCTTGCGGATACGTTTTTTCTCAGTATATGAGTAAGCCATCAGCGTTCCCCAGCTTGGTCACCTGCTTGTTTGGCCCCTCCCGACGGGAGCAGCCAGAAAATCGTGCAAACCCCATGGTTTGCGCCACCGCATCGGGTGGTTACAGCGCCTTTATCAGCACCGACCCAGTCGGCCGCCAATAACGGAAAAAGGCCGGTGGCAAGAGCCACCAGCCATCAGCCTGTCGCTTGACGCTCGGGCTGGAGGAGCAAAGTCGATGCTTACTTCAGCTCGACTTTAGCGCCTGCTTCTTCCAGCTTCTTCTTGGCGTCTTCAGCAGCTTCTTTCGAAACGCCTTCAGCTACAACCTGAGGAGCGCCGTCGACTTTCTCTTTGGCTTCTTTCAGGCCCAGACCGGTCAGCTCACGAACTGCCTTGATCACGTTTACTTTCTTCTCGCCGGCTTCAACCAGAACAACGTTGAACTCGGTTTGCTCTTCAACAACAGCGGCAGCAGCAGCTGGACCAGCAGCAGCAACAGCAGCGGTCACGCCGAAGGTTTCTTCCATTGCTTTGATCAGCTCAACAACTTCCAGAACGGTTTTCTGGCCGATTGCTTCGATGATTTGTTCGTTAGTCAGAGACATGACTCAATTCCTGATTTGGTGGACAGCCTGTACGGCCGTCGAAATAAACAAAAATACGCGAGAGTGGAAACGCTCAGCCTCAGGCTGCAGCTGCTTCTTTCTGATCGCGAATTGCCGCCAGAGTACGAGCCAGCTTGCTGGTAGCGCCTTGAATCACGCTCATCAGTTTCGCAATAGCTTCGTCGCGAGTTGGCAGGCTTGCCAGCACGTCGATCTCATTCGCTGCGAGGAACTTGCCCTCGAACGAAGCTGCCTTGATCTCGAACTTGTCCTGACCCTTGGCAAATTCCTTGAACAGACGAGCAGCAGCGCCCGGGTGTTCGTTGGAGAATGCAATCAGGGTCGGGCCGGTGAACACGTCATTGAGGACACTGTATTGAGTGTCAGCAACAGCGCGCTTGAGCAGGGTGTTACGTACAACACGTACGTAAACGCCAGCTTCACGAGCCTCTTTACGGAGTCCGGTCATTGCGCCTACTGTTACGCCACGGGCATCAACCACGACAGCGGACAGAGCGACTTTGGCAGCCTCGTTGACTTCAGCGACGATGGCCTTCTTGTCTTCGAGATTAATTGCCACGGGTTTAACTCCTGCTTGTTACCGTTTCATTCGATCGAAACCGAATGTCGTTTTGGTGTCTGATTCGGTAAGGAACCGGGAGCACCATCTGCGTAGGCTTGAGGTTTAAGACTTGCGTCGCCTACGGTCTTGGATAGCCCCCGCCAGGCAGGGACCCCAATCTTTCAATTGGCGCAGTCAACTGCGCCAATTTTTGTCTTACGCGTCCAGCGAGCTCTGGTCGATGACCAGACCTGGGCCCATAGTAGTGCTCAGGGTAACGCGCTTGACGTAGATACCTTTCGAGGAAGCTGGCTTGATACGCTTCAGATCAGCGATCAGGGCTTCAACGTTTTCCTTCAGCTTGACGGCATCGAAGCCGATCTTGCCAACGGAAGTGTGGATGATGCCGTTTTTGTCGGTGCGATAACGAACCTGACCAGCCTTGGCATTTTTAACCGCGGTAGCGACGTCTGGGGTAACAGTGCCGACTTTCGGGTTAGGCATCAGACCACGTGGACCGAGGATCTGACCCAGCTGACCTACAACGCGCATGGCATCCGGGGATGCGATCACTACGTCATAGTTCAGGTCGCCGCCTTTCATTTCGGCGGCCAGTTCGTCCATACCTACACGGTCAGCGCCGGCAGCCAGAGCGGCCTCAGCAGCTGGACCCTGGGTGAACACAGCAACGCGCACAGTCTTGCCAGTACCGTGTGGCAGCACAGTAGCGCTACGAACGACCTGGTCGGATTTACGCGGGTCTACACCCAGGTTTACAGCTACGTCGAACGACTCGACGAATTTGGCAGCTGGCAGCGAAGCCAGCAGAGTTGCGGCCTCTTCGAAGTTGTAGGACTTGCCCGCTTCGATTTTTTCAGCGATAGCCTTTTGGCGCTTGGTCAGCTTAGCCATTACACACCCTCCACGTTAAGGCCCATGCTACGAGCAGAACCGGCGATAGTGCGCACGGCTGCATCCATATCAGCTGCAGTCAGATCCGCGTTTTTGGTTTTCGCGATTTCTTCCAGCTGAGCACGGGTAACAGTGCCAACCTTAACGGTGTTCGGACGAGCGGAACCGCTGGTCAGACCGGCCGCTTTCTTCAGCAGAACCGAAGCAGGGGTGGATTTGGTTTCGAAAGTGAAGCTACGGTCGCTGTAGACAGTGATGATCACTGGAGTCGGCAGACCAGCTTCCAGACCCTGGGTACGGGCGTTGAAAGCTTTGCAGAATTCCATGATGTTCACGCCGTGCTGACCCAGAGCAGGACCAACAGGTGGGCTTGGGTTAGCCTGAGCGGCCTTCACTTGCAGCTTGATGTAAGCGGTAATCTTCTTGGCCATGAGGCACTCCAATTACGGGTTCGAACGCCTCGAAAGGCTCCCCGGTTACTTGCGCGTTTATCCCAGTGACGACAAAACCCCACAGCCTAGGGCTGCGGGGTTGGGATGCTTGTTCAGCTAGACCTTTTCGACCTGACTGAACTCCAACTCTACCGGAGTAGAGCGTCCGAAAATGAGCACCGCCACTTGGATCCGGCTCTTTTCGTAGTTAACTTCTTCAACAACACCGTTAAAGTCAGCGAACGGGCCGTCATTGACTCGAACGGTTTCGCCTGGCTCGAACAACGTCTTCGGCTTCGGCTTGTCGCTACCGTCAGCAACGCGACGCAGGATCGCCTCTGCTTCTTTATCAGTGATTGGCGCAGGCTTGTCAGCAGTGCCGCCGATAAAACCCATCACCCGAGGAGTATCCTTGACCAAGTGCCAAGTACCCTCGTTCATATCCATCTGTACCAGCACATAACCAGGGAAGAACTTGCGTTCGCTTTTGCGCTTCTGGCCATTACGCATCTCAACCACTTCTTCAGTGGGAACCAGAATTTCGCCGAAGCCATCTTCCATGCCAGCCAGCTTTACGCGCTCGATCAACGAACGCATGACATGCTTCTCGTAACCCGAGTAAGCATGCACAACGTACCAACGCTTAGCCACGGGACACCCTTAGCCGACAATCAAGGAAACAAGCCAGCCGAGCAGGGAATCGAGCCCCCACAACAGCAACGCCATAACCAGAACAACAGCCACAACAATAAGCGTGGTCTGCGTGGTTTCTTGGCGAGTTGGCCATACGACTTTACGAATCTCGGTACGAGCTTCCTTAACCAGTACAAAGAAAGACTTGCCCTTGGCAGTCTGCAGGCCTACAAAGGCAGCTACAGCAGCAATGACAAGCAATGCGAGCACACGGTACAGGATCGGCGAAGCAGAGTAATACTGATTGCCTACAACGCCAACCACCACCAAAGCGACCACTACAAGCCACTTGAGCAGATCGAAGCGTGAGCCTTGAGCTTCAGCCTTAGGAGTCATCTATGAAGATCCTGTGAAAAGAAAGCCAGACACACCGAGTGAATCTGGCAGGTCAGGAGGGAATCGAACCCCCAACCTACGGTTTTGGAGACCGTCGCTCTGCCAATTGAGCTACTGACCTAAAACAAAATCAGGCCGACCATTATGCCGGCCCGAAAAATACATTACAACTACTTACTCGATGATTTTGGCTACGACACCAGCGCCGACGGTACGACCGCCTTCACGGATAGCGAAACGCAGACCGTCTTCCATCGCGATGGTTTTGATCAGGGTAACAGTCATCTGAATGTTGTCACCTGGCATTACCATTTCAACGCCTTCTGGCAGCTCGCAGTTACCAGTCACGTCAGTAGTACGGAAGTAGAACTGTGGACGGTAGCCTTTGAAGAACGGAGTGTGACGACCGCCTTCTTCCTTGCTCAGAACGTAAACTTCTGCGGTGAACTTGGTGTGCGGCTTAACCGAACCCGGCTTAACCAGAACCTGACCACGCTCAACGTCGTCACGCTTGGTACCACGCAGCAGAACGCCGCAGTTCTCGCCAGCACGACCTTCGTCCAGCAGCTTGCGGAACATCTCAACACCGGTGCAGGTGGTGGTGGTGGTGTCACGCAGACCAACGATTTCCAGGGCGTCTTGAACGCGAACGATACCGCGCTCGATACGACCGGTCACAACAGTACCGCGACCCGAGATCGAGAACACGTCTTCGATTGGCATCAGGAAAGGCTTGTCGATAGCACGCTCCGGCTCTGGGATGTAGCTGTCCAGAGTTTCCACCAGCTTCTTAACAGCAGTGGTGCCCATTTCGTTGTCGTCTTTGCCTTCCAGCGCCATACGAGCCGAACCGATGATGATCGGAGTGTCGTCGCCTGGGAAGTCGTAGGTGGACAGCAGGTCGCGAACTTCCATCTCAACCAGTTCCAGCAGCTCAGCGTCGTCTACCAGGTCTGCCTTGTTCAGGAAAACCACGATGTACGGAACGCCTACCTGACGGGACAGCAGGATGTGCTCACGGGTTTGTGGCATCGGACCATCAGCGGCCGAGCAAACCAGGATCGCGCCGTCCATCTGGGCAGCACCAGTGATCATGTTCTTCACGTAGTCAGCGTGACCTGGGCAGTCAACGTGAGCGTAGTGACGAATGTTCGAGTTGTACTCAACGTGCGCGGTGTTGATGGTGATACCGCGAGCTTTTTCTTCTGGAGCGCTGTCGATCTTGTCGAATTCAACTACGGCCGAACCGAAAACTTCGGAGCAGACGCGAGTCAGAGCAGCGGTCAGAGTGGTTTTACCGTGGTCAACGTGACCGATAGTTCCGACGTTGACGTGCGGTAGGGAACGATCAAATTTTTCCTTAGCCATCGATATCACCCCTAACAGAAGAAATAAGCAAACAACCCTAGCCATTAAAACAAAGGCAGATATTTTCATATCTGCCTTGTTATATGGAGCTCTTGAGCGGATTTGAACCGCTGACCTCACCCTTACCAAGGGTGTGCTCTACCAACTGAGCTACAAGAGCGTAACGCCTTGCACAACCTGCAAACTTGGAGCGGGTAGCGGGAATCGAACCCGCATCATCAGCTTGGAAGGCTGAGGTTCTACCACTAAACTATACCCGCGGAGCCTGCAGCTCACGCTAAAATCTGGTGGAGGGAGAAGGATTCGAACCTTCGAAGTCGTAGACGTCAGATTTACAGTCTGATCCCTTTGGCCGCTCGGGAACCCCTCCTAATCAGGCCGGCATTCTATACTATGCCAAACCCCCGTCAAGCATTTTCTCATTTAAAAACCTGAGGTTAGCTGCATTGACATCGCTCTGCCGCGTTAACCTATTTGGTCTTCGCTGTGGAGCGGGCGCCATTCTATGCAAACTATTCCGCAGGCGCAACCCCCTCGCACAGCATTATTTTGTGTTTTAACTCATTGAATTCCTTGGAAAGGTTTTGCAATTGGACATCCCCCAACAAACGCTGGGTTTCGGACGAAACTCGGAACCAGTACAGCCCCCCGGAAAGCTCTCTGGATACCGGCAACGCCTTCGCCCCAAGTTCTGTCAAACGCTGCTCCAACGCCTGAGCGGAGTCAGGGCGCGCCAAACCACCTATATATAGACACTGCCCGTCGACCTTCCCGCCAGATCGTCTTTCACGCGAAGCATCGCTTGTCTCGCTCAACAAACGAATATCCTGCTGCGAACCCCGATAGAGACTGAGAGGTGTCACATCCTTTGCGCGCAGAGGTGCTTCTTGCTGATGCCAGACGTAATAAAAAATATTGAGTACCAGAAGCAGGAGGAACAACCAACGCATACAAACCTCAGGATAAAGGACACGCCATAGCCAAACCCACGAACACCAGATCGGAGACGACCCGAGCCCCTGGCGCAACATCAGAAACCAGCTCTGCGTCCCCACCAGTGATGAAAACAGTGAAGGAGTCCCCCCAATAGGACCGCGCCATTTCCAGTTGAGTCAAAACGAACCCTCTCAACATCAGCAAACAACCGCGCTCCACTGCTTCAACCGTGTTTCGCCCTGGAGCCTGACTGGCCAATGCCTGCTCCGCAGCTTGATCCCCATAGCGAATCTTGCGCGTGTGCGTACGTAACTGGTTTCGCATCAGCGGCATGCCAGGACAAATGAACCCCCCCAGATGCTCACCATCCGGCGAAATGAAATCTGCCGTCACTGCAGTTCCGAAATCCAGGACCACACAAGCGCCATTGGCCAAATGAAAACCACCCAGCATAGCCAGCCAGCGATCGAGTCCAAGACGCTCGTAGTCTTCATAACCATTCTTGACACCGGACATCTCACGGGCGGGCGCCGCACAAACAACGGAAATACCGAACTCCCGCTTGAGTAGCGCAATAAGATCACCGGTCTCCTCGTCCGTTCTTACGCTGACAAGGCGGCACTTACTCAACGAGAGCTTCACTGGCGAGCGAAGCGCATCGACCAATGCCTTATCAGTGTCAACCACACCCTCAGCGATCAAAGCACCGACTTCAGCGTGCAACACCCGCCATTTGATAAAGCTGTTACCGCAATCGAGCTCAAGAATCATCACGCAACCTCAAGCTGAGCTCACCGCCACTAAAGACTTTTTCCACTCCATCAACCTTCAGCCGCAACGCACCCTGATTATCGATACCCAGGACCACACCATCCACCTGAGTGACACCCGCCGTTAGCGAAACTGGCTGTGCTTGCCAGAGATGATTCGCTTCCCACTCTGCCTGAAGCGAAGTAAAACCATCTGACTGATGGCGCTGCAAATAGAGCTGCAACTGCTTGCTCAACTCCACCACCAGATTATTACGATCGCAATTTCGACCCGATTCCAAGCGAACCGAAGTCCACTGCTGATCGACCTCATCAGTGGCCTGCATATTCACGTTGATACCAACCCCCAGTACCACGTGACACACATCTGCCGGATCCCCTACGAGCTCGAGCAGAATCCCGGCGATCTTTTTTCGACCGACGAGAACGTCATTAGGCCATTTCAACCCGGCACCAGAGACCCCAACCGAGCGCAGGGTTTGCATGACAGCGAGCCCCACAACCAGGCTTAAGCCCTCGAGCTGACGCATTCCGCCATCAATGCGCAATACGAGACTGTAATAAAGGTTTTCGGCAAATGGGCTGACCCACTTTCGCCCCCTGCGCCCACGCCCGGCAATCTGTCGCTCAGCTAAAACTAGAAAAGGCGCCACTTGGCCACGATCGACCGCGCGTAATGATTCGGCGTTAGTAGAGTCGATTGAGTCAAAGAGGCTGATAGGCCAGCCGGCAAGATTCGCCTCAATTCTGTGCAAATCAAGCAAGGTGAGAGGCGCAGCCAATTGGTAACCCCGACCTCGAACTTTATGTATGGTCAATCCGAGCTCGGCCTCCAAGTGCTGTAGCTGCTTCCAGACTGCACTTCGACTAATACCCAGGGCAACTCCCAGAGCCTGACCAGAATGGAATCGACCATCCTTCAGAAGGTTCAACAACGTCAGCATGCAGGTCTCGCCTCACAATGAGGCCCGAATAATAGCCATGCACCGAGCCGTTGCATAGAAATCAAACGGCTGTTTTTTTGCGGACAAAACAAAACCCCAACTGCTTTCGCAATTGGGGTTTCGGAATTTAATCTTGACGATGACCTACTCTCACATGGGGAAACCCCACACTACCATCGGCGATGCATCGTTTCACTTCTGAGTTCGGGAT
>Ga0207709_10000888_pt1 | contig 22597 bp, 20 predicted proteins | sample KBSM34metaG_FD_184397 | JGI IMG/M metagenome (GOLD analysis project Ga0207709, IMG submission 184397) | Miscanthus rhizosphere microbial communities from Kellogg Biological Station, Michigan, USA - KBS M3-4 metaG (SPAdes) (version 2) | ecosystem: Host-associated > Plants > Roots > Rhizosphere >...
CCCGCCAACTCCTCTCCCAATGGGAGCCGAACCATCGCGGGGTGTACTGCGGCGCAGTCGGGTTCGCGTCCCCGCTCGCAGGCACCGAACTGAACGTGGCGATCCGCACCGTCGAATTCGACCCGGACGGGAACACGGTGCTCGGCGTCGGCGGCGGCATCACCATCGACTCCGACCCGGATGCCGAATGGCAGGAATGCCTCGACAAGGCCTCGAGCATCATGTCGCTCGGATAGTCGTCCTCACGCCTGCGCGCAGGCCTGCTCGCCCGAACCGGACAGCTCGAAGTCCGCCGCGCGGTCCGCCGACAGCGGCGCCGTCGACGAGCAGATTCGGCGGATGATCGACGGCGCGTCCAGCTCCCAGATCCGCAGCACGCCCTCACCGTCCCCGGAGAGGGCGGCGTGACTGCCGGGCAGGAAGGCCACCTGCCATCGACCGGTACCGGCGGTGGTGAGCGGCCCGCCGACATTGCGCATCGACCCCGCGTCGGCGACGTCCCACAGCCGCACCGTGCCGTCGTCGCTGCCGCTGATCACGTGGCGGCCGTCGGGGTCGAACGACACCGAGTACACGGTGCCGGTGTGTCCGCGCAGCGGCGAACCCCTCATGGCGAGAGAACCGTCGGCTGCCCGGTCCCACAGCACGATCGACTGCTCGTCGCCCCCGGTCGCCAGCATCGTCCCGTCCGGGCTGAACGAGATCGAGTTGATCCCGTCCGCCTGACCGCCGTCCGGAACCGCGACCTCGCGCGGGCTCGCCGCGTCCCGCACGTCCCAGGCGTGCATCCCGCCGTCCGCGTCTGCCGCCACCAGGTTGCGCCCGTCCGGGCTGAAGGCCACCGTGCGAACGAGATTGGTCGGACCGGCGAGCGGTTCACCCCACGGCACCGGCCTTTCCGGATCCGCCAGGTTCCACAGCCGGACGCTGACGTCATCCGCACCGATGGCGAGGGTCGACCCGTCCGGACTGAAGGCCAACTCCCAGGTGAATCTCGTCTGCGTCAGGATCGGTCCACCGAGAGCACGCGGGTGGGCCGGGTCGTGCACGTCCCAGAGCTGCACCTGACCGCCGGAGGTCGGTGCGGTCGCCATCGTCCCGCCGTCGGGAGCCAGCGCCACCACATGGGCTCCGCCGAGCGGGCGCGGCAGGGCGAGCGCACTCGCCAGGGACAACCGTCGGTCACCGTCGACCCGCCACAACCGGATCACCGAGTCGTATCCACCGGTCACCACCAACGATCCGTCGCGGCTCGGCGCGGGCTGGGTGAGCCCCGACCCCGAGACGTGAATCGCGGTCGTCGGCAGGGTCCACACCCGCACCGTCGAGTCCTGTCCCCCGGTCACGATGGCGGAACCGTCGGGCACCAGGGCGAGTGCGGGGACTCCCCCGCCGTTGCCGGTCAACGCCGGACGCAGCTCGCGCAGGGTCCGCGAGGCGGGGTCGAGGGACCAGGTCTTCACCGTGCCGTCCCACGATGCGCTCGCAAGCGTCGCGCCGTCCGGCGCGAAGGCGATCGTCCACACCCCACCGGTGTGGGCCTGGATCGGGGCCCCGATCTCGCCGACCGCCCGCACGTCGGTGGTGTCGAACACCCGGAGGAACCCGTCATCGCTGCTGGCGGCGAGGGTCCGCCCGTCGGGCGCGAACGCCACCGAGTGCACCACGTCGCCGAAACCGGTCAGCACCGACGGCAGCGGGACCGGCGCGACGCCCGCGCCCACCCCGGCGATGTCCCACAGCCGGATGCTCCGGTCATCGCTCGCGGTCGCCAGCACCGCCGAGTCCCCGCGGAACGACACCGTCCGGACCGCGCCCTGATGGGCGGGCAGCACCGTTGACCCGAAGTGACCGGAGAACGGATCCGAGGTGTCGAACATCGTCACGGTGCCGTCGTCGTTCGGCACGGCCAGGATCCGGCCGTCCGGGCTGAACCGGAGGTTGTGGACCGCCCGGGTCCCCACCTTGGTCCCCTCGAGCAGCGGACGCGGCGCGGACCTGTCGGTGATGTCCCAGATGAACACGAGGCCATCGCCGCTGCCCGCGGCCAGGATCCTGCCGTCCGGGCTGAAGGACACCGACGCCATGTACTTCTCGGCCCCGCCGAGAGGGGCGCCGATCGGTCGTGGGTCGGTGCGGTCGGTGAGGTCCCACAGTCGAACTGTGCGGTCGTCGCTGGCCGAGGCGATCGTCGAGCCGTCGCGCGAGACCGCCACCCCGTAGACCGGGCCCTGATGGCCGGTCAGGACGCGGCCCACCGGGGTCGATTCGGTCGCGATCAGGCGTGAGTACGCGGCATCGTTGCCCGGCTTCATCTGCCAGGCCTCGATGGCCAGCCGCGCGGAGGTCGTCGGGTCGGAGTCCCGCAGCGAATCCGTCAGCGCGATCAGCTGGCGGAACTGAGCGGCCGAGCGTTCCGATTCGGCGCGCTGCTTCGCCGTCCATGCCATCGACACCGCGACCAACGCGATCACCGTGGACACCACCAGCGCCGCCATCACGGCCCGCTGGATCCAGGTGTCCCGGCGCACGTGCCCGGTCGAGGTGGCGAGGAACTCCGAGGCCGTCGGGGTCAGGGAGGCGGCCACCTTCGTCGCGCCCAGCCCCTCGACGGCGACCCTCGACGCATCGTGCTCGGCGACCATGTCGAGGCGGCCGCGCTGATAGAGCAGGCTGCTGTTGTGGTCCGCCTGTTCCCAGTTCGCGGCGTCCGCCTCGATCTGCTGGCGCAGCGCGGTATATCGGCGATCCTCCTGGATCCACTGTTTCAGCCGCGGCCAGGCATCGATCACCGCGTCGTGGATGAGCTCCACGCTCTCGGTGTCCGCGACGAGGACCCGGGCCGCGATGAACTGGTCCACCACCTGCCTGCCGGTGGCCGTGTCCTCGCCTGCGAAGGCCAGCAACTGCGGCAGCGAACGACGGATCTTCACGTCGGTGCCGGTGTCCGTGACGTACACCAGGTGCACCAGCATCGCTCGGGCCAGCACCTGGCCCCGCTCGTCCAACGCCGCCCAGGTGCGCTCGGCCGTCGCTGCGACCGACCCACGCACGCCGCCGGTGGCGCGGTAGCTCGCCACGGTGAGCACTCCTCCGCGTCTGCGCTCCCACATCGTGTCGAGCAGATGTGAGAGCAGCGGCAGGACGGTGCCCGCGCCTTCGTCCGAGGTGAGCACCCCGAGATCGTGCAGGATGAGGTCGACCAGCCCCGCCTCGAGTTTGAGACCGATCATCCGGGCGGGCTGGGTGATCACCTCCACCATGTCCTCCCGCGTCAGCGGCGCGAGGACCTTGCTGTGACGTTCGAACGCGCGGGCGAGCACCGGCTGGGACAGCGCCTGCTCGTAGAAGTCCGAGCGCATCGTCGCGACGACGACGGGCGCGGCATCGGGCGTCTCCTCGGCACCGACCGTCGTGGCCGCGAGATCGAGGAGGGTGAGGAAGCGGTCGCGCTCCTCGGGATCGTCACATTGGGTGAACAGCTCCTCGATCTGGTCCACGACGATCAACAGCGGGTTCGGCTCCAGCCGGGCGGCGACCGCGCGGACCGCGCGGCGCACGATCTCCGGCCGAGGATCCGAGGCCGCCTCCCGCAGCTCCGGGAGCGCCTCGCCCAGCGACTGCAACGGACGCGGTCCCGGCGTGAGCACGACCGGCCTGCCACCGGCGTCGGATCCCGGGCCCGCCAGTTCCGCGACGAGACCGGCCTGGACCAACGAGGACTTCCCCACTCCCGAGGCACCGGTCACGATCACCAGTCCGTGCCCCTGCGCGGAGGTGACCGTCTCGACCAGACCGGGCAGGCTGGCGCCGCGCCCGAAGAACAGCCGCGCGTCCTCGGCCCGGTACGGCTCGAGCCCCCGATACGGACGAACGCCGGTCACCGGGACGGCCACCACCTGATCGGCCGGCTCGCCACGGCCGCGCGTGGCGTTCGCGTCGCGGGCACTCGTCCACCACGCCAGCCATTGCTTCATCGAGTACAGGCCGGCCACCGGCGGCTGGGTGCCGTGTAGCGCCTGGGCCGCTCGGATGAGGACCACCAGAACCGGGCGGACGGAGTCGAACGTCGCGGGGACCCGCTTGCCCGAACGCCAGTCGCTCAGTCGCTGGACCGAGATCTGCCGGTCCGTGCCGATGGTTCGGCCGACCGCAGACGCCTCGGAGACGACCTTCTTCAGAGCGGGCCCGCCCGCCGTCGCGAACAGCAGGCGTAACTGATCTGCGAAGTGCAGGCGCGCTTGTGCGTCCGGGTCACTCCGCGGGCTCCGCGCCTGTGCATCCGGGTCACTCCGCGGGCTCCGCGCCTGTGCATCCCGGTCCCTCCCTGAGGCACTGTCCACCGCATCAGCCGAATCGCCACCGGACATCGTCGATCACCCCAGTTCCTGCCATGGAAATTCCGCTGCGGAAAAGTTCCTCACCCACTGCGAACTGGGACGATACCCGGATACCGGGACGCGGGGTTTGGTTGGGTCCCAGCCACCGGCAAGAGTTGATCTCGACGCACGGGGGGCCCTGCATCACCGCGCCACACCGGCGGGAACTGTTCAGCCCGAGGGGGGGTTGTTCCCGCCGGTGTGCACGTGGCCGACCACACACGACGGAGTGACCATGAGCAGAATCGCCGCCAAGATCGCGTCCACGGTTCCACCGACTCTCGCCGCAGCACTCATCCTCGCCGCCGCGGTCGGCCTCATCATGTTGATGGGCGCACCGCCGAACTGACGCTTCGGCGATGCCGGACCCACTCAGTCCTGACGGGCCGCCAGCACCGCCTCGTAGACTTCACGCTTGGACACCCCGGCGGTCGCGACCATCGCGCATGCGTCCTTGAGCCGCGCCCCGGACTCCACGAGCCGCTCCACCTCCCCGACCAGATCCTCGGGCTCCGCGGCGACCAGTCGCGCGGCCTCCAGCACGACGGTGATCTCCCCGCGTGCCCCCTCGATCGCCCACTCCGCCAGCTCGGCCAGGGTGCCGCGGCGCACCTCTTCGTAGGTCTTGGTCAGCTCCCGGCACACCGCAGCGCGGCGGTCCCCGCCGAGCACCTCGACCGCGTCGGCGAGGCACGCGGCCAGCCGGTGCGGCGCCTCGAAGAACACGCACGCCCGCTGCTCGGTGCGAAGCGACTCCAACCAGGTTCGGCGCTGACCCTGCTTGCGCGGCGGGAACCCGTCGAAGCAGAAGCGCTCGACCGGCAGTCCGGACAGCGCCAGCGCGGTCGTCACGGCCGACGGGCCCGGCAGGCAGGTCACCGGCAGGTCCTTCTCGACACACGCCGCCACCAACCGGTAGCCGGGGTCGCTGACCGACGGCATCCCCGCGTCGGTCACCAGCAACACCGTCTTGCCCTCGGAGACATCGGCGACCAACGCCGGCAGCCGGGTCGTCTCCACCTGGTCGTAGAAACTGACCACCTTGCCGGTGATCACCACCCCGAGCGCGGACGCCAGATGCTTGGTGCGGCGGGTGTCCTCCGCCGCGACGACGTCCGCGGTGGCGAGGGCCTCCTTGAGGCGTTCGGAGGCGTCACGGACCTCACCCATCGGTGTCGCGGCTAGGACAAGACGACCGTTCATGTCCCACAGCCTACGATCGAGCACGTGACCCAGTTGACCGACGAGCGCGCGACGCCCGCAGTCGACACCTTGATCGTCAGCCCGGCGCCGACGGCGCCTGCCCTCGATCCCGGCCCCACCGACCGGATGCGCGGCTGGGCGGTCACCATCTTCCTCACCACGCTGGCGGCGATCACCCGCTTCGTCATGCTCGGCTACCCCACCGACGCGGGCACCCCGGTGTTCGACGAGAAGCACTATGCGCCCCAGGGCTGGCAGGTGCTCACCGGCGGCTGGCTCGAGGACAACCCCGGCTATGGCCTCGTGGTGCACCCGCCGATCGGCAAGCAGTTGATCGCCGTCGGCGAGGCGATCTTCGGCTACAACGGCTGGGGCTGGCGGTTCGCGTCCGCGGTCGCGGGCACCATCCTGGTGCTGCTCGTGGTGCGGATCGTCCGCCGAATGGCCCGCTCCACCCTCGTCGGGGCGATCGCCGGGCTGCTGATCATCGCCGACGGCGTCACGTTCGTGTCCTCGCGGATCGGGATGCTGGACATCTTCATGGCCGTGTTCGTGGTCGCGGCGTTCGGCTGTCTCGTGGTCGACCGGGACCAGGTGCGCGAACGAATGGCCCTGGTGTGGGTCGAGGGCCGCATCCACGACTCCCCGTACGGGCCACGACTCGGCGTGCGCTGGTGGCGATTCGGCGCGGGCGTGCTGCTCGGGCTGGCGTGCGGCACCAAGTGGTCGGGCGTGTACTTCATCGTCTTCTTCGGTCTCCTGAGCGTCGCGTTCGACGTTGCCGCCCGGCGCGCCTACGGCGTCCGCAGACCGTGGATCGGCGCCGGGCTGCGTGACGTGGGGCCGGCGCTCTACGCGCTGGTCGTGATCCCGCTGCTGGTGTACCTGGCGAGCTACTGGTCGTGGTTCGCCTCGGAGACCGGCGTCGACCGGAACGCCGTCGGCACCAAGGTGGGCCTCGGCGGGAACTTCGCGTTCGTCCCGGACGCGCTGCGCTCGCTCTGGTACTACAGCGGAAACGTGCTCGAATTCCACTCCGGGCTCACCAATTCCGCGGGCAACCATCACCCGTGGGAGTCGAAGCCGTGGTCGTGGCCGATGGGGCTGCGCCCGATGCTGTACTACTTCGCCGACGGCGAGCAGATCTCCGGGTGCGGCGCATCGAGCTGCGTCAAGGCGGTCATGCTGATCGGCACCCCGGCTATCTGGTGGCTGGCGCTGCCGATGCTCGCGTGGGCGCTGTGGCGCACGGTGGTGTCGAAGGACTGGCGCTACGCGGCCGTGCTCACCGGCTACGGCGCCGGACTGCTGCCGTGGTTCGTCACCATGGACCGCCAGATGTACTTCTTCTACGCCGTCGCCCTTGCCCCGTTCCTCGTGATGGGACTGGCGCTGGCGCTCGGCGAGATCATCGGCAGGGCCCGTGCCTCCGCGGAACGACGCGGCACCGGCCTGCTCGCGGTCTGCCTCTACCTCGGCCTGGTGATCGCGAACTTCATCTGGCTCTGGCCGGTTCTCACCGCGATCCCGATCACGCCGGAGGCCTGGCAGCAGCAGCTGTGGCTGCCGAGCTGGCGCTGACCCGGACTTCGGGTCGCCCCCGCTGAATTCAATCAAGCATGCTTGATTGTTTTTCCGTTCGCGCCTACAGTCGCCTCCCAAGGGGCCGAATGTGACCCCAGTCACCAACCTCGTGGGCGCCCAGCCGTTCGGGTGGCGCGTCCCTTGACGTCCAGTGGAGGCCACGTATGCAAGCCGATCTGTCCGGTCTGACCGCGCTCGAGGTCAATCTGGCCACCCGCACCTCGCTGGGCGACGCCCTCACCCGGTCGGCCCGAATGTTCGGCTCCCGCACCGCGATCGCGGACCGCGGCCGCTCGGTCACCTACCGCGAACTCGACGCCGCAGCGGAGTCCTTCGGGCGCTCGCTCCTCGAGTCGGGGCTGTCCCACCAGCAACCGGTCGCGATGCTGATGGGCAATTCGTGGCAGTTCGTCGCGACCTACTTCGCCTGCGCCAAGGCGGGCCTGGTGGCGATGCCGGTGAACGTAGTGCTCGCGCCCGAGGACATCGCGTGGATCCTGAACGACTCCGGCACCACCACCGTCGTCGCCGATGCCGCCTTCGCCCCGCTCCTCGAGAAGATCCTGCCCGAGCTGACCGGGGTGAAGTCCGTTGTCCTCGTCGGCGTGGAACCGGCCACTGCGGTGGGCGGGCTCGCGACCCGATCCTGGGAGGATCTCGCGTCACGTGCGGCCGCCGGTCCGCTCGAGGTGCTCGTCGAGGACCGCGACGTGGTGCAGTGCCTGTACACCTCCGGCACCACGTCCCGCCCCAAGGGTGTTCTTGTCAGCCACACCGCGGTCTTCGTGGCGGGCCTGACCAACGCGTTGATGCAGGGCGCATCCTGGGGTGGCGAGCACGCGACCCTGGTCAACGTGCTGCCGATGTTCCACACCACGGGCCTGAACACGCTGGTCCTGCCGACCCTGATGATCGGCGGCACGGTGGTGCTGCCCGGACCGTTCGACCCGGGCGCCGTGCTCGACGCCATCGAGGCGCACCGGGCGACCCACGTGATGTTCCTGCCGATCATGTACCGCGCACTGGTGAGCACGCAGGCCGCCGCGGCGCGGGACCTCTCCTCGGTCAAGCTGTGCATCTACGCGATGGCCCCCATGCCCGACGCACTCCTGGATCAGGTCGACGAGGCGTTCCCGAACGCGGCGGTGATCCTCGGGTCCGGTCAGACCGAGGTGGTCCCCGCGACCGTGCTGCAGTGGCCGGAGCACCGCCACACCAAGGCGAACTCGTGGGGTCCGCCGGTCCCGACCGTCGAGGTGCAGATCATGGACAACGACGGCGCGCTGCTGCCCGCGGGCGAGACCGGCGAGATCGTCTACCGGGGACCGCATGTCAGCAGCGGCTACTGGAACAACGCCGACGCCAATCGGGCGGCCTTCGCGCACGGCTGGTTCCACAGCGGCGACGTCGGCCATCTCGACGAGGACGGGGTCGTCTGGTTCACCGATCGACTCAAGGACATCATCAAGAGCGGCGGCGAGAACGTCTCGTCCGTGGATGTCGAGCGTGTCGTCTCGGCGGCGCCGGGGGTCCAGGAGTGCTCCGTCGTCGGTCTGCCGGACGAGCGCTGGGGCGAGGCGGTCTACGCGGTGGTCGTCGCCACTGACGCCACCGTCGCACCCGGCGAGCTCGAAGCCCAGGTGATCGCCCACGCCAAGCAGCACCTCGCCGGTTTCCAGGTGCCCAAGCGAGTGATCGTCGTCGACGAATTGCCCAAGACTGCGACCGGCAAGGCCCGCAAGCATGAACTCAGGGCCGGCTTGAGCCGCTGAGCAGTCCGATGAGACGGAAACCCGTGCTGCTCACGGGTTTCCGTCCCATCAGGCCGAGGAACCGTTACCGACAGATCTACTCGGACCGCGTCGGGGGCGCGGCGTCCGCCGCCGCTCCCGCTTCGCCTCCAGGATCATCGGGTCGTGACACAGGTCCCGGTAGAGCGAGACACACAAGCCGATCATCACCAGGACGAACGGCGCCGCCGCGATGATCGTCATCGTCTGCAGACCGTGCAGCGCGTCCTCGCCGCCCGTCCACAGCAGCAACGCCGCGACCCCGCCGGTGGCCAGACCCCAGAAGATCACGACCCAGCGGCTGGGGTCGAGGGTGCCGCGCTGCGAGAGCGTTCCCATCACCATCGACGCGGCGTCCGCGCCGGAGACGAAGAAGATCGAGACCAGGAGCATCACCAGGACGGTCGAGATGCCGGCCAGCGGCAGATTGTCCAGCATGCCGAAGAGCTGGGATTCGGAGCTACCGCGCCCCGCCAGGTCGATGCCGCTGCGCTGCTCGCCGATGGCCGCGCCGCCGAACACCGAGAACCAGAACAGGCTGACCAGACTCGGGACCAAGATCACGCCGATCACGAACTCGCGGATGGTGCGGCCGCGGCTGATGCGGGCCAGGAACATGCCGACGAACGGGGTCCACGAGATCCACCAGGCCCAGTAGAAGATCGTCCACGAGGACAGCCACTCGGCGGTCTCCGGATTGCTCGATGCCGCTGTGCGGGCGGACATCTCCGCGATCTCGGCGGCGTAGGCGCCAAGGGCGGTGGGTATCAGATTGAGGATCAGCACCGTCGGCCCGAGCACGAATACGAACAGCGCGAGCACCAGCGCCAGCACCATGTTGATGTTCGACAACCACTGAATGCCCTTGGCTACTCCCGAGACCGCGGACGCGACGAACACCAGCGTCAACACGGCGACGATGGCGACAAGCAGCAGCGTGCCCGCCTCGTCCAACCAGCCCGCGACCTCGAAGCCCGAGCCGATCTGCAGCGCGCCCAACCCGAGGGACGCGGCGGTTCCGAACATGGTCGCGAAGATGGCCAGGATATCGATGACCTTGCCGATCGGCCCCTCCGCGCGACGCCCGAGCAGCGCGACGAACGCGGAGCTGAAGAGCTGCTTGCGACCGCGCCGGTAGGTGCCGTAGGCGAGCGCCAACCCCACCACCGCGTAGGTGGACCACGGATGCAGGCTCCAGTGGAACATCGTGGTCGCCATCGCTGTGCCGACGCCCCCGTCGGTCCCCGGCGGCGGGTTCACGAAATGTGCGAGCGGCTCGGCGACACCGAAGTACATGAGCCCGATGCCCATTCCCGCACTGAACATCATGGCGATCCAGCTGACGGTGTTGAACTCCGGCTTCTCGCCGTCCTTCCCGAGCGGGATCCGGCCGTACTTGCTCAGTGCCAGCCACAGGGCGAACAACACGAATCCGGTGGCGGCCAGAATGAACAGCCAGCCCAGGTTGGTGACCAGCCAATCGAGCACGGTGCCGGTGACGGAATCGAGGCTGTCCGGACCGACCAGGCCCCAGACCACGATCGCAGCGACGATCGCGGCGGTGACCCCGAATACCACATGGTCGGTCCGGACACCGCTCGTGCGCGTCAAGACATGACCGATGATCTCGTCGTCGGTGCGGTCGGAATCCTGCTCGGATAGATCGGAATTCGACGCCATGTGCCCCTACGTTGCTTGCCCGCTCCGGCAAATGCAAGCGCGACAGGCGTGGAACGACGACCTTCCCGAGCGGCTCCGTCCCGCTACGCCCTCGACCGTGCCGACGATTTACGGCCGAGAATCCCGTCGACGCTGAACCGTCCGGCGCCGGTCGCGGCGAGCAGCAGCGATCCCACGCCGAGCGCCAGTACCAGCTCGTATCCGCCTTCGCCGACGAAGATGCCCTTGTCGTAGTGCACGATGGCGAACGCCCCGACCATGTTGAGGAACAACAGGATCCCGGCGATCGGCGTGGCGACCCCCGCAATGAGGGCGAAGCCACCCACCAGTTCGATGGTCGCGGCCACGATCGCGGAGAGGTCCGGCATGGGCGCGCCCATGCCCTCGAACGCCACCTGCGTCTTGTCGATCCCCATGGTGAAGAACTTCTGCCAGCCGTGGGCGACGAAGATGACGCCGATGCCGACCCGGGCGATGAGGATGGCGAGGTCACGGAATGCGGCGGATTTCATGATGGAGTCCTTTTCGGTGTGCGGCGCGACGGACGGGAACGGCACCAACTCTGACACACCATGGTTGAAGCGTCAACCATTACCCCGGTCGCGGGACCCGTTCAGGCCCCCCGCAGCGCCGCCTTGAACAAACGCTCGGCGGTCTCGTCGCCGAGGCCGAGTCCGCGGACGGTGGCGACGTAGTCGGTGGCGGCGCGCTGCGCGGCGGCCATCGAGGCGTCTCCGACCGCGGCCACGAAGGACCCCAGCCGCCCCCTCGTCTCGATCGCCCCGAGCTGTTCGAGCTCTCGATACGCCCGGGCCACGGTGTTCGCGGCCAGCCCCAGCTCCTCGGCGAGGGCCCGCACGGTCGGCAGCTTGGTGCCCGCGATCAGCTCGCCGCGCCGGACGCGATCGAGGATCTGCAGCCGCAGCTGCTCATACGGCGCCGTGGACGAGTGTGGGTCGATGTCGATGCGCATGATCAACGCTAACCCCGCGACGCCGCGGTCAGTCCGCGAACGCCTCCGCCACACCGTCGAACCACGCCGACTCCTCGACAAGGCTGCGACTGCGCCAGCCCTCGGGCGTGCGAACGAGCTCGTGGTTGTACCAGCCGCCGCAGAAGAACTGCCTGTCCTTCTTGACGATCATCGGATTGAAGAACATGGCCCGGACCCGGGCCCGGTCACCGTCGAGTTCCACGTCGATGTTCGAGACGAAGTGCTGCGTCTGCGCGAACAGGTCGAGCATCGTCGCGAGCTGCGCGACGACGAACTCCAGGTCACCGACCGGCCCTCCCGCGGTGGAGTAGTCGATGTGCGCGTCCGGGGTGAACACGGTGCGATAGAGATCCCAGTCCTTGCTGTCCACCGCGTGCGCATAGCGGGTGAACAGATCCTGTATCTCGATGCGGTCGGAGATCGTCTGCAGGTCCATGCCGACATACAAACGCACCGGCGGCCCGTCGCGCCGCCGAATGCGCCAACGACTGCCGTTCAGGTCCGCCCGGCGCCCGTGCGCCTCGCCGCGAGCGCCGCGGTGACGCGGACCAGATCCCGCGGCGACGACACGTCCAGCCCGGTCAACGTCGAGAGCTTGCGAAGCCGGTAGAGCACCGTGTTCGGATGGACGTGTAGGGCCACGGCCGCGGCCGCCCGGTCGTAGCCGGCGTCAACGAAGGCTTCGAGGGTGCGCAGGATCGGCTCGTGGGCATCCAACGGGGACAACAGATTCGCCAGCACCGCGTGCGCTGCGCTCGGCCTGGTCAGCTGATACTCGACCGGGACATCCCGCAGCCGGAAGAGCCCGCCGCGGTGCCCGTGACACCGCGCCACCTCGAGTACCTCGCGAGCCTCCTGCAACGCGCCCGGTACCCGGGACGGCACCGCGGCGGAGACCGCGATGACGACCGCGGCGCCGATCGCCCGTTCGAGATCGAGCAGATTGCGGCGCAGCTGCGCGAACTGGGTGCTGTCCCCCCAGTTGTCCTCGGCGGGATCGGAATCGACGATGGGGATCAGCGCCGTCCCGCCGCTGCTGGTCACCGCGCACAGCGCCTTGTCCCTGCCGACGTTGTCGAGTTCGCGCTGCAGCCGCCGCACCTTGCGGCGCTCGGCCACCGCGGTGTCCACCTCCGCCGCGGATTCGTCGGGGTGCGGATCGACGTGGATCGCGACGATCCAGTAGAGCCGGGCGAGCGTCAGACCGACCCGATCCGCGGTCCCGGCCGGGTCGGTTCCCGCGGACAACGCCATCAGCAGGGCGCGCCTGGCGGCGTCGTCCTCCCCCGCGGTCGCATGGTCCGACCCGTATCCGGCCACCACCGCGGACGTCGCGGCCAGCAGGTAGGTGTGCAGCTGCCGCCCGGCCCGCGCCAGGGCCGGACCGTCCCCGTCGGTGGCCAGCTCCGCGATCGCCGCCCACCAGTGCTGGATCCCGAGGTGGTACGCGTGCAGCACCTCGGCGAGCGGTACCAGCTCCTCCGCACGGCGGCCGGCGGAATCACGCAGCTCCGCCACCTCCCCCGGGGTCGGCTCACCCGCGGTCCTCAGCATCGCGATGAACAGTTCCAGGTTCCGGCGCACGATGGCGGTGACGTCGATGCGGATGGCTTCCTCGGGTAGCGACCGGTAGAAGGGCACATCGGTCCGCACCGCGTGCACCGTCTCCGCGACCAGCGCGTGCGTCCGCTGGGCCAGCTGGTCCGCCAGCGACCGACCGCCGATCGTGATGGGCCCGTCCGGGTCATTTTTGATTCCAGACACAAAAACCTCCGAATAGTTGATCGCAATCTACAACCGCGACCAGCAGTTTTCCGATCAATATGTAATCCACGCCACTCTCAGATGCACAAAGGGCGCATCACACGGGGGCGGGCTATGAGAGAAGGAGTCTCGGTGACCAACATGATCCGTCGCGCCACCCGGTCGGGAGCCACGGCCGCCGCCGCACTGTGTCTGCTGGCGGCCGCGGCCGCGGGCAGCGCCGGCGCTGCGCCGCTGCAACCCGGCGCAATCGACTACGTCGCGCTCGGCGACTCCGCCGCCGCCGGGCCGCTGCTCCCCGACCAGGACATGAGCGCACCCGGATGCCTGCGGTCACGGGACAACTACCCCGCGGTGGTCGCCGCGGCCCTCGGCGCCACCCTCACCGACGTCACCTGCTCGTCCGCCAGGACGGCACACATCACCGACACGCGGCAGGGCACGTTCGCCGGTGCCGTGCCCCCGCAGCTCGATGCGCTCGGTCCCGATACCGACCTCGTCACGGTCACCATCGGAGCGAACGACTTCAATCTCTTCAGCACTGCCCTCAGCTGCACCAACCCGCTGCCGCAACCGACCGGCACCTCCTGCCGCGACAAGTTCACCGCGGGTGGGCGCAACCAGCAGCGGGACCTGATCCGCGACTGGGCCCCGACCTGGGGCGCGATGCTCGACAAGATCCGCGAACGCGCACCCCACGCCGAGATCGCGGTGGTCGGGTACGGCACCTACCTCCGACCGGGCGGATGCCCTGCGCAGCAGCCGATCTGGCCGCAAGACGCCGACTACCTGCAGAGCGTGATGGCGGACGCGAACGAGGCGATGGCGGCCGAGGCGGCCCGACGCGACATCCGATTCATCGACATCAGGCAGGCCACCTCCGGCCACGACATCTGCGCGGGCCCCACCCAGGCCCACTATGCGGGTCTGGTCCCGTCGGAGCCCGCGGTGCCGCTGCACCCGACGGTGCTCGGCATGCAGGCGATCGGCGCACACGTCGCCGGCGAGCTGCGCTGAGCGCCACGCCCCATCCCACCGCACCGCCTGCGGCAGTGCACTTTCCGTCCCCACCCTCACCGAACCAGCGAGGCCCCATGTCCGTGCACGAACCAACGGTTGCGCCATCGGCGCTGCCTGCCGCCACGACCAAGGTCGTCAGCGGGGCGCTGATCGCCCTGTTCCTGGCGAATCTGGTCAACTTCTTCGACCGTGCGATCCCGTCGGTGGTCGCCGAACCCATCAAGGCCGAGTTCTCGCTCAGCGACTTGCAACTCGGCCTCATCATGTCGGCGTTCACGTTGGTGTACGCGGTGGCGGGGCTGCCGCTCGGCCGACTCGCAGACCGCGGCGACCGGCCGAAGATCATCGGCGCCGGGCTGCTGCTGTGGAGCGGACTGACCGCGGCGACCGGCGCCGCGGGCAACTACATGCTCTTCATCCTGGCCCGGCTCGGTGTCGGCGTCGGCGAGGCCAGCTTCACCCCGGCCGCGAATTCGATGATCGGCGACATGTATCCGGCGGAGCGACGCTCACGGGCGCTCGGCGTCTTCATGCTCGGACTCCCGGTCGGACTCATGCTGGCGTACTTCACCGTCGGCAAGATCACGGAGGCCTTCGGTTCCTGGCGGGCGCCGTTCTTCGTGGCGGCCGTGCCCGGTGTGCTGCTCGCCCTTGTCATGTTCCGGATGCGCGACCCCGAACGCGGCGGCTCGGAGCACACCGCCGCGGGCGTCGTGCTGGCGGACGACGCCGCGATCACCCGGCCGATCCGCCGACTGCTGTCGATCCCGACCCTGCGATGGCTGATCCTCGCGGGCTTGACCTTCAACTTCGCCGCGTACGCGGTGAACTCGTTCGTGGTTCCGCTGCTGATGCGCCAGTACGAACTGAAGCTGACACCCGCCGCCGCGGTCACCGGGATCATCGTCGGCTTGACCGGGCTGATCGGCCTGCTGGCGGGCGCGCGACTGGCGGACCGCGCGGCGACCACCTCACCGAACGCGCGGCTCACCATCGGAGTCGTCAGCTGCGCGGTGGCCGCGCCGCTGACCGCCCTCGCGCTGATGCAGAACGGCGGGAGCGTCGTGGCCTTCACCGCGCTCTTCGCCGCCGGCTGGCTGCTCGCCTATGGCTTCTACATCAGCGTCTACCCCGCGATCCACGACGTGGTGGTCCCGCGACTGCGCGCCACCGCGACCGCGCTGTTCTTCGCGGCCATGTACCTGCTCGGTGGATTCTCGGGCCCGGTCGTGGTCGGCGCCATCTCCGACTGGTTCGCTCAGCGGGCCCTCGACGCGGCCGGCACCGGCACGCTTGCACAGTATTCGGGCCAGGGGCTGAACTCGGCCATGTACCTGATCCCGCTGATGTTGGTCCTCACGGCCGTGTTCATCTACCTGGCCACCCGAACCATCGCCGCCGACTCCACCCGGATGCGCCGGTCACTGGAGGGCCGGTGAACGGTTCGGGGACAATGACGTCATGGCCGACGCGACTATCTATCACAACCAGCGCTGCAGCACCTCGCGCACCGTTCTGAAGCTGATCGAGGAGGCCGGCATCGAGCCGACCATCGTCAAGTACCTGGAGACGCCGCCCTCGCGCGACGGACTGCGGAAGCTCCTCGACGACGCCGGGCTCAAGCCGAGCGAGGCGATCCGCAAGAAGGAAGCGGTCTACAAGGAACTCGGCCTGACCGAGGCGAGCGAGGACGAACTGCTCGAGGCCATGGTGGAGAACCCGATCCTCATCGAGCGGCCCATCGTGGTGACGGCCAAGGGCACCGTGCTCGCCCGGCCGGCCGAGCGGGTCGCCACGATCCTGTAGCCACACCGATCCGAACACGGCCCCGCCGGCTCACGCCGACGGGGCCGTGCTGCGTTCACTTCTGGATTCCTACGATCCCACCGAACCGAAATCGACCGATCCCAGATCCATCGAGCCGAGATCGAGCGAGCCCGACGCGTCCTCCTCCTCGGTCTCCACCGGCTCCGGCTCCGTGACGACCGGGGTCTCGGGCACCGCGACCTCCTCCGGCGTCCAGACGCCGCAGTTGTAGGTGACGAAGGTGCTGTCGGTGGCCTGCAGCGTGACCGCCGACGGGCCGTTGGTCTGCATGTACTCGATGACCGTCGGCTGCCCGTTCGTGAGCGAGAGCCGCGTCCAGGTGCACGGTGCGCCGAGCGTTGTCGGCCCCGTCGACTCGTAGGTGCCCGGCGCGAGCCCGGCGGTACCCACCTGGAACCCACCGTCGTGGGTGATCACCGGGGTGCCGGCAAAGGCGACGCCCGCGCCCGCGAGAACGCCTCCCGCAACCGCCACGGATGCGATCGACATCGAAACCAGCTTGCGCATAACTTCCTTCCACACTTCGTCCAAGTTGGACAATTGTCCAAGCGAGAAGGTAGCCACAATCGGGGTGATCACACGACGAATCCCGCATTGGTGACGCGGGTCACAGAAGGGGTGCGGCGGCGACGGTTTCGCCTGCCGCATCGGACCTTTGGCGGTTCAGAGCAGATCGCGCGACACCGGGCAGGACATGCACCGCGGGCCGCCCCGGCCCGAGCCGAGCTCGGACCCGGATATGCGCAGCACCTCGATCCCCGATGCCTCCAGCCGCGAGTTCGTCACGACGTTCCGCTCGTAGGCGACGACCACCCCCGGCTCCAGTGCGAGAGTGTTGTTGCCGTCGTCCCACTGCTCGCGTTCGGCAGTGACGTTGTCGAGCCCGGTGTCGATCACCCGGAGCTTGCCGATGCCCATCGCGTCGGCCGCGGCCTTCAGGAACGGTTCGGCGCCTCGAATGCTCACCCCCACGTCCTCACGGTGAATGGTGAACGCGGACAGACTGTCCTGAATGGCGGGATACATCACCACGGCGTCGACGTCGACCATCGTGCACACCGTGTCGAGGTGCATCGACGCTCGCGACTGGGCGATCGGGACCACCAGCACCGAGTGTGCGAGGCCGTCCTCGAAAACGCTGCGCGCCAACGCCTCCGCCCCGGCCGGGGTGGTCCGCTCTCCCACCCCCACGGCCACCACACCCGGCGCGAGCAGCAACACGTCGCCGCCCTCGACCGGCGCGGTATGCGACTCATAGGCCCGCCGCACCCCGAGAAAGCGGGGGTGGTGCGCGTAGATCAGGTCGGTCAGCGAGGCCTCGCGCACCCGGGCAGGCAGGGCCAGCGCGGTGATCGCGACCCTGTCCCCGATCCAGAAGGAGGAGTCCCTGGTGAACAGCAGGTTCGGCAGCGGCTCGATCACGAAGTCGCCGCCGTGGTGCATCCGCCGCACCAGCGATGCGCCGCCGGGCCCGAGCGGGAGCTCGTCGAACGTCATACCCGCGGTCAGGATGGTGGCCAGGGCCGCGGGCTCGACGGACCGCAGGTGCGCGGCGAGTTCCTGGGCGAGCGGGTGGCCGAGCCGGCGGGGGTCGACTGCCGCCGAGATGCCCTGCATGCGGGCCGCTCCGCTCACGGTCAGGGTCTCGGTGAGCACCTCTGACAACAGCAGCACCTCGACCCCACGCGAGCGCAGCAGCGCGGCGAACGCGTCGTGCTCCTCCTGCGCCCGGTCCACCCAGGGCAACCCGTCGAACAGCAGTTGGTCGTTGTTGCGCGGGGTCAGCCGCTTGAGCTCGTCACCGGGGCGGTGCAGGAGCACGGTGCGCAGGGTGCCCACCTCGGAGTTGGCCCCCAACACGGACGGCCCCTCGTTTCCCACTGCGCTGCGCTCCATGGCTAGACGGTAGTGCGCGCCAGGCCGCGCCGCGAGGGCTTCGAATCAGGGGCCTGACCCGATTCCCTCAACTAAGGTCGAGGTCGACGAGGGGAGGCGCCGGTGGAGATGCCGGACTGGAAGGCCAAGGAACTCACCCCGGGGCAGCTGTCCGAGCGCAGCGGGGTGGCGGTGTCCGCGTTGCATTTCTATGAGCGTGAGGGGCTCATAGAGAGCCGCCGGACAAGTGGGAACCAGCGCCGCTATGCACGCGACACCCTGCGCCGGGTGGCCTTCATCCGGATCTCCCAGCAGGTAGGCATCCCGCTCGCGGAGATCCGGGAGGCGCTCGACACGCTGCCCGAGGGACGGACCCCGACCCGGGCCGACTGGGAACGGCTCTCGACGAGCTGGCACGCCGACCTGGACCGGCGCATCGAGCAGCTGACCCGACTCCGGGACAACCTCACCGGCTGCATCGGCTGCGGATGCCTCTCCATGAACAGCTGCGCGCTCGCCAACCCGCACGACCGGCTCGCCACCGCGGGCCCCGGTGCCCGGGTACTGGACGTTCGACTCCGCCGCTGATCACCCGGGCTCGGCGCACGGCCTCAGCGCAGCAGGCCGCGCTCGCGCGCCGCGGCAACGGCGGCCGTCCTGCTGTCCACGCCGAGCTTCGAGAACACATGCACCAGATGCGACTTCACGGTCGCCTCGGTGACGAACAGTTGCTTGGCGATGGCCCGGTTCGACAGCCCGTCCGCCACCAGCCGGACGATCTCCGTCTCGCGGGCGCTCAGGTCGACCCGGGGCTCACGGATCCGCCGGTACAGCCGTTGCGCCACATCCGGATTGAGTACCGTCTCGCCCCTGGACGCGGCCCACACCGCGTCCAGCAGCACCTGCGGATCGCTGTCCTTGAGCAGGTACCCGGCCGCACCGGCCTCGACCGCGCGCAGGATGTCGGCGTCGGTGTCATAGGTGGTGAGCACCACCACCCGCGGCGGATCGGGTCGGGCCATGATCGCCTCGGTGGACTGCGCGCCGTCCATTCCCGCGCCGAGTCGCAGGTCCATCAGCACCACGTCCGGCCGTGTCGTCTCGACCAATTCGAGCGCCTGCTCGCCCGAGGCCGCCTCCGCCACCACGTCCAGGCCCTCGTGCGAGGACAGCAGGGCCCGCAACCCAGCCCGGACCACCGGATGATCGTCGACCAGCAACAGCCGCAGCCGCGGGCCGGTCACGACTGTGCCCCTGAGACGGGAAGCGTTGCCGCCAGGGCAGTTCCGTCGCCCGGCGCCGACTCGACGACCAGCGAGCCGCCCAGCGTCTCGAGCCGGTCGCGCATCGCGCGCAGTCCGAACGAGGCCGGATCGACAACGGAAGCGGGATCGAACCCCACCCCGTCGTCCACGACATCGAGACGCACCTCGTCCTGGTCGTAGCTCAGCGTCACCCGGACGTTCTCGGCCTGCGAATGCAGCCGGACGTTGGCCAGCGCGCTCTGCGCCACGCGCAACAACGCCACATCGAAGTCCATCGGCAGCGGCAGCGGATCCCCCTCGACATGCAGCAGGCCGACGATCCCGGTGTGCGTGCCCAGCTGCGTCAACTGGCGGCCTAACGCGGACTCCAGCGAGGCGTCCTCGAGCGCCGACGGCGTCAGCGCCCCGACCACCCGGCGTGCCTCGGCGAGGTTGTCCTGGGCGGTCTCCGCGATCTGCGCGAGGACCGCCTTGGGGTCATCGCCGCGCTGACCCGCACGAGCCAACAGCACGATGGACGAGAAGCCCTGCGCCAGGGTGTCGTGGATGTCCCTCGCCAGCCGTGCGCGCTCCGCCACCGCGCCCGCCTCGCGTTGCAACGCGTTCAATTCGTCCTGCGCGCTGAGCAATTCGTCGTGGGATCGGGTCAGTTCGTCCAACAGGCGCTGACGTTGCTGGGTGTCGCGCAGCAACTGCTGGTAGATCAGCGCCATCCCCGCAGCGGCGGTCGCACCGAAGATCGGACCGAGGAAGGACGCGACGGTGTTGCTGGTGCCGTGCAAGAGCGTGGCGGCGATGACCACCGCGGTGATCGCGACCGTCGCCGCCAGCGCCACCCTGGTCGAGAGCAGATGGAAGCACAGGAAGAACAGCGGGAACGCCACCCACACGAAGCCGGCACCGAGCACGGACAGCCCGAGCCAGCCGAGCACCAGGACGCCCAGCCACAGCGGTCCGTACCAGTCGCGGCCCGTCGTCTCGGCGGCGCGACGGGCGAACCACACTCCGAGCAGGTACCAGGCCAGCACCGCCGCGGCGAGCACGAATGCGGGCAGCGGATTCGGCTCATCGACGGCCGCCCTGGCGGTCCCGACGGCCAGCAGGACGAGGAACAGCCCGTGCGCGCCGACCTGCATGATGCGCAGCACCGGCGTCGTGCCGCGGGCGTGGCGGTATTCGGGCAACAGCATTTCATCCACGCTAACACCACCCGGGGCTCTGACCGGCCGCGATCCGGGAAGTCCAACTTTCGATTGATCCGGGTACCCATCCGTTGCGCGATGCCGGACCGAACCCTCATTCGCGAGGCTGGAACCATGTTCCTCAGTATTCGTGACCTCCGATTCGCCAAGGGCCGCTTCGCTCTGATGAGCGCGGTCCTCTTCCTCATCTCGCTGATGGTCGTGATGCTCTCCGGCCTCACGGCCGGGCTCGGGAACCAGTCGATCGCGGCGATCCAGAACGTGGGCGCCGATCGGTTCGCGTTCGGCGAGCCCGCCGAGGGTCAGAAGGTCGCGTTCACCGACTCCCAGGTCACCGAGGCCCAGCGGGCACAGCTCGCCTCCACGCCCGGCGTGGACGAGGCCTCGATTCTCGGCATCGCACCCCTCCGGATCACCGCCGACGGTCGCGATGTCAGCGCCAGCGGCTTCGGCGTCGCGGGCGACTCCTTCGCCGCGCCCGTCCCGCTGCACACCGGCGAGATCGCGGTCGACAGGAAGCTCGCGGACGAGAACGGCTGGGCCGTCGGCACCACCGTCGACATCGCAGGACACCCGCTCACGATCGGAACGCTCGTCGACGACTCGTACTACAGCCACCAGTCGGTGGTGTGGCTCGACCTCGCCGACTGGCGCCTGCTGCCGACCGCGGGTGACAGCGAGGGCACGACGATCGCATTGCGCACCTCCTCCGACTTCGACGCGGCGGCCGCCGAATCCCTCACCGGTACCGCCATCACCGACGAGAAGGGCGCCCTCAACGCCATCGGCGCATACTCCTCCGAGCGCGGCTCGCTGCTGCTGATGCAGGGCATGCTCCTGGCGATCAGCGCGTTGGTCGTCGGTGCCTTCTTCACCATCTGGACGATCCAGCGCGGCCAGGACCTGGCGGTCCTCAAGGCCGTCGGCGCCTCCACCCGGTACCTGCTCGTCGACGCACTCGGTCAGGGGCTGATCGTTCTCACCCTCGGCGCGGGCCTCGGCACCCTCGCCGCGATCGGGCTCGGCTCGGTGGCCGCGAGTGCGGTCCCGTTCACCCTCACGGTGACCGGCACACTCGTCCCGTTCTTCGCGCTGATCGCGCTGGGCATGCTCGGCGCCGCGGCGGCCCTGACCCGCATCGTCAAGGTCGACCCGCTGACCGCGCTCGGCGCGGCCAGGTAACCGCCGACCGCACCGCAGGCACACGTAAACCCCACGCCTCCAGGAGTATCCATGAGCATCACACTGAAGAACACGGTCCTCACCTACCCCGACGGCGACACCCGGCTGCGCGCCCTCGACGACGTGTCCCTCACGGTCGAGCGCGGCCAACTCGCCGCGATCACCGGGCCGTCCGGCTCGGGCAAATCCAGCCTGCTCGCCGTCGCGGGCCTGCTGATCACCCCCGACTCGGGCACCGTCACCATCGACGGCACCGACGTCACCGGCCTGGACCGGACGGCCCGCACGACCGTGCGCCGCAAGCAGCTCGGATTCGTCTTTCAGCAGGCCAACCTGATGGCCTCGCTGACCGCAACGGAGCAGCTGCTGATGATCACCCATCTCGGCGGCGGCAGCGTTCGCGGCCAGCGCGCCAGGGCCAGGGACCTGCTGTCCACGTTGGGGCTCGAGAAGCAGCTGGACCGGCGACCGCACCAGCTCTCCGGCGGACAACGGCAGCGGGTCGCGATCGCGCGCAGCCTGATGAACGATCCGTCGGTGTTGCTCGTCGACGAGCCGACCTCGGCGCTGGACGAGGACCGCAGCCGCGAGATCGTCGCGCTGCTGGCCACCCTCAGCCACGAACGCAACGTGGCGACCGTGATGGTCACCCACGATCTCAGCCAGCTCGACCTGGTCGACGGCGTCTACGAGATGCACAGCGGGATGCTGACGACGGCGACAGTGCCTGCATAGCTGCCCTCGGGGCACCTACACGCGAGTGTGCCCTCGCCGAAAGCGGGGGCACACCAGCTGCGTCGAAGCGCTCGACCTGGACCGTCGGATCTCAGGG
>Ga0207709_10000904_pt1 | contig 22355 bp, 21 predicted proteins | sample KBSM34metaG_FD_184397 | JGI IMG/M metagenome (GOLD analysis project Ga0207709, IMG submission 184397) | Miscanthus rhizosphere microbial communities from Kellogg Biological Station, Michigan, USA - KBS M3-4 metaG (SPAdes) (version 2) | ecosystem: Host-associated > Plants > Roots > Rhizosphere >...
GATCAACATCTGGTTGGCGGGCCCGGACGCCCCAACGGAGTCCACGATCCGCGCGGTCGCGGCGCTGGAGGTGCTCAACACGGCGCTGTCGGCGAACGCGGCGGTGCCGCAGGCCGACGACGAGGAGCTCTTGCGGGTGCTGCTCGACGCGGCGATGGGCGTGCTGCGGCTGTAGATCCGGTCGGCCGCAGACGCCCGCCCGGCTCACGCCGGGATCAGCGCCCGCTCACCCGCCAGCAGGCCCCGGCGCGCCAGGATCGGCCGCACCCCCTCGCCGAACCAGTACGCCTCCTCCAGGTGCGGGTACCCGGAGAGCACGAATTCGTCCAGCCCCAGCGAGTGGTACTCCTCGATCCGGTCCGCGACCTCCTCGTGGCTGCCGACCAGCGCGGTGCCCGCCCCGCCGCGGACCAGCCCGACGCCGGCCCACAGGTTCGGGGAGATCTCCAGCGACGCGGTGCTGCCGCCGTGCAGGGCCGCCATCCGCCGCTGTCCCTCCGACTCGGACCGTGCGAACCGGGCGCTGGCCTCGGCGACCGCGGTCGGGTCGAGGCCGGCGAGCATCGTGTCGGCGACGTCCCACGCCTGCCTCGAGGTGTCGCGGGTGATCACGTGCAGCCGGATGCCGAACCGGATGGTGCGCCCGGCACGTTCGGCGTGCTCGCGGACCGCGGCGATCTTCGCGGCCACCTGCGCAGGCGGCTCGCCCCAGGTGAGGTACACGTCGGCGTGACCCGCCGCCACCGGCAGGGCCGCCGCGGAGGAGCCGCCGAAGTAGATGGGCGGCACCGGGTTCGGCGGCGCCGAGGTGGTCGCGCCGACCAGCTTGTAGTGCTCGCCGTCGAAGTCGAACGGGGCCTCGCCCCACGTCCCGCGCAGGGCCTGCAGGAACTCGGCGGTGCGAGCGTAGCGCTGGTCCTTGGTCAGCCAGTCGCCGTAACTCCGCTGCTCCTGTGAGTCGCCCCCGGTCACCACGTTGAGCAGCAGTCGCCCGCCGGACAGGCGCTGGTAGCTGGCGGCCATCTGCGCGGCCAGCGTCGGCGAGATGACCCCGGGCCGGAACGCGACGAGGAACTTGAGCCGCTCGGTCAGCGGGATCAGGGCGGCGGTGGTCAGCCAGGCGTCCTCGCAGTGCGTCCCGGTGGGGGTGAGCACGCCGGTGAACCCGGACTGCTCGGCGGCGCGGGCGACCTGGGTCAGGTACTCGAGGGTCGGGGCCCGGTTCCCGGCGGTCCTGGGATCGGAGGTTGAGGAGTTCGAGTTGTCCACGATGCCGCGGCCGTCGCCGGCGGTGGGCAGGAACCAGTGCAGGTCGATGCTCATGAAGGGTGCTCCGAGATGTCAGTACGGCGGGCGTGTGCGCGCCGGTCGACGAGCCGTTGGGGCCAGGTCGTGGGAGGGGGGAGCGGGGCGGATCGCTACTGACAGAGCGCGGCGGCAACGCGCAGGAGGTCGACGTGGCGTCGCACCGTGAGCGCAGGGTTGCCGGACATGCGTCCAGGCTGGCAGTGGCGTGCGTGGCCTGTCAACTGCGCTTGCCCGATTTCATACCGCGATGGTAGGAATCAACCGCCGGACGGACCGGCCAGGCGAGGGGGCTGCCGTGCACATCACCGCGAAGGTGGACTACGCCGTGCGCACCCTGGTCGAACTGGCCGCGGCGGGGGAGGCGCTCGCGAAGGCGGAGTACCTCGCGAACGCGCAGACGATCCCGCACAAGTTCCTCGAGGCCGTCCTCGGTGACCTGCGCCGGGCAGGCATGGTGCACAGCAGGCGGGGCCCGGACGGCGGGTACTGGCTGGCCCGGCCCGCCGCCGAGATCACCGTCGCCGACGTGATCCGGGCCGTGGAGGGCCCGCTGGCGTCGGTGCGGGGCCAGCGCCCCGAGGAGGTCCACTACGACGGGCCCGCCGCCCCGCTGCTCGACGTGTGGATCGCGGTGCGGGTGAACCTGAGGGCCGTCCTGGAGGGTGTCAGTATCGCGGACATCGCCTGCGGCCGGCTGCCCGGATTCGTCGAGCGGCTCACCGCCGACCCGGAGGCATGGCGGAGGCGCTGAGCTGCGGGTTCACCCGGTGTATCCCGCCGAGTCACGCGGTCGATTGGTAGCCTCGAAGCCTATGTTGTACTCACTGCTGCGCACCTACCTGCGCCCATACGGTGGTGACCTGGCGGGTGTCGTTGCGCTCCAGTTGATCTCGACCCTGACCACGCTGTATCTGCCGAGCCTCAACGCCGAGATCATCGACAACGGCGTCGCCAAGGGCGATACGGCTGTGGTGCTCTCCACCGGCGGCACGATGCTGCTCATCACGTGCCTGCAGGTCGCGTGCAGCATCGGCGCCGTGTACTTCGGCGCCCGCGCCGCGATGGGCATGGGTCGTGACCTGCGCGGCGCGGTCGTGCACCAGGTCGGCCGGTTCTCCGCGCGCGAGGTCGGCTACTTCGGGGCGCCCTCCCTGATCACCCGCAGCACGAACGACGTCCAGCAGATTCAGATGGTGGTGGTGATCAGCTGCACCATCCTGGTGGCGGCGCCGATCATGGGCATCGGCGGCATCGTCATGTCGATCCGTCAGTCGCAGGGCCTGGCCTGGGTGCTCGCCGTCGCGGTCCCGCTGCTCGGCCTGGCGATGTACCTGGTGATCTCGAAGATGGTGCCGCAGTTCCGGCTGATGCAGTCGCGGATCGACGCCATCAACCGGGTCCTGCGCGAGCAGATCACCGGCATCCGGGTGGTCCGGGCGTTCGTCCGCGAATCGCACGAGATGCGGCGTTTCGGCGCGGCCAACGAGGACCTGGCAGGCACCGCGTTGCGGGTCGGCAAGCTGATGGCGCTGATGCTCCCGATGGTGATGCTCATCGCGAACATCACCAGCGTCGCGGTGCTCTGGCTCGGCGGCCACCTCATCGACCAGGGCTCCATGCAGATCGGCTCGCTCACCGCGGTGCTCTCCTACATCATGCAGATCCTGATGGCGGTGATGATGGTGACCGTCATCGCCGTGATCCTGCCGCGCGCCTCGGTGTGTGCCGAGCGGCTCACCGAGGTCCTCGACACCGAGCCGTCGGTGCAGGCCTCGCCGAAGCCGCTCACCAGCTGGCGCGAGCGCGGCATCGTCGAGATGCGCGGCGCGACCTTCGCCTTCCCCGGCGCCGAGGCGCCGGTGCTGCGGAACGTCAGCTTCCTGGCCGAACCCGGGATGACCACCGCCATCATCGGTGGCACCGGATCCGGCAAGTCCACCCTGCTCAACCTGATCCCGCGGCTGATAGACGTCACCGGCGGCGAGGTCCGCGTCGGGGCCGCGGACGTCCGGGTCATCGACCCCGACCAGCTGCGTTCCTCGATCGGCCTGGTCCCGCAGAAGCCGTACCTGTTCTCCGGGACGGTGGCCAGCAACCTGCGGTACGGCAGGCCGGACGCGACGGACGCCCAGCTGTGGCGATGTCTGGAGATCGCGCAGGCCGCCGACTTCGTCCGGGCCATGCCGGGGGGCCTCGAGTCCCCGATCGCGCAGGGCGGCGCCACCGTCTCCGGCGGACAGCGGCAGCGGCTGGCGATCGCCAGGGCCCTGGTCAGGGAACCGGAGATCTACCTGTTCGACGACTCGTTCTCCGCGCTGGACCTGAGCACCGACGCCCGGCTGCGGGCGGCGTTGGCGCCGGTCACCCGGGACGCCTGCGTGATCATCGTCGCGCAGCGGGTCTCGACGATCATCGAGGCCGACCAGATCATCGTGCTCGAGGACGGTGCCATCGTGGGGATCGGCACCCACGCCGAGCTCGTGGACCGTTGTCAGACCTACGCGGAGATCGTCGCGTCCCAGCTCGCCGCGCAGGCGGCGTCGTGAGCGCCATGCGCGGCCCGATGGCCGCCGCGGGCCCGCCGTCGAAGAAGCCGATGGACTTCGGTCCGTCCGCGAGGCGTCTGCTCAAACGACTGTCCCCGGACAAGTTCGCGGTCGGACTGGTGCTCGTACTGGCGGCGATGAGCGTGGTGCTCAGCGTGGTGGCCCCGAAGATCCTCGGGCACGCCACCAACATCATCTTCGACGGTGTCGTCGGCAGGCAGCTGCCCGCGGGCCTCACCAAGGACCAGGCCGTCGACGAGTTGCGGGCACAGGGGCAGAACACCTTCGCGGACATGGTGTCCTCGATGGACGTGGTGCCCGGCACCGGGATCGACTTCGGCGCGCTCGGCCGGGTGCTCGCCGTCGTGCTCGTGATCTACCTGGCGGCCTCGCTGTTCAGCTGGGTGCAGGGCTACGTGCTCAACATCGTGGTGCAGCGCACCATCATGCGGCTGCGCGCGGACGTCGAGGAGAAGATCCACCGGCTGCCGTTGCGCTACTTCGACACCAACCCCCGCGGCGACCTGCTCAGCCGCGTCACCAACGACATCGACAACATCGCCCAGACCGTCCAGCAGACGATCAGCCAGCTGCTGACGTCCGTGCTCTCGGTGATCGGCATCCTGGCCATGATGCTGTGGATCTCGCCGCTGCTGGCGATGGTCGCGGTGGCGACCGTGCCGCTGTCGGTGCTGGCGACCACGCTGATCGCGAAGCGGTCGCAGAAGCACTTCGTGGCGCAGTGGACCACCACGGGCGCGCTGAACGCGCAGATCGAGGAGTCCTTCACCGGGCACGAGCTGGTGACCGCGTTCGGCCGCCAGCGCGAGGTCGGGGCCGCCTTCGACGAGCGGAACGAGCAGCTCTACCAGTCCGGTTTCCAGGCGCAGTTCATCTCGGGCATGGTGATGCCCGCGATCAACTTCCTCGGCAACCTCAACTACGTGGCCGTCGCGGTGGTTGGCGGCATGCGGGTGGCGTCCGGGTCGATGAGCCTCGGCGACGTGCAGGCCTTCATCCAGTACTCGCGTCAGTTCACCCAGCCGCTCACCCAGATCGGCGCCATGACCAACCTGATGCAGTCCGGCGTCGCGTCCGCCGAGCGGGTCTTCGCACTACTCGACGAGGACGAGCAGTCGCCGGACCCCGCGTCGCCCGCCACGCCGCTGGTCCGCCGCGGTCACGTCGAGTTCGAGAACGTGTCGTTCCGCTACAAGGAGGAGCAGCCGCTCATCGAGAACCTGTCGCTGACCGCCGAGCCGGGACACATGGTGGCGATCGTGGGTCCGACCGGGGCAGGCAAGACCACCCTGGTGAACCTGATCATGCGGTTCTACGAGGTGGACTCGGGGCGAATCAGGTTGGACGGCACCGACATCACCACCATGTCGCGCGACGACCTGCGGTCCCGCATCGGGATGGTGCTGCAGGACACCTGGTTGTTCGGCGGCACCATCCGGGAGAACATCGCCTACGGCCACCCCGACGCCACCGAGGCGCAGATTCGCGAGGCGGCCCGGATGAGTTACGTGGACCGTTTCGTGCATTCGCTCCCCGCGGGATACGACACCGTCATCGACGAGGAGGGCGGCAATGTCAGCGCGGGCGAGAAGCAGCTCATCACGATCGCGCGGGCGTTCCTCTCGCAACCGTCGATCCTGATCCTCGACGAGGCCACCAGTTCGGTGGACACCCGCACCGAGCTTCTCGTCCAGCACGCCACCGCGGCGCTGCGCAGCGACCGGACGAGTTTCGTCATCGCGCACCGACTCTCGACCATCCGCGACGCACACCTGATCGTGGTGATGGAGGAGGGCCACATCGTCGAGCAGGGCACCCACGAGGAACTGCTCGCCCGGCGCGGGGCGTACTTCGAGCTCTACAACAGCCAGTTCGTCGGACCGGCCGAGGCGGCCGTGTGAACGGGCTGATTGGATGACACGGTGAGCCAACCCTTCTTCACCCTCGGTACCCGGCTGCCCGGCCGCCTGGGCCGGACCGGCACCATCCACACTCCGCACGGTGAGATCCAGACCCCGGCGTTCATCGCGGTCGGGACCAACGCCACCGTCAAGGCGGTGCTGCCGGAGACGATGAAAGAACTTGGCACGCAGGCTGTTCTGGCGAATGCGTATCACCTGTACCTACAGCCTGGGCCGGACATCGTGGACGGAGCGGGCGGCCTGGGCCGGTTCATGAACTGGCCGGGCCCGACGTTCACCGACAGCGGCGGATTCCAGGTGATGTCGCTGGGTGTCGGCTTCAAGAAGGTGCTCTCGATGGACTCCGTCGGGGTCCAGTCCGACGATGTGATCGCCGTCGGCAAGGAGCGCCTCGCGCATGTCGACGACGACGGGGTGACGTTCAAGTCGCACCGGGACGGCTCCCGGCACCGGTTCACGCCGGAGATCTCGATGAGCATCCAGCACCGGCTCGGCGCGGACATCATCTTCGCGTTCGACGAGTTGACCACCCTGTTCAACACCCGTGGCTACCAGGAGGAGTCGGTCGAACGCACGCAGGCGTGGGCGGTGCGGTGCATCGCCGAGCACGAACGTCTGACCGCCGAGCGCAGCCACCGCCCGTACCAGGCGCTGTTCGGCGTCGTGCAGGGCGCGCAGTACGAGGACCTGCGCAGGCAGGCCTGCCGGGGGCTGGAGTCGATCGTCGGCGAGAGCGGCACCGGCTTCGACGGCTACGGGATCGGCGGGGCGCTGGAAAAGCAGAACCTCGGGACCATCGTGCGGTGGTGCAACGAGGAGCTGCCCGAACACAAGCCGCGGCACCTGCTGGGCATCAGCGAGCCGGACGACCTGTTCGTCGCCATCGAGAACGGGGCCGACACGTTCGACTGCGTGAATCCGTCACGGGTGGCGCGAAATGCCGCGATTTACACGACCACCGGACGGTTCAACATCAACACGAGCCGTTTCCGGCGCGATTACAACCCGATCGACGACGAGTGCGACTGCTATACCTGCAAGAACTATTCGAGGGCGTATCTGCACCACCTGTTCAAATCGAAAGAAATGCTGTCGTCGACGCTCGCGACCATTCACAACGAACGATTCACCATCCGGTTGGTGGACCGGATCCGGGAGAGCATCGAGGGCGGCTACTTCGACGATCTGAAGTCGGAGACTCTCGGACGGTTCTACGCCACCAGCCGCGTCTAGCCCGGCGTGCTCGCTCCGGCGAGCGAGTCGATCCAGCGTTCCAGGCGGAGGCCCTCGGCTGCCATGAGCTCGGGGTCCCGGAACGTATTGGTGAGCAGGGAAATGCCCTGGTAGGCGGCGATCAGGGCGACCGCGAGCTCACGGGAGTCGTCGCGGCCCATCGACCGGAACTGCTGCTCGGCCCAGTCGACCAGGTGACGCATGACCTCGGCGGCGTCGCGGTCCAGGCCATCGGTGCGTTTGTCGAGTTCCGATGACAGGGTCCCGAACGGGCAGCCGAATCGCGCGGCGACCTCACGCTGTTCCGTCCATCCACGCACCAGCGCATTGAGGCGCTCCTGCGGAGTGGGGTGCGCATCGAGCGCGGCGATCAACGCCTCGAGGCGCTGCGCGTGCGCGCCGATCGCCGCCCCGACCAGCTCGTCCTTGGTCTTGAAGTAGTAGTACACGTTGCCAACCGGGACGTCGGCCGCGCGCGCGATGTCGGTGAGGGTTGTCTTCTCCACGCCCTGCTCGTGAAAGACCTGGGCGGCGGCCTCCGCCAGGCGTTCCCGCTTGCCGCGCCGCGGCCCCACGCTCTCCGCTGAGTCAGTCACCTGACTAACTATAGACAGCCGCGTTACCATCGGCTATCTTCAGAGTGAGTTAGTCAACTAACTAACTCACGAGGGGCGTCGTCCGACGCGTGTGACCTCAGGAAACGACGAAGGGGAGCTGTTCATGATCGTGGTAACGGGAGCGACGGGGAACGTGGGCGTGCCGCTGGTGGGGGCCCTGGCCGCGGCGGGTGAGCAGGTCACCGCGGTCTCTCGGGGGTCGGCGGACGCGGTCCCCATCGGGGTCCGGCACCGGCAGGCCGATCTCACCGAACCGGACAGTCTCGGAGCCGCGGTCGAGGGAGCGGAGGCCCTGTTCCTCCTCGTTTCGGGGGAGGTCCTCGCGGCCGACGTCAGCCCGAGCCGGATCCTCGACGTCGCGCGTGCGGGCGGGGTTCGCCGAGTGGTCCTGTTGTCTTCCCAGGTCGCCGGGACCCGGCCGGACTCGCCCTCGCACGCGGGACTCAGGGCATTCGAGACCGCGGTCAAGGGGTCGGGCATGGAGTGGACGGTCCTGCGGCCTGCCGGCTTTGCCTCCAACGCGTTCGCATGGGTCGAGACGGTCCGTTCGCACCGTCGGGTCGCCGCGCCGTTCGGCGACGTCGGACTGCCGGACGTCGACCCGGCCGACCTCGCGGAGGCAGCCGCCGTGGTGCTGCGCGAGGCGGGCCACGCCGGCCGTACCTACGTACTCACCGGGCCTGCGCCGGTCTCGCCGCGTCAGCGGTCCGCGGCGATCGGTCAGGCGCTCGGCGAGCCGGTCGGATTCGCCGCGCAGAGCCGCGACGAGGCGAGGGCACAGATGCTGCGGTTCATGCCGGCGCCGGTGGTGGACGGCACGCTCGACGTCCTGGGCGCTCCGACGCCGGTCGAACAGCAGGTCAGTCCGGATCTCGAGGGAATCCTCGGCCGCCCGCCCCGGACCTTCGCCGAGTGGGCGGCGCGAAACGTCGACGCCTTCCGGTGAGTGGTCAGCTCGCGATCACGTACGTCGGTTCGTGCTTCTTGACGTAGGCGATCGCGCGGTAGGTGATCGGCATGACCAGCACCTCGACCAGCGTCTTCCACAGGAAGCCGACGATCAGGTAGTTGAAGAAGTCGCCCCACGTGCTGATCCCGATCGCGCCCGCCGCGATGGCGCAGAAGATCAGGGTGTCGGCGAACTCGCCGACCACGGTCGACCCGATGAGCCGGGCCCACAGGTGCTTCTCCTTGGTGCGCTCCTTGATGGACACCATCACCAGCGAGTTGAGCAACTGGCCGACGAGGTACCCGGCCAGGCCTGCCAGCAGCAGCCGGGGGTACACCCCCACCACTGCCTCGAGGGACGCCTGGTTGACATAGAAGTCTGCGGACGGCAGCTCCAGCAGCAGCCAGAAGCAGGCGGACGCCAGGATCATGGCCCCGAAGCCCAGGTAGATGGCCCGCCGGGTGGCCTTGAAGCCGTACACCTCGCTGAGCACGTCGCCGAGGATGTAGGCCATCGGAAAGAGGAAGAACCCGCCGTCGGTGATGATCGGCAGGATCTGCAGCGGGCCGACGCTCAGCTCGGCACCCGCGAAGAAGGCCACCCCCTTGGTGGCGCAGATATTCGAGATCAGCAACACGGCGGTGAAGAGCGCCACGATCGTGGGGTAGTAGCCGCGACTGACGTGCGCGAAGGTCGCGTGCTCGGGGTTCTTCTCGGCGTGCTCTGACACTGTCACGACGCCATCCAAGCATCACAACGCCGCAGGGCGCGACCTCGACCCTGGTGGGAGGAGCTCGCGCCCTGCGGCGGGTGCGCGGTTTGTCCGGTTGTCCGGATCAGGGGGCGATCGGGCCCCTGACCACCACGCGGTAGGCGTACGTGGAGGCGATGACGGTCAGCGGGATGGTCACCAGCAGGCCGAGACCGCACAGCAGCGCGCCGACGATGTTGATACCGACCAGCGCCAGCGCGAGGAGCAGCAGGGCTCCGACGTTCTGCGAGATGGCGCTGAAGCTCGACTTGATCGCGGTGATCGCGTCCTGGTTCTGGTCGATCACGAACTGCAGCGTCCACCAGGTCAGGAACACGATGATCAGGCCCGGGATGATCAGCAGCACGAAGCCGATCGCGGACAGCACACCGACGATGACGCTGGCGAGGATGATCGCGCCGACGTTGTTGAACTGGAAGAACGAGCCGATCGCCGGCTTGTTGCCGTCCACCTCGTGCAGGGCGCCGCGGATCATGGCCGCCTGGATGAGGTATCCCACGACGGTGGTGACGATGGTGCCGAAGATGCCCCACACCGTGAAGGCCGAGGAGAAGTCGCTCGAGGTGTTCCCGGTGTTGAAGATCAGGCTGAGCGCCACCTCGATGACGGCGGCGATCAGGACGATGCCGATCCAGATCCCGGCGTTGGCCTTGAACTTGTTCCAGGAGTAGCCGAGCGCGTCACCGACCGTGAGCTGCGGGGTGCCGCCGGGGCCGCCGAAGCCGGGGGCCGAGAACGCGTCCGCGCCGTACCCGGGCGGCGGGGGATAGCCGCCTTCGCCCGCGCCGTATCCGGGGGGCGGCGGGTAGCCGCCGGGCATGTTCGGGGTTCCGCCCTGCTGGTATCCGGGCGGGGGCGGGTAACTGCCGGGCTGCGGCGCGCCCTGCTGCGGGTACCCGGGCTGCGGTGCGCCCTGCTGCGGGTATCCGGGCGGGGGCGGGTAGCCACCGGGGGGCGGCGGGTAGCCGCCGGGAGGCGGGGTGGCGCCGGGCTGCGGGTATCCGGGCGGCGGCGGGTACCCGCCGGCAGGCGGATTCTGCGGCGGAATCGGATTGTCCGGGGTGCCCTCGTTGCCAGGCTGGCCGGTCGGTGGGTTTTCGCTCACAGTCTTCCTTCTTTTGTGCGGTTGAGTTGTGGTGCGTCCCGAACTCGAACAACGGCGGGTTCGGGTGAAAATGGTCGTGCGGTGATCGATCAGCCCCTGACGACCTGGGTTCCGCCTGCCAGTTCGTCGTGCTTGCCCTGCTTGGTGGGGCTCGAATTGATGGTCACCGCGATCACGATGACCGCGATCAGGCTCAGCAGCCCGCCGATGAACGGGATGATGTTGAGCAGGTTGAACGCCTCGCGGATGGAGGCCTGCTGAGGGGTCGGGTTGCCGCCGCCGGGGCCGCGCACGCTCAGTCCGAGCATCTTCTTGCCCGGGGTCCAGCCCCTGATGTCGAAGACCACAAAATACGCGAACGTCAGGATGCCCGAGACCAATCCGCTGATGGCGATGTTGTCGGCGACGCCGAAGGCGATCAGCAGGATCCAGGTGACGACTCCGACCAGGATGTAGTCGACGAGCCGCGCGCCGAACCGAACCCCGAGGCTGCCGGGTTCGGCGCCGCCTGGGAATGCGCCCCCCGCCACCTGGTCATCGAATTGCGGCGGAGTCGGGTAGGACGGCTCGCCTGGTTGGTTCTGGTTCTGATCAAATCCACCGGTGGTCATGTTTTCCCCTCGGATGCGGTCTGATTGCTGCCATTCAACGGTGCTCGTCATACACAGTGCTTAGTGACCCTACGTGCGATCCCCATTGCCCGGTACCCTGCCGTTCGCCGAATACGTTTCGATTGCGCAAACATCCATTAAAGATCCGCGAATACCCAGGCGGTTCGCGGGAGCGCGACGGGATCGAAACCTCGAAGTAACTCGTCCAGGCCGGGCTTGTCGCCTGCCTCGGCCATTCCGAGGGAGGTTGCCAGGATTCCCCGCACCTCGTCGGGGGTGCGACCCAGGGCCCGCTGGTCGGCCAGCGTGACGGCGCCGTCGCGTTTGGCCAACCGCTTACCGTCGGAATTGAGTGCCAGCGGGACATGCGCGTAGCGCGGCACGGTCAGCGAGAGCAGCGAGGCCAGGTAGGCCTGCCGCGGCGCGGAGGAGAGCAGGTCGTCCCCGCGTACCACCTGGTCGACGCCCTGCTCCGCGTCGTCGACCACCACGGCCAGGTTGTAGGCCGGGATGCCGTCGCCGCGCCGGAGCACCACGTCGTCGATCGCGCCGGTGTAGCGGCCGTGCAGCTCGTCCTCGATCGCGAATTCGGTGATCTCCGCGCGCAGCCGGATGGCCGGGGGCCTGCCCGAGTCGTGCTTGGCCGCGATCTCGGCTGCGCTCAGGTCGCGGCAGGTACCGGGGTAGTGGCCGTCCGGTCCGTGCGGCGCCGAGACGGCCTGCTGGATTTCTCTTCTGGTGCAGAAACATTCGTAGGTTCGGCCGGCGGCGGTGAGTTCGTCGATGGCGGCGTCGTAGCGCACCAGGCGTTCCGACTGCCGGACGATCGGACCGTCCCAGTCCAGCCCCAGGGCCGCGAGGTCGTCGAGCTGTCGCGTTTCGGCACCCGCCCGCACCCGGTCGAGGTCCTCGATTCGCATCAGGAATCTCCGGCCTGTGGAGCGGGCGAACAGCCACGCCAGCATCGCGGTTCGGAGGTTACCGAGGTGCAGGTCGCCGGACGGGCTCGGGGCGAACCGTCCGGCACCGCTAGCGACTGCTTGCAGGTCGCTCGAAACGGCACCGCTTGCGACTGCTTGCAGGTCGCTCGAAACTGCACCGATCGGGGCCGACTGTGGCATGACGTCAGCCTATCGAGTGGGGTTGCCCGCCAGGAGGGGTCCCGGTGCGCCGTCGGCCCCCGCCCGGACGGACGGGGGCCGAGGCCGCGCAACTGAGGGGGCTCAGCTGCTGAAGGCACCGACCAGGCTGCCGAAGATGCCGCCCGCGCCGGAGAGGACCTCGGAGATGACGTCGATTCCGCTGCTGCCGGTGTCGGCGCCTGCGTCTGCGATCGGGGTGAAGTTTGCCATGGGATTCCTCCAGGAAGTCTGTGTCGTTCGATCTGCATCGCGGACTGTATCGGAGGTTCTGCGGGCGCGCATCCCTTGAAATCGCAGGGTTTCCGTTCGGTTAACGTCGGCCAAAGCTGCGGGAAACAACCTGTGCTGCAACCCTTCCGGAACATGAACAGTTCATGTAGAAGCTGGTCCGAATGGTCGCCGGCAGTCGGAGGTGGCATCCGCCGCGTCGTCCGGGGCGAATGTCGGCAAACCGTCACGGACCATGAAATCAGTTGATGGGCACTACTGTTCATCGTTTCGGACTCGGATACGAAAGGGCCCCGCCCGAAAACTGTTGGGCGGGGCCTATCTTGGGTGGGGCGAACGTCAGCTGATGGTCACGTTGTTCAACGTGTCGAGCACGGCCTTGATCGTGGTGCCGAGGATGCCCTCGATGTCGACGGCGGTCGCGGCGCCGGTGTCGAGTACGGAGCTGCCGTTGTCTGCCATGGTGGTTCCTCCCGAGTGGACTGTGCGCCGACGGCCGACGCATCGCGGACAGTAATGAAGGGTCCCGCGCCGCGCAGTGCGAGCGAAGCGGTCACCGCGTGCGGGCGTCCGCCGCAGGATCGATCGCCGTGGTCACGCGGGTTCCGGCCCGGGCGGCGTCCTTCACACAGTGTCGACCGTCACAGCGCCTCGGGGTGGCTCAGGCCCTCCTGCCGAGCAGGCCGAGGACCCGCGTCTGCTCGTCCGCCTCGGCGGGAACCGCGACCACGGGGCCGCAGACCCCGGGTCCGTGCAGGGCCTCACCCATCCGCTCGGCGAAGCGGGCGAGCATCGCCAGGTCCCCGGGATCGATGGCCGTGTCGGCGCCGGTCGCCTTCGCGATGTCCCAGCCGTGTACCACCAGGTCGAAGGTGTAGAAGGAGCCGAAGGTGTCGGAGACCTTCGCCGTGCCCATCTGCCCCTCGTACTCACGATCGGCGCGCTCGGGATCGTCGAGGATCTCCTGCACGGCGTCGCGGGTCTGTGTCCAGGCCCCGACGGGATCGACAGCGACGTCGGGGACCGCAGGCAGCGTCATGCCCGCCGCGTTGACCGGGTAGGACTGGGTCTCGATGACATGCCCGAGCACGTCCCTGGCGGTCCAGCCCTCGCAGGGGGAGGTGTTGTCCCAGCGGTCGGCGGGCACGGCTTCGACGCGGCGGGTCAGTTCGGCGGCGAGTCGCCGGTAGAGATCGGCGTTGCTGGTCGTGGTGGTCATGGCTCCATGGTGCGACCTGCGCGACGACGCGGTCTTGAAGATTCACGACATCCGTCCTGGCCCCGGATACAACGATGGCCCCCGATCCGGAGATCGGGGGCCATCGTGTGGCGGAGGATAGGGGATTTGAACCCCTGAGGGCGTTAACCCAACCCGCGTTCCAGGCGAGCGCCATAGGCCACTAGGCGAATCCTCCGTGGGCGAGCATACCGGCTAACCCGCCAGGAAATGAAAACGGCCCCCCGATCGGGGCGAAAGCTCGGCCGCCTGTCCGCCCCCGGACGGGCATGGCTACACTCGTGGACGGATCCCGCGCGGCGCGCATCCTGTGAACTCCCCCAGGGCCGGAAGGCAGCAAGGGTCAATGGGCTCTGCCGGGTGCGCGGGGTCCCCTTTATTTTTGCGCACCTCCGACAGTCGCGCCGGTGAAAGGTCTTTCGGCATGCCTACCCAAACCCAAGTTGGGTTGATGAGCCATGAGGAACTCCGTTCGGAGCACGAGCGCCAGTCCGCGAATTACGCGCAGCTCAAGACGGAGAAGCTCACCCTCGACCTGACCCGCGGGAAGCCGTCGCCCGAGCAGCTGGACCTCTCGCAGGCGTTGCTCGCGTTGCCAGGAGTCGAGTACCGCGACGGCAACGGAGTGGACTGCCGCAACTACGGCGGCCTCACCGGACTGCCGGAGCTGCGTGCCATCTTCGGCGAACTGCTCGGCATCCCGACCGAGAACCTGTTGGCCGGCAACAACGCGAGCCTCGAGATCATGCACGACATCATCGTGTTCGCGCTGCTGCACGGCACCCCCGACTCGGTGCGGCCGTGGTCGCAGGAGCCGAAGATCAAGTTCCTGTGCCCGAGCCCCGGCTACGACCGGCACTTCGCGATCACCGAGTCGTACGGGATCGAGATGATCCCCGTCCCGATGCGGCACGACGGCCCGGATGTCGCGTTAATCGCCCGGCTGGTCGCCGAGGATCCGCAGATCAAGGGAATGTGGGCGGTGCCCACCTACTCGAACCCGACCGGTGCGGTCTTCTCGGAGGAGGTCGTGCGGACGCTGGCCTCGATGCCGACCGCGGCCCCCGACTTCCGGCTCTTCTGGGACAACGCGTACGCGGTGCACCCGCTGGTCGAGGAGTTCGAGGCCCCGCTGGACGTGCTGGGCATCGCGGCGGCGGCGGGACACCCGAATCGGCCGTTCGTGTTCGCGTCGACGTCGAAGATCACCTTCGCGGGCGCGGGCGTCAGCTTCGTCGGCGGCTCCACGCAGAACCTGGCCTGGTACCAGCAGCACCTGGGCAAGAAGAGCATCGGGCCGGACAAGGTCAACCAGCTGCGGCACCTGATGTTCTTCAAGGACGCCGACGGCGTGCGCGCGCACATGGACAAGCATCGGGAGATCCTTGCGCCGAAGTTCGCGCTGGTCCTGCAGATCCTCGAGGATCGGCTCGGGTCGTCGAAGGTGGCGTCCTGGACCGAGCCGAAGGGTGGCTACTTCATCAGCCTCGACGTCGTCGAGGGCACCGCGAAGCGGGTCATCGGCCTGGCGAAGGAGGCCGGCATCGCGTTGACCGCCGCCGGCTCGGCCTTCCCGTACGGCACCGACCCGGAGGACAAGAACATCCGGCTCGCGCCGAGCTTCCCGTCCACCGACGACCTCGCGAAGGCGATGGACGGGGTGGCGACCTGCGTGTTGCTGGCCGCCACCGAGAAGTCGCTCGAGCAGGCGTAGCCGGGCCCGACGGGCCCCGGCTCGCCTGCCCGCCGTCAGGGCAGCGGCAGTCGGCCCGCCGTCGACGCCGACCCCAGCCAGGTGTGCGGGTTTCCGTTCCAGCACCAGCCCAGTTTCGGTCGGCGCTGGCTGATCCACAGCGCGGGCACCCGCTTGTCCCCGCACCGTGACGACAGCAGCGAGAAGCACTTGTTCTTGCGGAGCATGTCGGGGCGCACGGTGATCAGCGCGACGCCCTCCGCCACGGTGAGCCCGGTGCTTCCCCTTTCGGTCAGCGACGTCAGTGCCGTCGCAGGTGTGACGTTCAGATACTCCGTCCCGGTGTCGACGTTCAGTAGCGCGTAGCCGATCCCGTCCGGAACCTCGACGGATTCGATAGGCAGGAACCGGGCGAGCTCGGCGGGCTCGAAGTCGGCGAACCCCCGTTGGGTGCCGAGGGCGGTGCGCGACATCGCCTCGTGCGCGTCGATGGAGGCGCCCTGCGCGGTACGCGCGACGACCAGGACGAACGGGATGTGATCCTCGCCCTGGTCGGCGGCGCTCTCCTGGTGCGCGAGCACCACCGCGCGGAGCGGTTCCAGCGCGGCCGCGAAGTCGTCGTCGGCCAGCCCGGTCAGGCCGGGGTAGCCCGCCTCGGTGAGTGCGCCGATCTGGCGGTCGAACTCGATATCGGTCGGGGTTGCAGTCAAGGATCCCTCGCTTCCGTACGGTGTACCGAACTCAACGGGCGGCGACGCGAGAATGTTCCCGGACGCCGGGAGGGTCGAAAGTTCGCCGCCGGAAATGGCAGGATCGGGCCATGGCACTCACGCTGCACCTCGCCGGAGACGCTGATGCGGATGCGCTGCTCGCCGCGGATCCACTCGCCCTGCTGATCGGGATGCTGCTCGATCAGCAGATCCCGATGGAAGTGGCCTTCGCCGGGCCGAAGAAGCTCGACGATCGGCTGTCCGGCCTGGACGTGCACAAGATCGCGGAGATGGATCCGGACGCGTTCCTCGCGCTCTGCGCGACCCCGCCGGCCGTGCACCGGTTCCCCGGGTCGATGGGCAAGCGAATCCAGGACCTGTGCATCTACCTCGTCGAGCACTACGACGGCAGGACCGAGGCGATCTGGACCGAGGGTGATCCCGACGGTCGCGAGGTGCTGGGGCGGCTCAAGGCGCTGCCCGGCTACGGGGATCAGAAGGCCAGGATCTTTCTCGCGTTGCTGGGCAAGCAGATCGGCGTCGCGCCGGAGGGCTGGCGGGAGGCGGCAGGGGCGTACGGCGACGACGGCTCGCGCCGGTCCATCGCCGACGTCGTCGACGACCGCACCCTTGGCGAGGTCCGCGAGTTCAAGAAGTCCGCGAAGGCGGCGGCGAAGGCCGCGAAAGCGAAATGACGTGCACTGTTCCCGGCCCCTGGAGGGGAGGGCGGGAACAGTGCACGTCCGATCAGCCGCCGCTCGATCTCGAGCTACCGCGGCCGCTCGTTCCCGATCTCAACCAGCGAGCTTGCTGAAGTTCGGGAAGTTGGACAGTTCCCAGCCGCCGTCGACGACCAGGCTCGCGCCGGTGATGTAGCCCGCGTCGTCGCTGGCCAGGTACAGGCACGGCCCGGCGACCTCGTCGGGCGTCGCCGCCCGCGCCATCGGGATGCGTTCGAGGAACATCGCCTGCGCGGGCTCGTAGGCCAGCACCGGGGCGACCAGCGGGGTGTCGACGAGTCCCGGCAGCACGGAGTTGACCCGGATGCCCGACGATGCCAGCTCGAGAGCGGCATTCTTGCTGAACATCTCGACGCCCGCCTTGCCGGTCGCGTACGGGCTGCCCCCTGGCATCGGCACATGGGCGTTCAGCGAGGAGACGTTGACGATGGCCCCGCCGCGCCCACCGGCGCTCATGCGCCGCGCCTCGTGCTTGGTGCAGAGGAAGACGCCCTTCTGCACCAGGTCGATGGTGAAGTCCCAGTCGGCTTCGTCGAGATCGACGATCGCGCCGACGCGGGACGCGCCCGCCACGTTGAAGGCCAGGTCCAGCGCCCCGAACCGGGTCACCGCGGCGTCCAGGGCCGCCGCGACCTCCTCCTCCTTGGTCACGTCGGCGGTGACGGGCAGGAACGCCTTGCCGAACTCGGTGGCCATGGCGCCGAGCGCATCACCGGCCAGGTCGATCCCGACGACATTCGCGCCCTCGGCCATCAGGCGGATCGCGATGGCCTCGCCGATGCCGGACGCCGCGCCGGTCACCGCCGCCGTCTTGCCGACAAACCGGTTCTCACTCATCCGTGCTACTTCCGTTCATCGCTGGGTTGCTCATTTTTCGCCCGCTCGCAGGAACCGCCCCGTGCGACGGGTCCCGAGAACCGGAGTCGGTTCCCCTTCTCGGACCACGCATTCGCCGCCGACGAACACCGCGGACACCGCGTCGTCGTTCCGGTTGACCATCCTGGAGAGTCCGTCGTACTCCGGGACCGGGCATTCGGCATAGGCGTCGAGCGAGGCGTCGAGATGCGCCGGGTCGATCACCACCACATCGGCCCGGTCACCCTCGCGCAGGTGTCCGGCGTCGAGTTGGTACCAGTCGGCGAGTTCGCCGGTGAGCCGGTGCACCGCCTGCTCCACGGACATGATCGGTGTCCCTGCCTGCTCGGCGTCGCGGACGCGACGCAGCAGGCGGAGGCCGAAGTTGTAGAAGGCCATGTTGCGCAGGTGCGCGCCGGCATCGGAGAAGCCAAGCTGGACACCGGGATCGGAAGCGAACTTGTTGAGCACCTCGGGGCGGTGGTTCGAGATCGTGGTGCGCCACCGGACCTTGGTGCCGTGCTCGACCACCAGGTCAAGGAAGGCGTCCACCGGGTGCACTCCGCCCCGGTCGACTCCGACCTGTCCGAAGGTCTTGCCGATCACGGATTCGTCCGGGCACTCGACGATCTCGGCGTCGAAGAAGTCGCGGTGCCAGACCCGGGGCCCGTACTTCTTGTCGTAGTCCTTGCGGAACCGGCGGCGGTAGGACTCGTCGGCCAGCAGCGCGCTGCGCGCCTCGAGCTGGTTCGACAGGTCCAATGCCGCGGCGCCGGAACCGAACTCCTCGAAGACCGGCAGGTCGATGCCGTCGGAGTACACCTCGAACGGGACGGGCAGGTGCTGCCACCGGAAGTCGCCGCGCATACCGTTGACGGCCCGTGCCATCGCCGGGAAGACATGCGCCACAGCCGGTATCGCCTTGACATCGGCGGCCGAGAGCAGGCTCACCTTCAAGGGGCGACGGAAGAGCCCCACGCTGCTCAGCGCCAACGCGACCATGGACTGCGGGCGGCCGACGTCCGGGCCTGCCTGCAATGCCCTGCCCCGGCGCCGCAGGATCCCACTGAGCCTGCGACGTTCCTGCCGGGTCGAGTACGTCGAGGGCAGGGTCCGGGACCGGCAGACCTCGCCGTCGAGCTTGTCGAACAGCAGTTCCTGCGAGGACATGCCGATGAAGCCGGCGTCGAGCGCCTCCTCGAGTTTGGCCGCCATCGCGTCGAGCTCGGCTGGGGTGGGCTTGACGTCCTTGCGGGTCGCCCGGTCCAGGCCCATCTGCGCGGCACGGATGTCCGAATGGCCGATGAAGGAGGCCACGTTCGGGCCCAAGGGCAGCGCCTCGATCGCCTCGACGTACTCGTGCGCCGAGGTCCAGGTCTTGGACTCGGTGAGCGTGTCGACCACGTGTTTACGCGGGATGGCCTCGACCCGGCCGAACAGGTCGCCCGCGTCGGAGGGGCCGGCATGGACCGCCGACAGCGAGCACGACCCCAGGAAGATCGAGGTGACGCCGTGCCGCACCGACTCCTTGAGTCCCGGACTCAGGATGACCTCGACGTCGTAGTGGGTGTGGATGTCGACCATGCCCGGGATGACCCACTTCCCGGCGGCGTCGACCACCTGCGGGCAGTCAGCCTCGTCGAGTGCGTCGACCGACACGGCGGCCACCCGCCCGTCGCGGATGCCGAGGTTCCTGGTCTCGGACCGTGCGCCGGTGCCGTCGAACCACCGGCCGTTCTTGATGATCACGTCGTAGCTCATCGCAGACCACTCCATTCTCGAACGTCTATTGCAGACCGGGGCGCCATCAGACGACCACCTGGGTGCGCATCGTCTTGCCGGTCGCGTTGCGCGGCAACGGCGAGGTGGTGATCCGCCACCGGGCCGGGACCTTGAAATAGGCTAGGCGTTCGCCGGCGAAGGCCCGCAGTTCCTCCTCCGTGACGGCGTCCTCCGACCGCGCGACGACCACGGCGGCCACCTCCTGGCCGAGGTCGGGGTGATCGACGCCGATCACCACGCACTCGAGGATCTCGGGGTGCTCGTCCAGGCACTGCTCGATCTCCATCGGGTACACGTTCTCGCCGCCGCGCAGGATCAGGTCCGACCGTCGTCCGGTGAGCCGGACCATGCCGTTCTCGATCACACCGAAGTCGCCGGTGCGTAGCCAGCGGTCCTCGGTGATCGCCGCGGCGGTGGCCTCGGGGTTGTCCCAGTAGCCGAGCATCACGTAGGGGCTGCGCGCGCAGATCTCGCCCTCCACCCCGTCGGGGACCTTCTCCCCGAACGGGTCCCGGACCTCCACGGCGACGCCGATGATGGGCCGGCCGAGGGTGCCGGGGAAATGCGCGAGATCGAGGGGGGTGGCGACGGAGATCGCGGTGGCACTCTCGGTCTGGCCGTAGCTGTCGACCAGGGAGTTGCGCGCGAACGGTACCTTCTCGCGCAGGCGGTCCTGGAACGCCGCCGAGGACGGCGCCGCCGACAGCGCGAAGGCGGTGACCGAGGACAGGTCGTATCGCGACAGATCCTCGTGATCGAGCAGGCGATTGGCCATGGTGGGAACGGCGGCCCAGTTGGTCACGCGCTCGCGTTCGACCAGCCGCAGCATCCGGTCCACGTCGAACGAGCCCTGGTAGATCACCACCGCGCCACCCGTCGCCAGCCGGGGCACGGCCAGGTTGTGCAGGCTGGCGATGTGGAACAGCGGGGAGGTGAGCAGGTACCGCCGGTCGCTGGGTGCGTCCGAGTTCGGGTCGCCGCCGGTGAACGCGGCGGCGAGCGCGTCGCTGAACCGGTGATAGTCGATGGTCGCGAGCACGTTACGGTGCGAATGCACGGCGCCCTTGGGGCGGCCGCTGGTCCCGCTGGTGTACAGGATCACCGCCGGATCGTCCTCGGCCACTGCGGTGTTCGGCAGTTCGGCGCCGGCGAACTCGGTGAACAGTCGGGGCAGGTCCTCTTCCATGGTGAGCACGGTGGTATCGGTGCCGAGCCCGGCGAGCACCGCGGCACGCTTGGCATCGGCGATCACGACGGTGGGCGTGGTGTGGCCGATGCCGTACTCGACCTCCTGCGGCGCCCACCAGGCGTTGAAGCCGACCGCGATAGCGCCGAGAGCCTGGGCCGCCCAGAAGGTGACCAGCCACTCGGGGGTGTTCGCGGCGAGGATGCCGATCCGGTCGCCCTTGCCGACGCCGTACCGGTCCCGGAGTGCGGTGGCCAATGCGGCCACGGCGGCCCCGTGCTGGGTGTAGCTCATCCGGGTGTCCTCGGTGACCAGGTAGTCGCGGTCTCCGTAGGAGAGCGAGGCCCTCAGGACGTCGCCGAGCGCCCGGTCGCGGATGCGCATGACCGGGATCTCGGCCCCGAGCACGTTCTCGAGGCCGAGCTCGAAGCGCCCGCCGGGGCCCGTCAGCCCGGCCATCACGGAGGCGATGTACGCCTGGGGGTCAACAGACTTCGTCACTGCATTTCCTTTCGGATCGTGTCGTACCCGGTCACGGAACCAGCACCGCTCGTCCGCGGATCTTGCCCGCCTCGAGGCGGTCGAACGCCTCTCGGGCGTCGGCGAGGTCGAACCGGTCCACCTCGACGGTGAGCAGCCCGGCCTGGGCGAGGGCGACGGAGTCGACGAGGTCACTCCTGGTGCCGCCGTAGGACTTCCGAACCGACGCGCCCCACGGCCAGCCGGGGCCTCCCGCCGGATCGGCCGTCACTCCGGGGACACCGCCGCCGAGCCCGACCATCCGGTACGCGCCGTTGGGCGCCACGGACTCGACCGCCATCGTGGCGGTGGGGTCGACGCCGACGAAGTCGAACACCGCGTCCGCGCCGCGGCCGTCGGTCAGCTCGAGGATCTGGCGTGCGGTGTCGGGACCGGATTCGAGGGTGATGTCGGCACCGCAGCGCTTTGCCAGGTCCAGCTGATCCTGGCCGAGGTCCACCGCCACGATCCGGGTCGGGCTGAGCGCGCGCAAGATCTGCACCGCGACGTGCCCGAGCCCACCGATGCCGATCACCACGGCGGTCGAGCCGGGACGCAGGTGCTCCTTGGCACCCCGAATGGCGTGGTAGCTGGTCAGCGCGGCATCCGCCATCGGTGCCGCCTGGAGGAAGTCCAGGTCTCCGATGGGGACGAACGACCGGGCGGGGATCCGGACGTACTCGGCCATGCCGCCGTCCGGGCCGAGCCCGGGGCACGGCGGCATGGCGGTCCGGCCCGCGGCCAGGCAGACGTTCTCGTTGCCGCTGATGCACTCCCGGCAGACGCCGCACGACCAGCACAGGTAGACGAGCCCGCGCTCGCCGACCTGCCGCACGTCGACCTCGCTGCCGACGGCCTCGATGGTGCCCGCGATCTCGTGCCCGATGGTGAGCGGTTCCTCCCGCATCTTCACCGGGAAATGCAGCAGGTGCAGGTCGGAGTGGCAGATGCCGGCCGCACCGACGCGGATCAGCAGGTCGGACGGGCCGATCTCCGGCACCGGGACGTCCCGGATCTCGATGACACCCGGATCGGTGAGCTGTAGTGCCCTCACAGGGAGACCTCGCTTCGTGCCGATCGAACGGCTTCGTTGGTGGCGTGCAGGTAGGCGTCGCTGCGGTCGGAGCCGATCAGTCCCGGCGCCATCTTGTTCATCGTGTAGGCGAAGGTGACCCGGTT
>Ga0207709_10000905_pt1 | contig 22351 bp, 13 predicted proteins | sample KBSM34metaG_FD_184397 | JGI IMG/M metagenome (GOLD analysis project Ga0207709, IMG submission 184397) | Miscanthus rhizosphere microbial communities from Kellogg Biological Station, Michigan, USA - KBS M3-4 metaG (SPAdes) (version 2) | ecosystem: Host-associated > Plants > Roots > Rhizosphere >...
CGGGGGACATTCGCGGAGGGGAGTACCCGGTGGCCTGTGCACGCACTCCGAACAGCCAGCAACGCAACGCGCAACGGAGCACTGACATATGCGCGCCAGTCAACGCCCCACCCCGATTGCCTTCGCGGTCACAGCCTTGGTCAGTGCAACCTTGCTGGTCGCAGCCCAGCGTACGCACGCGTCCGATACCAACACTTTGCTGTCGACCCAGGACCCCTGCGGCACCTGCGACCGCCCGCTCGCGCAAGCCCCCACCGGTGCCGTCGCACCGCAGAGCCTGCCCGCGCCGCCGCGCCCCGCTGGCTCGACGTTCAGGCTCAACGACTTGCGGCTCAACGGCGTGAAAGCGCTGAGCAACGAAGAACTGCAATCCATCACCGCCCCCTACATCGGCCGCGACGTCACGCTCGGTGATCTCGAAGAACTCGCGAAGGCCATCACCGCACGCTACAAGGAGCGCGGCTACTTCCTGGCGCAGGCCGTGGTGCCGGTGCAGACCGTGCGCGACGGTATCGTCGAGATCAGCGTGATCGAAGGCCGCCTCGGCAAGGTCGACGTGGTGGTCGCGCCCGATGCGCCGACCAGCGAATCGCGCGTGCGCGGCTTCCTCGCGCCGCTGCAGCCCGGCGAGGCCGTGAGCGCGCCGGCTTATGAGCGCGCCATGCTGCTGCTGTCCGACCAGCCCGGCGTCAAGGTGTCCTCGGGCCTGCAGGAAGGCTCGCAGCCCGGCACCACCGACCTGTCGGTGGAAGTGGTCGCCGCGCCGCGCTGGGCCTTCACGGCCGAGGCCGACAACCACGGCACGAAGGAGTCGGGCCGCTACCGCCTCGGCGGCACGCTGCGCTGGGCAAGCCCCTTCGGCATCGGTGACAACCTGGACCTGCGCGCCATGGTCTCCAACGGCAATGCGCTGCAGTTCGGCCGCGTCGCCTACGAGGCGCCCATCGGCAGCAGCGGCCTGCGCGTCGGCGTGGGGCTGGCGCGCGTCAATTACGAGCTGGGCGGCGAGTTTTCGGAGCTGGGTGCACAGGGCAAGGCCGACGTGTTCGACGTCTCGCTGAGCTACCCGCTCATCCGCCAGCGCCAGCAAAACCTCTTCCTGCGCCTGTCGGCCGACAGCAAGAAGCTCACCGACGAGTACACGGCGGTCGACTTCTCGGCGCGCAAGCGGGTGCGCGGCTTCGGCCTGGGCTGGACCTGGGAGCGCCGCGACGACTGGCTGGGCGGCGGCTACTGGGCCAGCACCGGCACGCTCTACCACGGCAGGCTCTCGATCCGCGATGCCGACAGCCTGCAGACCGACCAGGGCCTGGGCGGCCACCGCACCGAGGGCGGCTTCACCAAGGCCACCTTCCAGTTCTCGCGCCTGCAGGGGGTGCTGCCCCGGCATTCGCTGTACCTGGCGCTGGGCGGCCAGTGGGCCAGCAAGAACCTCGATGCCTCGGAGAAGCTTTCGCTGGGCGGCGCGCGTGCCGTGCGCGCCTACCCCTCGGGCGAATTGCTGGTGGACCAGGGCCTGATCGCCACCGTGGAATGGCGCTGGTCGCTCGACGCCGAGTTCACGCCCTTCGTGTTCTACGACGCGGCGCACGGGCGCCAGATCAAGAACCCCACGATCTTCGACGCCAGCCCCAATTCGCGCAGCCTGCGCGGTGCGGGCATCGGCCTGAGCTGGACGCGGCCCGGCAACTTCACCATCAACGCCACGCTGGCCTGGCGCGCCGGCACCGACCCCGCGCGCACCGACGGCGGCGGGCACAACCCGCGGCTGTACGTGCAGGCGCAAAAGACCTTCTGAGGGCACCATGAGAAACCGTGATCTTTCCGCGAAGGCCCTGCCGCGGCACTGGCGCCTTCAGCCGCTGGCGCTGTCGCTGGCCTGTGTGGGCATGGTGCCGGCCTGGGCGCAGCTCAGCCTGCCGACGGGCTTTCCCCAGAGCGGCGCCGTGGTGTTCGGCAATGTGAACGTCGGCCCCAATGGCACGGCGACCAGGCAGACGCTCAACCAGGCCACGATGAACGCGATCGTCAACTGGCGTGCGTTTTCGCTGGCCGGCGGCAATACGCTCAACATCAATCAGCAGATGGGCTCCGCGAGCGTGATGCTCAACCGGGTGGTGGGCACCGGCGGAGTGATCGAACAGTCGGTCATCAACGGCACACTGTCGGCCAACGGGCATGTGTTCGTGGTCAACCCCTCGGGCATTCTCTTCGGCAACGGCGCTCAGGTGAACGTCGGCGGGCTGGTGGCATCCACGCTGGACATCAGCGACAGCCAGATCGCCAAGGACGTCAGCGTGGTGGGGAAGGGCAGTCAACTGTTGTTCGGTGGTGGTGTCAACGATGCCACCAGCACCGCGCGCGTGATGGTGCAGGACGGCGCGGTCATCCAGGTCGGCCAGGGCGGCACGGCCGGGCTGATCGGCGCGCTCGTGCGCAACGAGGGCCAGATCAGCGTGGCGCAGGGTTCGGTGGGGCTGGTGTCGGCCTCCAAGGTGACGCTGGACTTCCAGGGCGACGGGCTGACCCGGTTCACCGTGCCCGCCGACGGGCTGATGCACATCGACCTTGGCGCGGTGCAAACCACCACGACGGGCCCGGATCCCCTTCTCGACGCCAGCACCACGGCACAGGTGATGAACGGCCCGGCCGTGGGCAGCGCGAACGCGAGGTCCGGCACCATCGCCGCCGACGGCGGCCGCGTGGTGCTGGTGGGCGCTTCCGACTACGGCCAGCTGGTGGTCAACCAGAGCGGCACCGTGCAGGCGCGTTCGCTGGTCAACCGGGGCGGCGAGATCGTGCTCGAGGGGATCGGCTCTGCCTTTGTCTCGCGCGCCGGCGTGGCGACGAGCGGCACGCTGGACGCCAGCGCGGCGGAGGCCGGCGCGGCCGGCGGCACGGTGCGTGTGAGCGGCGGCAACGTGCAGATTTCGGGCCAGCTCACGGCCCGCGGCCTGGGCAGCGGCGCCGGCGGCACGGTGACGACGGAAAGCGTGGGCGCCGGCCTCGGCGGCGACCGGCTGGTGGTGGACGAAAACACGGTCGTCGATGCCAGCGGTGGTGCCAGCGGCCAGAACGGCCTGTGGGAAGTGAAGTCCAGGATCGACCTGGCCGTGACGAACAACGTCGCGGCCTACACCGACGTCTCGGCGGTCAGCGACAAGGCCATCGGCGGCGCGCTCGGGCGGGGCACCGATGTGAGTGTCACGAGCGAGGCCATGCGGCTGAACACGGAGCCGGTGGGCTGGACCCGCAGCGGCAACGGCGTGAGCATCGATAGCGGGGCGCAGATCGTGAAGAACGGCGACAGCCGCGCCACCACGCTCGCGGTGAACTCGGGAACCAACATCGGGGTGTCCGGCAGCATCCTGTCGAACCAGAGTGGCGCGCTGAACGTCGATCTCAACGCCGACGCCTTCGGGGGGCCTTTGCCCGACACGGCCACCACCGGCCGCGCCGGAACCATCGTCCTGAGCGGCGCGACCGTCCAGACCGACGGCGGCAACATCCGCCTCTACGGCCAGAGCGACGCGGAGAACGGACGCGCCATCGGCAGCCTGATGGTCGGAGGAACCTTCACCAGCCTCGCCGTCGGCCCCGGCCCTGCGACGCGGCCCGTGGCGTCGATCGTGCTGTCCGACAGCACGCTCTCCACCTGTGCCGTGAGCGCGGGCGAAGCCTGCGGGGGCAGCGGCAGCATCACGATGCGCGCGCAGGGCGACACCAGCGCGGGCGTGGCCACCGGCGCCACCACGCTCCACTTCAGCCATTCGGGCATCGACATGGTCGGCGGTTCGATGACCACCGGCGCCGGCGCGATCAGCCTCGACGGGCGTGGCGGCATCGGCGCTTCCGGCCTGTCGCTGTCGTCCTCGGCGCAGGGAGCGCCCACGCTGACATCGGGCAGCGGCACCATCACGCTGGTGGGCAGTTCGCGCAGCCTGGCCGGCACCAACCCGACGGGTGCCTACTATGGCTACGCGCAGGGCCCGAGCCAGGACCCGGGGCTGGGCGCCGGCACCGGCGTGGTGCTGTCGGGCGCGGCCATCAGCACCGGCGGCAGCGTGAGCATCGCCGGCCAGGGCGGCGATCTTTCCGGGCTGCGCAACGACCTGGGCCTCATGGGGGTGCTCGGCGGCGTGACGGACAGCGGCGGCACCGTCATCGGCTCGCACTTCGCGGCGGGCGACGGCACGGCCATCACCGACAGCAGCATCCAGGCCGGCCAGGGGCAGACGCTGAGCGTGACCGGCACCGCGGGCAGCCAGGGCTTCCAGGTCGTCAACGACGCCAACGGAACGCCCGTCATCACACCGGACACCTTCGATGCCTGGGCGGTCAACGTCGCCGGCGGCCGAAGCCTGGTGGCGCACGGAGGACAGGTGAGCATCGGCGCCGGCCTCGGCGACGTGCGCCTGGCGGCCACCGGCTACGACCAGCCGCTGGTCGACGTGTCGAACGACGCCGGTGCCGGCGGGACCGTCAGCGTGACGGGGCGCAACATCCTGGTTGCCGCCCAATCCGACCTGCCCCGCGCCATCGACGCCAGCGGCTTGACCGGCGGCGGCAGCATCGACCTGCACGCGGTGGCCCAGGCGGACGTCATCCGCAGCGGCGTGGCGGTGGTCGAGGGCGGCGCCGTCCTGCAGGCCAATGCCCTGGGCAGCGGCAACGGCGGACGCATCACCGTCTTGGGCGACAACTCGATCCGGGCCCTCGGCAATTTCGAAGCCAGGGGCGGCAGCGCCGGCGGCAACGGCGGCACGATCGAAACCTCGGGCGGCTCGTTCGACCTGAGCGGCATCCGCGTCGATGCCTCGGCCCCTGCGGGCCAGGCGGGCCGTTGGATCATCGATCCCTACGACGTGACCATCGCACACGGGACGGCCAGCGGCTCGCTGCCCACCAATCCCTTCGAGCCGGTGGCCACCTCGACCATCCAGGACGGCGACATCAACAGCGCGCTGAACAGCGGCACGAGCGTGACCATCACCACGGGCAGCGGCGGCACGGACGCGGGCGACATCCGCTTCGGCAGCGGCATGCTGATCGAGCGAACGGTGGGCAGCGCGCCACTGGCGTTCGAGCTGGATGCGGCGCACTCGATCGGCGACCGTGTCTTTTCCAGTGCGTATGTGGCGCCCATCATCCGCTCGACGACGGGGCCGATGGACGTGATCTTCAACGCCGGTTCTGCCGGGGCGCTCGAGGGCTACGTCCATTACTTCGGCAATACGGGGGCCGATCAGGCCGTCATCTCCACCAACGGGGGCCGCGTGCTGGCGCACGCCACGGGCACGGGCTATGCCGAAGTGGTTTTCAATTCCGCCAGCATCGACACCGGCGGCGGCGAGCTGCGCCTGCTGACGGACGGGCCAAGCACCACCCAGTTCGTCGCGCTCAGCGGCGATGTGCACACGCGCGGCGGCAGCGTGACGCTGGACTCCGGCTTCACCGGCAGCAGCCCCGCGTTCAGCGACATCAACATCGATGTCGACGGCACCATCGACACGGGCGGCGGCGCGGTGTCCATCCACGCGCATGGCGTCGGCGGAATCTACGATTCGGTGACCAGCAGGTTCAACAACCGGATCATCACCAACGGCGGGGCGGTGTCGATCCTCAACGGACAGACCGGTGCGCCCTCGGGTTTTGTCCTGCTGCAGGGCACCCAGATCGACACGCGCGTCGGCCAGTCCGATGCGGGCGCCGGCGGCGCCGTGAGCATCGCCGGCGGCGGCGTGAGCATCAACGGAGCGCGCATCGACAGCGCCACCGGCGACGTGACCATCACGGGGACCGGCGGCACGGGCCAGAGCGGCAGCGCGGTGCAGCTGGACTCCCTCTTCCTGAGGGCCGTGGGTGTCCCGGTCTCCACCGCCATCTCGACCACCAGCGGCAACGTGCTGATCCGGGGCGTGCAGGACTTCGACCGCGGCTCGAACGCGTCCTTTGCAACGCACGGCGTGCTGGTCACCGGCGGCAGCAGCATCACCACCGGCGGCGGCAACATCGCGCTGCAGGGCTTGTTTGCCAGCGCGCCGGTCGACGGCACCGACAGCGGCGTGCGGCTGGAAGACGGCGCGCGCCTGGCCACCACCGGCGGCGGCAGCATCGAGCTGACGGGCAGCTCCCTGCAGGGCACCCCCGGCGTGTCGATCCAGCCCGGCATCTCGTCGTTCACCGGCGGGCCCGGCGCGGTGCCGCAGGTGCAAAGCAGCGGCAACCTGGTGCTGCGCGCCAGCAACGACGGCAGCGCGCCGGCCCTGGCAATCGATGCGCCGGTGAGCGCCGCCGGCGTCATCAACCTGCGGCCGGGCGGCATGGACGGGGCGCTCAATGCCTACGACGCCACGAGCACCGGCATCACCGTCGGAGGCGCGGCGGGGCCCGGCTTCACGCTGTCGGATGCACTGCTGTCGCGGTTGAGCGCGCCGACAGTGGTGGTGGGCAGCATCACGCACGACGGCACCATCACCGTGGCCGGCCCGGTGGCGACCGGCGGCGCGCTCACGCTGCAGAACGAAGGCCAGGGCGACGGCACGGGCGGCATCGTGCTGAACGGCGCCGTCACGGCGGACCGCCTGGGCCTGCTCTCGGCCGGCGACATCACGCAGACGGTGAAAGCACCGATCACCGCCCAGCACCTGCTGGCGCGCTCCAGCCGCGGCAGCGTGCTGCTGGACCAGGCAGCCAACAACGTGAGCGAGAACACGCTGGGCGGCGGCGCTGCCGGCGCCTTCCGCTATCAGGACGTGGATGGCGTGCGCGTCGGCGCGCTGTCGGTCACCGGCTTCGACGCCGGCACCAACCAGCCGCAGGTGGTGTCGGCCACCTCGATGGCCGCCGACACGGTGTTCGTGCGCACGCTCTCGGGCGATCTCACGCTGGACACCGCCGTCACCAGCACCTCGGGCGCCGACCTGGTCGCTGCGTCACGCTTCCAGAATGCGGGCGGCGGCAGCATCGGCGGCGCGCCCTGGCGCATCTGGGCCGACACCTGGCTGGGCGAGTCGCGCGGCGGCATCGCCGGCTCGGGCGCCACGCCCAACCTGTACCACTGCGCCTACCTGGGCCTGTGCACCGTGAGCATCACGCCGGGCGACAACCACTTCATCTACGCCCAGCAGCCGCGGGCCACGGTGGTCATCGGCGACGCCAGCCGGCCCTTCGGCATGGCCAACCCGCCCTTCGGCTTCACCATCGGCGGGCTGATCCTGGGCGACGGCGCGGCCGGCTTCCTGGGCACGCCCGCGAGCTCGGCGGGTGCCTTCAGCCCTGCGGGGCGCTATCCGATCACCGGCAGCTTCACTTCGGCGGCCGGCTATGCGGTGGACGTGGTGCCCGGGACGCTGACCGTGACGGCGAACCTGCGCCGGCCGGACTTCCCGAGCGCGGACCTGGTGCGCGAGCTGCCCAACACCAACACCTACACCTTCGACCGCAACCTCGGCGCGCCGCCGATCTGCTTTGCCACCGGGCCGCTGGAGGGCGACCGTGCGCAGCAGGGCGGCGACCTGCTGGCGCGCGAATGGTCCCGCGTGCGCTCTCGGCCCAACCTGCTGAATTGCGTGGACACCGAAAAGCGCAACGGCTGCGCGGACTTCTGAACGAAGCCGCTCAGACGCCGCGTGCGCGGCGGTTGGACATCACGACGTTGTCCTTCGGGATCGCCTGGCCTTCCTGCATCGCGGCGATCCATGCCGCGGTCGTGGTCACGGCCGCGAAGTTGCTGTGGAACACCACGCTGAAGACGCGATGGATCTCCTCGGCCGTGACCTTGCCCGCGGCGTTCTCGTACGGCAGCGCGCCGCTGGCGTCGGACAGGAACTCCACGTTCAGGCCGCGGTGCATGGCCTCGTACACGGTGGAGGCATCGCAGTTCTGCGTCATGTAGCCGGCCACGCTCAGCGTGTCGATCTCGTGGCGCGCGAGCCAGTCGGCGAAGTCGGTGCCGGTGAACACGCTCGGGAAGCTCTTGGTGACGAGGTGGTCGCGCGGCCGCTTCGCGATCTCGGGGTGCAGCTGGCCGTTGTGGGTGTCGGCCTGGAACACCGGCGCGCCCTTGGGGGCATGGTGGCGCACCACGACGACGGGTGTGCCGGCGGCGCGTGCCGCGTCCATGGCCTTCGTCACGTTCGGCAGCGTGTCTTCGATGGGCGGGTACTCGATCGGCAGGCCGCCGCCTTCGAAGTATTCGTTCTGCACGTCGATCACGACGAGGGCGCGGCGCGGGGCGGTGTTGCTGCTCATGAAAGGCTCCTTCTCTTGTGTGGTTCGGATGGCCCGATTCTTCGCGGTTGCGCAGTCCGGAGAAAGTGGCCCGAAAGCCATTCATCGATAAGATCGGGCCATGCCAGCGCCAACCACCGAAACCATCGCCGTCGTCGCCTTCGACGGCATCAGCCCCTTTCACCTGTCCGTGCCGTGCATGGTGTTCGGCGAAGACCGCACCGAGAGCGGCGCACCGCGCTTCCGCCTGCGGGTGTGTGCGCCGGAGCCCGGCCCGCTGAAGACCAACGCGGGCTTCACGCTCGGGGTGCCGCACGGGCTGGAGGCCATCCGCCGCGCGCAGATCGTGGTGGTGCCTTCATGGCGCGACGACGGCAGCGCGGCGCCGCCCGCGTTGATCCGCGCGCTGCAGGCTGCGCACCGGCGCGGCGCCACCGTGGTCGGCCTGTGCCTGGGGGCCTTCGTGCTGGCCGAGGCGGGCTTGCTCGACGGCCGGCCCGCCACCACGCACTGGAAGCTGGCTGCGGCCTTCGCGAAGCAGTACCCGCAGGTGCGGCTGCAGCCCGAGGTGCTGTACGTGGACGATGGCAGCGTGCTCACCTCCGCCGGTACGGCCGCGGGCATCGACTGCTGCCTGCACCTGCTGCGCGTGCGCTACGGCGCCGAGACGGCCAACCGCGCCGCGCGGCGCATGGTGGTCGCGCCGCACCGGCAGGGCGGGCAGGCGCAGTACATCGAGCAGCCCGTGCCCGCCGCGGCCGAGCGCGATCGCCTTGCGCCACTGCTGGAGTGGCTGGGCAAGCACCTCGATACGTCGCATGAGCTGGACGACCTCGCGCGGCGCGCGCTCATGAGCCGACGCAATTTCACGCGGCGCTTTCGCGAATCCACCGGCACGACCGTGGGCCGGTGGGTGCAGAACCAGCGCCTCGCGCTGGCGCAGCGGCTGCTGGAGACCACGGACCATCCGGTCGAGCGCGTGGCGACCGGCGCCGGCTTTGGTTCGGCGGTGTCGCTGCGCAAGCATTTCACCACCGCGTTCAAGGTGTCGCCGACGGCGTATCGCCGGCAGTTCTCGCGGGCCGAGACGACGGCCTGAGCCCTCGCTGCTTGCTGCTCAGCGCTTTAGTGGGCCGCCGGCGGCAGGGCCGCGCGCGCGGCCAGCCGCAGGTAGCGCGCCTGCGTGCCTTCGGCCAGCGCGCCGCGCTGCTCCAGCAGCAGCACGCAGCGCAGCGCCAGGTCGAAGGAGCGGAAGCACCAGTGCGCCAGCATGGCCAGGTGCTTGAGCTGTGCGTCGCTCATGGCGTCGGGCCGCGTGATGTCGCGCACGTAGACCAGGTCGGCTTCGAGCAGTTGGTGCAGCGGCTGGCACGGATCACCGTTGACCACGCACGGCGCCACCGGCCAGTGCTTGAGTTCGGCCAGGCAATGCGGCAGGAAGCCCTGGCGGCGCAGCTCGAGGTCAATGTCGCCGATCGATGCCTGCCCCTGGTAGATCGGCACGAACGACACCTCGGTCTGCACCGCGACGGCCTGCGCCAGCCGGACCGCGCCTGCGCGCAGCACCGCCAGCTCGCTGCCTTGCGCGTCGATCTTCAGGAAGTCGAGGTGCTCGACTTCTTCCATGTCGTCAAGCCGGCGCGTCTGCACCGCAACGCGCGCCACCACCTGGGCCATCGGCCGCAGCAGGTCGAACAGCGCGAGCGCGGCCGGGTCGGGTTCGAGCAGGCTGGTCATGCCGGGAGCGGCGCACACGTGGAGCGTGTGTGTCCGGCCGTCGCCCACGGCCCACGGGAAGTAGCGCTCCATCGTGCCCCGCCGCCGCCGCAATGCGCGCAGCGCGTCGGGCTGCGGCTCGAAGCCGGTCACGCGGCACTGGCCGGCCGCCAGCATCGCGCGGTAGGGCGGCTCGCCGTCGATCGGGTTCGCGCCGACGTCGACCACCTGGGTGGGGCGATCGAGCGCAAGCAGCCTGGCCAGTGCTTCGTCGTTCATGCCGGTGGACCGCCGCGCGCCGCCTCGGGCTTGAAGCCGATGTCGGCGTCGAGCCAGAACAGCGTCGCGACGAAGGGACGGATGTCTTTCAGGGCGGCGAGTTCGAGCATCGGCAGGTTTCCTTGAAGGAGGTCAGTTCGCGTGCACGTGCCGCCGCGTGGTCAGCAGCGCGCGCAGCTTGGCCGGCGCAACCGGCTTGGTCAGCAGCATCACGCCGCCCTGGCGCAGCCGCTGCAGCACATCGGGCCCGGTGGCGCCCGACACCAGCACCGCGAGCGCATCGGGCTGCAGGCGCTTGGCGGCGTCGATCACGTCCACGCCGTCGCCATCGCCGGCCAGCTGCAGGTCGCACAGCACGGCGTCGTAGCGGATGTCGCCGGTACCCAGCCGCGCGATGGCCTCGGCGCCGGTGTTCACGCATTCGACCTCGCAGCCCCATTGCGCCAGCAGGGCGCGGCTGCCGTCGAGGATGGCGGGGTCGTCGTCCACCACCAGGCAGCGCAGGCCGGCCAGGGGCGCGGGGGCCTGCTGTGGCGCGTCGGGCGGCGTCACGTCGGCCAGCCGTGCCGCGGGCAGCGTGAAGGCGAAGGTGCTGCCCGCCTGCAGCGCGGAGCGCACGGTGATGCGCGTGCCCAGCAGCGCAGCGATGCGCGCGCAGATGGCCAGCCCCAGCCCGAAGCCGCGGCGCCGGTCGCGCTCGGTGTTGGCCACCTGGTAGAACTCCTCGAAGATGCGGCCCTGGTGGATCGGCGCGATGCCCACGCCGTTGTCGCGCACTTCGATGCGCACGCCGGCCGTGCTGCGCCGCGCGGCCACCAGCACCGTGCCGCCCTCGGGCGCATGGCGCAGTGCGTTGGCCACGAGGTTGCCGACGATGCGCTGCAGCATCGCCGCATCGGTGCGCACGGCCAGGCCGCGGCCGCTCCAGCGCAGACGTACGCGCGCCTGCGCGGCGATGGCGGCATGCTGCGCATCGAGCTGGTCGAACAGCGCGGACAGCGCCACGTTGGTGATCGCCGGGGTCAGCACCTGCGCATCGAGCCGCGAGATCTCGAGCAGGTCGTCGAGCAGCACGCCCATGAACTCCGTGCTCTCCTGCAGCCGCAGCACGGCCGGGCGCTGCGCGGGCGAGGCGCCGGGCAGCAGGCCGTCGATGAACAGGCCCATGGCATGCAGCGGCTGGCGCAGGTCGTGGCTCGCGGCCGCGAGGAAGCGCGCGCGCGACAGCGCAGCCTGCTCGGCTTCGGCCATGCGCTGCAGCGCGACGGCGGTGGCCTCGCGCACGCGCTCCTCGCTGAGCTGGCGGTTGCTCTGCAGGCGCTCGGCGAGGCGATCGATGTCGTGCGCGAGCACCGCGAGTTCGTGCGTGTCGCGCGTGCTGTCCTCGACCACGTCGCAGCGCGCCTCGAAGTGCCCCGACTCCAGCGCGGCGACCGTGCGCGACACGCGCCGCAGTGGCCGCGTCACCGTGCGCGCCATGTGCCGCACCGAGGCCCACGCCGCCACCAGCGCGACGAGCGCGATGCCGATGCCCGCGAACAGCGAGCGGCTGCGCTCGCGCGTGTAGGCGGTGGTGTCGCGGAAGGTCTGCACCAGGCCGATGGGCGTGTCGCCCGCCGCGGTGGAGCCGGCGGGCGCGAAGGCGCTGGCGCGCGAGGCTTCGCGCAGCGTGACCGGCGCGGTGAACATGCGCAGCTGCGCCAGCGGCGGCGTCTTGGGGCCGGCCGTGACGTAGACGCCCGCGCTGTTGCTGATTTCCACGCGCGTCACCTGGCCGCCGCGCAGCGCGGCATTGGCCACGTTCTGCAGCGCCGGCAGGTCGCCGGCATAGAGGCTCAGGTCGGACATGGCCGCCACCTGCCGCGCCACGGCCTGGCCTTCGGCATCGAAGGCATCTTCGAGGGTGTGCAGCCGGTTGTGCGTGAACCAGCCGGTGAGCGCCAGCGCCACCGCCGCGCACGGCACCACGCCAAGGCGGAACAGGTCGTGCTGCAGGTTGCCGCGCACGGTCAGCGTGTGGGGAGACTGGAGCGGCGGCGGTGTTGGGGACGACACCGGCGTCCCCCGGGGTGCTACCGGACCGTGGGAAGGCGGTGCGGTGCTCATCGGGGGGGCGCGAGGCGGTCGGCCAGTTCCCGTTCCTCCGGCAGTCGCAGGCCGAGTCCGCGCGCCACGGTGGCGTTGACGCGCACAGTGGCGGGCGTTGCGGCTTCCACCAGCGGCACGTTGTTGCTGCTGCCGCCCGCACCGGCACCCACGCTCGCACCCGCCACCTTCTGGCCGAGCAGCCGCGCCTGCTGTGCGAGCTGCGACGGCGTCGAGACCGCCGCCGCCAGGCCACCCGAGCGCACCAGCCCTTCGCTGGCGCCGAACACCGGCAGGCCCGCGCCCGCCCCGGCACGAAGCACCGAGAGCGTGGCCGCCTGGTTGTCGCCGATCAGGTCGGGCAGCACCATCAGCGCGTCGCTCTGCGGCACCACGAGGCGCAGTGCGGCGGCGAGCGACCTGGCGTCGGGTGCGTATTCCACGCGCAGCTCCCAGGCCGGGTTCGCGCCCTGTGCCGCGCGCTGCAGCTCGCGCACCAGCGGCTCCGATTCGGGCGTGGCGACCACGCCCACGCGGTGCTTCTGCGGCAGCACCGCGTTGATCAGCGCGAGCTGGTCGGCCATGGCCGGGTCGCGCAGCAGCACGCCCACGCGCCGGTCGCCGCGCCGCAGGGCGGGGCTGGCGGCCTTCAGGGTTTCGTACTCGAGCCGGCTCAGCATCGCCAGCACCAGCGGCTCGTGGCCCGGCCGCTCGACGGCGGCGCGCGCGGCGGCGGGGCCGACAGCCATGGTGAGCGGAGCATCGGAGGCGGTGCGCAGGCTGCGCGTGCGCACGCCGGAGTTCGCCGTGCGCTCGGCGTCCGCAGCTTCCGTCGACGCTTGCGGATCGGCGCCGCCCGGCGCGAGTCGCACCAGCTCGAACCTGCCGCCCGGCTCCTGGTCCGCGCGCAGCCGCTGCACGAATTCGGAAGACGCCGCGACGTCGTCGCCCATCAGCACCGTGAGGCTCGCCGCCGTGGCGCTGCTGCCGGCGCCCCAGGCCAAGCCCGCGGCCAGCGCGGCACCGGCCGCGCGGCGCAACCTTCCGTAGAGGGGCGAGAAGAAGGACTTCACGGCAACAAACATGGACTGCTTTCGCAGCGAGGGAGCGATGGTCCAATGTAAGGACGCCCCCCGCTTCGCGCGATAAGGCAGAGGGCTTATGTCAGCGCTGGCAGGCGCCTGCCAGTGTGACGAAACTCACACCATTGCAGCCGCTCGGCCTATGTCCGACGGACTACCTATGCACCTACCATTTGCGCGGCGGCCGCGCGCTGCGCTTGAATGGCCTGGCGCAGCACGCGCGGCGACACCGGCTTGTAGAGCACCGCGATGCCTGCACTCGCCACTTCGCGCAACCGGTCGGGCTTGGTCTCGCCGGTAACGAGCAGGCGCGCGGTACCGGCGCCGATGCCGCGCGGATGGCGCTCGAGTGCGCCGATCACGTCGAGCCCGTTGTCGCCGCCCTGCAGCAGCAGGTCGCTGATCACCATGTCGGGCGGCTGCGCCCAGGTATCGGCGAGTGCCAGCGCCTCGGCGCGGGTCTGCGCGGGCAGCACCTCGGCGCCCCAGTTGGAGAGCACCACCGTCAGGCCTTCGAGGATGGTGCGCTCGTCGTCGATCACGAGGATGCGCACGTTGGCCAGGCTCTCTTCCTCCTCGATGGCGGCAGCGGCGGGCGACACCGCCGGTGCCGGCAGCGCGGGCGGCGCCGAACGCACCAGCACCCGCACGCAGGTGCCCTTGTGCAGCTTCGAGCTCAGTTCGACGCGGGTGTTGAGCAGCTCGGCCAGCCGCTGCACCGTGGCCAGGCCCAGCCCCATGCCGCGCGCGCCGCGCGCCGCCTGGCGGCCGGTGGGCTCCACCTGGTAGAACTCCTCGAACACACGGGCCTGGTGATGCGTGGCAATGCCCACGCCGGTGTCGACCACGTCGATGCGCACGCCACGGCCGCGCCGACGCGCGCCGATCAGCACGCCGCCCTCGATGGTGTGGCGCAGCGAGTTCGACACCAGGTTGTTCAGGATGCGCGAGAGCATCACGTAGTCGCAGCGCACCCACAGGTCGGTCTTGCGCGCCACCAGCCGCAGGCCCTGCTGCTCGGCCACCGGACGGAAGTTGCGGCTGATCTCCTCGAACAGCCGGTCGAGCGGGAAGTCGATCCACTGCGGCTGCAGCACGCCCGCGTCGAGCTGCGACAGGTTCAGCAGCTCGGAGAACAGCCGGTCCAGCGAATCGACGCACTCGCGGATGTGGCCGATGCGCTGCAGCTTCACCGGGTCGGTCTCGCCGTTGGCCAGGCCGTCGGAAAACAGCGTGAGCGCGTGCAGCGGCTGGCGCAGGTCGTGGCTGGCGGCGGCCAGCAGGCGGGTCTTGGCCTGGCTCGCCACCTCGAGCTGCTGGTTCTTGCGCGCCAGCTCGGCCGTGGCCTCGTTGATGCGGCTTTGCAGCAGCCGGTGGCTTTCGGCGAGCGCGCGCGCGGCCTGGTTGAAGCCCTGCTGCAGGTGGCGCACCTCGGACGTGCCCTCGACGGCCACGCTCGCGTCCTCGCCCGCGCCGAGGCGATCGACCGCCTCGCCGAGCGCACGGATCGGCTCGCTGATGCGGCGCGCCGCCCACCAGCCCGCCAGGGCCACGCCGACCAGGCTGATCGCCAGCACCAGCCCCACGTTGAACCAGACCGAGCGCCGTGCGCTCTGCACCGCGGCCAGGCTCATCTCGACCATCACCTGGCCGGTGTGCCGGCCGTCGTCGCCCACGATGGGCACCACCACCTGCAGGCCGTCGCCGCGGACGCGGTCGACGGTTTCGGAATTGGCCACGATCTCGCCGTCCTCCGTCCAGATCTGCACCTGCTGCACGTTGGGCTGGTAGGTGCCCGACTGGGCGGTGCGCGCCAGCGCGCGCCGGTCCATGCGTGCCAGCGGCGCCTGCGCCACCGTGGCCACCTGCAGGGCCACCGTCTGCGCATTGGCGCGCATCAGTTCGGTGAGATTGCCCAGGTGCTGCCGCGTCAGCACGGTGATTGCCGCGAGCGTGGCCAGCGTTGCCGGCACCAGCGCCAGCAGGATCAGCTGCTGGGCGAAGGTCAGGCGGGCCAGGCCGCGCAGGACGCGGAAGTTCCAGTTCATGAGGGCATTGCAAGCATGGGCGCCGAGCTTAGAGGGGCAACCCGGAACTGGGAAGGCAGGAAAAACATCACGAACTTTGCATGTATTTGATATTTAATGGCGTCCGCGCTGCCCATGTTAGACCCGCCGCTGCGCAACGGCCCTTTGTCCCAGGCCCACAAATGCAGGCTTCCATGCGCCGATTTGCCGATTTGCCAGGCGCCCTCCGTGCGGCGGCGCTGGCATTGTTCGTGGGGCTGCCGCTGTGGGCCTCGGCCCAGGCCGGCGCGCTGGACGGGCCGGTTCGCTTCGGCATCCTGCCGCTCGGAGGCGCCTTCGAGTCGCGCAACGACTGGGACCCGCTGCTGGCCGAGCTGAGCCGCGCCATCGACCGTCCGGTGAGCGTGCTGTCGGTCAACTCGTACGAGGCGCTGGAGCAGGCCATCCAGCGCGACGAGGTCGACATGGCCTTCCTGTCGGGAAAGATGGCGCTCGACGCCGTAACCCAGCGCCGCATGAAGGTGGTGGCGCAGGTGGTGCGGCACGACGGCCTGCCCGGCTACCGGGCGCTGCTGCTGGCGCGCAAGGCGCCGCCCTTCAATTCGCTGAAGAACATGCTGGAGCAGCCGGAGCGCTGGCGGCTGGCGCGTGGAGAGAAGCAGTCGGTGTCGGGCTTCATCGTGCCGCAGCTGCAGCTCTTCCTGCCGAACCACATCGCGATGGAGACGCGCTTTCTCAGCGAGACCGTGGGCACCCACCAGACCAATGCGCTGGCCGTGGCCAACAGCGAGGCCGACGTGGCCACCAACAACTCGGCCGACTTCGAGCGCTTCAAGCTGCGCTTTCCGGCCGAGACGGAGCGCCTGCAGGTGCTGTGGGAGTCGGAGCTGATCCCGCATGCCCAGATCGTGGTGCGCCGCGAATACCCGCCCGAGCTGCGCAAGCGCGTGCAGGCCTTCCTGGTCGGCTACGGCCGCGCCAAGGGGCCGCGCGGCGACGCCGAGCGCGCGGTGCTCAAGTCGCTGCACGACCTGGCCGGCTTCGTGGCCGCCGACAACAGCTCGCTGCAGCCCGCGGCCAAGCTGGCCTACCAGCTCGCCAGGCAGAACGCCATGACCGCGCAATGGGTGAACGACGCCGCGCGCCAGGCCCGCCTGCAGCGCATCGAGAGCGGCTATGCGGACCAGGTCACCGTGCTCAGGGACACGACACCGTGATGAAGCCCTTGCGCGCGTTGGTCCCGCCATGGTGGCTGCTGGCTTTTCTGGCCGCCGTGCTTGCCGGGCCCTTGATGGCCATGGCGCAGGGTGCGAGCGCCGCCGCATCGACCGAGAAGACCGACAAGGCCGCCCCCGTGCCGCCGGCCGTCAGGATGATCCGCTTCGGCGTGCTGCCGCTGGGCGGCGCTGTCGAATCGCGCGCGCTGTGGACGCCGCTCATGGCCGACATGAGCCGCAGCCTCGGCATTCCGGTGAGCGCCTATTCGGTGCCGACATACGAGGAGCTGGACCGCGCCATCGGCCGCGACGAGATCGACATGGCCTTCCTCTCGGCCAAGATGGCGCTCGACGCCGTGATGCAGCGGCGCATGAAGGTGGTGGCGCAGATCGCGCGGCACCCCAGCGTGCCCGAGCACCGCGCCGTGCTGCTGGTGCGCAAGGACGGGCCGCTCAACACGCTCGAAGGCGTGCTCGCGCAGCCCGAGAAATGGCGGCTCGCGCGCGGCGACAGCCGTTCGGTCACCGGCTTCATCGTGCCGCAGAGCCAGCTCTTCCTGCCGCACAACATCGAGATGGAGACGCGCTTTCGCAGCGAGTTCGTCGGCACCCATCAGGCCACCGCGCTGGCGGTGGCGAACGGCGATGCCGACGTGGCCACCAACAACACCACCGACTTCGAGCGCTTTCGCCAGCAGTTCCCGGTGGAAGCCGAGCGGCTGCAGGTGGTTTGGCAATCGGAGCAGCCGCCCGGCGCGCCGATGGTGGTGCGGCGCGACTACCCGCCGGAGTTCCAGGCGCGGCTGCAGAGCTTCCTGACCGGCTATGGCAAGGCCAAGGGCGCGCGCGGCGACGCCGAGCGAGAAGTGCTGAAGACCCTGCGCGCGGCCTACGGCTATGCCGCGGCCGATGACAGCGCGCTGCTGCCGCAGGCACGGCTCGAATACCAGCTGGGCAGGCAGCGCGCCATGTCGGCCTCGTGGGTCAACGAGGCAGCACGCGAACAGCGGCTGCAGCGCATCGAGAAGACCTACGCGGAGCAGGTCGAGACCTTGCGCGCGGCCGCACGCTGACCGAACGCTGGAAGCAGCGCATCTACTCCCTTCGCCGTAGCTCCAAAACCCCGCATCTAGGCCGTTAGGCGGATTTGCCCGCCGCCGCCCGCGCCGGAAACTTCGTGTTTCTTTCAGGCACCCTTGCCGTTGACGGAGTGCGGATGAGTTGGCGAACAAAAGTGGTCTGGAGCGAGGGGATGCTGTTGCAGCCTCAGCACCTGCAGCAGAGCGAGCGTCATGCCGATCATGCGCGGCATGTGCTGCTGCGTTCGACCACCCCCTACGCGTGGGGCTTTGCCGAGCTGGAGATCGACTCCGCCGCGCTCACGCTGGGCAAGCTGGCATTGGTGCGGGCGGTCGGCGTGTTCGGCGACGGCACGGTGTTCGACATGCCGGCGGTCGATCCGCTGCCGGAGCCCATCGACATTCCTTCTTCCATGCGCGACGAGGCCGTGGTGCTCGCGCTGCCGCTGCGCCGTGCCGGTGCGCGCGAGGCCGACGCCGAGGAATATGAAGAGCTGGTGCGCCACCGCGTGCTCGAGTCCGAAGTGCCCGACTCCAACACCGCCGGCGAACGCACCGCCATGCTGCAGCTGGGCCGGCTCCACACGCGCCTGATGCGCGCCGGCGAAGCCACCGACGCCTGGACCACCATCGGCGTGGCTCGCGTGGTCGAGCGCCGTGCCGACAACCAGGTGCAGCTCGACCGCGCCATGCTGCCGCCGCTGCTCGACGTGGCCGGCCATGCCGTCATCCGCGCCTGGCTCGACGAACTGCTGGGCCTGCTGCGCCAGCGCGGCGAGGCGCTGGCGGGCCGCATGACCCAGGGCGGCACCGGCGGCGTGGCCGAGATCGCGGACTTCATGCTGCTGCAGGCCGTGAACCGCAACGAAGCCGTCTTCGCGCACCTGGCGAAGAGCGCGGTGCTGCACCCGCAGCATTTCTTCGAGCATGCGCTGGGGCTGGCCGGCGAACTCGCGAGCTTTCGCGACTCGCGCCGCGTGGCCCACTTCGGCCCCTACGTCCACGACGATCTCGCGATGAGCTTCCGCCCGGTCATGGACGACCTGCGGCGCAGCCTCTCGATGGTGCTCGAACAGTCGGCCATCCGCATCGACCTGCACGACCGCAAGCACGGCGTGCGCGTGGCGATGGTGACGGACGTGGAACTGCAGCGCAAGGCGACCTTCGTGCTCGCGGTGAACGCGAGCATGCCGAGCGAGGCGCTGCGCGCGCGCTTTCCGACGCAGGTCAAGATCGGCCCGGTCGAGCGCATACGCGATCTCGTCAACCTCGCGCTGCCGGGCGTCACGCTGACGCCGATGCCGGTGGCGCCGCGCCAGATTCCGTTCCACACCGGCGCGAACTACTTCGAGCTCGAGACGCGCAACAGCGACCTGTGGCGCCAGCTCGAGCAGTCGGGCGGCATCGCCATGCACATCGCCGGCGACTTCCCCGGCTTGGACCTCGCGTTCTGGGCGATACGAGCATGACCCCCAGTCTTCGCGCACTTCGTGTCGCTACGCCAACCCCCTTCCAGGGGGCAACGCCTGCGGCCCGGCAAAGCCGGTTCCGCGGCATTCCACGAATTGGCACCGTCAGCGTGGAGCCATCATGAGCACACCTCCCGATCCTTTTGCCGCCTTCGAGTCGGAGCGCACGGTCATCAAGCCCAAGCCGCGCACGCCGGGCGGCACGCCCAGCGCCCCGGCGCCCGCGCCTTTCTTCGGCGGAGCCGATCCGACGCCGGTCGCCGATGTCGGCGAGCTGGGCCTGCTCAATCCGCTGGTGTCGGCGGCCGGCAAGCTGCTGGTGCTGATCGGCAAGCTGCGCAACCTCGCGCAGCCTCCCAATGTGCCGGCCTTGCGCGCATCGACCGCCGACGCGGTGAGCCAGTTCGACGCCAGTGCGAGGCGCGCAGGCGTCGGCAACGAATCGGTGCTCGCCGCGCGCTACGTGCTGTGCACCGCGCTCGACGAGGCCGTCGCCAACACGCCCTGGGGCGTGCAGGCCGGCTGGAACAAGCAGAGCCTGCTGGTGCAGTTCCACAACGAGACCTGGGGCGGCGAGAAGGTGTTCCAGCTGCTGGCCAAGCTCGCGCAGGACGTGCCCACGCACCGCCAGCTGCTGGAGCTGATCTACAGCGTGCTCGCGCTCGGCTTCGAGGGCCGCTACCGCGTGGTCGACAACGGCCGCGCGCAGCTCGACTCGGTGCGCCAACGCCTCGCGGACCTGATCGCGAAAGACCGCCCGGCCGTCGAGCCCGAACTCTCGCCGCACTGGCGCGGGCAGGGCGCGGGCACGGTGCGCTTGCGCGAGTCGCTGCCGCTGTGGGTGTTCGCGGCGGGCTTCGCGCTGCTGCTGGCGCTCGCATGGTTCGGCCTGCGGCTCACGCTCAACCACCGCTCCGACACCACCTACGCCGCGGTGTCCAGCCTGCGCGCGCCCAACATCCAGATCGCGCCACCCGCGCTGCCGGCGAAGGCGCCACGCCTCGCGCGCTTTCTCGAACCCGAGGTGAAGCAGGGCCTGGTCACGGTGACCGACGAGGCCGACCGCAGCGTGGTGCGGCTGCGCGGCGACTCCTTCTTCGGCTCCGGCAGCGCCGAGCCGATGGCGCAGTCGCTGCCGGTGCTGCGCCGCATCGGACAGGCGCTGGCGGAGGTGAAGGGCGAGGTGCTGATCACCGGCCATTCCGACAACCAGCCGATCCGCTCGCTGCGCTATCCGTCGAACTGGCACCTCTCGGCCGCGCGGGCCGATGCGGTGAAGGGCGCGCTGTCGACGCTGGTCGATCCGGCGCGCATGCGCGCCGACGGCAAGGCCGACGCCGAGCCCGTGGCCGCCAACGACACGCCGGCCAACCGCGCGAAGAACCGCCGCGTCGACATCGTGCTGCTCACGGAACCCGAGCGCGTGGCCGCGAACACGGGAGCCGCGAAATGATCAAGAAAATCTTCGGCTTCCTGTTCAGCCCGCTGCTGCTGACACTGCTCGCGCTGATCGTCGTCGCGCTGCTGATCTGGTGGATCGGGCCGCTGGTGAAGATCGGCGCGCTCGCGCCGCTCGAAAGCGAAATGGTGCGCGCCATCGTCATCGGCGTGATCGTGCTGGTCGTGGTGTTGCGCGCGCTGTACCGCCGCTGGCGCGCGCGCCGTGCGAGCCAGCATTTGACCGACGGCCTCATGAAGGCCCCGGCCGCCAAGGCCGATGCGCCGGTCAACGGCGAGCAGAAGATCCTCGACACGCGCTTCAGCGAAGCCGTCGCCACGCTCAAGCAGATGCGCCTGCACGCCGCCGGCAGGAAGCCGGGCTGGCGCGACTGGATGTCGATCTCTGGCGGCAGCTACCTGTACGACCTGCCGTGGTACGTGTTCATCGGCGCGCCCGGCGCGGGCAAGACCACTGCGCTGGTGAACTCGGGCCTGAGCTTTCCGCTCGCCGAGAAATTCGGCCCCGGCGCGATCCGCGGCGTGGGCGGCACGCGCAACTGCGACTGGTGGTTCACCGACGAGGCCGTGCTCATCGACACGGCCGGACGCTACACCACGCAGGACAGCCACCAGTCGGAAGACAAGAGCGCGTGGGAAGGCTTCCTGGGCCTGCTCAAGAAGGCGCGCCCGCGCCGGCCGCTCAATGGCGTGTTCCTCACCGTCAGCGTGGCCGACCTGCTGAGCCAGGGGCCGGAGGCGCGCACGCAGCTCGCGGCCTCGATCCGTGCGCGCCTGCTCGAACTCGACGGCAAGCTCACCACACGCCTGCCGGTGTACGTGCTCGTCACCAAGAGCGACCTGCTCTACGGCTTCACCGACTACTTCGACGACCTGGGCAAGGAGCAGCGTGCGCAGGTCTTCGGCTTCACGCTGCCGGCCGACGAGAACCTGCAGCTCGAGGAGAAGGGCCTTTCCACGGCCTTCCACCGCGAGTTCGCGCTGCTGCACAACCGCGTGAACGACGGCCTCATCGCGCGCATGCAGCGCGAGACCGACGGCACGCGCCGCGCGGCGATCTTCGGTTTTCCGGCGCAGTTCGGCTCCATCGGCTCGCTGCTGTCCGACCTGCTCGAACAGGTGTTCGCCGGCTCGCGCTTCGCGCAGCCGCCATGGGTGCGCGGCGTGTACTTCACCAGCGGCACGCAGGAGGGCAGCCCGATCGACCGCGTGATGGGCAGCCTCGCGCGCAGCTTCGGCATCGAGCGCGCGATGCTTGCGCCGCAGAAGTCCAGCGGACGCAGCTACTTCCTCACCTCGCTGCTGCGCGAAGTGGTGTTCCCCGAGCAGCGCCTCGCGGGCGCCGACGTGAAGCTGGAGCGCCGCCGCCACACGTTGCGCGTGATCGGCGTGACCGCGATGACGCTCGTCACCGTCGGCCTGCTCGCCGCCTGGGGCTACAGCACGCTGCAGAACATGAACTACCTGAAGTCGGTCGAGGCCCGTGTCGAGCCGGCCCGCCAGAACCTTGCGGCGCTACCCGCGCGCGTGCAGAACCTGGTCGAGGTCGCCCCCGTGCTGCAGGGCCTGCGCGACATCTGGAAGACGCCCGACAACCGCCAGGGCGACGAGCCGCTGTCGATGACGCTGGGCCTCTACCAGGGCGACAAGCTCGACGCGGCCGCCATGCTCACGCACCAGCGCGCGCTCAACGACGCCTTCCTGCCG
>Ga0207709_10000920_pt1 | contig 22175 bp, 14 predicted proteins | sample KBSM34metaG_FD_184397 | JGI IMG/M metagenome (GOLD analysis project Ga0207709, IMG submission 184397) | Miscanthus rhizosphere microbial communities from Kellogg Biological Station, Michigan, USA - KBS M3-4 metaG (SPAdes) (version 2) | ecosystem: Host-associated > Plants > Roots > Rhizosphere >...
CTACAGGGAGTGCTTGGCTGGCGCGTCAGTCTTCGACGCGCAGTACCGCGCCCGGCTTCAGCACGCTGCTGCCGCTCAGGCCGTTCAGCGACAGCAGGGCCTTCACCGGCATGCCGTAGCGGCGGGCGATGGTCCAGGCAGACTCGCCATTCCGCACGGTGTGGCGACGGCTGCGCGGACGGTCGGCGATGGCCGCAACGGTCTTGGCCACCTGGGGCGCTGGCGCGGCTGCGGCGACCGGAACGGCGCTGGCGACCAGCGCGGTGGCAGCCTCTGCCACTGTCGCATTGGCGGCCGAGACCGGCGCCAGCACGCGAGTGGTGCCGGAGGCGCGGCCACCGCCTGCCAGGGCGGGATTGAGGCGGGCGATCCTGGCCGGGTCCAGGGCGCGCTGTGCGGCCCATTGCTGGACGCTGGTGCCGGCCGGCAGGGTGTGGTCCTTCAGCACCGGCACGGTGCGGTCCAGCGAGGCCATCACGCGGGGCTGGTCTTCCACGTCTTCCAGCACGCAGGCCAGGGCATGCAGCTTCTCGACGTAGGCATAGGTGACCGGCGACAGGCCGGGCAGCGCCGAGGGCTTGGCGTTCTGCGCATTCATGCCAGCCTTGCGCAGCGACTGCAGCACGCGGTACTCGCCGGCGTTGTAGGCCATGGTGGCCAGGCGCCAGTCGCCACCGAACATGCCGTGCAGGGTCTTCAGGTAACGCACCGCGGCCTGGGTCGAATCGACCGCAGAGAGGCGTCCGTCATAGCCGTTGGCCATCGGCACGCGATGGTTGCGTGCGGTGGTGGCGATGAACTGCCACAGGCCGGTCGGGCCGCTGCCGTTGCGCGCGTTGGGCCGGTAGCCGCTTTCCACGAAGGGAATCAGGGCAAATTCGGTGGGGAGGTTGGCCTTGCGCAGTTCTTCAACCACGTAACCGAACAGCACCAGTGCGTCGTCATCCTGGTTGGCCAGGCGGGACGGCGCGTGGGCGAACTGCTTCTGCCATCGCGGGCTGGTGGCTTCGGCATCGCAGCTGGGTTCGGCCAGGCCATCGCGGAAGCTGGTGAAGATCTCCTGGCCATTGCGCACCGAGGGCGCAGGCAGCGCGGACGGATCCAGCGGCAGCGCCGCAGCGGCGGTCAGGTTCTGGCTGATGCCGGCGCCCAGCGACTGTGCGCCTGCGGTTCCGGCCAGCCCCAGGACAAGGCCCAGGGCCAGCGGCAGACTTCGGCGCATCATGCGCGGAAGCCGTCTTTCCAATGCCGGAGACCGGCCATCACGTCGACGTCGTCAACGACGTCACGGCCCAGGTGTGCCGACACCGACGCACGGATCGGCGCCGTGTGCACACGCAGGAAGGGATTGCAGTCGAATTCGTTGGCCAGGGTTACCGGCAGGGTGGAACGGTCATCGCGGCGCATGGCCAAAGCCTCCTCTTGGCGCTGCCACAGGGCAGCGTTGGCGGGGTCGACATGCCGCGCGAAGACGGCATTTGACACGGTGTACTCATGAGCGCAACACAGCAGCAGTTGCGCGGGCAGGGCACCCAGCTTCAGCATCGATGCCAGCAGCTGGGACGGCGTACCTTCGAACAGGCGCCCACAGCCCAGGCTGAACAACGAATCTCCGCTGAAAAGGTGTTCAGCAGTGTGAAACGCGATGTGGCTGCGGGTATGCCCGGGCACGGATAGTACGTGGAACATCCGGCCCAGTGCCTGAACGCGTTCACCTTCGCCGACCCGCTCGGTCGCCGTCGGGATGCGCTCCTCGGCCGGTGCGATTACCCGCACACCGGGAAAACGCGCCTGCAGTGCGGGCACGCCGCCAATGTGGTCATCGTGGTGATGGGTGAGCAGGATGCTGTCCACGCGCAGGCCCTGGTCGGCCAGCGCGAGCACCGGCGCAGCATCGCCGGGATCGACGACCACGGCTGCACCATCGTCGTCGATCAACATCCAGATGTAGTTGTCCGCAAATGCGGTCAGGGCAGTCAGTCGCATAGAATTGGACCATGCCCGCGCTGCAGAGCACCCGTCAAGCGAGCCAGGCCCCGTGGTTCGACAGCGAACCGGCGGTGGCATTGCGCGTGCTGGAGCGGCAGTTGCTGCTGCCGCAGCTGTCGGTGCTGCCGACGCAGCCGTGGCTGTGGATCGCACCAAGTGCGGCCTGGCTGGACGATGCACAGCTGGGCGGACGCGGGCTGCGCCTGTACCGGCAGGGGCAGGGCTATGCCGGCGATACCCGCTGCGCCCTGCCATTGCCGCTGGCCAATGAGAGCGTCAACGCCATCGTTCTGCAGCATGTGGTCGCGGCCGATGCGGACCCGCTGCTGGATGAGTGCGAACGCGTGCTGATGCCGGGCGGCCACCTGTGGCTGAGCAGCCTCAATCCGTTCAGCCCTTACCGCACGCGCTGGCGCCAGCATGGGCTGGTGGTGCGCACGCCGCAGCGGATCCGCCTGCTGCTCGGCCGCCATGGCCTGGAGTGCGACGATATGCGCTACCTCGGTCCGCTCTGGCAGGGCGGCGGCAGCCGTCGTCCCGGCGGCTGGGCACCACTGCGCGCGGCCTGCCTGTTCCATGCCGAAAAACGCACGCTGGCCCTGCCCGGGCCGAAACCGCTGCCGGTGCGCTGGCACGGCACTGTTGCTACCTGATTCTGGAGTTGTATTGAAAACCATCGAAATCCACACCGACGGTTCCTGCCTTGGCAATCCCGGCCCCGGCGGCTGGGCTGCGCTGCTGCGCTACAAGGGCCACGAGCGTGAACTGAGCGGCGGCGAAGCGCACACCACCAACAACCGGATGGAGCTGATGGCGGCCATCTCCGGCCTGGAGTCGCTGACCGAGCCGTGCAACATCGTGCTCTACACCGATTCGCAGTATGTGCGGCAGGGCCTGACCCAGTGGCTGCCCGGCTGGATCCGCAAGAACTGGAAGACCGCTGGCGGCGACCCGGTGAAGAACCGCGAGCTGTGGGAGCGCCTGCAGGCGGCCACGCTGCGCCACCAGATCGACTGGCGCTGGGTGAAAGGCCACTCCGGTGACCCGGACAACGAGCGGGTGGATACCCTGGCCCGCAATGCGGCCATCCAGATCCGCGACTCCAGCCCGGTAAACTGAGCACATGCGTCAGATCATCCTCGATACCGAAACCACCGGCCTGGAATGGAAGAAGGGCAACCGCATCGTTGAAATCGGCTGTGTGGAGCTGTTCAAGCGCCGACCGACCGGCAACAACTACCACCAGTACATCAAGCCGGACTGCGAGTTCGAACAGGGCGCGCAGGAAGTCACCGGCCTGACCCTGGAGTTCCTTGATGACAAGCCGGACTTCGCGCAGATCGCCGACGAGTTCCTGGCGTTCATCGATGGCGCCGAGCTGATCATCCACAACGCGGCGTTCGACCTGGGCTTCCTCGACAACGAGCTTTCATTGCTGGGGCCGCAGTACGGGAAGATCACCGACCGCTGCACCGTGATCGATACCCTGGTGATGGCGCGCGAGCGCTTCCCGGGCCAGCGCAACTCGCTGGATGCGCTGTGCAGGCGGCTGGGCGTGGACAATTCGCACCGCGCACTGCACGGCGGCCTGCTCGATGCGCAGATCCTGGGCGACGTCTACATCGCCCTGACCTCGGGCCAGGAGGAGATCGGTTTCGGGCTGGGCGATGACGATGCCGGCGCTGCCGGTGCGGCATTGCTGGCCTTCGATACCAGCAAGCTGTTGCCGCGCCCGCGCGTGGTGGCCACGCCGTCGGAACTGGAAGCGCACACCGCACGCCTGGAACGGCTGCGCAAGAAGGCCGGCCACGCGCTGTGGGATGGCCCGAAGGTGGAAGAGCCTGCCAGCGCGTAATGCCTGGGATGGGGTAGTGCCGGCTGCTGGCCGGCAGCGCCGTATCCACGCGTGGCGTGGATCTACCGGTTAGTGGCAGCGCACCAGGATCACGCTGATGTTGTCGCGGCCACCGCCATCGAGCGCGGCCGCGACCAGCGTATCCACGCATTCCTGCGCGCTGGCATCCTCGAAGGCGAGGGTGCGGGCAATGCCGCGGTCGTCCACTTCCTCGGTGAGGCCGTCACTGCACAGGAGCAATTGCATGCCCGGGCGCAGTTCGCCGCTGGTGGTGGCCACGTTCAGATGCGCTGGATCGGTCACGCCCAGTGCCTGGGTGACGACGTTGCGGTGCGGATGCGCACGCGCCTGTTCGGCGGTGAGATTGCCCTGGGTGACCAGTTCCTGCACTACGCTGTGGTCCTGGCTGAGCTGGGCCAGCTGGCCGTCGCGCCACAGGTAGGCACGGCTGTCGCCGACCCACGCCACTTCATAGCGGTTGCCGTGCACGCGTGCGGCCACCACGGTGGTGCCCATCGGCAGGGTGTCGTTGCGGCGGCGCGAGGCGCGGATGATCTCTTCATCGGCAGTACGGATGGCCTGCGCCAGCGGTGCCCCGCGACGGATCTCGCGCACGATGGCCTCGCGTGCCAGCGCGCTGGCGACCTCGCCGCAGGCGTGCCCGCCCATGCCATCAGCCACCAGCCAAAGGCCGAGCTCGCTGTCACCGTAGTAGGTGTCCTCGTTGAGCTCGCGGCGCATGCCGGGATGGGTGAGATGTCCGAATTCGATCATGGTGGGCAACGGGCGCGGTATTGCGGGGGAGACGGGCATCATCGGGTGGTGGCCGGGATCCGGCAAGGCATGCACCCGGGAAATTTTCATCGGGTTGTTCGTAATGACTTGTCGTCGGCCTCACTTCCTCGTATGATGCGCGTCCCCGGTCCGCCGGGGACCACCCGGAGAGGTGGCAGAGTGGTTGAATGTACCTGACTCGAAATCAGGCAGGCGTTTATAGCGCCTCGGGGGTTCGAATCCCCCCCTCTCCGCCAGATAAAAGAAAAAGGGCTGCCGAAAGGCGGCCCTTTTTTTTTATCTGGCGCGGGACGCGACGCGCTTTGCGCGTCGCCCCACACGTTGCTGCGCAACCTATGGGCCCCTCCCTTTGCCTGCCTCTCCCCGCCCCTGTCGGGGCAGCCTCAACAGAGGGGCTTGTTGCTCCAGATGCATCTGTACATCCACGCCATGCGTGGATGCTCTTCCTGCCGAGCTGAACCATCCACGCATGGCGTGGATCTACCCATTCCATCGCGAGCTGCGAGTTAAACTGCCTGCCTCACCTGCTGGAGCTTTCCCCATGACCGCTGAAATCCTCGTCCCCGTTTCTTTCGGCGAGTTGCTGGACAAAATCTCGATCCTGCAGATCAAGTCCGAGCGCATCAGCGACGAAGGCAAGCTGGCCAACGTGCGCAAGGAGCTGTCGGCGCTGGAGCAGACCTGGATGGCGCACCCGGCGGCGGTGAAGGACATCGCCAAGCTGCGTGCCGAGCTGAAGGCGGTCAACGAGCAGCTGTGGGATATCGAGGACGACATCCGCCTGAAGGAGAAGGCGCAGGCGTTCGACCAGGGCTTCATCGACCTGGCGCGCAGCGTCTACCTGCGCAACGATGAGCGCGCGCGCATCAAGAAGGCGATCAACCTGGCGCTCGGTTCGGCGTACGTGGAAGAGAAGTCGTACCAGGATTACGCGCAGCGCGCGTAATCCCGGCCAAAGGGTAGATCCACGCCATGCGTGGATGGCGACTGCCGCTCACCCCAGGTGGTCGGCGACGTAGCGTTCGAACGCAGCGATACCGTCTTCGACGCTGATCAGTTCCATCACGTCATCGAACTCGATCTTGGTGCCCCACTTCAGGTCGGCAGCCTGCTTGCCCAGATACTTGCGCGCGGCGTCGTCGTAGCGGTCCACGCAGTAGCGGCGGTCCGAGTAGGGGCCGCTGCGGTGCGGGTTGCTGGCCGCGTGCAGGCCCAGCACCTTGGCACCCATGGCATTGGCGATGTGCATCGGGCCCGAATCCGGGGTCATCACCAGGTTGGCGCGGGCAAGCAGGGCAGGCAGCTGCTTGAGCGTGTCCTTGCCGACCAGGTCCAGCGCCGGTGTATCCAACTGCGCCAGGATGGCGTCGGCCATGCTGCGCTCCAGTTCGCTGCGGCCGCCACACAACACGACCTTCCAGCCACGCTGTGCGGCGTGGCTGGCAACGGCGGCATAGCGGTCGGCGTACCAGTTGCGGCGCACGTGGCTGGAGCACGGCGAGATCATCAGCACCGGACGGCCATCGTCCTTCCACTGCGCGGCGGCCCACTCAGAGGCCGCCGGCGGCACGGCCAGGTCCCAGCTGACCTCCGTCTGGCGCAGGCCCATCGGCTCGCAGAAGCTGCCAATGGCGTCGAGCACGTGGATGCCGGGGCGGTCGGGAATGCGTTCGTTGATGAAGAGACCATGCAGGTCCTTGGAGCGGCTGCGGTCATAGCCGATGCGGCGTTCGGCCGGAATGAACGCCGACAGCAGGTTGGCGCGGAACGCGACCTGCATCTGCAGCAGTGCCTCGAAGCGACCCGGCGGCAGCTGCTTGCGCAGCTCCTTGACGCCGGCCATGCCGCTCTTCTTGTCATAGGCATGGAAGGTCACGCCGGGCAGGCCCTCGAGGAGCTTGTGACCGGCCTTGTCGATGATCCAGTGGATCGGCGTGTCCGGCCGCGCAGCCTGCAGCGTGCGCACCAAGGGCACCACGTGGGTGACATCGCCGAGTGCGGACAGGCGCAGGAGGCACAATGAGGAGGACGCTGATGCCATGTGTTGTTAGACTCAAAGAAATGGTCGCATTCGACGCCAATGAAGCGCTGACGCCATGCCGCGAGGGTCGCGGCATCGGGGCCATTCTGTTCGACCGCGAGCGGCTGCGGCAAGCCGAGGCCGACCTGTTCTCGCCCCAGCACTGGGGCAGCAAGGCCCGGCCGGTCGGCGAGGGTGGCCGTGGAAGCGCCTGGTTCATCGATGCGCCGTTCGGTACCAGCGTCCTGCGCCACTACCTGCGCGGCGGCCTGGCGGCGAAAATCAGCCATGACCAGTACCTCTGGCGCGGCGCCGATCGGACCCGCAGCTTCGCCGAATTCCGGCTGATGCGCGCATTGCGCGAGAAGAAGCTGCCGGTACCCCGGCCCCTGGCGGCGTTCTACATGCGCGAGGGCCTGCGCTACCGGGCGGCGATCCTGATGGAGCGGATCGAGGGCGTGCGCTCGCTGGCCGATCGCGCGCTGGTTGCCGGCCGTGGAGCGCCTTGGGAAGAAACCGGGCGATTGATCGCCCGCTTTCACCGGGCCGGGCTGGATCATGCCGACCTCAATGCGCACAACATCCTGTTCGATGGCAATGGTCATGGCTGGTTGATCGACTTCGACCGCGGGGTGATCCGCATCCCGGCCACCGCCTGGCGCGAGCGCAATCTGAAGCGCCTGCTGCGCTCGCTGGTCAAGCTGCGCGGCGAGCGCAGCATGGAAGACGTGCAGAAGGACTACATGCGGCTGCGCCGCGCCTATGACATGGCCTGGAACCGGGGCACCTGATGGACTGGTCGTTGCGTTTCCTCGGCGTCGGCAATGCGTCGGCGGTCGAGCTGGGCTCGCCGATGTCGGTGATCGAGCGCGAGGGGAGGCCGTGGCTGACCATCGATTGTGGTGGTGAGGGCCTGACCGCGTTCAAGGGCCACTACGGGCACATGCCGCAGGCGCTGTTCGTCACCCATGTGCACCTGGATCACGTGGCCGGCTTCGAACGGTTGTTCGTCGACACCTTCTTCAGTGGGCAGCGGCGCGGCAAGGTGCGCCTGTACGTGCCGGCGACGGTGGTGCCGCTCCTGCACAAGCGCATCGGCGATTACCCGAACGTGCTGGCCGAGGGCGGCGCCAACTTCTGGGACGCGTTCCAGCTGATCGTGGTGGGCGATGCGTTCTGGCACGAGGGCGTGCGCCTGGAAGTGTTTCCGGTGCGCCACCACTGGCCGGAGACTGCCTATGGCCTGCGCCTGCAGGGTGCGCTGACCTGGAGCGGCGATACCCGGCCGATTCCGGAAATGCTCGCCCGCTTCGCCGATGACAATGAGCTGATCGCCCACGACTGTGGCCTGCACGGCAACCCGTCGCATACCGGCGTGGATGATCTGGAGCGCGAGTACAGCGCTGAACTGCAGGCGCGGATGATGCTCTATCACTACGCCAGCAAAGCCGACGGCCAGGCGCTGGCCGCGCGTGGACACCGTGTGGCCCTGCCAGGGCAGTGCGTGCCGCTGGCCAATCCGACCGCCCCGCACGTCCTGGCCCAGGACCCGCCGTGAGCGCTGCCGGCCGGCCCGCCGATGCGGCGCTGGCTGCCGCACTGGAGGCGCTGGAGCGCGCCCTGCACGGGCCACAGGTGCGCGGTGACCGCGAGCGCCTGGAGGCGCTGCTGGACGAGGATTTCAGCGAGATCGGCAGTTCCGGCCGCTGTTATGGGCGTGCCGCTGCGCTACAGGAGATTCCGCAGGAGCGGGCGGAGGTTGAGATTGAATCGGGCGACTATGCCGTGTGGCTGCTGTCCGACGGCCTGGCACAGGTGCGCTACCGCAGCCGCTACTACGTTGATGGCCAGGCCCAGGGCTGGGTGTTGCGCAGTTCGCTGTGGCGACGGCACGCGCAGGGATGGCGGGTGGTGTTCCACCAGGGCACGCCTGAAGCACGTTAGCGCCGGGCCATGCCCGGCGAAGAGCGCCAACCAAGGTTGGCAGCCACCAGAAGTGGGGCAGCGCCCGAAAAGGCGGTGGCCCCGCCGGCTGACCTCGGCGCCCGCGTCGATCGATACCGTTGCTGCCTTCCGGCCCTGGCGGGATTTTCGACCTAGCGTCGCGAGGGGCCGACGGGGCCACCATAGAGACGTTGGCCGCCCAGAAGGCGGCCAGTTCGCGGATCAGGGGAAGCAGCGCGCGTCGCGCCGGAGACCACAGCCGGACTGCGCATCGGCTGGCCGATGGCAGGCGCGTATTCTAGCCCAGGCATGCACGCCGGCGCCAGCTTCATGCGCTGAATCAGCTGTAACCCCTGACCGCAGGCAACGGCCCGGGCCAACCAGCGTTGCTAGAATGCCGGCCAGGAGGAACGACCTCCCCCACATCGGGAATCAATGACCAGGACGGCCTGGCCCTACCAAGAGGAGGGCTGTCATGGCCTGGATCTATCTGTTGTTCGCCGGCCTGCTGGAAATCGTCTGGGCCGTGTCCATGAAGCAGTCTGAAGGCTTCACCAGGCTCACCCCTACCGTGGTCACCATCATCGGCATGATCGCCAGCTTCTGGCTGCTTGCGGTGGCCATGCGCAGCCTGCCGCTGGGTACCGCTTATACGATCTGGACGGGCATCGGGGCGGTTGGCGCCTTCGTGGTCGGCATCGTGTTCCTTGGCGAGCAGGTCAGCTCGATGCGGATCGGTGCGGCGCTGCTGATCGTTTCCGGCCTGGTGCTGATGAAACTCTCGAGCAGCTGAATGCATTTAGTTGGGCGGAGAAAGGAATCTCCGCCTGCTGCAGGTATATGCATTTTCGGCAAAACCATTTTGTCCGCCCGTTTTATTTGACGTGCGTCATGAAAATAACGAGCGTGATTCACATGCCGCTGGCGCCATCGGCCGCACAGTGCCGCCATTCGTCATCCGAAATCGGGGAGTTTTCGCCTTGACGGACACGTTGGCCTGCCTGTTCCAGGTGCGGTCGCGTGAAGATGTGAAGATTTTCAGAAGTTAATGAAGCCAAGCCTTGTTCCCATGTCGGGAGCCGGGGTGGGCCGCATTGTCTTCAAAAGAACCTGCCTGCAGTGCCATCCGGTCTTTTCATGGAGATTTACCGATGAACCGCATTTACCGTCTGGTTTTCAATCGTGCCCTCGGCGTAATGCAGGTTGCTTCGGAGGTCGCCCAGAATCCCGGCGGAAGCGCGGTCTGCGCAGGCCGGGTGCCGCGATTGCGGGCGCACCAGTTGGCGGTGGCATTGGCTGCCACGCTGGCCAGTGGTTCGGCGTTCGCGGCTTGCTCGACACCGGGACCGAATATCAACTGCACGGGTACCACCAACAACTTCGCGGATGCCACCAATGGTGTCAATGTAACCGTGGCGGCCGGCGCGAATGTAGGAAGCACTGCCGGCCTGGGCAACTCGATGACGTTGAGCGGTAACGGCATCCAGCTCACCAACAACGGCACGATCGGTACCAGCGTAGGTATTTTTGCCGCCTCCGGCGCGGTGCTGGGCAATGCGAGTGGCCAGACGATCACCGTCGACAACACTTCGACCGGCACCCTGCAGGGCTTCATCGATGTCGCCGCCCTGTTGGGTGCGAGTGGGCGTGCGCTGTCCGTGCAGAATGGCGCAAGTGGCGTCACCACGATCAACAACGCCGGCACCGTCAACATGAATTTCCTGCTGGGCGGAATCGGTACGGCCGATGCGCCGGCCATCGTCAGCTACGGCGGCGCGCGAACGGTTCTGAGCAATACCGGAGGGATTACCGGGCGGGTCGGTCTCGCCGGATCGGCGGCAGGCAATTCGGTGACCAACAGCGGCACGATCACCGGCAGCGTCTACCTCGGCGATTCCACGTTGGGGAATATCTTTACCGCCGTATCCGGGTCCAATGTGGCAACTGGGACCGGGGCGTCGGCGGGCATCGATGTGCTGGGCGGTATCTCGGTCTCGCTGGCAGCGGCCGGTACGGTCAACGCAGGTGTCGGTACTGGTGCAGCCAACAACACGCTGGTGCTGCAGAACAGCCCGACCGGCCCAGGCTCCGGCACCGGCGGGGCGCAGACCACGCTGGGCTGGAACCAGTACCTCAACTTCCAGCGGCTGACCGTCAACAGCGGTACATGGAACCTGCAGGGAGCCTGGACCGGAACCGGGCCCACGACGCTCAATGACGGTCTGGTCAATTTCAACAATGCTGCCTCCTTCGGCACCGGGCTGTTCACGGCCAACGGCGGTGCCATTGCCGCCTCCACGGCGGGCCTGAACCTGACCAACGCCTTCAACCTTGGCGGCAACCTTTCCCTCGGCGGAACCAATGCGTTCGGCCTGGGGGGCGTGCTTTCAGGCGCTGGCGGCCTGGCGGTCAACAACACCGGCATCGTCACCCTCGGCGGCGCGAACCTGTTCTCCGGCGGCGTCAACCTCAATGCCGGTGGCCTGCTGCTGGGCAATGCGGGTGCTCTCGGCTCAGGCACCCTCACCGTGGGTGGTCTGGCGTCGCTGGACACCACCGCCGCGTTCAACCTGAGCAACAACCTGATCGTCAGCGGGGGCGGCACGCTCAACCTGCTCGGCAACAACAGTCTCGGCCTCAACGGTTCGATCTCCGGCGCCGGCAACCTGGTCAAGGCGGGGCCGGGTACGCTCACCTTGAATGGTGCCAACCTGCTCACGGGCTCCTTCTCGGTCACCGGTGGTGCGCTGGCATTGGGCGCCGGTGGCAGCCTGTCGCCGACAAGTGCGATCTCGCTGAGCGCAGGGACCAACCTCGATCTCTCGGTTGCGGCCAGCCAGACCATCGGCTCACTCGCCGGATCCGGTGCGCTCAACCTCGGCGCGCACAGCCTCACCCTTGGTGGCCTGAACACCAGCACCAGCTTCTCCGGCGTCATCGGCGGTGTCGGTGGCGCGCTGGTCAAGGTCGGTACGGGTACCCAGACCCTGTCTGGTGCCAATACCTTCACCGGTGGCGTCGCGCTAAACGGCGGCGGCCTGCTGCTGGGCAATGCTGCTGCGCTGGGCAGCGGTGCACTCAGCGTCGGCGGCAACGTGACGCTCGATGGAACCACGGGAGCGCTTGCACTGGCCAACGCGGTCAACCTGGGTGCGGGCAGCATCCTCAATCTGTCCGGCAACCAGGCGCTGACGTTCAACGGCGTGATCGGGGGCACCGGCAGCCTGGTCAAGAATGGGGCGACCACGCTGACACTCAACGGTGCAAATACCTTTGGTGGTGGGCTGGGGCTCAATGCCGGTGGCCTGGTCCTGGGCAATGCCGGCGCGCTCGGAACCGGCACGTTGAATGTTGGCGGTGTGACAACGCTCGATGCCAGCGCGGCGCTGAGCGTGGGCAATGGCATCAACCTCGGTGCAGGTGGCCTGCTCAATGTACTGGGCAGCAATGCACTGACGCTGGGCGGCTCCATCGGTGGTACCGGCAGCCTGGTCAAGAACGGTGCTGCCACGCTGACGCTGGGCGGCGCGAATACCTTCACCGGCGGTCTGGCGATCAATGCCGGCAAGGTCGCGGTGGGCAGCGGCGGAAGCCTGGCGGCCGGTGGTGCGGTCAACCTGACCGGCGTTGGCGCGGACCTGGACATCTCGCTCGGCGGCAACCAGACCATCGGCGCGCTGTCCGGTATCGCCGGCAGCACGGTGACGCTGGGCAGCAGCACGCTCACCTTCGGTGATGCCACCAACCAGACGTTCGCGGGCGTGATCGGCGGTACCGGCGGCCTGGTCAAGCAGGGCACGGGCATCCAGACGCTGAGCGGCGCCAACACCTTCAGTGGGGGCGTGAATCTGGCGGCGGGCGGCCTGCTGCTGGGCAACAACAGTGCGATCGGCAGCGGTGCGTTGACGGTCAGTGGAAACGGTACGCTCGATGGCTCGGCCGCACTGAACCTCGGCAATGCCATCAACCTGAGTGCGGCGCTGACCCTGCCGGGCAGCCAGAACCTCACGTTGGGCGGCAACATCACCGGCACCGGCAGCCTGACCAAGAACGGTGCCTCGCTGCTGACCTTGAATGGCACCAACACTTTCAGCGGGGGACTGAATCTCAACGCGGGCGGCTTGTTGCTTGGCAATGGCGGCGCGCTTGGCACTGGTGCCCTGAACGTGAGTGGCAGTGCGTCGCTTGACGGCAGCGCGGCGCTGAGCCTGGCCAACAATGTGACCCTGGGCAGCGGGGCTGTGCTGTCGCTGCCGGGTTCGCAGGCGATCACGCTCGGCGGGGTGGTTTCCGGAGCCGGTGGCCTGGTCAAGAACGGCGCCAGCACGCTCACGCTCAACGGCGCCAACAACTTCGCCGGTGGGCTGACGCTCAACGGCGGTGGCCTGATGCTGGGCAACGCTGGCGCACTGGGAACCGGGTTGCTTGCCGTGGGCGCGAACGCGACCCTGGGCAGCACGGTGGCATTGAACCTGGGCAATGCCATCGATCTCGACGCCGGTGCGCAACTGAGCCTGACCAGCAATGAGAATGTTGCTCTGGGCGGACTGATCACCGGCACCGGTGGCCTGATCAAGACCGGCACTGGCGTGCTGTCGTTGAACAACAGCAACACCTTCAGTGGTGGCCTGGCGCTGAACGCGGGCGGCCTGTCGGTTGGCGCCAGCGGTGCACTGGGTACCGGTGCGCTGAACATCGGCGGCAGTGTTTCGCTGGATGCGAGTGCGCCGGTTTCGCTGGTCAATGCAGTGAACCTGGGCGCCAACACGCTGACCCTGCCGGGCAGCAACAATCTCACCCTGAGCGGCGTGGTGGGGGGAACCGGTGGCCTGATCAAGAACGGCGCCTCGACGCTGACCCTGTCCGGTGCCAATACCTTCCTCGGTGGCGCTACTGTCAACGCCGGTACGCTGGCGCTCGGCGCGGGAGGCAGTCTTGCCGCCGCCGGTGCGGTGGACCTCGCCGGTGCCGGCGCGACGCTGGACATCTCCGCGGCGGGTGCAGGGCAGACCATCGGTGCATTGAACGGCATCGCCGGCAGCCATGTGGCGCTGGGCACGCAGACGCTGACCTTCGGCGGCGCCGGCAACGGCAGCTTTGCCGGTCTCATCGATGGCAGTGGTGGATTGATCAAGGCTGGCGCGGGCGTGCAGACGCTGTCCGGAGCCAATACCTTCAGTGGCGGCGTCGCGCTCGATGCTGGCGGCCTGATCCTCGGCAATGCCGGGGCGTTGGGTACGGGGGCGCTGGGCATTGGCGGCAACGTCAGCCTGGACACGACGGCTGCGCTGGATCTGGCCAATGCGGTGAACTTCGGCGCGGGTTCGCAGCTGACGCTGGGAGGCAGCAATGACCTCAGCCTGGCGGGCGTGCTGGCCGGTGGCGGCAGCCTGGTCAAGAACGGTACGGGCCTGCTGACGCTCAACAACACCAATACCTTCGGTGGTGGCCTGACCTTGAACGGTGGTGGCCTGGTGGTCGGTGCGAACGGCGCACTCGGTTCCGGCGCGCTGGCGGTGAATGCCAGTACCACGCTGGATGCAGGCGCCGCGGTGACACTGGGCAATGCAGTCACGCTGGGCTCGGGCGTTGCACTGACATTGCCGGGCAGCAATGCGTTGACGCTGTCGGGTGTGATCGACGGCAATGGCAGTCTGATCAAGAACGGTGCCACCACGTTGACGCTGTCCGGTACCAATACCTACACAGGAGGTACCACCATCAACGCCGGCACACTGGCGCTGGGGGCGGGTGGCAGCCTTGCCGCAGCGGGTGATGTCACGCTGGGCGCAGGCGCTGGCTTCGATATCTCCGGTGCCGGTGGCAGCCAGACCATCGGTGCGCTCAACGGTGCGGGTGGAAGCACGCTGGCGCTGGGCGCAAACTCGCTGACCTTCGGCACAGCGACGAACGCCGCGTTCGATGGCGTGATCAGTGGCGGCGGCGGTCTGGTCAAAGTGGGCGCGGGCGTGCAGACGTTGTCCGGTGCCAACACGTTTGGCGGCGGCGTGACGCTCAACGCAGGCGGGCTGGTGCTCGGCAACGACGCGGCGCTGGGTACCGGTGCATTGACCGTCGGCGGTGCCGCCACGCTGGACACCACCGGCCTGGCAACGCTGGCCAACAACATCGCGCTCAATGCCGGGCTGACCGTGCTCGGCAGCAATGCGCTGACACTCAACGGTGTCCTTTCCGGGGCTGGCAGCCTGACCAAGAATGGCGTCGCGACGCTGACCTTGAACGGCATCAACACCTACACCGGTGGCACCAACATCAATGCCGGCACGCTGGCGCTGGGTGCCGGTGCCAGCCTGGCGGCTAGTGGTACCGTCAACCTCGCCACCGGTGCCACGCTGGATCTGTCTGCCGGCAGCGGCACGCAGGTGTTCGGTACGCTGGTCGGCAACGGTACGGTGAACCTTGGTGCCAACTCGATCAAAGTCGGCGGTGCCACCAATGGCACGTTCAGTGGCTCGATTGCTGGCACGGGTGGCCTGACCAAGGTCGGTTCGGGCATTGAAACGCTGACCGGCACCAATACCTATACCGGCGGCACCTTCATCAACGCCGGCACGCTGGCGATTGGTCCGGGTGGCAGCCTGGCTGCGGACGGGGCGGTGACGCTCACTGCGGCGGGAACCGGCTTCGACATCTCGGCGTCCGGCGCCAGCCAGACGATTGGTTCGCTGGCCGGCGTGAGCGGCTCCACGGTCAGCCTGGGTGCGCAGTCGCTGATCCTCGGCGGCATCGGCAACAGCGTGTTCGACGGTGCGATTTCCGGCACCGGCGGCCTAGTCAAGAATGGCGCCGGCATCCTCACGCTGGGTGGCGCCAATCTGTTCAGTGGTGGCGTTGCACTCAACGGCGGTGGCCTGATGGTCGGCAACAACGCTGCGCTCGGCACTGGTGCGCTGACGGTGGGCGGCAACGCGACGCTGGATGCAACGACAGGCGTCAGCCTGGCCAACAACATCGGGCTTGCAGCGGGCGTCAACCTCGACCTGCTCGGCAGCCAGGCGCTGACACTGGGCGGTGTGATTTCGGGTACCGGTGGCCTGATCAAGAACGGTGCGGCTACCGTGACCCTGACCGGTGCGAATACCTACACCGGAGGCACCACCATCAACAGCGGCACGCTGGCTATCGGTGCTGGTGGCAGCCTGGCGTCGACCGGTGCGGTGAACCTGGCCGGTTCCGGCACCCTCGACATTTCGGCCGGCAACCAGAGCATCGGCTCGCTTGCAGGTGTGGCCGGCAGCACCGTGGCCCTCGGTGGCAGCTCATTGAGCCTGGGCGGCACGGTGGACAGCACCTTCAATGGCGCGATCAGCGGCAACGGTGGTTTGATCAAGAACGGCGCTGGCGTGCAGACGCTCAATGGTGCGAGCACCTTCAGTGGTGGCGTAACGCTCAATGCCGGCGGCCTGGTGGTCGGCAACAATGCTGCACTGGGCACCGGCGCGGTAACGGTGGGGGGTAATGCCACGCTCGATTCGAACACCGCGGTGACGCTGGCCAACAACTTCATCCTCAACAACGGGTTGACTGTACTCGGCAGCAACAACCTCACCCTCAACGGCAGCCTGAGCGGCACTGGTTCGCTGACCAAGGACGGCGCGGCGACGCTGATCTTGAACGGTACCAATACCTATACCGGTGGCACCTTCATCAATGCCGGTACGCTGGCATTGGGCGCTGGCGCGAGCCTGTATGGCAGTGGCATCGTCAACCTGGCTTCGGGCGCGACCTTCGACCTGTCGGCGGGCAGCGGCACGCAGCAGTTCGGCACCCTGGTCGGCAACGGTACGGTGAACCTGGGCGGCAACACCTTGACCATTGGTGGTCCCGTCAATGGCACGTTCGGTGGTTCGGTGGGGGGGACCGGTGGGCTGATCAAGGAGGGCAGCGGCACCCAGACCCTGACCGGTGCCAATACCTTCACCGGAGGCACCACCATCAATGCGGGCACGCTGGCGATTGGCGCCGGTGGCAGCCTGGCATCGAATGGCGCGGTGACATTGGCCAATGCCGGTACAGCGTTCGACATTTCTGCCGGTGGTGCGCAGAGCATCGGATCATTGGCCGGTGTTGCCGGCAGTACGGTCGCGCTGGGTGGCAGCACGCTGACCCTCAATGGCGTGGGCAACACCACCTTCGCTGGTGACATTACCGGCACCGGCGGATTGGTGAAGAACGGGGCGGGTGTGCAGGCCCTGACCGGCGCGAACACGTTCAGTGGCGGCGTGGCACTCAACGCCGGTGGCCTTGCCTTGGGCGACAACGCTGCACTGGGAACCGGCACGCTGACCGTGGGTGGCGACGCCAGTCTGGACGGCACCAGCGCGCTGACGCTGGCCAATACCGTGCAGCTGGCCAGCGGCACGTTGACTCTGGCCGGCAGCAACGCGCTGACCTTGAACGGCCCGATCAGCGGCGCTGGCGGCCTGCTCAAGGATGGCGCAGCAACGGTCACCCTGGGCGGTGCCAGCACCTATACCGGCACCACCACCATCAACAGCGGCACATTGGCGGTGGCGGCCGGTGGCAGCCTGTCCGGTGCCAGCACGGTCAACCTGACCGGCGCCGGCACGTTGGACATCAGTGCCGGTGGCAATCAGAGCATCGGAGGCCTGGCCGGCGTAACCGGATCCAGCGTGGTGCTGGGCGGTGCGACCCTGACCACCGGCGGCAGCAACGGCAGCACCACCTTCGGCGGTGTGCTCAGTGGCACCGGTGGCCTGGTGCAGAGCGGCACCGGCACGCTGACCCTGAGCGGCGACAATGTGTATACGGGCGGCACCACCATCAATGGTGGCAGCACGCTGCAGATTGGCAACGGTGGCAGCACCGGCTCGGTGCTGGGCGACATCACCAACAACGGCAGCCTGGTCTACAACCTGGGCAGCACCGCAACTGTGGGCGGCGTGGTCAGTGGCAGCGGTGGCCTGACCCAGGCTGGCAGCGGCACGCTGGTGCTGACCGGCAACAACACCTACACAGGCGGTACCACCATCAATGCCGGCGGCACGCTGCAGATCGGCAACGGCGGTGCGACCGGCGCGATCGTAGGCGACATCACCAACAACGGCGCGCTGGTGTCCAACGTGGCGGGCAACACCACGCTGGGCGGCACCATCAGCGGCAGCGGCGGCCTGACCCAGGCCGGCGCCGGCACGCTGACCCTGACCGGCAACAACACCTATACCGGCGGCACCACCATCAACGCCGGTGGCACGCTGCAGGTCGGCAATGGCGGTGCGACCGGTGCGATCACTGGTAATGTCGCCAACAACGGCAGCCTGGTCTTCGACGTGGCGGGCAACACCACGGTCGGCGGCGCGATCAGTGGCAGCGGTGGCCTGACCCAGGCGGGTAGCGGTGTGCTGACCCTGGTCGGCAACAACACCTACTCCGGCGGCACCACCATCAATGCCGGCGGCACGCTGCAGGTCGGCAACGGTGGTGCGACCGGCGCCATCGCTGGTGACATCACCAACAATGGTGCGTTGATTTCCAACGTGGCTGGCAACACCGCGCTGGGCGGCACCATCAGCGGCAGTGGCGGCCTGACCCAGGCTGGTAGCGGTACGCTGCTGCTGACCGGCAACAACACCTTCACCGGCGGTACCACCATCAATGCCGGCGGCACGCTGCAGCTGGGCAATGGTGGTGCGACCGGTTCGATCGTGGGTGACATCACCAACAACGGCACGCTGCTGTCGAACGTGGCCGGCAACACCACGCTGGGCGGCACCATCAGCGGCAGCGGCGGCCTGACCCAGGCCGGCAGCGGCACGCTGACCGTGACCGGCAACAACACCTATACCGGCCCGACCACCATCAACGCCGGCGGTACCCTGCAGGTCGGCAATGGCGGCGCCACCGGTGCGATCGGCGGCAGTGTGACCAACAACGGCAGCCTGGTGTTCAACGTGGGTGGCAACACCACCGTCGGCGGCGCCATCAGTGGCAGCGGCGGCCTGACCCAGGCCGGCAGCGGCACGCTGATCCTGGGCGGTAACAACACCTATACCGGCGGCACCACCATCAACACCGGCGGCACGCTGCAGGTTGGCAACGGCGGCGCGAGCGGATCGATCGCCGGCAACATCAGCAACAACGGCAGCCTGGTGTTCAACGTGGGTGGCAACACCACCGTGGGTGGCACCATCAGTGGCAGCGGTGGCCTGACCCAGGCTGGCAACGGCACCCTTACGCTTACCGGGAACAACACCTATACCGGTGGCACGACCATCAATGCGGGCGGCACCGTGCAGGTGGGCAACGGTGGGGCCAGCGGTTCAATCACCGGCAACATCACCAACAACGGTGGCCTGGTCATCAACACCGGTGGCACCACCACGCTGGGCGGCACCATCAGCGGTGGCGGCAGCATCGTGCAGGCAGGTCCGGGCGGCCTGAACCTCGGCGGCAACAGCGGTGGTTTCAGCGGCACCGGCCAGGTCACCGGCGGTGGCCTGAATGTCACCGGCAACATCGGCGGCCAGTGGACCATCGGCAGCGGCACCACGCTGTCCGGCACCGGCTCCATCGGTGGTACCGGCGGTGGCGTGACGGTATCCAGCGGCGGCGTGCTGTCGCCGGGCAATGGCCCGGGCAATGGCAGCGGTGCGGGCAACGGCACCGGCACGATCACGGTGGGTGGCAACCTGACCTTGTCGCCGGGCAGCACGCTGGGCATCGATCTGGGTGCCACCGGCAGCGACACGGTGCAGGTGGGTGGCAGTGCCAACGTGGGTGGCAGCACCGTGCAGGTGAACACCATTTCGCCGAGCACCAGCTACCAGCAGGGCCAGCAGTACACCGTGATCAATGCGGGCGGTGGCGTAAGCGGGCAGTTCGCCTCGGCGACCACGCCGTCGGCCTTCCTGACCATCACTCCGGTCTACACGGCGAACACGGCCAATCTGCAGATCGATGTGGCGCAGACCGCGGCCTTCACCACGGCGGCGAAGACGCGCAACCAGTACAACACCGCTGCAGCGCTGGACAGCCTGCCGCAGAGTGGCTCGGCACTGGGGCTGTACAACACGCTGCTGATGTATGACGCGGGTACCGCGCGCGCGGCGTTCGACCAGCTGTCCGGTGAAGTGCATGCGGCCAGCCGTGCGGTGCTGCTGTATGACAACTACCTGGAAGAAGGCATCCGCCAGCGTCTGGGCAGCGAGCTTCCGACCGTGCGCGGCGAGCGCGCGTCGGCCTGGCTGGCCGGCAGTGGCAAGGTGTTCCGCCAGGACGGTGACGGCAACGGCGATGACATTCGCTCCAACCGCAATGCGCTGATGGCAGGCGTGGACTGGCAGCTGGGCGAGCACGTGGTGCTGGGTGCAGCGGCCGGCAACGAACGGCTGGATACGCGCCTGTACGATCGCAGCTCGCGGGCCCGACTGCGTGGCAACACCTTCGGCCTGTATGCACAGGGCCAGTGGAGCAACGGCTTCGCGGTCGGTGGCAGCGTATCGCGCGGTGACTACCGCACGCGTACCACGCGTGAGGTGCCGCTGCTGGGCCAGACCCTGTACAGCCGCCAGGATTCGGACGTGACCATCGCCCAGGTGGAAGGCAGCTGGACCTGGACCCGCGGCAGGACCCAGCTGCAGCCGTATGTGCAGTTCACCAAGCACTGGGTCGACAGTGATCGTGCGGTGGAACAGGGCGGCAGTGCTGCGCTGGTGCTGGAGGGCGGCAAGGACACGCTCAATGTCAGCACCGTGGGCGTGCGTGGGCGCTGGGACGTGGGCAGTGGCGAGCGCTTCCCGGCGCAGCTGACGGTCGGCCTCGGCTGGCAGCATGCATCGGGCGATACCGACGTGGCCAGCCGCAACCGCTTCGCGGTCGGTGGCAACGCGTTCGATGTGTACAGCGCGGTGATGGCACGCAATGCGCTGGTCAGCCAGTTGGGCGTGGCGGTCGGCCTGGGCCGCAACAGCCAGCTGTCGATGTTCGTGCAGGGCCAGCACGGCGATGGTCGCCGCGATGTTGGTGGTCAGATCAACCTGCGCGTCGGATTCTGAGCAGGGGATGCCAGCGGCAGATCCACGCCTACGTGGATCTGCCGGCTGCGGGAGGCTACAGCACCCGTTCCATTTCCACGGCGTCGATCCCGGCGCCGTGGCCATCGGGCACCACACGTGTCACCTGGAAGCCCAGACCGGCGTAGAAGCCCTGGGTGTGCTGGCTGGTACTGAGTGTGATGCGATTGATGGCTGGATCAGTTTCGGCCTGACGCAGGCGCGCCAGCGCCAGTTTGCGCCCCAGCCCCTGCCGGTGCAGCGCGCGCTTCACCATGCCCCAGCAGAAACCGGCACTGCCATCACCGCGTCGCGACAGGCCGCCACAGGCCACGAGGCTGCCATCGCGCTCGATGACCTGGAATGCACAGTCCATTGCCTGCTCACGCAGGAAGCGTTCAAAGTCGCTGCGCTCTTCGGGCGCGAAGTAGGTGGGTACGTTGCTGTCGAAAATCGACAGGCAGGCGGTTACGTCACTGCGGCAGTAGGGGCGGGGTGTCATGAAGGAACGTCAGGGTGGTGGCGGACACATTGTGCGCGAGGTCCGTGCCATTGATGTCTGAACATGGCGAGCCCGGAAACCGGTTCGGAGGCAGACTGCAGGTCCCCGTCATCAGGAGGTTCCATGTCCAACGCTCACGCCAGTTTCGTGCAACTCCACCACGGCGCCGATCTTTACGTGCTGCCCAACGTATGGGATGCCGGTGGCGCCCGTCTGGTCCAGCAGCAGGGCGCTCGCGCGGTGGGAACATCGAGTGCTGCGATGGCGTGGTCCTGCGGTTATGCCGATGGCGGTGCGCTGCCTGATACCGCGCTGCTGCAGCGGGTCTCCGAAATCGCTCGTGTGGTCTCGTTGCCGGTCACGGTCGATATCGAGGACGGCTACAGCGATGTTCCCGATGCGGTCGCTGCGCGGGTGCTGCGCCTGGTGGAGGCGGGTGCGGTCGGGATCAACATCGAAGACGGCGCCGGCAGTCCTGCGGCGCTGGTGGACAAGATCACTGCCATCCGCTCGGCGCTTTGCGGGCGATCGCTTTTCATCAATGCGCGCACCGATGTGTATCTGCGCAGCCTGGCCGGAGGTGATGAGGCAGTCAGGATGAGCATCGATCGGCTGCAGGCCTATGCACGTGCCGGTGCCGACGGCGGCTTTGTGCCGGGGCTGCGTGCGCTGGACGAGGCTGATGCGGTTGCCAGCGCCGTGCCGCTGCCCCTCAACCTCATGTGGCTGCCTGGAATTGCGTCGCTTGCTGCGCTGTCGCAGGCCGGCGTGCGGCGGCTGAGTGCAGGGCCCGCGTTGTTCATGCACGCATGGGCGGCGATGGCTGCGGCGACCACGGATTTTCTCGGCGGCACGATGGCGATGCCCGAGGGCGCACCGGGGTATGCGGCCTTGAACCACCTGTTCAGCGAAGGGTGAGGGTGCTGGGGACGGGAGCAGCGGGAGGCTGGGGCATGGGCGGATAGTCGATTCGACCGGGCCGAGTCATCCACGCATGGTGTGGATCTACTGATGCAGCTGGAGGAACAAGCCCCTCTG
>Ga0207709_10000921_pt1 | contig 22171 bp, 17 predicted proteins | sample KBSM34metaG_FD_184397 | JGI IMG/M metagenome (GOLD analysis project Ga0207709, IMG submission 184397) | Miscanthus rhizosphere microbial communities from Kellogg Biological Station, Michigan, USA - KBS M3-4 metaG (SPAdes) (version 2) | ecosystem: Host-associated > Plants > Roots > Rhizosphere >...
GAACGGTCTCGTCGAAACTGACGCGCCAGAGGGAAAGAAACTGGTGCTGGTCCTCGAAGATGCAGGCATCGACATCCTGCATCGTTGCGGCGGCAACGCTCGCTGCACGACCTGCCGCGTTGAAATCCTCGAAGGTGAACCCGGGGAAATGGGCGAACTCGAACGAAACCGTCTCGCAATGGAAGCAGAGCTGGCGCCCAATACTCGTCTCTCGTGCCAGATTCGCGTGCACAGTGATTTGAAAGTTCACGTGATCAACCAGGCGAGCGTGCGCGGTATGGATCCTGGACCGCGTCCCTTTGATGAATAGCTTGATGAGTGATTGCACGGCACGTTGGTCTAGGTGTAATCTGCGCGTGTAATCTTCAACGTAATCCCAGTCTTTCAAACCGGAGGACTTATGTTAATTGAGTCAACTGCTCATCTCCCCATCAGTCTGGCTATGTTTGACGGAGTATTCAATACTCCCGATGGCGCCGCGCTCGGTCGGATAATCCTGCGCTGGGCCCATTTCGTGGCTGGAGTCACGTGGATCGGCCTCCTCTACTTTTTCAATCTCGTAAACGTCCCTTTTCAAAAAGGTATCGACGCCGACACGAAGAAGAAGGTTAATCCGGATCTGCTCGGTCGTGCGCTTTGGTACTTTCGCTGGGGGGCAGTGGTCACGGTGCTGGTTGGTCTGACGTATTACGCGATGTACATCCTCGCCGTTGACGTCAAAAACGCCAACGTTCTTGCTAACGCCAACATTAATGTCTGGTATGTGCTGCTCGCCTGGCTAGGCTACCCGATTGTGCTTTTCGTGATCGAGTTTTTACTCATCAAGAAAGTGCCGGCGCTGATCAAAGACGGGCGCGTGTTTGCGATCGTCATGTTTGTGCTGGTGGCTATCTTTACCTACGGATTGGTCAGGTATTTCACCTCCGTCATGACAGTAGGAACAGAAAGCTTTGCCAGCAACAAGGCGTATTCGATCGGCATCGGCGGCGCTTACGGCATCGTGATGATGTTGAATGTTTGGGGAATCATCTGGCCAAACAACAAGCGCATTCTCGCCGCGACCGCCGGCACGGGTCCGGCAGCGCCACCCGAGCTCGCTCGCCAGGCCTTCATCGCTTCGCGAACAAATACCTGGCTTTCGCTGCCGATGCTGTTCTTCATGGGCACATCGCACGGCGATTGGGTAATCCTCGGGAAATAAGTAGTCTAAAGAATAGGTCCTATAGGACTTATAGGACCTATTCTTCCTCGTCACACTAAATCACCAGCCTCACAACGTATTCGCCACACTCCCGCGTCATATTTGCCACCTTCCCCATAATTTAAAGGAGGTGTGTATGAGTACGACCGGCACTTATAAAGCGCGCCAGTTCAATCTCAGCGGGCTCAAAGGGATCTCAGATAAAACACTCGAGATGCACTTCAAGCTGTATGAAGGCTACGTTAAGGAAACCAATAACCTAACCGGGAGAATCACCGAATTCATCAAAGACGGAAACGTGGACCAGGATGAAATGCCTGCTTACTCCGAGCTCACACGCAGGCTCGGATTCGAATACAACGGCATGGTCCTGCATGAGTATTACTTCGACAATCTGCAAAGCGGCGGCGGCACCGGCGATCCAACAAGGGGTTCGACGTTTTTGAAAGCTGCCGAAACGAGCTTTGGCAGTTACGAAATCTGGAAGGCCGACTTTGTTGGTATCGGGAAAATGCGTGGCGTGGGTTGGGCTATCTGCTACCAGAATCCTGCAAATGGCAGACTCTCAAACCATTGGATCTCGTTGCACGAAACCGGTAACGTCGCCGGCTTCACGCCGATCCTCGTGATGGACGTTTGGGAGCATGCATTTCTGCTCGACTACAAGCCAGCCGAGCGGCCGAAATACATCGAGGCTTTCTTCTCCAACATCGCGTGGAATGCGGTTGAGGATCGCTTGAAGAAGCTCACGGGCGTTCAATCAGCAAGGGCTTAGGTTATTTAGCCGCGGATGAACGCGGATAAACGCAGATCAGCGTTCATCTGCGTCCATCCGCGGCTAAACCTTATTTCTGTGGTAGCGGCGGTTTCGAGATTTTGCAGTCCACGTTCAACGACCGCAGGAAGTTCAACAGATCTTCACGCTGTTCCGGCAGAATCTTGTGCGGCTGAAGGTTCTTCGTGTCGAGGTATTGATTCTCTTTCCCCCCAGCCAACATGATGTCGACAGCTTCCTCCAACGTCTTCGCACTTCCATCATGAAAGTACGGCGCTGACCTCGCGATGTCTCTTAATGTTGGCGTTTTGAACGCGCCGGTGTCTTCCGGTTTGTTCGTCACCTTTCCGCGACCCGGATCGGGTTCCTTCTGGTCCATGCCGATACCAACATTGTGATACTGCTGATCGGTAAACAACACACCGTCGTGGCAGTTGTTGCACTTGATCGCCTGGAAAATATTCCAGCCACGATATGCGCTCATACTGATCGCCGTGTTGTCGCCGGCCTTCCAACGATCCCACGCCGTGTCGCCGCTGATGATCGTTCGTTCATACGCCGAGATCGCTTTCATCATGTTTTCAGGCGTGGCATCACGCTGAAAAACCTTCTGAAACTGCGCCTTGTACCCCTGGAGCGCATTTATCTTCGCGGCAATCTCGCCGGTTTTTTCGCCGACGCCCATGTTGCCGCCCTTCCATGCGGCCATGGCCTGTGCCTCGAGCGAGCCGCTCCGGCCATCCCAATAGAACTGATGGTGATAACCGATATTCCAAAGCGTCGGGCTGCTGCGTGGAAGTTGTTTGTTACCGGCGCCAATCGCTTTTGGTAAACCGTCAGTCAATCCGTGCTCGCAAACGTGACATGAGTAGCACGACTTCGAACCGTCGATGCTGAGTCGTTCGTCAAAGAACAACTGACGGCCAAGCGCAACTTTCTCGGGCGTCAGAGGATTGTCGGCTGGAATCGACATCGGTTCGTATGTTGCGAGTTGTGCGGGTAATGGTTGAATCTCGGGCGTAAAGGCGTCGCGACAACTGATGAAAAATATGATGGCAAAAAGTGGGAGACTTAGCAGGAAGAGACGTGCGTTTATGTTGCTCATAGACTTCTACACGCGATGAAAATATTGGCCTCCGATTTGGGGATTTGCTGGTCCATCGCGGATTCTTACATAATCTGTGTAATCTGTGAACTATGAAGACCTTCAAAGCCCTGCTCTGGATCATTGCTCTGAGCTCATTCGGTTGCGCAAGCAACGAGAATGCGCACACAACGGCGACGACGTTTGTTTCACCACCGCCGCGACAGGTTTTGCGGGCTACGCCGCGAACTGCACCACAACTCGCGGCTAAACCCGACGATCCTAAATTGCAGGTTGATACGCAAAAGCCGTTGCTGATTTTTAATCTCCCAAACGGAAAAGCGTTTCGTGCTGGTGAGGAAGTGGTGATCGATTTCTCGCTCGCGAACGCGAAGCTGAAAGGCGACGGCGGCGAATACCGGGTTCGGTATATCGTCGACGATGAGGATATGAAGTGGATGGATCGCTGGGAACAGATTGCACTAACAGGCTGGACTCCCGGCAAGCATACAATCCGGATCGAATTGATTGGACCTGATGGTTGGCCATACCGAAATGGCGATTACAACATCGTGACACGCGAACTGACGGTGGTTGAGTGAAAGAGGAATTATTCAAGCAACTGGCAAGTGAGGCGTCTACGTGTACGCGTTGTCCGGCGATGTGTGGGCGCAGTGCTGTTTTGAGCGAGCTCAATGGATCACCGGAAGCTCGCATCATGTTTATCGGCGAAGCGCCGGGAAGAAAAGGCGCTGATCGAACGCGCGTGCCGTTTTCCGGCGATCAGTCAGGCGCAAATCTCGATCGTTTTCTGAACTCGATAAAACTCACGCGCAAAGACATCTTCATCACGAGCGCTGCGTTGTGTAATCCACGGTCCGAGTCAGGGGCGAATCGTAAACCAACGCAGAAGGAACTGGCTAACTGCTCCAGTTTCCTGCAGCGAACTATTGATCTGGTCGATCCGCGTGTGATCGTGACGTTGGGTTCGGTTGCGCTCGAGTCGTTGAAGCGCATTCAATCTCATGAGTTGAGTTTGAAAACTTCTGCTTCTCAAATACACTCGTGGAACAACCGCGTGCTCGTGCCGATTTATCACCCGAGCCCGCAGGTGCTGGCGTCGCATCGAAGAGAAGCGGAGCAGTTAAAGGATTATCAGGTGGTGGCCCAAGCCATCCACAGATTACACAGAAAAGAAAAGCATGACTGAGTATGAAATAGTTCGTGAGGGGGGCGCCGGACTCATTGATCTATCGGCGGCGCGTGGGCGTATCAGAGTGAGCGGGTCGGAAGCGACGATGTTTCTCAACGGCCTGATGACGAACGACATGAAGGCGCTCGCTGCGAATTCCTGGATGCCGTCGGTGTTTCCGACTGTGCAGGGACGGTTGATTGGTGTTGTGCGTGTGATTCGCGGAAGTGAGCCTACATTTCTGATCGATACCGAGACAGCATCGCACGACGCTGTGCTGAACACTATTTCGCGGTTCACGATGGCAGGCGACTTCAAAGTGTCGGATGTCACGGCTGAAACTGTTTTGTTGTCAGTCCAGGGACAAACCGCCGGTGAAGTTATCGAGAAAGTGTTCGAAACGTCCGCTTCCGAGACTCCAGTCAACGGAGTTTTGGAAGCTCAGTGGCAGAGCCTTCCCGTGACAATCATCCGCGCGTCTCAGACCGGTGAAAATGGCTTTGATGTCGTCGTGGACTCGTCACGACAAGCTGAGCTACTTCAGGCTCTCGAGACCGCCGGCGCACAACCGATCAGTGAAGACACGCTCGAAGTCCTCCGCGTTGAGGCCGGCATCGCTCGCTTTGGCCGCGACATCGATGAAACGAACGTTGTTCCTGAAACAAATCTCGACGACGCGGTGAGCTTCACAAAGGGCTGCTACGTCGGTCAGGAAATCATCGTGCGGATCAAGCATCGTGGGCATCCCGCGAAGAAACTCACCGGGCTGCGTTTCGAAACAGACGCGCAGATTGAATCAGGAGCAATCATACACTCGACGGAAAATCAGGAAATTGGGCGTGTAACGTCGGCGGTCGTTTCGCCGCGAATGGGAAGCATTGGACTCGGCTTTGTTCGTTACGAACATCTCGCCGAAGGAACGCGCGTCGTAGTCGGCGATGGGATCAATGCAACCGTTACCGGACTGCCGTTTGTAGGGACTAATGGCTGAAGACCTCGATTACGCACAGGCACAGCTTGCTTACTCGATCATTCAAAACCTGCTCGAGCACACACGAGTCGTCAGTGATCTGGTCGCGATGATGGCCCAGGTGCTGGACGAAGATACGACCAAGGCTCTGACACAAACACCAACCTGGACGGCCTATCTCGATAGCAGGCGATCGTTGGAAAAGACTAAAGCTGATGTTGAGAAGTTTGTGGAAGTATTGAACAAATTAGATCCGGAGCACAATGGGTGACAGGATTAACAAGATTTTCAGGATGAACTAGATATCTTGTAAATTCTGATAATCTTATTAATCCTGTCTAACTAATCGTCATAATTACCTGGCGCTCGCGTCCGCCATCGAACTCGCAAAGAAAAATTCCCTGCCAGCGTCCGAGCATTAGTTGTCCATCGTGAAAAGGAATCGTGACTGAAGAACCTGTGAGGCTGGCCTTGATGTGCGCGTCGGAGTTCTCTTCGCCGTGACGAAATCCCATGCCGTGCTGCGGAATCAAGGTGCGCAGGGCGTGCAGCATGTCGCGCGGGACATCCGGATCGGCGTTCTCATTAATAGTGAGGCCAGCGGTGGTGTGTTGCACGTAGAGCACAACCACCCCTTCACCCCGCCCTGATTCTTTGAGTTTTTCTCGAACGAGATCGGTGAACTCAACCAGCTCTTCGCGGTTGCGCGACTTTACTTTCAGAACATACATCTTCAACGCGGACCCGAAGCCTTACGCTTGAGCAACGCCCAACCTGTTGGAAGTACCGCGGCAGCGAGCGCGATCTTGATCACATCACCGGCGAGATAGGGCAATACCGCAATCTTGAAAGCTGCGATCGGCGACGTGTTGGTCAAAATCGAATAGAAGCCCCATCCGCCAAGAAGAATGATCGCTGAACCAACCGCCATTGCTGCTACGGCCGTCGGATAACGTTTGTCCCAACCATTTTCAGCGAACGCGCCCGTTATGTAAGCAGCCGCCGGAAAAGCAATCAGGTACCCAGCCGTTGGTCCAAGAAACCGCAAAATACCGGGCGCTCCGCCAGGCGCAAAGAACGGCAAGCCAACTGCACCCTCAATCAGATACGCAATCACCGCTACCGCACCCAATCGCGAACCGAGTAACGCGCCGGTCAGCAACACTGCAAAGCTCTGCCCGGTAATCGGTATCGGTCCGATATGGATTGAAAACTGCGCCGCCGCCGCAATGAATAAACTAAAAACGATCACCAACCCGGCGGAACGGACTGAATCGAGCGGCGCAAGCGCCGCTTCCATCAATGTGTCAGCTTTAGCGTATGAGCTCATATGCTTAGTCTACCTTGTGAATCAATCTCCTGCGACAGACTTGGCGACTTCAGTTTCAGTCGCACGCGGCTCCATCGCCGTGGTTCCAATCCGCATTCCGTGGAAAGAACGCCAGACGAAGAACACCGAGACGAGGAAGAACACGAGTGCCAGGATGCGCGTCAACGTCGCATCGCCGTTGTTGCGCGCCGTCAAACTAACTGCAAGCTCGACCGCGAGCAATCCAAAGAGTGTGGTGAACTTGATCACCGGGTTCATCGCCACTGACGAAGTGTCTTTGAAAGGATCTCCAACAGTGTCGCCCACGACTGTCGCGTCGTGAAGCGGCGTGCCTTTCATCTTCAGATCGACTTCGACAACTTTCTTCGCGTTGTCCCAGGCGCCGCCGGCGTTCGCCATGAAGATCGCCTGGTACAAACCAAACACCGCGATCGAAATCAGGTAGCCAATGAAGAAGAACGGCTCGACAAACGCGAACGCGAGTGTCGAGAAGAAGACGGTCAGGAAGATATTGAACATCCCCTTCTGCGCATACTGCGTGCAGATCTGAACAACCTTCTTACTGTCTTCAACTGATGCTTTCTCCACACCTTCGAGCCGGATGTTGGCCTTGATGAACTCCACCGCGCGATACGCGCCCGTGGTCACGGCCTGCGTCGAAGCGCCGGTGAACCAGTAGATAATCGCGCCACCCGTGATCAATCCGAGCACAAACGGAGCGTGAAGCAGCGACAAACCTGCAGTGTCAGTGCGCAGACCGTCCGTGAGCGTCATGATGATTGAGAAGATCATCGTCGTTGCTCCTACCACGGCGGTTCCGATCAGCACCGGTTTGGCTGTTGCCTTGAACGTGTTACCCGCGCCGTCGTTCTCTTCGAGAAGATGCTTGGCGCGCGCGAAGTTGACGTCGATGTTGTGGTCCTTCTTCAGCTCTGCTTCAACATCCGGCAGCTGCTCGATCAGCGAAAGCTCGTAAACCGATTGGGCGTTGTCTGTTACCGGGCCGTATGAGTCGACCGCGATCGTGACTGGTCCCATGCCCAGAAATCCAAACGCCACGAGTCCGAAACCAAACACCGGCGCCACCACCGGATCGACCATCAACGCGCCTAAACCAAATCCCGCGTCAGCTCCAAGGTTCGTGAAAAAGTAAGCGATTGCCATCAGGCCGACGATACTTATGCCCAGCCAATAAGCCGAGAAATTGCCCGCAACCAGGCCGGAAAGAATATTCAACGAAGCCCCGCCCTCTCTCGAAGACGTGACCACTTCGCTGACGTGTCGCGACTCAGTCGAGGTAAACACCTTCACAAGCTCAGGTATCAACGCACCCGCGATAGTACCGCACGAAATGATGATCGCGAGTTTCCACCAAAGTGTCGGGTTGCCGCTAAGCGTTGGAATCGTCAGCTTTGAAACGATAAACGTGATTACGACTGAAACAATCGAGGTGATCCACACGAGCGACGTCAACGGCGATTCGAAGTTCATCGAGTCAGCGTTTTTGTAACGTGCTTTGGCAATTGCGTCGTTGATGAAGTACGACAGCCCACTGGCAACGATCATCATCACGCGCATGACGAAGATCCAGACCAGCAACTGCACCTGAACTGTCGGGTTTGAAACACCGACCAGGATGAATGTGATCAGCGCCACGCCCGTGACGCCGTAGGTTTCAAAACCGTCGGCGCTTGGTCCAACTGAATCGCCTGCGTTATCGCCAGTGCAGTCTGCAATCACGCCCGGATTGCGCGCGTCGTCTTCCTTGATCTTGAAGACGATCTTCATCAGGTCGGAACCGATGTCGGCAATCTTCGTGAAAATGCCGCCGGCGATACGCAGAGCCGCGGCGCCGAGTGATTCACCAATAGCAAAACCGATGAAGCACGGGCCCGCATAACTGCCCGGAATGAACAACAGAATGCACAACATGATCAGCAGTTCGACGCTGATCAGCATCATGCCAATGCTCATGCCGGCCTTTAACGGAATCGCGTAAAGCGGAAAGGGCTTGCCCTCGAGACTCGCGAAAGCTGTGCGCGAGTTGGCAAACGTGTTGACGCGAATGCCGAACCAGGCCACACCGTAACTGCCCGCGATACCGATCAAACTGAACGCCAGAATGATCACGACGCGGAACGGCTCCATCCCCGACAACACGCCGAAGTAAAGGATAATCACAACGGCGATGAACGCTTCGAGAATGAGAATGAACTTGCCCTGCGTCGTCAGGTACGTCTTACAAGTCGCGTAGATCAGCTCGGAGATCTCGCGCATGGCGCGATGCACGGGTAGTCGCTGCAGGTTCATGTAAATGGCCAGACCAAAGCCGAGGCCGAGCACGCAGACGACGATGCCAAACAGCAGCAAATTATGACCGGACACGCCGTTGAAGAAAGTAACCTGGGAAAGGTCTGGAAGTTCTAAGCTTGCTTCACCACCCCGGTGCGATTGAGCGTAGGTTGGCAAGGCAAAGGCTAAAGTCGTAACGGTAGCCGCAATAATAATTGCTACCCGCCGCAGTGTCAGCGATAGTTCCACTTGGGCAAATTCCTTTCGATTTATCTAGATAATGGCGAGATACGCTTTACGAAAACGGGTATTATCCACAGATTACACAGATTTTTCAAAGACAGATCATGAGACTGCCTCTTGAATCTGTGTAATCTGTGGATGGTTCCTGGTTCCGAGCCAGCGTCGGATCGAGTCGATCATGATGACTACAGCGGCAACCATGATGATCGCGGTGAGGCTGGTGTTGATGAGTCCCTGAAGCGAGGTCTCGGGTTTTTGCGCCAGAGGCCAGAAAATGTCCGTTATTGACTTGAATCCGGCCACGAGCGTCGTGGTGCTCACAAATGCGAGCGGCAGAATCGTCACCCACGCATAACGCGCTTTGCCCGAGTTGATCACCATTGTCGTCGCGACACACAAAGCCACAGCGGCCAGCAATTGATTGGCAATGCCAAACATCGGCCAGATCGTCGAAATTGATCCTGACCAGATGAAAGCCGCCCAGGAAGCGACAACGAGCGCAGACGTCACCACAGAACCAGGCAGCCAGTTCGGCTCTTCGAGTTTTTTATAGAAACGCCCGCCAAATTCCCCAACCAAAAATCTCGCGACACGAGTGCCCGTGTCGATTGTCGTGAGGATGAAGAGCGCTTCGAACATGATCGCGAAGTGGTACCAGTACTTCATGAAACCACTGAAACCGGGAATGCCGTCGAAAATCTTTGCGATGCCGAGCGCGAGCGTGACTGCACCGCCGGTTCGACCACGCAGATTCTTCTCGCCTGACTCCTGTTCGAGTCGATCGATCTCTTGAGGGTATAAATTAAATCCCTGGGCGGTGTGCGAATCGACCATCTGGTTGTACGCTGCTTTTTGCTCGTCAGTTTTTTGTGCGGTGTTGATAGCAAAATAATCGCCGGGGAATAGAGACGTCGCTGCAATCAGCGCCACCACGCCGACGATGCCTTCCATCAACATGCTGCCGTAGCCAATCATCCGCGTATCAGTTTCTTTAGCGATCATCTTCGGTGTTGTGCCGGAAGAGACCAGCGCGTGGAAACCGGAAATCGCGCCGCACGCAATCGTGATGAAGACAAAGGGATAGAGCTTGCCCGGAATCACAGGCCCGCCACCTGCCGTGAACGGCGTGAACGCAGGCATGTTGAGATTCGGATGAACCAGCATCACGCCGAGGATCAGAAACGCTATCGTGCCGATCTTCAAATACGACGACAGATAATCACGCGGGCAGAGCAGCATCCACACCGGCAACACCGACGCGATAAAGCCGTAAGCCGCCATGATCACGATTAGACTGTTGCGCGAGAGTGTGAACGTATGTGCGAAAGATGAATCGGCAATGCGGCCGCCGAGATAAACCGCGAGGAGTAAGCCGACGATACCGATGATGCTCGCTTCGGCAATCTTTCCTTTGCGGAAGCGATACATGTACAGACCCATAAAGAGTGCGAGCGGAATCGTGAAGCCAACTGTAAAAGTTCCCCACGGCGATTCGGCTAGTGCGTTCACGACCACCAGACCGAGGCCCGCGAGCGCAATCACTACGATGAATAGGATCGCGACACCCGCAACGAGGCCCGAAAGCGGACTGATCTCGGTGCGTGCCATCTCTGCGAGTGATTTGCCCTTGCGACGCACACTGCCGGCCATGATCATGAAATCGTGTACGGCGCCGCCGAGACAGACGCCAATCACAAGCCATAACAGTCCCGGTAGAAAACCAAACTGCGCCGCGAGCACCGGACCGATTAACGGTCCCGCGCCGGAGATCGCTGCAAAGTGGTGTCCAAACAAAACCCACTTGTTTGTTGGATAGTAATTATGACCGTCGTACATCGTCTGCGACGGCACCGGGCGTGAATCGTCAAGCGCGAGCACCTTTGCGGCGATGAACGCGGAGTAATAGCGATACGAGATCGCGATCACGCAAAGAGTGCCGATGATGATTGGTAATGCGTTCATTCAATAAATTGGTTTCACAGGATGTACAGAATTTCAAGATTAACAGGATATCTTGTAAATCATGCCAATCTGGTTAATCCTGTGAAACTGCGCTCAAGACTCAATCTTTTTCGATGTTCCAAGGGCGATGCCGACGGCGGCGCCGACCAGTCCGAAGATGATGATCAGTAAACCATACAACGTCTGATTATGCTGCTCGGCGCTCGCGTCAAACGCTTCGAAGAACAGTTCGCGCGGAGCGACGTCGTGCGGTATTACAAACAAACCAACCGCCACCAGGAGGAAGCAAACGGCAGCGAACTTCAGTCCCGCAGGCGTCAGTTTCGGACGTCCCATCTTTTGACCAACAGCGCTACGCGTGTATCCGTAAGACATATAAATCGCCAGCCCGAGCATCAGCCAGCCCACAAAGCGCCAGTAAGAGCCCTCAGGCAGGAAGTAGATCAGCGCCGCACACGATATTGCTCCGAGTCCCGGCAACAAGTACGGGCCGAGCGGAACCTTGAACGGTCTGGGTCGATTAGGATCTTTGTGACGCAGAACCATCACACCAACGCACACCAGAACGAACGCGAAGAGAGTGCCGATGTTCGTCAAACTCACCATCTCATCGACAGTCGCAAACGCAGCGATACCGCCCACGGCAACGCCGGTCAGAATCGTGGTCACGTGTGGTGTTTTGAATCTTGGATGAACGCTCGCAAAAACTGACGGCAACAATCCATCACGCGCCATCGAGAAGAAGATGCGCGGTTGTCCGAGTTGAAACACGAGCAGCACTGCCGTGTGCGCGACCACCGATCCGAACGCGATGACAGTGTTTTGCCACAACGCCTGTGGCGCGACGGTTTCCAATGCCATCGTCAGCGATTCACCGCGTTGCGCTGCGGTCCAGCCGCGCACTGTTTCCCACGGCACCATGCCCGTAAAGACACCCGCAACGAGCACGTACAGGATCGTGCAGATTATTAGCGAAGCGATGATGCCAACAGGCAGATCTCTGGTGGGATTCTTTGTTTCTTCAGCCACAGTGCTGACGGCGTCAAAGCCGATGTAGGCGAAGAAGACGACGGCTGCGCCGGTAAACGTGCCAAACCACCCTTGCGGTTGGAACGGTTTCCAGTGTTGCACCATCGTCGCCGGGGAAACGTAGTAAAGCGCGAGGCCGATAAAGAACAACAGCACGAGGATCTTGATCAGCACCATGACCGCGTTGAAGTTTGACGACTCTTTGATACCCCAAACCAGCACGATCGTGATCAGCGCCACGATCCCGAACGCCAGGATGTTGAAGACTATTGGAATACCGAAGATGTGTGGCGCGGCGGCGAGTGTTTCTTCAGTTGCGGTGCGATAGTTTGACGTCAACCAATCAGGTACGTGAATACCGAGATTTCGCAGTAGTCGATTAAAAAACTCGGCCCAGCTAATCGCGACCGCCACGTTGCCGATCGCGTACTCGATGATTAAGTCCCAACCGATGATCCAGGCGACGAGCTCGCCGAGCGTTGCGTACGAGTAGGTGTAGGCCGATCCTGAAATCGGAACCATCGAGGCGAGTTCGGCGTAACAGAGAGCTGTAAAACCGCAGACAATCGCAGTGATGACGAACGAGAGCATCAACGACGGACCGGCGCCCGCGCGTTCGGCAGTGCCTGAAGCGGCGGTGCCGACGGTCGCGAAGATTCCCGCGCCGATGATTGCTCCAATCCCGATGAGCGTTACACTGAATGCCGTAAGCGTGCGTTTCAGTGCGAACTGTGGACCGCCAACGCTGGCTAGAATTTCATCAAGGTTCTTGGTGTGAAAAATTCCTCGAAGCAAGGTGTCGCCTCCGGGATTGGATTTCGATAACTTTACTTGCTGTAGGAAAACTTGCGGAGTTTGGCATGGAAGCCAAGTTCTTGTAAATCGAAATCCCGTGGTGATACGGTGGCGCAGTGTTTCCATTCAGAAACATTCTCTTTCCCACTGACTTCTCAGCGAACGCACATGCGGCGCTGAAGTATGCGGCGGCGTTTGCGCGGCATAGCGGCGGGCGAGTCGTGTTGTTCAATGTGCACGACACGAAGTCTGCAGTGCATTCTCAGTTCGATGAGTTGCTTTCTGATCCGGTTCTAAAGGGCGTCGATGCGGAAAGGATTTTGGTTGAAGGCGAGCCGGCGAGCGAGATTGCGCAGGGTGCGATCGATCACGGCGTGGATCTGATCACTGTGGTGATGCGCGGCCGGAATCGACTGTCGAGGGCGTTCGGCAGTTCGATTGCGGAAGATATCGTTGCTGAAGCGCCGTGTGCAGTGCTTTGCGTTCGACCACCGCAGAGAGACTTTGTCGATCAAACTGAGATTCAACTCAAACGCGTGCTGCTGGCGACAAACTTTCGTCCTTCCTCTGCCGCAGCCACACAACTTGCGACGCAGATCGCCAACCAGATGGGCGCCGAGCTTCACGCGGTCTACGTCATTGGAGATTACTTCGAACAGATCTCGGTGATTTTTCCGGAAGGTGGTCTGACAGCACTGACGCGACTGCGTAGTTACGTCCAGGAACGCCTGGCCCAACTCACGCGCCCCGGTGGCGGCGTCGCCACGGCGCACATCTCCGAAGGCAGACCTTACCAGGAGGTAGTTAAACTCGCTGATACACTTCCGGCAGATCTAATCGTGATTGGAACGGCAGTTCACGGCTCATTGTTTGGAAGCAGTCAGGTGTTGGGATCTGAGATTGAGAGAGTGATCAGAAACGCGCCGTGCCCGGTGCTCTGCGTTCCCACAGCGCGCGTGGTGACACCTTTACCCGCCTTGGTGACCCAAGTGGTTCCACAAACCTGATAGGTCCTATTTCTTGTCGATCGGCTTGTGTTCCTGCTGCCAGAGGTTGAACCCGCCAAGCAGCGCTGCTGCGTTATCGATACCTTTTGTTTTGAGAGCGACCACCGCACCGGCGGACGTATGTTCCGCCGTTCAAGAACAATACGTGACAATCATCTTGTCACGCGGTAGCTCGCTAATGTGGTTGAGAATTTCGCCGGCGGGAATCAAACGCGAGCCGGGAATGTGGCCCTGGTCGTACGCCGCCTGATTGCGAACGTCAACAACTATGGCCGTCCCGTTCTTCAGCATTGCTTCCATCTCTTCGATCGTCACCCGACGAGCGCCATCCGCATAGACCGTCTCCGGACCTTGAGGAGCGGGTTTGGGGTTAGCAACGTGATCGACCGCATTGCACGCCGCAAAAACCACGGCTGCTGCAAGTATCATTACGCAACAAATAATTCTCACACGCATGAAAAACCTCCGAAAGGGCCTCTAATGTGTTACGCCCTGCGGGATTTGTCAATGTGGTATAGTCTCGCTTCCAGGCGGAGCCTCTATGATGGAACAGTCGGACCCGATTCAGTGGGCCAAGGTAATTGACCACACACGCTGTATCGGCTGTCATGCCTGCACAACGGCATGCAAGTCTGAGAATCTCGTTCCACTTTCCGTCACGCGCACCTACGTCAAACACGTCGATATCGGCGTCTTTCCGCAAGCGCGGCGCGCTCATCAGGTAACGCGCTGCAACCAGTGCGCTCATGCGCCGTGTGTAACTGCCTGTCCAACAGCGGCAATGTTCAAACGCGCCGACGGCATCGTCGATTTCGATAAGTCGATCTGCATCGGTTGCAAGGCGTGCATGGCGGCCTGTCCGTACGACGCGATCTTCATCAATCCCGAAGATCACTCCGCTGAGAAGTGTAACTTCTGCGCACATCGCATCGACATGAACCTCGAGCCCGCGTGCGTCGTCGTTTGTCCAACGCAGGCAATTCTAGTTGGTGACATGAACGACCAGGATTCGTATGTCGCACAGATAATAAATCGCGACACTGTCGCAGTCAGACGTCCCGAGAAAGAAACGCTGCCGAAACTCTTCTACAAAGGTGCGCACCAGGCGACACTCGATCCACTTGCGGCACGACGTCCCGAAGGCGGTCTCTTTATGTGGAGCGAGCAACAGGAAGGTTCCGGTTTTGTAGTCTCCGGCAATCCAAACTTCAACAACTCATCGGCGGCCGCGTTACTCTCGTATGACGTCGCGCATTCTATTCCGTGGGATTGGCGTGTCAGTCTTTACACGTGGACCAAAGGCATTGCGACGGGTGTTTATCTGGTTGCGTGTCTGCTGGTGATGTTGGGTGTTCTGGACGTGTCTAATCCGATTTGGCGATGGGCTACTCCCATCCTCTCCGGAGGTTTTTTGGCAATCACTGGCGGTTTGCTGATCTGGGATCTCGAACACCCGGAACGTTTTCATCTGATCTTTACACGACCACAGTGGCGCAGTTGGCTGGTTAAGGGCGCTTTCATTATCGCCGGTTACACCCTCGTGCTGGCACTGCATTTCATTGCGAGTTGGGCTGGATCAATTTCGGCTCAGCGCTGGTTGATGCTCCCGGGAATTCCGTTGGCGATACTGACGGCGATTTACACCGCCTACCTTTTCGCGCAAGCGAAGGCGCGCGATATGTGGCAGAACCCGCTGTTGCCACCGCATTTGTTTTTCCAGTCGGCACTATTGGGTTCCGCGATTCTGTTGCCGGTGATAATGGCTGTTGAGAACACCTCGGCGGTCGAACGATTTCTTGGCATCGCGCGCCCTGAAGTAGTCTGGCTGTTGTGGATACTTGCCATCACAAGTGCGATTCATTTGCTGATGATTGCGGGGGAAGTTTCTTTGACACACCCCACCGCACACGCACGTCTCGCGATCTTTGAGATGGTGTACGGTCGTTACAAAGCCGACTTCTGGTTCGGCATAATCCTGTCGGTATTTGGTGGGCTGTTACCGTTTCTTGCAGTGATGAACGTTGTGGGTCTACCGGTCGGCGTCGCCGGCGCGCCGCTGGCCCTGATCGGCCTGATGCTCTATGAAAACGCGTACGTGCAAGCAGGCCAAAGCGTGCCGTTAGCATGATATGACCGATTGTCGGACCGCGTGTTAAACTGAAGAACACTATGAGCACGTACGAAGAAATTAAAAGTGCCGCTTTGGCTCTCCCACCTGAAGCCAGAGAAATGTTGGCGGAACATTTGATGGCGAGTCTCGATGCCTTTGACCAAGAGGAGATCGATCCCCTTTTCCTCGAGGAAATTGAACGACGTAGTAAGGAGATGGACGAAGGAATCGTCACACCAATTCCCGGAGAAGACGTGATGGCAAGATTGCGCTCACGATATAAAAGAAAATAAATGAAACACACTTTTCATCCTCACGCTGAAAAGGAACTCACAGAAACTGAGACTTATTACAACGATATCAATGAGGAATTGGGAAATCGATTTCGTGAAGAAATTGAGCTGACCATTTCACGCATTTCGAAGTTCCCGAGGGGTTGTCAGCCCCTAACGAGAATTCATCGTCGCTGTAGATTGACTAGGTTTCCCTACGGAATTGTTTATGAGTTAAAGCCAACCGAGATCCGAGTGGTGGCCGTGATGCATCTTCGTCGCGAGTCGGATTACTGGATGTACCGCACTTGAGCAGAAATCAAGATTCCAAAGAAACTTTCTATCCTGGTCCAAGTCGCAGCCATCTTGCGGCGTTCCCGCCGAAGGAGCGTTGGGATGATTGGACGGAACTGGATTCGCGCGCGTGGCCGCAGCGGAAGGAGCGGCATTACTCGATCGTTCCTACTACCTGCTTCAACTGCGAATCTGCGTGCGGGCTGCTGGCTTACATCGACAAAGTCACGGGAGAAGTTCAAAAGTTTGAGGGCAATCCGGAACATCCAGGGTCGCGTGGACGCAACTGCGCCAAAGGTCCTGCAACACTCAACCAGGTTACTGATCCGGATCGCATTCTCTATCCACTCAAACGGACGGGCAAACGTGGTGCGGGAAAGTGGGAACGAACCACGTGGGACGAAGCGCTCAACACCATCGCTGAACGCATTCGCAAGGCGATCGTCGAGAATCGCCGTCAGGAAGTGATGTATCACGTGGGCCGCCCGGGCGAAGACGGCTTCACTGAACGCATTCTCGCGGCGTGGGGGATTGACGGTCACAACTCACACACAAACATCTGCTCGTCCGGCAGTCGCGAAGGTTATCAACTGTGGATGGGTCTCGATCGGCCCAGTCCCGATCATGCAAACGCGAAAGTTATCTTGCTGATCAGCGCGCATCTCGAGTCCGGTCACTATTTCAATCCACACGCACAACGCGTGATCGACGGCAAAGCAAACGGCGCAAAGCTAATCGTCTTTGACACGCGCCTCTCAAACACAGCGACGCACGCTGACTACTGGGTGGCGCCGTATCCCGGTTCGGAAGCTGCGATCTTGCTGGCGATTGCGAATTATTTGATTCAGAACAATCTCTATAACCGTGAGTTTGTTGAGCGTTGGTGGAACTGGCGAGAGTTTCTCGAAGCGGAAGGATCAGGGACCGCGGATTTCGCTGATTTTGAAGAACGATTAAGACGGATCTATCAGGATTACACGTTTGAGTTTGCGGCGAGTGAGTCGGGTGTTGACGCGCGCGTGATCGAAGAGATCGCGAAGCTGGTGGCGACGGCGGGGACGAGGTTCTCAACGCACAATTGGCGGAGTGTTGCTTCGGGTGTGAGCGGTGGGTGGTCGGTGGCGCGGTGTCTGTTCATGTTGAATGCGCTGCTCGGTGCGATTGCTACTGAAGGCGGTGTCTATCCGAACGCGTGGAACAAATTTGTGCCACGTCCGATTTACACGCCGCCACATCCGAAGATGTGGAACGAAACGACATGGCCGCGCGAGTATCCACTCTCGATGAATGAAATGTCGTTTCTGCTGCCACACTTGTTGAAAGACGGTCGCGCAAAGCTCGACGTTTATTTCACGCGCGTCTACAACCCCGTATGGACCAACCCGGATGGTTTCTCGTGGATCGAAATGCTGACCGATCCGGATCTCGTCGGCTGTTACATCGCACTCACTCCCACATGGAATGAAACGGCTTACTACGCTGACTACGTTTTGCCGATGGGCGTCGGATCGGAACGTCACGATCTGCATTCCTACGAGACACACGATTCGCAGTGGCTTGGCTTCCGCCAACCGGTGATGAAAGCGGCGCGCCAACGCGAAGGCGAGACGATCGACGACACGCGCAAAGTAAATCCCGGCGAGGTTTGGGAAGAAAATGAGTTCTGGCTCGAGTTGACGTGGCGGATCGATCCGGACGGCGGTCTCGGCATTCGACAATACGCGGAGTCGAAAAAGAATCCGGGGACGCGACTCGGTGTCGACGAGTATTACGAATGGATCTTCGAAAACTCTGTCCCCGGTTTGCCCGAACGCGCCGCGGCGGAAAATGTAACGCCACTCGAATTCATGCGTCGCTACGGCGCATTTGAAGTCAAAGAGAAGATCGGTCGAGTTTACGAAGAGACAGTTCCGGCCGGAGAGTTGGACGATCTCAAGGAGGATCGTTTCGGAAGAGTTTTCACGCGCGCGGCGAAACCTGCTGGACCAAACATCGTGCCCCTTCCGATTCCTGATGGTGACGAAGATGGACGTCGTCTAGCCGGCATCAACGTCGAGGGAACAGTCAAGCGCGGTTTTCCAACACCAAGCGGACGGCTGGAGTTTTACTCTTCAACGTTGAGCAACTGGGGTTGGCCCGAGCTCGCGATTCCGACTTACTTCAAGAGTCACGTTCACAAAGACAATCTCGAAGAAGGACAGACAATCCTGATCTCGACGTTCCGTCTCGCAGTACAGATTCACACGCGCAGCGCGAATGCAAAGTGGCTCGACGAGATCGCGCACACGAATCCGCTCTGGATTCACCCATCACACGCCGCGAAACTCAACGTCCGCACCGGCGATCTCGTGCGTGTCGAGACTGAGATTGGTTACTACGTCGTAGCCGCGTGGGTGACGGAGGGAATTCGGCCCGGCATCGTCGCGTGTAGTCATCACATGGGGCGTTGGAAACTAACCGACGAAGGTCAGCGACAGTTGATGGCGACCGTGAAGTTGGACCAGAAAGGAACTGAGTGGTCGTTGAAGCGCGAAAAAGGTATTGAGCCGTACGAGTCTGCTGACAAAGACACGTTGCGCATCTGGTGGAAGGACGCGGGCGTCCACCAGAACATGACTTTTCCCGTACACCCGGATCCGATTTCGGGAATGCACTGCTGGCATCAGGCCGTGCGCGTGCGCGCGGCTGATCCGGACGACAAGCCGGGTGATATTTTTGTCGACACAAAAAAATCGCACGAGGTTTACAAGAAATGGCTGGCGATGACGCGTCCGGCTGACAAGTTCTCGCCGGACGGCACGCGCAGGCCCTACTGGATGCTCCGTCCGTTGAAACCAGCGCGAGAGTTCTATAACTTGAAATAGGTCCTATAGGACCAATAGGACGTATAAACCCGATGTTCTTCAAACAATTCTATCTCGGCTGCCTGGCCCATGCTTCGTACCTGATCGGTTCCGATGGCGAAGCTGCTGTTGTCGATCCGCAACGCGACGTCGATGAGTATCTCGAAGAAGCGGCTGCTCACGGGCTTACGATCAAGTACGTGATTGAAACGCACCTCCACGCTGATTTCGTCAGCGGTCACCAGGAGATCGCGGCACGTACTGGCGCGCAAATAATCTTCGGTGAGAAAGCCGGCGTTGAGTTTGCACATCGGCCCGTAAGCGATGGTGAAGAACTGGGGCTCGGCAAGATCGTGTTGCGATTTATCGAAACACCGGGTCACACACCCGAAGGAATCTGCGTACTCGTCACCAAAGCTCCCGATCAACCGCAGAAACTACTAACCGGCGACACGCTCTTCATCGGCGATGTGGGCCGTCCGGATCTCGCTGGTGGCAAAGGTTACACGCCACAAATGATGGCTGAGATGATGTACGACAGTCTTCACGGAAAACTGCTGAAGCTGCCGGACGAAGTCGAGGTCTACCCGGCGCACGGCGCAGGCTCGATGTGCGGTCGCAACATGTCGAAGGAAACCTCGTCGACAATCGGCGAGCAACGCAAATTCAATTACGCGCTCAAGCCCATGAGTAAAAGTGAGTTTGTGACGATGATGACGGCGGATCTTCCGGAAGCTCCGGTCTACTTTCCGAGAGACGCCGAGATCAATCGATCGGGCGCGCGCGGACTCTCCGAGTTACAACCACCACAGGCGTTAACACCAGAGCGGGCTCAGGAACAGGCCGATGTTTTGCTCGACGTTCGATCCGCAACGGATTTCGGAGCTGGACACGTTCCGGGTTCAGTAAACATCGGACTCGGTGGACAGTTTGCGATGTGGGCCGGCAGCTTGATCCCATTGAACGCCGCGATCGTGATCATTGCTGACACTGGCGCGCAGGTTGATGAGGCCGTCCTGCGACTGGCTCGCGTCGGAATCGAGAATGTGAAGGGGTATCTCGAAGGCGGAGTTCAGGCTTGGCGCGATGCTGGATTGCCGGTCGAAACAATTCCGCAGCTAAGTGTTGCCGAGTTGAAAGAGCAGATGGCAGACAGTGAACTGCAAATCGTGGACGTGCGGCGTCCCGGTGAATATGTGAATGGTCACGTACCGCGCGCGCTCAATGCCCCGCTGGCCAGTCTCGACAAGAGTCTTGGGCCGTTACCACTTCAGAAAAACAAGCCGACCGCCGTTATTTGCGCCGGCGGGTATCGATCGAGCGCGGCAGCGAGTTTGTTGCAGAAGCAGGGGTTCTCAAATCTCCTCAATGTGTCCGGCGGTACCGGAGCGTGGGTCAACGCCGGATATCCCGTGGAAAAACTTTAGACAGGATTACACAATTTTCATGATTTACAGGATCCATCTTGTTAATCGCGTAAAATCCTGTAATCCTGTCTAATCCTGTATGAAGCTCCTAATCGCTCTTGGCATCATCGTCGTAGCCACGATTCACGGCTACGGCGCGGCGTGGCTCGCAATCTGGATGCTTTTCCACCCGTATAAATCGGTCAAACTTCTTGGCATCACCCTCTGGCCGCAGGGAATGATTCCCCGGCATCGAGAAAAACTGGCCCAGTCGATCGGCAACGCGGTCGGCAACGAGCTCGTCTCGCAACAAACAGTCTTCGATGCCCTCTTCGAAACCAGTTTCTTTCAACGCAAGGTAGAAGACTTCGTCGGCGGTTACACAAACGAGCTGCTCGCGCGCGTGTATCCATCGTTCATTGACGCGTTACCGTCGCAGGCACGCGCGCCGATTCTCGATACGATCTCCGCGCTTCAATACCGGCTTGCCGAATACATCGCGGACATGTTGAAGAGCGAAGAGACCGCGCAAGCAATCGAAAACTTCGTCGACAAACAAGTGGACGAGCTACTCGATCGCCGCTTTGACGACATGGTGAGTGACAAATCACTCGATCGCGGGCTCCGCTTCATCGAAGATCAGTTACAACGACTAGTCACCACCGACGGATTCGAAGCGAAGGTGCATGAGTTTATCTCGCAGCGCCTGGACGATCTCGCACTCAGCAACGCCACACTCGCGGACACGTTCACCCCTGAAACAATTTCCTTCATCAAAGATCGCATCGATCAGCAAGTTCCTCCGATCGTTCATCAACTCGCCGACATCGCCACGAGTCAAAGCACCAGCAAACGAATCGGCGGCTTGATAAAACTCGAAGTTGACCAGTATTACGAGCAGCTCTCGCTCATCAAGAAGATCTTCATCTCGCGCGAGCGCATTCATCGTGAAGTCGATGAACTGGTAAACAAGACGTTGCCGAAACGCGTCGAGGAATACCTCCGTGGTCCGGCTTTCGAACAGGAAGCAGAAGAATTTCTAAACGCAACGATCGACAAGGTGATGGCGCGTCCACTCAACGAACTCATCGGACAGTTTGATACCATCAGATTTGAAGATCTGAAAAGACAAGTCAGCAATCGGCTGGTTGAAATTCTGCGCAGTGAAGCGTTGACCACTTCACTTTCGATGCAGGTAACTGAAGCAATCGATCGACTCCGCCCGCAAACACTCGGCTCAGTGCTGAAGCAGCTTGATACAAACTCAACAACTCGTGCGAAAGAGTTCTTGTCGAAGAGCCTGCTCGGTTTGCTCTCGCGCGAGGACACGGCGCGAACGATCAATGCGATTCTGAGCTCACAGATC
>Ga0207709_10000924_pt1 | contig 22140 bp, 22 predicted proteins | sample KBSM34metaG_FD_184397 | JGI IMG/M metagenome (GOLD analysis project Ga0207709, IMG submission 184397) | Miscanthus rhizosphere microbial communities from Kellogg Biological Station, Michigan, USA - KBS M3-4 metaG (SPAdes) (version 2) | ecosystem: Host-associated > Plants > Roots > Rhizosphere >...
GCGACCACCGCTTCCATGAACGCGGCAAGGACGGCGTGGAGCGCTGGGTGGGCCAGGCCCGCTTCATCCAGGTCTGGCGCCGCGTGGACGGGCGCTGGCTGGCCGAGCGGGTGATCAGCTACGACCATCGGCCGGCAACGGAATGAACCCGTCGGCGAGTGTTCACTCGCCCTGAGCAGAACCCTTTCAGCCCAGGGCCTCTTCCAGATCGCGGAGGTAGTAGCTTGCTGCCTGGGCCAACTCCGCGCCGATGGCGTCGCACAGGTGCGATGGGGACTCGACCCGCACGTTGCTCCCGAAGCCCATCAGCCACCAACGCAAGGTCTGGTCGTCCTCCACCGTAGCGCGCAGCCGGATCCATCCATCACCCAGATCACTGATCGTCTGATCGACCGACAGGGGCGTCTCCCTGAGATGCTCCGCAGCCGTCGCCCGGAAGCGCGCCTCCAGTACGATGCGTCCTTGCCCCTGGAACGCGGTGGCGGTGGTCCTCGCATAGCGCTGGAAGTCGAAGTCCGGCAGGCTCCTTGCCTCTAATTCAAGCACCCGGGTTCCACTCAGGCGATGCAACGCCAGGTGGCGGATGTCCGTATAGTCCCGCAGCATGCAGACAAGGTACTGCGCAGAACCGCGCATCAGCAGCCCCAGAGGATGCATGATCATCTCCTTCGGCTCGTCCTTGCCTTTTCTGCGGTACCAGCCTGACAGGCAGCGCCGGGACGCCAATGCCCTGTGGACATCCACCTGTACGGCCGTTTCCACCTCGGGGGCAAGCAGATTCGGGCCCATGGGCAGGATCGCGGTCCTGCTGGCCCACTCCCCCCAGCCCGACGTCGAGACTTCCGCCCGCGCCATGTCGAACACGGGCATCAGCTCATTCATGGCCGTTGCCGGGAGCAGCTGACGCAGATGTGCATGCGAAAGCAGCAGCGCAACGCTCTGGGAAATCGACAGCCTGGGCGTGAAGGCGAAGTTCGCTTCCCTGGACCAACTCCAGCCAAAGGGCTTTTCACTGTCGTCGGCAATGAGCTGGAACCGCGTGGACAGGTTCTGCAGGTCCCGTTCAATGGTGCGGCTGCTGGTCCTGAAGCCCAGCGGCTCTAGATTCTCCAGTATCTGCCTGACAGATATCCTGCGCGGAGCGCGCGGGATCATGCGCAGCATCTCCCACTGCCGCATCAACGTATCGTTCGAACGGATCTTCATATCAATCTTCCCTTCCAGAGCCGACAGGCAACAAGAGCCCCACCAGAACGGCGTGGGGCTCTGCCCATCGTCAAGCCGCCTTGGCGGGCTCCTCGCCCTTCATCACCGCCATCGCCGCATCCACATCGGCCACGGTCTTCTCGGTCGAAAGCACCAGCGCTCCTGCGTCATCCAGGATCGGCGTATCGATCATCACCTTGATCAGCTGGGCAATCTTCACGGCACGGAAAACCCGCTCCCGCGCCTGCTGGGGGAAACTACTGAAATCGCAGCCGTGCTCCCGGATGACATCACGGATATCGGCTACACCACGACGCAGCGACATGCACAGCTTGGAGAACGTCCTGTTGGCGAGCGTTGTAACGGCCTCGACCGCTGCCAACTGTTCGGCGGCCAACACGGCCTCGTCGTAATGGGTTCGAGCAACCTCTTTGTTACGGCGGGCATCGGCCAGCGCAGCTTCAGCCTTGCTGCCCACCACGTAGCCAAAGATCGCCAACGCCGGACCGGCAACCAGGCCACCCAGCACCAGGGTGCCGCCAGCCATTCCGAATCCGCCCGCCGCCAACGAACCGCCGCCCAGCCACGCCAGCGTTGCGTTGGTTGCTGCAACACCGCTGAGGGTCGAAATGGCAGTGCCGGTGCTGGCACTGGCCAGCAGCATCGTCCCGTTGTACGCACCAAATGCCAGCGCGGCGCCACTTCCCAGCCCGGCGCCCAGGCCCAGGCCCGAGTCCATCAGCAAATGGTAGTCCCGCTTCAGGCCTTCCAGCGACGCCGTGGTGAAATCGCCCTGCACCAGCTTGTCCAGTTCGGGTGAGCCGATGCCCTCAACGTTCTTGAGCTGGCCAAACGCATCGATGAAGTCCGCGATCCCTCCATTGAAAGCACGCAGCTTGCGTGCACCATAGTCCTCAAGCACCGTGTTGGTGCGCTTGCGCTGCGTCTCCAGCAACGACGAGCCCTTCTCGATCAGCCCTTTGGCATCGGCGTTGGCGATGCCGGCATCCTTGTGATCGACCACGGCCTTGCCGCCCTTGTAGATGCCATACAGCGCGCTGGCCGCCATCGCGGCCCCGACTACGATTGGAATCATGGGTAACTCCCTTTACTCAAGAATGATGGCAACGGTACGGCTGGCCTCGCGGTTGATGCTTTCCGCGCGCTCAAGCAGGTCGTTGTAGATGTAGTCGTCAATACCGAAGATATCGGCCAGGCGACGCAGCTGTGCTTCCTCGACACTCGACACTTCACCGTCGGCCAGTGCAAGCAGCATCAACTCATACAGCATCACCTTCGGTACGGCCGGCTGCGCGGCTTCGACCATGGCCTTGTCGATCAGCGAGTCGAGCACCTCGCACGCCACCCGCGCCCGCTCCACCGGGTCGCTCTGGCGCACCAGCGGCATCGTCTGCAGGCGCGTCAACAGTTCCTTCGTCACCCCGTCGGACCGATAAACCTTGCCGCACTCACGGGAAAAGCTGTCGAAGATCGCACGTTCGTGTTCGGATTCATCCAGCGAAACCTTGCTCAGGTTGGTATCGCCAGTCACTTCTTCGTGGGTCTTTCCGTCCCACAGCATCGGGTTGTCACTCACGCTCAGCAGGCGCGCAACCTTCAGGAAGGTTGCCTGCTCGGTGTCTGGAAGCAGATAAAGGAACATCGTATCTCCAAGGTCCTGGGATCACACACGGAAGCCGGTGTGGCCAACCTGCCCGGAAGGCCACGACCAGAAATGGGTTCGATTGATCAAAGCCGAAGTGGCTCGTCACCCGTCATGAACAGATCAAATTCCTGCAGCGAAGCAAACTGCAGGCGGCTGCCCAGCAGAAGGGCAAAGCGGTTGATTGCAGCCGCAAAGCCATCGGCGTCAATCTCTGACTGGGTGGTATCGAGTGCACACAGCAACTGGGCCGTCTCGTCATTCAGCACTGGAAGCTCGGCCGCAATGAACTGCGCCAGCGCCAGGCGCTGCGTCAGAATTTCTTCACGGGCAGCTTCATTGAGCTCGATTGCCAAGGCCAGCCTCTCGGCAGCCAGATCGGCACTCCTGGCCGCCTCCAACGTTTCCCGATAGAAGATCGATGAAAGCGTGCAGCCAATCATCCCGCCGATGGCGGCGCCAACCACCGGGACCGGAATTGCGATCTGGCCCAATGCCGCCATCATGGCCGAAGCCATCATGCCGGAGCCCTTCTCACCGATCTCATCCAGGAACTGGACGCCGTCGATCTCACCCTTGGCGTAACGACGTATGCAGCTGGTCATGGTCACGCAGACGTCGACCACCATGGCCGGCGCGGCGGTACGGGAAAGGACCTGCAGGCTCTGTCGGCCTGACTGCTGCATCACTGCGGTCAATGCGGCCCCGGACGCAGCCGTTGCGTAGCCCATGCTGGCAGAGACGGCACCATCCACCAGGACTGCGCGGCCCGCATCAATCATCCCCCTGCGCTCGGTTGCCACCGCGTAGGCATTGGTCGCCATGCTGATCGCCGCGCCAACCATGAACGCGCCGCGCGCGCCTTCAACACCTGCCCTGTGGCTGGTATGCGCGATATCGCGCACCGTCGCCATCCGCGGATGGGTGCGATAGAACTTCGCATCGTCACTGGTCAGCCCCGTATCCAGAAGGTTGCCGGCCAGCTGCTCATAGTTGTCTGCCTTCGCACGAAGATGCAGTGCTACCTCAGGCTTGCCCCTCGCGTCGACCACGTCCGCCTGGCGGCGCAGATCTGCTGCCTGCGCCCGGCAATATGCCTCGGCATCGATGTACTGCTCCGAGGGCAGCTCCAACTTCAGCCCACGATAGCGCGAGAACTCTCCATCGGGCGCAGCGATCTTCTCAAGGAGCCGGTCACGATTGCCCACGAACTTCATCTGGGACTGGCTGCCTTCAATGATCTGGCCATCCAAAACCCTTACCCGGTCAACGCGATCATCGTTCCGCCGGTACTGGGGATGGTCATCACTGCGCACCGTGCGAACGGGTGACCCACTGATGATGGCCTCGGCATTGTCACGACTGGTCGATGCGACCTCAGCCGCATAGCCGGCCTGCTGGGCAATGCTGTTTTCGGGGCGTACCGGATCAAGCTTGTACCTGGAGATCTTCTCCAGGCCATGGGTAAATGTCTGACCAGTCAGGGCGTCTCTTCCGGTATACCCCTTGATGTATTCGGCATTTGCATTGCCATAGCGCTGGACAGTCTCCAGCGTTGACATCGTCGTCGCTGCGTCCAGGATCTGCCTGCCCGAAGTTTCGCGGGCATTGTCATCTGCATTGGGTTCCATTGCGTTTTCCTCCGTGACGCAAAGCATCCAGCTGTGGGCCAATACCCGGGCATGCTTCGCCCGCAGGTTTGGCTGGGAGATCCATCTTCGGCGTACATAGCGACAAACCGTGTCGTAACGCCTGATCCCCCGGATCATCGACAGCACTTCCGAAAACTTTAGGCCTATTACGAACTTTTCGCGGCCGATTGCGACGACACATCGCACTGCGACACAGATTGTCGGAGGGATCCGCATATTCCTCTCCGGGAGGCCACATCGGTGCTGGGCCCCCCTTCCTTCCATTACCTGACGAGGAACGCCATGTTCAGAATCATCGGTGCCACCGTGGTGTACGGGCTCGCGCTGTATGGCCTGGGGTGCTGGGTACGCGACAGCAACGAAGTACGTGACACGAGGTAGACCTTTACTCCTGTCGAAATCCGGACGACCTCAGCGGTCGACAGCAGGCAATCCCCTCATCGGACAGTGAGGGAACACAGATCAGGATGATGGAACCCTCAAAAGAGAGATTGATGAACAAGCGTCATTCCGAGCTCGTGACCTTCATTGACAATGTCGTCGCAGAACTTCGCCCGGTGCTGGCCTGGATCGAGCGCCATACGGTACTCATTGCGTCGATTGCAGTACTTCTGCCCAGCGCAGGCATCCTCTACTACGCAGTCAGGGAGCAGCTGCCTATCAGCCTGCTTTCGTCCGATGCCGTTTCCGCACTCCCCATGATGCTTGCGGTGACCGGGCTTCGCATCCTTGCCCTGGCCGTCATGTTCCTTTCCCCCATCGTGCTGTCACCCAATCGGTTCTCGTATATCCCAGGCCAGGGTATCAAGCTGCTGCCGGACGATCCGGCGAGCCGGAACAGGACGCTCTGGCGCTGGAGCCTTGCGCTTATAACGCCGGGCGTACTGCATTTCAGCGGAATCTATGTCGCGTCCTTCTACACTGAAATTTCAGATGCAGCACTGTGGTTCAGCACAATTGGCTGCCTGCTGATCTTCGTTTTCTTTTCCCGCTGGGCGAAACCCGATGACAGGAAGCAGAAATGGCTTTCCTTGGACAGCTACTTCCTGCTGGGCATGGGGCTCATGCAGCTGCTGTCCATCAACACGATCATGCAGCTCATGCTCGGCCTGGTCTCCAGGGAAAGCGATCTGGTGATTGGCGCGTGCCTGCTCACGGCCGCAGTAGCATTGGGCATATTCCAGTCCATCGTCATCAGAGTGGTCGATGAGCTGAGTGGACGATACGGTGTCGGTGTACTTGCACTCTCGTTCGCCTCGATCATGGTCACTGTGGCCATGCTCTTCCCACCGACCGGTGCATACCTGGCATCGCAGGTTGTCAATCCGCCAAGCGGTAAATCCGGGGGCTGCATGACGCTGGATCTGCGATCGCGTGACAGCGCATCGCGCAGGCTCCTGATCGGTGATGGTACCGCTACCCATCCGATCAACGTTGTCTACTCGACCAGTTCCGTGCTGCTTGTACGCTTGAAGGATGACGACAGCAGGACCATCCATCGCATCCCCATGGACCAGGTTACCGAGTTCAATCCGTGCCCGCGGGAAGCAGACACGAAGAAGTCACCCGCTGCACAAGGCACTTGATACCTGATCCGGGCAGGGCCGCCCGTGCCAGACGCACGGGCGGCCCCGTAGCGGGTTACAGCTGAATCCGCGCCACGCTCTCGTCAGCGCCCTTGTTGTCCTTCTCGCCGTTCTTGATGCTCACGAACAGCACGTTGTTCTTCGCATCCAGCGCCAGGCTGTTCGGGTGGGTCGGCACCGTGTACGTGGCCACCTTCTGATAGCTGTCACTGTTGTAGGCGGTCACCGTGCCGGCTTCGCGGTTGGTCACGTACAGGCGCTTGCGCGGTGCATCCAGCAGGATGCCCAGCGGGCCGGCATCGGTCGGAATGCTGGCCAGTTCCTTGCCGGTGCTGCGGTCCAGCACCAGTACGCGCTGGCCCGGATGCTTGCTGACCAGGCCGCTGCTCTTGGCCTGGTAGCCGCGCAGGAATTCCGAGCCCTGGTCGGTCACGAACAGGCGCTTGCCGGCCGGGTCCAGCGCGATGTTCATCGGCTGCTCGGCGGCGATCTTGTGCTGCGCCACCACTTTGTTCGAATCGGTGCCCACCACCACCAGATCGGCCAGCAGGTTGCTGGTGTAGACGCGCTTGTTGGCCGCATCCAGCGCCAGGCCCGGCGCCTTGGCATTGCCCAGGCCGTCGATGGTGTTGATCACCTTCAGCGTGTTGGTATCGATCACGAACAGCACGCTGCTCACGTCCGGCTGGCTGCTGTGGCCGGTCACGTACAGGCGGTTGGCGGCGCTGTCGACCACCAGCTCGCGCAGGTCGTGGGTGTAGGCGGCCTTGCCGTCCTTGCCGGTCTTCTTCTCCATCAACTGGATGGTGCCGACAGCCTTGTTCTGCGCGGTGTCGACCACCGTCACCGACAGGTCCACGGTGTTGCCCACGTACAGGCGGTTGTGGGCGTCATCCAGCACCACGCCGAACGCCTTGCGCTCCAGCGGGATGCGGGTTTCCACGGCCAGCGTGGTCGGGTTCAGGCGCAGCACCTGGGCCGGGCCGGCGTCATCGCCGAAACCGCCGGACGAGGCCACGAACACGGCGTTCTGCTTCGGGCTGTAGGCCAGCTCGTACAGACCCTTGGCCACAGCCTGGCGCTGCACGGCGGCGGTGGCACTGGCAGCGGGGGCGTTGTCGGCGAATGCGGAGGGCGCGCCGAGGCTGAGCGAAACGGCAACGGCCAGGGCGGCCGAGCGGAAGAGAGGATTACGGAACATGCGAGCGTCCTTGAATGGGCACGGGAGGGTGTCCTGGCTCGCTGGGCCGTTCTACGACGGCCCGACCTGCATCTGTCTGCGCGGGGTGGGCTGGCTGGGTAGCGGGGGAATGGTAGCAGGTGGGGGGCGTGGCGTGCGCCGGCGCGCGTATGGCAGGCGCGCGGATTACTGCTCTTTCAAGCGCAGCGAATCGGCCACATCGGTCTTGGCCGCCACCTCGGTGGCGATGCTGGCCCGGCGGTGCCCCGGGTCATTGCGATCGCCCTGCACGATGAAGATGCTCTCCGCCGCATGGCTGCTTTGGGTCGGCTGGCTGAGCAGCACGTGGTCCACGCGCGAGAGATTGTTCTGCTTGGCCAGCACCAGCAGGCTGGCGCTGATGCGCTGGCTGGCGGCATCGAACGGGCGGCCATGCGCGGCGTCCAGCTCGGCCACTTTCTGGATCAGCTGCGCGAACAGGCGATGGTCCGGATGCGAGGGGTCCAGCAGCGTGCCGGCCACTTCAATCGGCGTCGGCGGCGGCTCATCGCTGGCACGGTCGCCCTGGCGATGGTGTTCGGCCTCGCGCTCGGGCATCGCATGATGGGTTTCAGCATTCAGATCGCTGCCCGGGAACGGTGCGGCAATGCACTGGATTTCCGGCAGATTGAACAGCACCGCGAACTCGCCCAGGTTGCTGCCGTCGTCCAGCGGCGCCGGCAGCGGATGCAGGCCGGCATAGTGCAGCGCCGCCCAGACGAAATCGCTGCAGCGGTTGATGGTGGCCGGGCGATCCACATCGAATTCGAACTCGGCCGGTTCCTCGGCGAAGTCACGCAGGCAGCCGTAATGCTCCTCGGTGATTTCCAGGGTGCGGCTGTAGTACGGGTCCAGATGCTCATCTGCATCGTCGTGGCGCACCTGCGCGTACTGCACGCCGGTGGTGGTTTCGCCCGGCGCCTGGCGCGGCGGTGCGAAGCCGTAGCTGTGGGCCTCGTCGTCTGCGGCTACCTGCAGGTACATATGGCCGCGCGGCGAGATGCCCCCGCTCTTCAGTGGGGTGCCGGGGGCGGCCAGGTACAGCGTTGCGGTGTAGCGTGTTGCCTGCTCCATGCCTGTTCAGCCTTGATGGGTGCTGCGGTCCTGGCTGGATGATGGCATAGGTGGGATGGGGGGCAGGTGGAGAGGCCCAAGCTGCGGGATCGGCTTGCTGAATGTGTGAACCAGACGGCAATCCCGCGAGAGCGGGTACTGCAACCGGTGATCGTTGCGCCGGTGACGTGATTGCACGCCACCCAGCGCGGAACGGTCACTTTCGCGAGTGGGCGAACGTCTCCATGCGGATGTTCAGAAGATCGTTGGCAAAGCCACGAACCATCAGGGCTTCGAGATCATCGATCATCCCCGGGTCCACGTCGTACGCACTGAAGTACCCAGCCAAGTCGAACAACTCGAGACTGACCCGTTTCGGCTGGCGAAGCTTTTCGTAGCCTGGCTTGAACTCCCGATTCCGATCAGGATGGCTAACCAGCGAGATGGACTGTACATCGCGCCGTCGATTGAAGGCCAGGTTAATTTCCTTCCAGAGCGATTGCTCACGAGCCTTTCCGACGTACAAGGCCTGGCCACGGGAATCATAGAAGATGTAGATGCCACAGCTATTTTCAAGCTCGGCCTTCACTCCCTGCGCATACTTGCTCGCGCCCGAACCACCGTTGAAAACCTGCCAACTCTTCTCTTGCTTGGTCAGGCACCGGTCAATCGTATAGAACTCTACAATTGGCTGGATCGCCCTGAACTGCGACTCATCCACGGCCGCTTCCCGCGACTTCGCCAACGCGGAAGCCACCTGATTGGCACTAAGGTCCTCGTCGCGATTCTTCCAGTTGATCAGCGTTCCCACTGATACCCCCAGAGCAGCGGCCAGCTCACCCTGCGAGGTGGTTCCCAACTTCCGGGTCAACGATTCGATCAGATCTGTTGCTTTCATTGCGGATCCATCTGCATTCACAATTCATCGAAAGCTCATCGATGAGCTTCGGCCCCGCGCGCAACGCACGCGCGTAACGCCCTATCGGCAGCATCCACCTGAACTTGAGTGCACGTTCCATCGAATCACATACTCGCCGCACGAATCTGTATATCGTGCTGCACCCGTTGGTCTTCCAGCTGCTGATCCATCTGATTTGCAAGCGCGCGCTGATGCGCTTCACGGCTGACAGAGTCGAACTGCTGCAGTGACTCCTCCACCGGTGTCTGCGCCGCCATCTCGGTCGGAATCGCAGCGCGCTGATGGGCCGGATTGCTCGGCTCGCCCTGCACCACGAACAGCGTGTGCCCGGCAGAGTGCTCGTGCGTAGCGTTGCTCACCAGCACATGGTCCACCCGTTCCAGGTCGTTGTCCTTGGCCAGTACCAGAAGGCTGGCGGTCATGCGTTCGCTGACTTCATCGAAGCTGCGGCCGTGCTTGGCGTCCAGCGCTTCCACGCCCTCGCGGATCTGCTGATACAGCGCATGGTCGGGGTGACCGGGCTGCGTGGGGTCCTGCAGCGCCCGGTTCGGGCCCGAAGCCTCATCCGGTTCCGGTGCGAACGCGGCCGGTTCATGGCTTGGCGCCGTCTTAGGCTCGGCAGGAACAGTGACAGCCGCAGTGACTGGCTCGTGGTCACCCAACGGAGCCGGTTCGGGCTCTGGCACGTGTTGCGCCACTTCCTGCTCCAAAGGCCACGGATCGCGCGCAGGCTCAGCAGGCAGCGGCTCCTTGAAGGGCACCGGCTCGACCTCCTGCACTGCCATGTCCTGCTTTGGAGTGGGAGCAACCGCAGGTGCGGCCATCTGCTCCGGATCCGGTACCTGCTCTGTGCGCTGCGTGGGCACCGCCCGCGTTGCCGCTGCCAGAGGCGCGGCAGCGTGTGGCGTCGCGCGCTCAGGTGCGGCCGGGTGCGCCTGCATAGGCTCGGTGGGCTCCGGCGTCTGTGAGGCAGTACGGTTTTCGGTGGGCGCCTCGCTGTTTGGATGGGGCTGAGGTTGGGGCTCCGCCTCACGCCGCGGCGGATCGCGCTGCTCGGCGTGCCGCTGAGGCGCGGGCTTGTCCTGTGGCGCGGGCGTAGGTGGTGGTGCGACCGTTGTCGCTGGCGACGATGCCGCAACCGTCGCAGGCGCGATGGGCTGCGCAGTGGCCGGCTCTTCCGGCCGTACTTCCGCGCTCACGTCCTGCTCAGATGGCTTGTCGCCATGTGCCACCTGCGCGGCCGCTCGTGCAGCCTGTCCTGCATCCACCTGCGCAGCACCTAGCCGATTTGCCTCCTGCAGTGCCTGCCGGTATGCCTCCTGCTCACCCGCCGACAGCGCGGCAATGCGCAGCTCGGGCGAGTCCGGCACCGGCGCCTGCTCATTGGCGCGCGTCCGCACCTCTTTCCATGCGGCCTGCAGCTCCAGCGTGCTGGTGGTCGCGACGGCGCGCGCCACGCCATCCTGGCCTACCTGGTAATGGGTGATGGGTCGGGAGGCGCCGGCGTTGCCCTCGGCTACAGGCCCCAGCTCCTGCAATGTGGGCCCCGTAATACCGTGCTGCTCGCGCGTGCGCGCCGTGGCCAGCGCAACCGCCTGCTCCCACGCCGGGGTCAGCGCAACGCCCGCAGCGTAGTAGCTGTGGCGCAGCTCGTTCTGGTTCACTTCCGCCGCAGACGGCAATGGCCGCGCGTCCAATGCGGCAATAGTCTGGTTGAACTGATCGAGCGACGGCTGCTGGATGGTGCGGGTCAGCTCCAGCTCCAGCGCCATGTTGCCCTGCGCGATCTGGCCAGCCTGGTGCCATTGCCCTGCTTCGTCGCGCTGGTAGAGCTGGTTGTCCGAGCCTTGAACAGCGTCGGGCTTGGCACGGGCCAGCTCTACCGCTTCCGGTACCAGTGGCACGAAGTCACTGGCGCGGGTAGCGGCGTAGGTCTCCAGATAGCTGGCGGCAATGGCGGCCTTGCCGTTGGCGATGTTGTTCTCGATGCGCTGCACCGCCTCGCGATTCAACTCGCTGGCGCGCTCGGGGCTGGCGATCTGTGTCTCATACACGCCCCGGTCGTTGGCGCCGGACACGCCAACCTTGACCTGCCGCATCCACTGTTCGGTCTGCGCATCGCGGTGCCAGTTGGGATTGTCCAGACGCCCCTCGCCGTCCCGCGCCGGGATGCTGAAAGGATCCTGTGGCGGCGGCGCTTTGCCCAGCGCCAGCTCTACCGCTTTTACATGGGCGTATGCGCCCAGCTCACGGGCCTTCTCGTAACTGGCACTCACACTGCGCTCAGCCGGATTGCCCAGGCCGTCGCCCGCGCTGTCCATGACCGCCTGGCGCTGCCAGTTGAGGCCATTGAACTGCCACGTGACATCGGCTTTGTCGGTCTGCCGGTAGACGGCGCGGTTGTCGAGCAGATCGGCGCCCTTGTCGAACGCCTTGCTCATCAGCAGCGCATCGCCCGCGACGATGGCCGCAGGGACGAAGCTGGACGTGCCGATCACCGATGCCGTGGCCATGCCACCGATCCAGCCACCGCCATTGCGTGCCAGAGCGTGGGTGAGTTCGGACTGGGCGGCGGTACCGTTGCCTTCCTCCAGCAGCTGCGACGTGCGGCGGGCGGTGATGACGGCGTCGGCGCCGGAGGCGAGCAGGCCGCCGGAGCGGATCAGTTGTCTGGTGGAGGCTTCGCCGAGGAGGAGGTCGATTGTGACCTGCCCCTGCTGCAAGCTCGGCGCACGGATCCGATACGCCGCACCCTCGCCCAAGACGCGCTCGACCGTCTGGATACCCGGCTCTGTCAGAACAACTCGGCCACCATGGTGGGCATTAGAAATGGCAAGCGACAGGCCGCTTCGCTGCAACTCAATATTTCCACCCCGAGTCAATGGCTTGGCGTCATACTCGATTCTATTGAGCGTAGTCACGATACCACTTTCGGAATGAGTGACAGCCACCCAGCCGAGGTCGACCCCAGTTAAGCCTTTCAATGCTTGGATCTGAGCGATATGCGTTTGGTGGTACTCGGGAACTCCGTCAAAAAAGTCCCGGATCCGTTTATTCGTGATCGCAGGCGTGCTTCCCAGCGGAGTATTCGTGTTGAGATCGCCATTGATCAACCCGACCTTGACGGTGTCTCGCAATGCTTCTACACGAGCCATCACTCTATCGAGGGCGTCAGAGTCATTTAGCAGCGCGGCCTTACCGTCTCGAGTTCTCTGAATCTCGTTCAAGCGCCGAATCATTCCGTTCTGGTATTCACCCAACGGTCCGCCACTGTGAGGGGTGATGCCCATCGCATCTGCATAGGCAGGATTTGCAGGCAGGAACAGCCGGTTTTCCTGGGAGTGAATATTGAACCGTCCCGCCTCCTGCAGCTTTGCGAGCAACGGGCTGTGCCTCAGCGTCTGCTGCTCAATCGCGTGATGGTCCTGCAAATGAGTGGAATGTCCGGCCACATATCCTCCTTGACTCAAGCATCGCCGAGTCTCAGCAGTTCACCGCGTCGTAGAACCACAGACCGTTGGACGTACCGCTGGTGATCAATCCCGCGGCTTCGACCGCCTCCTTGAAAGTGCGGTCGCAGAAGACACCTTCGTAGTAGGGGAGACGGAATACGTGAGCATCGCCGATGACCTCCCTCCTGAACGCCAAGCGGACGTCGCCCGTCAGATCGTAGTATTTCCCCTCTTCATAGTCGTCACTAACGATGATCTTCAGCTGGGATGCTGCCTCATCCAAGGCATCGATGGTCCTAATGACATCGCAAAGGAAATAGGGGCCACCCATTGCTCCATCAGCGAGTCGATAGTCAGTCTCCCTGAACGCAAAAGCACCTGGGTCCACGGCCGCCATCACCTCGCGGAGACGCCCTGAAACGAGCCAATAGCCGCTCATCCCAGCTTCAAGATCCTCCGGTGGCCACCCTTCGCTTGGGTAATACACCAGGCGCGGGGTCTCGCGCAGAGGCGGGAAGCCCCCCTGATCGGGACGCAAGAGGAAATTTGGAGGCGTCTTCAGGGAAGACTCGTTCTCAAAAACGACGCCATGCCCTTTGCCGCGCCGTCTGGCGTCTGGGCGCAACTCGAAGAACTCGCCCTTCTTTGGCAGATTCGAAGTCATTGCTTGTCTCACCTCAGAATCAATCTAAATAATCGTGCCAAGAGCTTATCAGAGGGCGCCAACCTTCCATGCCCTCTTCGAGTCATGCCCGCGCGCTCTCAGCCTGAAGTCCCCTCCGCCGACATAGCGCACTACTGCTTCTCTCCAGTTCCTCTGGCCGCTCTGAAGTCCCGATGCGACCTGCCTCTTACCGCCCTGCCTTCAACTCAAGTACTGAATAGGCATGGCTGCTTCTTAACCCGTTCTGCACCGGCAAGCAATCGTACAAAAACTAAATCCATCTTACGTTCGACTACCGATCCCGCTCCATGAGACGCGCCGCAGCCATCTTCAATTTTGACATGCGGATTATGCTTAGAATGACGCGCACCATGTCAGACACCGGCTGCGTCCTTGAACCTCAGGCCACGCGTTTCACACTCGCTTCCGATTCCCGTAGCGCGTATGGCATCCCGGAACATGCGATCGCAGTAAACAATATCGCCGGAGTACGGGCTCCTGAAGACATGACTGCCCCCAATTACATCCCTCTTGAATGCCAAGCTTGTTCCGCCACGAAGGTCGTAGAACTTTCCGCCCGGATAGCCCTCATCGACGATGACCCGGAACTTCGATGCTTCCTCGTCGACGGCATCCAGTTCGCGAGCAACCTCGCACAGGTAGTACGTTGGGCCCTCTGTGCCGTCCGGGAGCAGGTAGTCACACTCTACAAATTCAAAGGCATCGGGATCGAGTTCATTGAAGGCCTTCTTGAGGCGCTCTGATACCAACCAGTAGCCACTCATTCCTCCTTCGAGGTCCTGCGGTGGATCCCCCAGCTTTGGATCGAGCACCAGACGCGGTCTCTGCGCCAGATGAGGAAAACCGCCCTCTTCGGGGCGGATGATCAGCCTGGGAGGCGTCAGCAGTGCGTCCTCATTCTCGATCTCAACGCCATGACCTCTTCCCCTTCGGGTCGTGTCAGGCATGAGCAGATAGAACTCGCCAGGCGCAGGCTGATTACGTTCCAACGTGGGCATGTGCTTGTTCCCTTCCGAATTTGAGGCATGTGCCGCACTCCGCATACTTGCAGCATCGGTCACGGACTTGGTGCCGATGGGACAGACTCAGCAGTTCACCACATCTTCAAACCAGAGCCCGTTGGATCTCTTGGCCGTGACGATGCCGGCAGCTTCCACCGCATCCTTGAACGTTCGGTCGCAGAAAACCCCGCCATGGAAGGGCAATCTGAACACGTGGGCCGATCCCAGCGCCTCGCGATTGAACGCCAACCGGACATCACCGGTCAGGCGGTAGTATTTTCCTGCCTCGTACTCATCGCTGATCACGATGTTGAGCTGGGACGCTTCTTCATCCAAGGCATCCAGCGTACGGACCACGTCGCAAAGGAAGTAGGTTGGTCCCTTTGAACCGTCTTCCAAGCGATAGTCGGTATCAGCGAAAACGAACGCGTCAGGGTCGATCTCTTCCATAGCCTGGCGCAGACGCTCGGAGACCAGCCAATAGCCGCTCAACCCGCCTTCCAAGTCCTGTGGAGGTACACCCTGCCGCTCCCGATAGACCAAGCGTGGGGTTTCACGCAGTGGAGGGAAGCCACGGGCTTCGGGCAAAAGTATCAGCCTGGGAGTCACAAGCAACGCATCCTCGTTATCAAAGACCACCCCGTGGCCCTTCCCTCCTCGGGTAGCATCCGGTCGAAGCTTGAAGAACTCGCCCTTGCGCGGCTGATGGGTGGAGTCCGATCGCATGCTTTTCATCCCACGTTGTTGATGTGAATCGAAGGCGCTCATAAGCAATTGAAGCGAATATCAAAGGCGCCCAAAAGTCCGGCCTTCAGAACTCTGACTTAGATGCTGGCCGCGTCAGTGAACCAGAGGCCTCGCGATGCACGCGGCCCACCGATTCCAGCGTTCCACACAGCGTCGCGGAGCTCTCTGTCGCAGAAGACGAAGTTTCCCGAGTAAGGCGTCCGGAATATTCTGGCTTGACCTATGACCTGCTTGCGGAACGCCAGACTGGCTCCGCCCCTTAGGTCGTAGAACTTCCCACCTCGATAGCCTGCGTCAGTGATGATCCGAAGTTTCGAGGCTTCTTCGTCCACCGCATCGCGTTCACGGGTTACATCGCACAGGAAGTACCGCGGGCCCTTGGATCCATCGGCAAGGCGGTAGTCACACTCTACAAACTCGAAGCCAGCCGGATCTACAGACACAAGAGCACCGCGTAATCGTTCGGAGACCATCCAGTAGCCGCTCATGCCCCCCTCCAGATCCTCTGGGAGGCTCCCCTTCTTTGCCGAGTAAACCAGCAGCGGCTTCTCCGCCATGGGGGGAAATCCCCCTTCTTCTGGTCGCAGGATCAGGCGAGGCGGGATGCGCAGCCGCTTCGCGTTCTCGAACACAACGCCGTGCCCCTTTCCCCCACGCGTGGTATCAGGCATCAGGAGGAAGTACTTGCCAGGAACAGGCTGGTTCGACTTCGATGCTTCCATGCTCTTCCGCCTTCTTTAGCTATGATGCGCCGTAGCGAGTCTGCCCCGTTCTACCCCGACCTTCCACCTCGTGCAATCAGATCACTGCGAGATTCGGAACCTGGTCAAGCATGCGTCCCACGCCTTGAGACGCAATCCAGCCATCCTCCCCTCCCCCTCTGGAGGATGCCCATGACCAAGATCGACCCCACATGGCTGGAAGCCTTCGACAAGGAGCTGCTCCACCTGTTCGCCATCGACCATCGCGATGCAGGCATGGATGAGTACCTGCTGGGCTGCTACGCAGACCTCCCACCACGCGAGGTGGCGCTGGCGTTCGGCAGCGACTACGACCTGGAGCGTGACGATGCGCTGTGGCCACGGCCCGGTGTGCCTGTGTGATCCACGCAGCAGTCCGGCACACCAGCATTCAAGGCAAGCGATGCCAGTGGATGGCCGCTATGCTGGCAGCGCACCGGAATGGAAACCACGTATGCCCCGTTTGAACACCGCCCTGGCACTGAACCTTGCTCTGATGCTGTTGGGCGCTACACCTGCCATGGCCATGGCGGCAGATCCGCAGGTTTCCACTGAAGTGTTTGTAGAGGCCGGTGACAACCCCACCTTCAAGCTGCAGCACGCACCCGCCCTTCTGTATTCAACGGCCCTCGCCACGCCGCCCGATACCTTCCTGCAGGCTCCCATGGCGGCGCTGTTGGTTGCTCAGTTGGATGAACTGGGCCACGTGTCCAACGTGATGGTGGCGCGGTCCAGCGGATTGCGGGAGCTTGATCGTGCGGCCTTTACCGCAGTGGACCAATGGCGCTTTGATCCGGTCGTGGTTGAGGGTGTCGCGCGCCATGCACGGGTACGGGTCCGTCTGACCTTCGCGCCCACGGCCGAGGCACCGCCCGGCTGAACCGCTGATCCAATCTGTCGCGATTGGCCCTACGCCGCGACCTTGGCTGCGGGCATTCCTACGCTTGGAGCCAATAGCGCCAAGCCCTTCAAGACCGTTGCGGCGCAATCGCTTGCTGGCTTAACACCGTGTGCGACAATGCCGAAAGCGTCAGGACTGGTAATCATCAGTCCTTTGGTTTCTTGGCATTTGGTTGCTGCACGGGTATCTCTTGGCGTGCCACCGGAAAAGGGTGGCGCGGGGTTCGAAAGCCCGTTCAGTAACCTTGTGTTTTGCGCTTGTCAGCCGGCGTCACCATTTGTGTGGCGCCGGCTGGCAATCCGTTCGCGTTCTATGGCGGGCGGTGCGTGGGGGTCTTTGGACCCACCGGCTTGGTTACTGTCCGGCTTTCGAACCACGCATCGTCCGCCGCCTTTATCGGTGGCGCTGCTGTCTGTCCTGTACGGAGCATTGCCATGAACACATCGGACTTCCGATCCCTGCACGCGCAGTACGATCCGGACAACGCCGAACCCGAGCGCGAACCGTCCGCCGATCCCAACGCCTTCGTCGCCACGCTGCACCGCATCGGCACCGGTGCGGCTGCGGACGGCCAGCCCTGGCCGGAGCGACATCAACTGCCTGGGCGGTGTCTCCAGCTGGCGGACGCGGATTGCGCGCTGGCGGGTCTGCGTGTTGTGGCAGAGCTGATGCTGGCTGCGGAGCGCACTCGGCAGAACGGCGCGCCCGAGGAGTATCTGGGGGATCGGGTGATGGAAGGATTGAAGATGGCGTGTGTGGCGTTGACTGCGCAAGCCAGTGCTTGCTTGCAGGTGCGCGAATAGTGCCTGCGTTATCGATTCTGTGCGCTGCGACTGTGGCGCCGCATCTCCGCCCATGAAGGTTCCACCCGAAGTTGTCACGACCACGCTCATGGTGATCGCGGATCACTACCTTCCCCAGGCCACACTGGAGGTGCAGGTCTACCGCAGGCTGTCGGATGCTGAGCTCAGGCTTATGCGGAAGGAGGCTGAGGCGTTTGCGAAGGCCCGGGGTTGCGAGCGGGTAGTGTTGAGTTCAAGGGATGAAAGTGCGCGGTACTTTGAGCTGCGGGCAGACGGGAAGCCGGTGATGCTGGTGGACAATTCCGCGATGCAACTAATGGTGATGGTTGCTGGGGATTCGCTGGAGCGGGTTCCGGATTTGTGAGATTTGCAACAGCAGTGGCAGGTACGGACGCGGCCGGAATGGGAGCGGAGGCGCTGATCCGCTCAGTGATCAGATGTTTGCAGCCATGAGTCGAGGCGTGCGGGCGATACCTTTGAGCCTTCCCGGCGTCGCTAAGACGTCCCCGATATCGGGGCTCCCTGCCAGCGGATGCTCATGCCTACTTTTTCAACAGAACATCCCGATGGTAGTTGAGGTAGCGAGCCTGAGCCGCAGAGAACGGAATGCGGGGAGCCTTTTGCACGACATCCCATTTCACCCGCACCGCATCTGGCAACTGACGGCTAAGAATTAGACCACCATCATCCTCAAAGGAGATGTAGCCCCGGTCGAACAGACGATCGATATGGGGGGCGAGCATTAGGCCGTTGTCACCATCAAGGCGCTCGCTGTTCTCGCTCTTTGACCATGGCTTGATGTGACTGGCAATCAGGAAGCTGGCATCACTCGTGCCGGTCACCCGACAGGTCTTCTCAATGTCGCTGACATTCTTTCGGTAGACGCCCTGACCTTTTCTGGCCTTGATCAGCTGGAGCTTCTCAGTCTCGTCGATGTTCTTGTCACTCGCGATGTCCTGGACCCGCCCCTCGTCCTGCCACTCACCGATGTCATCAAGATCGACTTCGAGGAGCTCCAGCAACTTGGCAGCCATCTCCTCGGGAACTGGGAACAGGTAGGCCTGATTGCCCTTGCCGTCAGCCTTCAAGGGTGCGTACTTCGCAGGAAGGAGCGGCCCAATCTGGCCCATGTAGTCACTCACCTTCAGTGGAGCGTCCACCAGGTGGTAGTCCACCGGGACGGCCCAACCGTCCTTGCGCCATTCCTCGTCCGTCTTCCCGAATTCCTCAGGGCGATCCATCGAGTAATGAGCGCCATTGACGATTGCGATAGCCTTGATTCGCGTGCTCGCAAACGCAAAGACCACGTCGTCCGGTCGCACTTGAGTCATGTTCTCGTAGGCGGGGTTGCTGTTCCCCTTTACGTTGGTCTTAGGCGACCACAGGTAACCTGCCTTAACAGCCTTGTCGAAGGTCTGCTTCTGGTTCACCCACCAGTACTTCATCCCTAACCTCTAGCCTATCCAGTGACCGGCCGATTGGCCCCCTGGACAAGATGGTACCCTTCCGGCGTGTCGCAATCAGCCCGATTGCAGCAGGATGAAGTCACGGTTGCTGCGGTGAGCCCCAACAAACGTCACTGGGTAGTTGGCCGTTACGCAGGGCAAGGCGCGGCGAGATCCGCTGGATAATGAGGCCAAGCTTTCGATCCACACAGCTAGTGTGATAGCAGTGCTTACGGCAACCTTGTCCGCAAATAATGAAGGACCTTCGGTTCGCAGGAACACTGCAGCAGAGAATATAAGAAAGTTCCCTGTTCCAGATAGCAGAAGCCAAACGAGCCGGACAGTACAGGCCGAAGACGCGGCACACAGATTGACTGGCGGGACGAAGAGTTCGAAGCAGCCAAATCAATTGGGCGGGCAAAAACACAAACAAAGATTAGGACTAACGATCTGCCCTGGAACCACCAAATTCTGCAGAAGCTCCTCTGGAGCCCGACCTACTTGCCATCGTCAAGTCCATTTATGTAATCAGAAATAATGTCCCCATGGCACGCATAGGGCTTGCAATGACAACCCAGCACCTTGCCGCGCATCAGGGACACATTCTCATCGTGATTCACAAAAAAATCAAGCAACTTTCGATCAAAATCGTACTTATACTTTCTAATCACTTCGGCTCTATCGCCAGCAGGCCCAATTGGATAGGGGTTTCCAAAAGACGTGCCACGCCCAATGTAGATATCGTATTTGTCCCCGGATTCTTTATTAACCACCGAAGTTAATTTTATTTCTATGAATTTCGCTTTGACCCCGCAAAAATTCAGCTCACTGCGCAATTCTTCATGCCCACCCGAATCAAAAACCACCGCGTGCGTCAAATCCTTGAAATACACAGGACCAATGCGGCACTCAAACCCACGACTTTCGCAGAAATCCCGCAAAAACAGGTTAATATCTGAAGAACTGCAAAAAATTGGATTTTTCAGCAGGCGGGTGTAACCGTCGACTTTCCGAGCGAACTTAGATGCACTCAGAAAAGCCTTAGGGTATTCAACCAAAACTAGAGCACTCATATAAGGTGCTTTATTACCAAGCTCTCATCAGACCAGCTATCTTTTAGATACTCAACCACCAGCCGACGATGACATTGGTGCGGCTTGTCTTCACTGCACAGTAAACACCCATCGTCAATTATGCGCTTATCTAAAGATCTTTCCACGCCACGTTTAGCCATCAGCTCGATGAACTCAGCCTCATAATTCTGCCAAGTCATCCGCCCATCCTGATAGGCCTTGAGTGCCTCCTTCTGAGGCGCAAGCTGCGGTGCATGAACGTACTCTATTCCGCAAAGTTCTGCGAGAAAGAACCTCAGATCGTCCTTCTTTGCAAAGCCCGCGAGTTGAGAGACATTGTTCAATCTTACGTCAATAAGAGTTCGGGCACCGGAATCTCTCAACAGCGTGAAGAATTTTTGCGCACTTTTTTTGGTGAATCCAATAGTCGATACTTTCACTAGAACACCGCCGCAACCAACTTGTAGGCGTGCCCATTAAAAGGCTCACCCAGACTAACCGTCATATACTTCACACTACTATTTTGATACTGACCATCAGGACCAGCGAGATACTTCGCCTCCAAAATAGGGTCAGTTACCGCCAGACCGTAGTCGACGCCCCTGTAATTAAACCAGGCCCTAACTTTTCGTTTGTTCCCGCCAAATGCAGCGCCCTCGACGCCAACTGAAAACTTAAGGGCTTGAGGCTCAATGAGGAACAGCGTCTGACGGGCAACTTTAAGATTCACGTCGCCAACTCGATCATTCAGACCAGAAGTGGAAGAATCACCCAACTCCCACAGAGCCCCGGGGCTATCAATCAAACCCTGCAAATTGACAACCGGCCACCCTCCGACCTTTGTCCAATAGTAACCAGAGTCAATAATCACATTTTCCGACTGATACGGATGGATATCAACCTGCTTAACAACGATATTTATGATATCGAGAACTTGCGCACCCGAACCATCATTATACTTTCGATCATCCTCCGTGATTTCTTTCCCTCCGGCGCCGCCAACGGGACGCACCCACACCCAGTTGCCTTTGGCATCCTGCATTTTCCCTGCAATGCATCTCCCACTAAATTTTTTTGAGTTTGCAAGACAGACAAAATTGGAAATGCGGTTCATCTAGCTATCCTTAGTTAGAGTACGAGAACAACAGTTCAACGAGCGAAGTCTGCTGGTTCCGTGATACGCCGTTTCTGAAGATTTTCCAGCAAGTCCCGAGAGGCACAATTATCAGATCAGAACACGAACATCAATATGTTCCGAGACCAATTAGCCGAAAGCTGTAGCACTTCCCATCAATTTCCGACACTTCCGCAGAAGGCTACACGTTTCATACACCCACACCAACTAATCCCAAAGGCATTCCAAATTCAGGAGGAAAGAGATGAGGTCGCATCGCACGCTAAGCAAGTGGTACGGGCGACTGAAAAATCGCCCGTACCAGCCAGCAGTTAGGCAAGCTAATCAAACCCCAACAGGATTAGCCTTCTCCGGATCAATCTTGTACTGCTTGATCGCCCGGGCTACGTCCTTCGCGGTCATCTTCCCTTCCTTCGCCAGCGCCGCAATCGCGGCATGCGCGATGTAATACCGGTCAACCTCAAAGAACCGGCGCAGGTTCGCACGCGTATCCGAACGGCCGAAACCATCCGTACCCAGCACCGTGTACGACATCGGCACGAACGCACGGATCTGGTCCGCATACGCACGCACGTAGTCGGTGGCGGCAATCGCCGGGCCCTGGCGGCCTTCCAGCAGCTCGGTCACGTAGGCCTTGCGCTGCTCACCTTCCGGATGCAGGCGGTTGGCACGCTCCACGTCGAAACCATCGCGACGCAGTTCGTTGAAGCTCGGGCAGCTCCAGATATCGGCGGTCACGCCGAAGTCCTTGTCCAGCAGCTCGGCGGCAGCAATGGCTTCGCGCAGGATGGTGCCCGAGCCCAGCAGCTGCACGCGCAGCTCGCCCTTCTTCGGCTTGCCGGCGTCGGTCAGCAGGTACA
>Ga0207709_10000934_pt1 | contig 21962 bp, 18 predicted proteins | sample KBSM34metaG_FD_184397 | JGI IMG/M metagenome (GOLD analysis project Ga0207709, IMG submission 184397) | Miscanthus rhizosphere microbial communities from Kellogg Biological Station, Michigan, USA - KBS M3-4 metaG (SPAdes) (version 2) | ecosystem: Host-associated > Plants > Roots > Rhizosphere >...
GCTGACGTTGATGAACGGCGCCGCCAGAACCTGCCGGCCGCCGACCTGCAGCTCCCAGACTTCGGCATTGGTCACCGCGATGAAATCGCGCGCCTCGGCCATGAAGTCGGTGACGCGCGCACCGGGCAGCAGGTCGATGTGCCCCTTGATGCGGTAGCTCGAGGTGAGGATGGTGACGCGGGTTTTTGGATCGTCCATGCCCATATGATGCAGCCATAATCGCGCCGATGGTGGATCTGCGCAGCGTCATCCGGCCGGGAGACGGGATTGTCTGGGGACAGGCCTGCGCCGAGCCCCAGACCCTGGTCGAGGCGCTGGTCTCGCAGCGCGCCGGCCTGGGCGGTGTCGCCTGCTTCTTCGGCTCGAGCTATTCCGGCATCGTGAAACCCGGGCACGCGGATCATCTCGCCCTCTCCTCCTACTGCGGCATCGGCGCCAACCGCTCGCTCGTCGATGCCGGTGCGCTCGACGTCCTGCCGGTGCCGTATTCGCAGCTCGGGCCGCTCATCCGCGAAAACAAAATCAGGTGCGACGTCCTGCTGGTGCAAGTAAGCCCGCCGAATGCGCGCGGCGAATACAGCCTCGGTCTGGCCGCGGATTACCTGGTGCCCGCCCTGGACACGTGCCGCGCGATCGTCGCCGAGGTCAACGACCAGGTGCCTTGGACGCATACCGAACGCTTGCTCACGAAGGAGGATTTCGACCTGGTGGTCGAGTCCTCGCGCCCGCCGGCGGCGCCGGCGCCGCGAGCGCCGAACGAGCTGGATCTGGCGATCGCGCGCAACGCCGTCCCTTTCGTTCCCGCCGGCGCGGTGCTCGAGTTCGGCATCGGCGCCCTGCCCGACGCGATTTGCAGCCTTCTCGGCCGCCATGAAGGCCTGCGCGTGCACTCCGGCACCGTCGGCGACGGCGTGATCGAGCTTATGCGCCGCGCCGTCGTCAGCCGCGTCGATTGCGCGCTGCTGATCGGCTCACCGGCACTGTTCTCTTTCGCGCGCCACAACGAGCGCGTGCGACTGCGCAGCTCCGAATACACGCACGACGCCCGGGTGCTGGCCAGGCAGGAGCGCTTCGTCGCGGTGAATTCCGCCGTCGAGATCGACCTGACCGGGCAGGTCAACGGCGAGCTCGCCGATGCCAGCTATCTCGGCGCGGTCGGCGGCGCGCTCGACTTCGTGCGCGCGGCAAATTCCTCGGTCGGCGGCGTCTCGATTGTCTTGCTGCCTGCAAAACGGATCGTGGAGCGACTGTCGGGTCCGGTCTCCGTTCCGCGCAGCGAGGCGGGAATTGTTGTCACCGAGCGAGGCGCTGCAGATTTGCGCGGCTGCTCGTTTAAAGAACGTCAGCGTCGGCTACAAGGCATTGCAACCCTGTAGTTGATCCGGCGATAGAATGCCTCCGCAGTCAAGGGGGATCGATGGACGCACTTTCGCTGCTGCTGGACAGGGTTCCGGGGCTGGGGCGTTTCCGCGGCGACATCAAGGGTGGATTGCTTTCCGCGGCGGTCGCGATTCCGCTCGCCATGGGCTACGGCATGTTCGGGTTCGTGGTGCTCGGCAACGATTACTTCGTCGATGGAGCGCTGGCCGGGCTGCTGACCGCGGCCGTGGTCGGACTCGTGTGCGTCGCCCTTGGCGACAAGTCGGCCAATGTCTACGCGCCGCGCGTCATCACGACCTTCTTCATCGGAATCCTGCTCTACGGCCTGGTGCATTCGGGGTCGCCGGTGCTCAAGTCCGGCGGGCTCGGCCTGGTCCTCGCGGTGCTGTTCTCGACTATCCTGCTGGCCGGAGCATTCCAGGCGCTGTTCGGGCTCACGCGCCTCGGCACGGTGATCCGCTTCATTCCCCAGCCGGTGATGTCGGGATTCCAGAATGCCGCCGCGCTGCTTCTGCTGCTGGTCCAGCTCGGCAACCTGTTCGGCTTCGACAAGAGCACCACCTTCGTCCAGGCGCTGAAGGACATCCAGCACGCGCGGCCCCTGAGCCTGCTGCTCGCGGTGCTCACCATCATCGCCATGCTGCAGGCGCGGCGCTGGCTGCCGAAAATACCCGCGCTGCTGGTCGCGCTCGCGACCGGCACGGTCGTCTATTACCTCCTCGGCCTGGCCGGGCTCGGCAGCTACCTCGGGCCGACGATCGGCATCGCGCCGTTCGCCGAATACAAGCTGCCGAACATCCCGCACTTTGCCGACCTGGCGCGCACGCCGGGCGTGCTGGCGCTCGTGCCGACGATCGTCGGCGGGGCGCTCGCGCTCGCCATCATTGCCTCGATCGACGCCCTGCTCTGCATCAAGCTGCTCACCCGGCCCGGCGACCCGAAGGTCGACGGCGACCGGCTGCTGGTTCGGCTCGGCGCCGCCAACAGCCTCACCGCCGCGCTCGGCGGCATCACAGGCGGGCTCAACATCGGGCCAAGCCGGCAGAACAAGGCGGCGGGCGGGCGTACCGCGGTCTCCGCGGTGGTGAACGCGGTCGCGGTGCTGATCACGCTGCTGCTGCTCTTCCCCGCGCTCAGCTATCTCCCCTGCGTCGCGCTCTCGGCGGTGATCGCGGTCATCGCGGTCGAGCATTTCGATCCCTGGACCCTGCGCCTCGCACGGCGCGCCACTTCGCGCCTTGCCACACGCAAGGTCGTCATCGACCTGGTGCTGGTCGTGCTGGTCGCGATCCTCGCCGTCACCGTCGACATCGTGGTCGCGGTGTTCATCGGCGTGGGGGTCGCGGCGCTGCTGTTTGTCGTGCGCATGGGCCGCTCGGTGGTACGCCGTCTCTACCGCTGCACCGGCGTGCGCTCGCGCATGCGCAGAACGGTGCCGGAAATAGCGCTGCTCGAGCAGCACGGAGCGGTCATCCTCGCGGCGGAGCTGCAGGGGGCGCTGTTTTTCGGCTCGGGCGAAAGGCTCGCCGGACAGCTCGCCGAGGAGGTTCGCAGGCAGCAGACCCAAGTCGTGGTGCTCGATCTGCGGCGCGTCAACGAGCTCGACAGCACCGGCGCGCAGATCCTGTTCGATATCCACGCCGAGCTCGCGCAGCAGGGCCAGCACCTGGTCCTTGCAGTCGCCCCGTCCTCGGAGCCGGCCGCGCAGCTGGCCGAGTTCGGTGTGATCGATGCGCTGGGAAGGGAGCGCGTCTTCCCCGATCTGGATCGCGCGCTTCAATGGGCGGAGGACCAGCTGCTGCGCACGACCGCCGGCGAGGCGCCGGAGGAGCAGGAAATCCCGCTCGGCCAGACCAGCATCGCCGAAGGCTTCACCAGCGCCGACTTGGCCGCCGTCGAAAAGCACTTCGAGCGCCGCGTGTACGAACCGGGCCGCGAAGTGTTCCACGAAGGCGCGCCCGGGGACGAGATGTTCGTGATCGCCAAGGGCTCCGCCAGCGCGTTCCTGCGCCAGCCAAGCGGCGGCGAGATGCGGCTCGTGACGTTCGCGCCGGGCACCGTGTTCGGCGAGCTCGCCATCCTGGACTCCGGGTCGCGTTCCGCGCGCGTGACGACCGAAGGCGGCCTGGTGTGCTACGCGTTGAGCAAGGAGGGCTTCGCCTCGCTCGCCGCGAAGGCGCCCGCCACCGCGATCAAGCTGGTGTCCAACCTGGGCAGCCTGCTGAGCCATCGCCTGCGCGAGGCGAACCGCACGATCCAGCAGCTCGACGAGTGACTCCCTAGCGGAAGTTGCGCAGGGCCGGCACCGTCCAGAACGGCAGCGCCGCCACCGTGATGAGCACGAGCGACATCGCCAGCGCCGCGCGATAGCCGCCCGTCAGATCGTGCAGCAGGCCGCCGGCGAACGAGCCGAGCGCCGCGCCGAGCGCGTTGCTGGCATAAATCAGGCCGTAGATCGTCGCCACGCGCGGGCCGGCGAAGTAGCGCGCCGCCACCGAGGAGACGATCGGGCCGCGCATGCCCATGCACAGGCCGAAAACCGGTACGAACAGCACCAGAAGCAGCACCGAAGGATGAAAACTGAGCAAAAGCAGCAACGCCATTCCAGTGGCGGTGCCGACAAAGCTCAGGCTGATGATCTGCCGGTAGCCGAAGCGGTCCGAAGACAGCCCGCTCGCCATGACGCTGACGCCGGACAGCAGCCCCACCATGCCGAACGCGGTCGCCGCCGCAAGGGGCGAGAAGCCGGCGTCGACGAAGAACGCCACGAGCTGCACGATGATGGCGAACATGGCCGAGGCGGTGAAAAAGAACACCTGCACCAGTCCCCAGAACACACGCGAGCGCAGCGCGGTCGCGAGCGTCCAGCCCTCGCCGCTCTTCTGCCGCGATCCCGCCCGCGCCGGATGTCCGGCGGCGAAGGTCTTCCACGGCAGCGCGAGGATCACGACCGGCGCCAGCAGCAGCAAGGCCGTTCCCATGATGCGGTAGGTCGCGCGCCAGTCGAATTCGCCGAGCAGATACTGCACCAGCGGCACAAAGACCACGGTGCCGATGCCGAAGGCCGAATAGGCCACGCCCATGGCCGTCGACAGCCGCTCGCGGTACCAGCGCGCGAGCAGCGCCGACCCCGGCACCATGCCGTTCATGCTCACGCCGATGCCGACCAGCACGCCGATGAAGAGGTAGAACTGCCAGAGCGCGGTCAGGCTGCCGGCAAGGTAGAACGCCGCGCCGAGGCTGAGCATGCCGCAGCCGTACACCCAGCGCGGCCCGAGCCGGTCGAAAGTCAGCCCGACCAGCGGCGCGGTGAAGCCATTCACCAGCAGGTAGATCGAATACACGCTGGTGAGCTCGGAGCGCGTCCAGCCGAACTCGCGCTCGAGCGGCAGCAGGAACACGGCGTAGGTGTCGCCGAGCCCGCGGCCGAACATGTTGAGGACAAAGCACGCGGCGAGCACCGCGACCGCGGTTCGCTTCAGGCTTTCTCCACCGGCTCCAGGCCGAACACCTGCCGCAGGTAACGCAGGTAGCCGGGATCCTTGCTGATCGTCTTGCCCGGCGCGTCCGACACCTTGGCGACCGGCTGGCCGTTGCACTCGGTCATCTTGATGACGATGTTGATCGGCTCGTGGCCGAGGTCGTTGGTGAGGTTGGTGCCGATGCCGAACGCGGTCAGCGCGCGGCCGTGGAAGCGGCGCGCGATCTGGATCGCCACCGGCACGGTGAGCTGGTCGGAGAAGATCAGCGTCTTGGTGCGCGGATCGACCCGGTTCTTGCGGTAGTGCGCGATCAGCCGCTCGCCCCAGAGGAACGGGTCGCCCGAGTCGTGGCGCGCGCCGTCGAACAGCTTGCAGAAGTACATGTCGAAGTCGCGCAGGAAGGCATCGGTGCCGTAGGTATCTGCCACCGCGATGCCGAGGTCGCCGCGGTACTCCTGCGCCCACTTGTCGAAGGCGAAGGTCTGCGAGTCGCGCAGCCGCGGGCCGAGCGCCTGGCAGGCCTGCATGTACTCGTGCGCCATGGTGCCGAGGGGCGTAAGGTTGTTGCGCATCGCGAACCACACGTTCGAGCTGCCGGCGAAATACTGCGGGATCTCGCGCTTGAAGGTCTGCAGCACTTCCTCCTGCCAATCGCGCGAAAAACGGCGCCGGGTGCCGTAGTCGGAGATCTTGAAGCCGAGATCGGGCTCGACCGCGCGCGCCTGCCCGATCTTCGTCTGCAGGCGCCGGCGACCCTCGGCCAAATCCGGCCGCGGTTGCGTGCGGCGGAAATACGCTTCCGAGACGATGGCGAGCAGCGGAATCTCGTACATGATGGTGTGCAGCCACGGCCCGCGCACCGTGATGTCGATCTCGCCGGGTTTTTCGCCGAACCCGGTCTGCACGTATTTCTCGTTGAACTGGAACAGGCCGAGGAAGTCGACGAAATCCGACTTCATGAAGCGCAGGCCGCGCAGGTAGGCGAGCTCGTCTTCGCGGAAGCGCAGCTTGCACAGCTCGAGCAGCTCGCGGTTGATCGTTTCCAGGTCCGGCCGCAGGTCGACGCCCTCGGTGCGGCACTTGAAGCGGTACTCGGCCTGCGCGCCCGGAAAGTGATGCAGCACCACCTGCATCATGGTGAACTTGTACAGGTCGGTGTCGAGCAGCGACTGGATGATCATGCCGTGGGCATTGTACCCTCCGGCGTATGTGCGGCCGCTACGCACTGCACGCCAATCCGGAAGTGATCGCGCTGCAATTCGGCCTCGAACAGGTGCCGCAATTCCAGCCGCGCTACAACATCGCGCCCGCCGCCAGCGTGCTCATCGTGCGCGCTCGGCAGGCCTCGCTCGCCCATTGGGGACTGCGGCGCAAGTTCGCCAACCTGCGCGCGGAAACCGTCGCGCAGAAGTTTCCAGGCCCGTACCGCGAAGGCCGCGCGCTCGTTCCGGCGAGCGGGTTCTATGAATGGCAGACGCGTGGCAAGCGCAAGCAGCCGTTCTACTTCGCGCCTGCGGACGGTCCCCTCCTCGCCTTGGCGGCGCTCTGCGAAAACGGGACGTTCACGCTGATTACCACGGAACCCAACGGCACGATGCGCAACATCCATGACCGCATGCCGGTCATCATCGCGCCGGAGAATTATCGGGACTGGTTCGCCGGCGCCGACGACCTCCTCGGCCCGGCACCGGACGACGCGTTGCGCGCGCATCCGGTCGGCATGGCAGTAAATCAGGCGGCGAACGATTCGCCGCGGCTGCTCGACCCGGTCGAGCTACCCCGCACCCTGTTCGACTAGCCCGGCCACGCGCACGCCGAGCAGGCGCACCGGCCGCTGACCAGCGTCGGTCTTGGCGAGCAGATCCTTTGCCCAGGACGCGATGACGTCCGCATCCGCGGTGGCGCGCGACAGCGTGTGGCTGCGGGTGACGGTGACAAAGCCCACCGAATAACGCACCTTGATGGTGATGGTCCGTGCCTCGAGCTTGCGGCGCACCAGCCATTCGGCGTTTTCGCGCGCCATGCGATCGAGCTCATCGCGCATCCTGCCAAGGTCGAGCAGGTCCTCGGCATAGGTGTTTTCGGTGCTGGAAGATTTCGATTCCCGGTCGGGCGTGACGGGTCGCGGATCGTCGCCGTACGAGAGCTGGCGCAGCCAGTCGGCCAGGCTGCCGACGGTTTGCCGCAGCAGCTCCATATCGGCGCTGCGCACCTGCACCAGCTTCTCGATGCCGGCGGCGCGCAGCTTCTTCGCAGTCACCGGCCCGACGCCCCATAGCGCCTCCACCGGCAGGTCCTGCAGGAAACTCTCGACGCGTTCGGGCGGAATGACGGTGAGACCGTCGGGCTTGCGATAGCCCGAGGCGATCTTGGCGAGAAATTTGTTCGGCGCGACGCCGGCCGACGCGGTCAGTCCGGTGGTCTCGAAGATCGCGCGCTTGAGGCGCTTCGCCACGTTGGTAGCGAGCGGCTCGTTCCAGTTGTTCTCGGTCACATCGAGATAGGCCTCGTCGAGCGACAGCGGCTCGACCAGCGGGGTGCACGCGCGCAGCAGGTCCATCACCTGCCGCGAGGCCTGCCGGTAGCGCTCGAAGTCCGGATGCACGATGACGAGCTGCGGACAGAGCCGCACCGCGCGCGCCATCGGCATCGCCGAGCGCACACCGAAGGCGCGCGCTTCATAGCTTGCCGCCGCGACTACGCCGCGTGAGTCCGGGCGGCCGCCGACTGCCACCGGCTTGCCACGCAACGCAGGATCGTCGCGCTGCTCGACCGAGGAATAGAAGGCGTCCATGTCCAAGTGGACAATGCGGCGCATATACTGTATATATTGCCACTAATGGATGCGCTTACAGATCGCCAAGCCGAAATCCTGCGCCTGATCCGCGAGCTGACCGAGGTGTCGGGCTACCCGCCCACCCGTGCGGAAATCGCCGAGCGCATGGGCTTTCGCTCGGTGAACGCCGCCGAGCAGCACCTGCGTGCCCTCGAGAAGAAGGGCGCGATCGACATCGAGGCCGGCGCCTCGCGCGGCATCCGCGTGCACGATGCCAAGCCCTCCGGCCGCGCCGGCCCCCGGCTGCTCGAGTTGCCGGTCATCGGCCGGGTCGCCGCCGGCAGCCCGATCCTTGCCGAAGAGCATGTCCAGGGCCGCTATCAGGTGGATCCGAATCTGTTCACGCCACGCGCCGACTATCTGCTGCGCGTGCGGGGCATGTCGATGCGCGACGTCGGCATCCTGGAAGGCGACCTGCTCGCAGTGCACAAGACGCAGGAAGCCCGCACCGGGCAGATCGTCGTGGCACGACTCGCCGACGAGGTCACGGTCAAGCGCCTGCGCCGGCGCGGCAGCGTGGTTGCGCTGGAGGCGGAGAACCCGGACTTTGCCCCTATCGAGGTCGATCTGCGGCGCGACACACTGGTCATCGAAGGAATCGCGGTCGGCGTAATCCGCAACGCCAAAAGTTTTTAGTTTCTTGCACAAGACGCCGGGATAACTCCGCGGCGTTTGCCCTAGAATGGCGCAGGCCTCGGCCAGCGCCGAATGAATCACTCCACCACCGCGAACGGCACCAGCCAGAGCCTCGAGGTCTCGACCAAAGCCGTCGAGGCGGAAATCCGGGACCGGGCCGATCCCCGCCAGGTCCTCGCCGACCGCGTAGCCCACCTGTACCGCCAGATGCCGATCGCGATCGGCGCGACCTTCATCGCGGGCGCGATCGCGACCTACGAGCTGCAGGGACGCTTCCTGCAGGAACTGGTCCTGATCTGGTGGGCGATCGTGGTGACGTTCAGCGCGACCGCGAGCCTGCTGCTCTACGCGTACTACCGCAGCGCGGACAAGGTCTCGAGCGCGCCGGACTGGCTGCGCTGGCTCGCCATCGCAGCGCTCGGCAACGGCGCGAGCTGGGGGCTCGCCGGCGGCGTGTTTTTCCGTTCGCTGTCCGACGAGCACCAGCTGTTCCTCGGCTTTCTGTTCGCCGGCATGGCCTCGGTCGGGGTTCCGGTTTACGCCGCCTCCTGGCCGATCTTCGCGCTCTACGCCGCGGGCATTCTCGGACCGTTCTTCTACGTGCTGCTCACGTTCGGCAACCGGCTGTTCATCGAGATCGCGCTGCTGGTGCCGCTGTTCTACGCGGTCAACGTGGTGATTGCCTACCGGCTGACGCAGGTCTTCCTTTCCGGCTACCAGCTGCGCCACGCCTACGGCAAGCTCACGCAGGACCATCGCACGCTCAACCAGCGCCTCGAGCGCCAGCTGGTCGACCTGGAGGAAGCCCGCCGCCAGGTCGAGGCGAGCGGCCGCAAGCTCGCGCTGTTCGCGGAGCGCGCGCCGATCGCGGTCCTCGAGCTGCAGCCCGACGGCACGGTGAGCGAGGTCAACCATGCGGCCGAGATCCTGTTCGGCTATGCCGCGGTCGAGCTGGTCGGCGGTCACGTGAAAAAGCTGGTGCGCGCCGAATTCCACGACGAGTTCGACCGCATCTGGCAGGAGCTCATCGCCAAGCGCGAATCGATGGCCGGCCTGAAGATCCGCAACCCGCGGCGCGACGGCATCGACCTGATCTGCGAGTGGACCGTGACCCCGCTGGTCAACTTCCGCCACGAAGTGATCGCCGTGATTGCGCAGGGCCGCGACGTGACCGCGCAGCTCGAGGCCGAGCGCATGAAGAAGGAATTCACCTCTACCCTCAGCCACGAGCTGCGTACGCCGCTCACCTCGATCATCGGCTCGCTGCAGCTGATCAACAGCGGCGTGATGGGCGACGTCGACAAGGAAGTCGGCGAGCTCACCACGGTCGCCGAGCGCAACGGCCAGCGCCTGCTCGACCTGATCAACGACCTGCTCGACATCGAGAAGATCGAGTCGGGCAAGCTCTCGCTCGCGCCGGAGCTGATCGCGCCCGACGACCTGGTGCGCGAGGCGATGATGCTGAACAAGGCGTTCGGCGAGCGCTTCAACGTGCGCTTCGAGGCGCGCGGCGAGCTGCCCGGCCGCCTGGTGCTCGCCGACCGCAAGCGCCTGCAGCAGGTGATGACCAACCTGCTGTCCAACGCCGCCAAGTTCTCCCCCGCGGGCGGCGTGGTCGAGATCAGCGCCGAGGATTCCGGCGCCAACGTGCGCATCGCGGTGCACGACCGGGGGCCCGGCATCCCGGAAGCGTTCCGCGGCCGCATCTTCGGCCGCTTCACCCAGGCCGACTCCACCGCCACGCGCCAGAAGGGCGGCAGCGGCCTCGGCCTCGCGATCTGCAAGCGCCTGATCGAGCTGATGCAGGGCCGCATCGGCTTCGAGAACCGGGCCGGCGGCGGCGCCACGTTCTGGTTCGAGCTGCCGCGGCGGAGCGCCGCCTAGAATGGGGGCCGGCCATGCCTGACCGCCCCCTCACCCGCATCTGCTACGTCGAGGACGATGAGGACATCCAGCGCATCGTGCGCATGTCGCTCGAGCGCGTCGGCAAGATGACGGTGGAAGTGGTGAGCGACCCGACGCAGGCGCTGCAGGCGTTCGCCGAGTTCCGTCCCGACCTGGTGATGCTCGACTGGATGATGCCGGTGCTGGACGGGCCGGCGCTGTTCCGTCAGATGAAGCTGCGCCCGGAAACCAGCAGCTTGCCGGTGGTATTCATCACCGCGCGCGCTTCGGAGCGCGACCTCGCAGAGCTCCAGGCGCTCGGCGCCGCCGGCACCATCTCCAAGCCGTTTTCACCCAGGGATCTGCCCGAGCAGTTACGCGCCATCTGGGCCAAGCTGCCCTGACCTATTGCAGGCGCTGGGTCCTGTCGGCCAGCGCGGTCGTGTCCTGCTCGAAGTTGCGCGAGAGAAAGCCGATCACCTCGTCCGCGTTGCGGAAGCGCGCGTCGCGGTCCTTTTCGACCAGCTTGTCCATCAGCCGCTGATACTGCTCCAGGTGCGGCGGCAGCAGCGGCGCCTCGGTGTTGAGGTGGTGCATGGCCACCTCCATCGCGGTCTGGCCGTCGAACATGTGCTCGCCGGTGAGCATCTGGTAGAGCAGCACGCCGGCGCTGTAGATGTCGGTGCGCAGGTCGAGCGCCCTTCCCTGGACCTGCTCGGGGCTCATGTAGCGCGGCGTGCCGAGCACCTCTCCGGCGTTGGTGCGATCGGCGGCGGCGATGTTCTTGGCGATGCCGAAGTCGACGATCGCCAGGCTGCCGTCGCGCCGGAACATCAGGTTCTGCGGCTTGAGGTCGCGGTGCAGGATGCCTTTCTCGTGGATGTCGCCGAGCGCGAACATCAGCTCGCGAAAGAACCGCAAAGCCTCGTTCGGCGCCACCGCCTCGCCGGCGAGGCGCTTGTTCAGGTCGCCGCCCTCGAAGAACTCCATCACCAGGTAGGCGTAGTTGTCGTAGTTGCCGTGGCCGACGATGCGCGCCACGTGGCGGCTCTGGATGCGCTCGACCAGCGAGTATTCCTCCATGAAGCGCTCGAGCGCCTTCTTGTTGGTCACGATCTCGTGGCGCAGGATCTTCACCACCAGCGGCTCGTCGTCGTCCTCGCGCGAGGCGAGATACACGCGCGCGGTGCCGCCCTCCCCGATCAGGTGCAGGATCTTGATGCCGGGAATGCGCACCCGGTCGCCGAGCGCATGGCCTTCCATGCGCGACACCAGGTCGGGCGACACGGTGCGTTCCACCGGGTTGGCGGTGAGCTCGCGCAGCGAAGTGATCAGCTTCTCGCGCGTCAGCTCCTGCTTGCGCTGGTAGTCGTCGGCGCCCGCCTTCATCGCGCGCACCGCGATGATTTCGTTGCCGGCGCCGGTGAGGAACAGCACCTTCGGGCAGTCGGTGCGCTGCTTGAGCGTCTTCAGCCACTCCAGGCCGTCCCCCCGGCCGAGCATGTAGTCGAGCACCAGCACGTTGTACGTGCCGAGGGGAAAGTCGGCCGCCGGCAGGTCGCGCTCCAGCGGGTCGTAGGAATCGATCTGGGCGTCGGCCCACTGCGCGCGGATGTAGCGCGACAGGAGGTTGCGCAGGTCTTCGTCGTCGTCGATCAGGAGGACGCGCATCGGCTGCGCATCACTCATACGTGATCTGGACCTTGGACAGGTATTCCTCGTACTCGCTGATGCGCGCCTGCAGGGAGGCGCGGTCTCCGGCGCGCGCGCCGTCCTCGATGTATTTGCCGAGCGTCGAGATGTGCGTGAAGCCGTACGAATTGCCCACGCCTTTCATGCGGTGGCCGAGCTGGCGCAGCTGCTCGAAATCCGCCGCGGCCACGGCAGCGCGCAGGGAGTCGAGCTCCTTGTGCCGGTTGCGCATGAACACCGGGATAAGGTCTTCGAGGTCCTTCTGGACGATGACCTTGCAGTCGTTCTCGTTCATTCGCCCGAATTATAGTTGGGCCCGCATCTCCATCTCCACTCCCGACTATGCAGCGCTGTCAGGAATTGACAGATGGGGATGGATCGAGCGCGCGGTGCGCAGTGCGAAACGGACGTCGTCCGCGGCGTGTACCGCGCGCAGAATTTCCACAAAGTGCAGCATGGCGCCGAAATGGCGCGGCTCGAGCTCGAGGGTGCGGCGCAGGTCGCGCAGACATTCGTCGTCTCTTCCGAGCAGGTAATAAAGCACAGCGCGCTTGTGCCAGGCCTCGGCGAAATCGGGAACACTGCGCAGCAGCAGCGTGAGACGGGTCTCGGCGATGTCGTAGCGCCGCGCGGCGAGGTCGCGGGTGGCGAGGTCGAGCGCGCGCGCGGCTGCGCGATGCGGGTGGTGCATCCAGACGTCCCAGATGCGTTCTTCGGTGGCTTCGGCATCGGCGCGCGCGCAGCGCGCCAGACGGCGGAACAGCTGATCGAGGAAGGGCGATCCGTGGACCGCCCGCCGCGCGCGGTAATTGCCGATCAGGCGAAGAATCTCAACCAATGGCCCATCTTAGTGGAAATCGCGCGAAGGGGCTGTGAGCGGACCGAGCAGTGCGCTGTAGTCCAGAAGGCGCCTGGCCACCAGATGGATCACCTCGCCGTCGCGCTCGACTACACCCTCCACGCCGAGCAGGCGTGCGCCGAGCAGCTCGCGCCGCTGCGTTTCGACCAGGTGACGCCAGACCACGATGTTCATGCAACCGGTCTCGTCCTCGAGGGTGACGAACACCACGCCGCTCGCGGTATCGGGGCGCTGGCGGCAGGTGACCAGCCCCGCCGCCCGGGCCGGCGTGCCATGAGGCCGGGCTTTCAGATCCTCGGCTTTCAGGAACTGCATCTGGTCCAGGCGCTTTCTGAGCAACGCCAGCGGATGGCGGCCCAGCGTGAGGCCGAGGCTGGCATAGTCCGCCACGATCTCCTCTCCCTCTTTCGGACGCGCCAGCGCCGGGGGGCGCTCGGCAGCGGGCGCATCGAGCGGCGCGCGGCGCTCCGCGCCGGCGGCGGCCCAATGCGCCTGGCGGCGGTGCCCGGCCAGTGATTGCAGCGCGCCGGCGGCGGCCAGCGCGCGCAGATCTTTTCGGCCGAGCTGGAGCGCGGCGACGCTCGCGTGCGGACGCTCCGCGGCGATGCGCCGCCCCTCCTTCTCGGTAAGCCCGCTCACCATCCGCAGCCCCAGCCGCAGCGCGCCGCCGTCGAGGGTGCAGTCCCAGTCGCTCGCCTCGACGTCCGGCGGCCGCACCTCCACGCCGTGCCGGCGCGCGTCCTGCACCAGCTGCGCAGGCGCGTAGAAGCCCATCGGCTGGCTGTTGAGCAGCGCCGCGCAGAACGCCGCCGGGTGATGGCACTTGAGCCAGGAAGAGACGTAGACCAGCAGCGCGAAGCTCGCCGAATGCGACTCCGGGAAGCCGTATTCGCCGAAGCCGAGGATCTGGCGGTAGATCGCGTCGGCGAATTCCGCCCGGTAGCCGTTGGCTTTCATGCCACTTTTGAGCCGCTGTTCGAACGGTTCCAGCCCGCCGCTGCGCTTCCACGCCGCCATCGAGCGCCGCAGGCGGTCGGCCTCGCCCGGCGTGAAGCCGGCGGCCACCATGGCGAGCTCCATCACCTGCTCCTGGAAGATCGGCACGCCCAGCGTGCGCTCCAGGACCCGCTTCACTTCCGGGCTCGGATAGTCGACCGGCTCTTCCTTGCGCCGCCGCCGCAGGTAGGGATGCACCATGCCGCCCTGGATCGGGCCCGGGCGCACGATCGCCACCTCGATCACCAGGTCGTAGAAGCAGGCCGGGCGCAGCCGCGGCAGCATGCTCATCTGCGCGCGCGACTCGATCTGGAACACGCCGATGGTGTCGGCCTTCTGGATCATCGCGTATACCGCCGGGTCTTCCGGCGGCACGTCGTGCATTTCCATTCCGATCATGCGCAACGCCCTGCGGATGGCGGTGAGCATGCCCAGCGCGAGCACGTCGACCTTCAGCAGCCCGAGCGCCTCGAGGTCGTCCTTGTCCCACTGGATCACGCTGCGCTCGGGCATCGCCGCGTTCTCGATCGGCACCAGCTCGGCGAGCGCGCCGCGCGAAATGACGAAGCCGCCGACGTGCTGCGACAGGTGGCGCGGAAAGCCGCGCAGCATGCCCGCCAGCTCGAACAGGGGACTGGAGGGTTCGAGCTTCTGATCCCAGAACGTGAAGCTCTTCGCCAGCGCGTCGACCTCCGCGAGCGGCATGCCGAGCGCCTTGCCGACGTCGCGCAACGCGCTCTTCGTGCGGTAGCAGATCACCGTCGCCGCGAGCGCCGCGCGCTCACGCGTGTATTTGCGGTAGACGTACTGGATCACTTCCTCGCGGCGCTCGTGCTCGAAGTCGACGTCGATGTCGGGCGGCTCGTTGCGCTCGCGCGAGACGAAGCGCTCGAACAGCGTGTTCAGGCGGTCGGGGTCGACTTCGGTGATGCGCAGCGCATAGCACACCACCGAGTTCGCCGCCGAGCCCCTGCCCTGGCACAGGATCTTCTGGCTGCGCGCGAAGCACACCACGTCGTGCACCGTGAGGAAAAAAGGCTCGTAGCCGAGCTCTGCGATCAGCCGCAGCTCGTGTTCGACCAGATCGGCGACCTTTTGCGGCACGCCGGCGGGGAAGCGCCAGCGCAGGCCGTCTTCGGTCAGCTTCCTCAGCCAGCTCGCGGGGGTTTCATTTTCGGGAACTAATTCATGCGGGTATTCGTAGCGCAACGTCTCCAGCGAGAAATGACAACGCTCGGCGATCGCCACCGTTTCCGCCAGCAGCTCGGGCGGATAGAGCTGCGCGAGGCGCATGCGCAGCCGCAGGCTGCGCTCGGCGTTCGGAAACAGCGCGTGTCCGCATTGCGCCACCGGCTTTCCCAGGCGGATCGCGGTGAGCACGTCCTGCAGGCGGCGGCGCGAGCGCAGGTGCATGTGCACGTCGCCCGCGGCGACGAGAGGAATTCCACTTCGATGGGAAAGCTCTTGCAACCCCGCCAGCCTCGCCCGGTCGTTCGGGCCGCAATGCAGCTCCGCCGCAATCCAGGCGTCGCCGCGAAAACGCTCGGCCACCCAGCCCGGATCCGTACCTTCAATCCACAGCACGAGGGCCCCGCTGCCGTGGAGCGCCTCTACATCCGCCCGATTCAGGGAGTAGCGGCCTTTCTTGCTGCGGCGCCGGCCGCTGGTAATCAGGCTCGAGATCGCGCCGTACGATCGACGGTCGGTCGCGAGCAGCACGAGTTTGCAATCCTCTAAAGTAATTTCGCTCCCAAGGATGAGAGGCAACCCATGCTCTTTCGCCGCCTGGTGCGCGCGCACCGCGCCGGCGAACGAGCATTCGTCGGTCAGCGCGAGCGCGCGGTAGCCGAGCGCATGGGCGCGCTCCACCAGCTCTCCCGGGTGCGACGCGCCGCGCAGGAAGCTGAAGTTGGAGAGGCAGTGCAGCTCGGCGTAATCAGGCAAACAGGCCATGCAGGAACCATTCGCCTTCCTCGCGATACACCCAGGCGAGCGAAGCATTCGGCAGTCGCGCCACGAAGTAGTCGCGCTTCGCGTCGTCGCCGTCCCACCAGCCCGACTCGATGCGCTCGGGTCCGGCGAGCGGCGTGAATTGCCCTTCGGTCAGCTTCTTCGGCGCGAGCAGCCACGCCGGCCGCGGCCCCGGCGCCTGCCATTCGCGCGGATCCCACTCGCCGGGCTCGATACGCCGCCAGGCGTGCTCGGGGCGATGGTCGGGCAGCACGGCGAGGCCGCACACGGCCTCGTGGCCCAGGCGCGCGCGCAGCCGCTCGAGCAGCCGTGCCCAGTCTTCCGCCTCGCCGGCTGCGTCGCCGAACATGCCGCCGCTGCGGCCGGGCAGCGGCGCGAAATCGCCGGCTTCGAGACGCATCGCCTCCACCGGCTGCGCCAGGACCAGGTTGCCGAGCCGCTCGCGCAGTAGCTGCGCCATGCGCTCGGCATCGCGCGTCGCCGAGGCGAGGCCGATCTCCACTGAAGTCGATGCATCTTCATGCAACAACACCAGCGTGAATCCGCGCACGCCGGCCTGCCGTGCGGTGAGCAACCCCTCGAGCTGGACCAGCAGACGTCGCGCACCGAACAGCAGCGCTTCGGCATGAGTCACTTCAGCCGGCAACTCCAGCCCGGCGGAAAAGCTCTGCGGGGGTGCGAAGAACGCTCGCGGCTCCGCCAGCGCGCCGAGCGCGCGATCGAGGGCAACGCCGACCTGTGCGCCGCAACGCTGCGCCAGCCCGTCGCGCGGCAGCTGCAGCAGCTCGCCGAGCGTGCTCACGCCGATGCTGCGGAAGAATTCGACGTCCAGCTGCGTCACTTCCACTGGAAGCGCCTCGAGCGTTTCGCCGGCACCGCGCGAGAGCCAGAGCGCCGCGCGCGGCGTCGAGGCGGCCGCGATGGTGGCGGGAAAGCCGAGCGCGAGCAGTCCCGCCGCGAGGCGCTCGTGCAGGGCCTCGAGGCCGCCGTACAGGCGCAGGCTGCCCTGCACTTCCAGCAGCAGCTCCTGCGGCGCCTCGAGCGAAACCCTAGGCGTGAACTGGCAGGCCCAGGCCGCGATCGGCGCGAGCGCGTCCGGCGGCAGGGCGGGAAAGTGGAGTGCGAACCAGAGCATGAACGGGTCTTTGCACTGCGAGGCGCAGGGGCGCTGCCGCGGGCAGGCCGCGGCGCTTGACGATGCGGACCGTAAGCAGGTTGCTTTCGGGCGCATCGCCATCGGGTTCGAGGGCCAGGCGCAGGCAGGCGGGCGAGGATTCCGCGGCGGCTTCCCGCGGCCGGAACAGCGCGATCCAGGCCGCGCTACCCTCGGCCGCGACCGCGAGACGCCGCAGATCGTCGTAACCGGCGCGGCGGAACCAGCCGAGCAGCGCGTGGCAGCACCCGGCCCGCAGCGCCTGCTCGGCCGCCCACAGCGCGTCGCGCCGCCCGGGGGCGCGCACCACGACGAGGTGGGAGAGATTGATCCCCGCCGCGGCGAGCGCGGGGGCATACGGCAGGTGGGGCGGCGCGAGCCACACCACCCGCTTCCCGGCCCAGGTCAGCGCCGCCAGGGCCGGCAAAACGAGCTGCAGCTCACCGATGCCGTGCTGGCTGCCCAGGATCTCGGTGAGCGCGCCCGAGGGCCAGCCGCCGCCCGGCAATTCGGAATCAAGGACTTGGAAGCCGGTGGGGAGCGCCGGGGCGGCCAATTGGGGCGCCCGGCCGAGCCAGACCGGTTGTCGCTGCAGGATCTCTTCGAGGGCCGGCATGAACTCGCAGCATACTGTATGCATGTACAGTATGGAAGCCCCCGCTAGGCTATCCCTTACTCGCCGGCATCATCCGATTGGTCTAACGCCCCCCTTTGACGCGGCGCAGCTGCGCCTGATAGGCGCCCATGAAGTCGCGCCCGAACACCTTGTTGAAGTCGTCCTGTGCATCTCGCGACAGCTTGTCCTGCTCCACCACGAACATTTCCCACAGCCTCGCCTTGCGGCTCGACAGGCTGAAGCCCTTCTGGCTCTTTTCGAACGCGCGCTCGATCGCGTTCGGATCGAAGCGACGCAGCGCGCCCTGGATCGCGGCGCGCATGCCGGCCATCAGCGCGAGCTCGTGCGTGCGCAGGTCCTCGCAGGCGTCGCCCACCGCCTGCACCGGGTCGAGGAAGCCATCGGTGCGCTCCGCGGGGTCGAACAGGAAATCCATCGCCTCGTGCGGGTCGGACATCAGCTTGAGCGGATTGTTGTCGCGCGCCGCGACCATGGTGCGGTCCTCGGCCTCGAATTCCTTGCGCATCTCGCCGCGCGCGAGCAGCAGCAGCATGATGCCTTCGACCGCCGCGCGCATGATCGCGCCGCAGTCGCGCAGCATGCGTTCGCTGTCGGCCGGCGACAGTTCTTTGTGCGGCACGCCGGCGCCTTCGAGGAAGGCGCGCAGCGCGCTCGCTGCTCCCGCGGACGCATTTGGGGCCGGCGCCGGGCGCGGCTTCGGCACGAAGGTTTCCTCCGGCGGCAGGGCCTTCGCGATCGGCGTCGGCTCGTCGCTGCCGAAGAAGGTCGATTCGTTGAACAGCCGCTCGGCAGGGTCCTGCTCGGAAAGCGGCGTGCCGTGGGTGTGAGTCGAGCTCAGGACCTGCATCAGCGGGTCGTTCGACGGCGGCGGCGCTTTCACCGCGGGCGCGAGCGGCTCGGACAAATCCTCGGCCGGCTCGGGAAGCATCACCTGCACCTCGTATTCCGCGACCTCGAACGAATCTCCCGAATGCAGCACGAGGCGGGTCCCGGGGCCATAGCGCCGGCCCTTCACCATCACCGGGTTCACCTTGGAGACCACCACCATCCAGTACACGCCGCTTTCTTCCTCGATCTCGACGTGGAAGCGCGACATGTGCTTGTTCGGATCCTCGAGCGCGACGCTGCAGGTCGCGTCACGCCCGATGCTCACCGGCAGCACGTCGAAATCGCGCGTGGCGTAGAGCGTCGGCCGTCCGGCCGCCGACCGCTTCATGATCTTGACGGTGATCGCCATGGCCCCTCAGCCGTCTGCCAGATCGCGCCGGCCCCAGCCGTGCTCGACCCAGCGTCCGTCCATCATTGCGCAGAACTGCTCGCCCGGCGGGAGGGCCTCGCAAAGCAGCAGTGCGCGGCCGAACATCTCGGAAGGCTCGGCCAGCCATGCCGAGTTCGGCTCGCACAGCCGTTCGGCGACGTCGCGCAGCACGCCCGACATGCCGGCGTTGGGGGCGAGCTCGACGCACACCATCTGCGGCTTCGCTCCGCGCTCCGGCATGGTGGAATCATTCGCCTCCGGCAGGCGCAGCCAGCGCGCCTCGAAGCGCCGTTTCGAAAGCGCGCTGTCGATCGCCGTGGTGTCGGCGCGCGGCGCGATCGCCTCGAGCGCGATCGCCTCGACGTTGTCGAACCAGGGAGCGGCGGCGAGCAAGGTTGCAGCGGGATCCAGGCTGGCGGAAGGCAGCGCGCACGCCACGGCGAGCGGGAAGTAGCGTCCGACCGCGTCGACGCTCGGCACCATCAGCCCGGCCCAGGCATTGCCGCCGATCACGCCCGGCCCGAGCACGAAACGCCAGGCCGGCATGGAAAGAAACGCGTCGCGCCAGTGGGCGCCCAGGCGCTGCTTGCTGCCTTCGATGGCGCCCTGCAGCCAGCGGTCCCACGGCTCGCGGAAGGAGTCCGGAACGCGCCGCGCGATGAAATCCCCGGTGCCTGGAATCTTGCCGTACCAGCCCACGGCAAAGCCGTCATGGGCGTTGGTGCCGGGGCGGATCATGCCTTTCCTCCCGTACCGAGCTTGCGGCGCGACTGCTCGATCAACGCCTCGTCGCGCGGCCGCGGCAGCGCGAGCGGCTGATCGGCCAGCGCCACTCGCAGGTGGGCGGCGAGATCGGCGCGCGCCGCCTCGGGCAAGCGCCAAAGGCGAAGCGTCGCTTGCTCGAGATACTTCGGATCTGGCGTTCCGTAGAGTCCCATGTACGCGTCCAGCACATCGCGGCTTGGCGCGGTGCGCAGCGCGTTTTCCAGGGAAAACGCGAGGTGGCCGAGAAGCGATTCACGCAACGCGTTGCGGTAAGCACGGTCGGCTTGCGCGTCCAGCTTTTCGCCCTGATACAGCCCGGCATGCAGCAACGGCGACGAGGCACGTTCCCCCCGCACGGCGCGCAAGGCGTTCAGCGCGGCGACCAGCCGCGCCTCATCGCCCGAGCGCAGCTCGCGCAGCTTGTCGAGCTCCCCCGCAGCGGCCTGCGCGCGCTCTTCGGCCGCGGCGACCAGGCTGCGGTTGCTGAAATAGCTGGCGGTCCACGCGATGGCGAGCGCGATGGTCAGAGCCGCCATCGCGGCATACGCAGCCACGCGTGCGCGCCGCTGACTGCGCTCCAGCGCGGGGTCGCTGCCGGCGAGACCGGCTTCGCCGAAAATCACCTCGTGCAGCAGGCGGCGCAGGAAGTAGCTCTTGCCGCTGCCGAGGTTGGGAGGCTGCACCTTGCGCTCGAGGTTGAAGCTGCGCGCAAGCGTGCCGAGCACGCGGTCGATCGGGCTGCCTTCCTGCGTGCCGCTCGCGAAGTACACCCCGCGCACGAAGGGCACTTCGCCCGACCAGCCGCTGCGAAAGGTGCTGTCCATGAAGGTCGACACCAAAGGCGTGATACCGCGGAACTGCTGGGGGAAGCGATAGATGGCCGCACGGCGCTGCAGGTCGCGCTCCTCTTGCAGGCGCGCGGGGAGCATCGCGTACAGCCGGCGCTCGAGGCGAGCGAATTCGTCGTCGCAGCGCGCCGCGAAGCTGCTGGCGATCTCCGAAGGCGGAAAAGTCGTTCCCCAGACCTGGGCGCGGCCGTCGCCGTCCAGCTGGCTGAAGAACTCCATGAATCCGGCGAGCAGGTCGGCCTTGGTGACCAGCACGTAGACCGGCAGCCGTACGCCGAGGCGGCTATAGAGCTCCCCGACACGCGCGCGCACGTGCGCCGCGTAGCGGGCCATCTCCTCGTCGTTCCAGTGCACCAGATCGGTTGCGCTCAGCGTGACGATCACGCCGTTCAACGGCTGGCGCGGACGGAAGCGCTTGAGCAGATCGAGAAAGCCGAGCCAGGCGGCAGCGTCGGCCTCCCGGTCGCTTTCCTGAGTGGTGTAGCGGCCTGCCGTGTCGAGCAGCACCGCCTCGTCGGTGAACCACCAGTCGCAGTTGCGCGTGCCGCCGACACCTTGCAGCGCACGCTCGCCGCGGGGGTCACCGAGGGGGAAGCGCAGGGCTGCGTTGAGGAGCGCGGTGGTCTTGCCGGACCCGGGCGCGCCGATGAACATGTACCAGGGAAGCTGAGCTACGGTGCGGCGCTCGCCGTCGCGGCCGTAAAAGCGCACCTTGCGCAGTACCTCGACCGCCTCCTCCATGCGCTTGCGCAGCACCGTGACCTCGTGCGCCGCGCGCTCGGTGGAGTCGCGCTCGCCGCCGGCGGCGATTCCTTCGAGCAATCGCTGGTTCTCGCGCAGCGAACGGCGCGTGCGCCACAGCTCCCAGCCCAGCCACGCCACGCCGGCGGCAAGAATCAGGGCGAAGCGCTCGAGCGGTCCATCCAGCGGACGCGCGCTGCCGACCAGCAGCGCCGCGCCGGCAAACCAGACCACCAGGGCGCAGGCCAGCCAGGCGGCGGCGCCCACGACCCAGCGGCTGCCGAGCCACGCGGGGTTCATGATGCCGTCCTGAGGAGGATCGCCACGCGCCGGTTGCGCGCGCGGTTCGCCGCGCCGTCGTTCGGCGCCACCGGCTCCGAGTCGGCCACGCCTTCGGCGCGCAGCCGTGCCGGCTCCCGCAGCCGCGCCTGCATCAGCGCCACCACCGAGCGAGCGCGCTCGGTCGACAGCTCCCAGTTCGACGGAAAGCGCGCGGTGCGGATCGGTACGTCGTCGGTATGCCCGGTCACCACGATCGCGCCTGGGACCTTGTCCAGCGCACTGGCGATGCGCTCGATCGCCGGGTGGAGCGCGGCGTTGAGGCGCGCGCTGCCCGATCCGAACAGCTCGTCGGTCTTGAGCACGATCAGGCTGCCCCCGGCGGCCTCGGCGACGGCCACCTCGCCGCGCCCGATCTCGGCAGCGAGCTCGCGCGTCAACGCATTCGGTTCCAACGGTCTCGCTGCGACTGGGGCGGCCGATGCCTTGGCCTCGAGCGGCACGGGCTTGAGCTGCGCAATCTGGCGCGCGAGCGGATCGGAGCG
>Ga0207709_10000938_pt1 | contig 21874 bp, 23 predicted proteins | sample KBSM34metaG_FD_184397 | JGI IMG/M metagenome (GOLD analysis project Ga0207709, IMG submission 184397) | Miscanthus rhizosphere microbial communities from Kellogg Biological Station, Michigan, USA - KBS M3-4 metaG (SPAdes) (version 2) | ecosystem: Host-associated > Plants > Roots > Rhizosphere >...
AGGATCTTTGGATTTAAAAAAGATTCCGCCGATACCGGTCACTCTTTTCATATGATCAGATGTATTTTCTGTACCTGCTTTAAATGCAAATCCTAACATAAAGGAAGCCAGGATAGAAATGGTAAAGATTATTTTTTTCATGGAGGTATAAATTTATTTTAAAATAAAAAAAGTGGATGTTAACTCAACATCCACTTTGTAAAAATATACTTTTTTATCTTTATTTCAGATACTTTGTAATAGCATCATCTGTAGGTTTTGTAGTACTTACAAAAGTATCTACCAACTTTCCATTTTCATCAATTAAGAATTTTGTGAAGTTCCAGAGAATACTTGTATTTTTCACTCCATTTAATTCTTTTTCTGTCAAATATTTAAAGATAGGCGCTGTATCATCTCCTTTTACAGAAACTTTTGCTGCCAATGGAAAAGTTACTCCATAATTTTTCTGGCAGAAAGCACCGATTTCCGTATTGGTTCCCGGTTCCTGACCTCCAAAATTATTGGCAGGAAAACCTACGATTACCAATTTATCTTTGTACTGCTCATATACTTTTTCCAGATCCGCATACTGTGGGGTAAAACCACATTCTGAAGCTGTATTGACAATAAGGATTTTTTTTCCTTTGAAATCTGCAAAATTAATTTCTTTGCCATCCAGACTTTCTACTTTGAAGTCATATATTGTTTTTCCCATAAGTTCTTTGGTTTTAGCTTGAGAAAGTTCGCTTTTTTGATTCGTGCAGCTTTGCAGAAATGCTATAAAAGAAAGCATTAGTAAAAAAATATTTTTCATTTTTTATAGATTTTTTTGCAGCTAAACTGCGTTAATTTAAAACTTAAAAATATTAGCAGGAAAAACTTTGTTGATATCAATTTTATTAAGCAACATCACATAATCGCCATCTTTTTTAGAACTTGAAGATTCTATTCTGAATGGCATTGTAAGATTTCCTACTTTTTTATAATCTGAATATACCATCGTTTCATCTTTCTTAACTTCTTTTAGAAGCATATAAGTTTTTGCATCAAAATAATACATATTCTTATTGACATTCTTTGTAAGCTCAACTTTATGACAGTAGATCTCTCCTACTTTTTCTTTTCCCAGGTATTTAGCATCAAAACCTTTGCTTTCCCAATCAATGAAATCATTATCAAAACTTTCAGAAACATATTCAGGATATTCCTGAAGTTTGTTGGTCGCATAGTTCATTGCATACCCTTTATTCCCATCAAACCCTTCTATTGCCGTATCTTTTCCGTTGATGGTAATCACTGTTTTGGTGAGATTTGGGCGCTGTTGATAAATCTTTATAGCATATTCATCTTTAATTCCCAAAACTACTTTTCCCTGAAGCAACACTGAGTTTAAAAGTTTCCAATTGGTTAATCCTCCGGACAATTCAATGTTTTTATCTATAATTTCTTTTGCGGTCTGCGCAAAAGTAAAATGCGAGAATATCAGGGCAAATACAAAAAGTAATTTCTTCATTAATTTTATTTATAAATTCAAATATAAGGGGATTTGACCGAAAAAGCAAGAAGCCCAATAAAGCAGAGAAAGTGAATCAACTCATTGGAAATTCACTAATCCGCTGGTTTTCTTTATTCATTTTTCAAATGACTCGATTCTCAAATTTTAAATTAATTTTCTCGCTTTTTCCAAATCTTCAGGAGTATCAATGCCTACTCCAACGAAGTTGGTTTCTATCATTTTAATCTTCATTCCGTATTCAAGATAACGGATACATTCAATTTTTTCTGATATTTCAAGAGGTTTCATCTCCAGTTTTGAAAACTGCAACAGCGCTTCTTTCCGGAATGCATATACTCCGATATGTTTAAAATAATCTACATGATAAGAAACTTCTCTGTGAAAAGGAATTACAGAGCGGCTGAAATACAAAGCAAAACCTTTATTGTCTGTAATTACCTTTACATTATTGGGATTTTCAATTTCCTCTTTTTCCCGTAATTTTATTTTTAAAGATGCTAATGAGATTTCATGCTGATCATCATTTTTAAAGACCTCGATCAATTGCTGTAAAGGTTCCAGTTTTAGGAAAGGTTCATCACCCTGGACATTGATTACAATATCGCAATCAATAGCCTGTACTGCTTCTGCAATACGGTCGCTTCCCGTCTCATGCTGTCCTGTCATTACAGCTTTTCCTCCATTTTTTACAATTTCATCAAGGATAATTTGAGAATCCGTTGCTACAAATACCTCATCAAACAGACCTGTCTCCACAACATTCTGATAAGTTGTGGTAATAACGGTTTTTTCTCCTAAATTCTGCATTAATTTTCCCGGAAAGCGGCTTGCTTCATATCGGGCAGGAATGACAGCGATTATTTTCATTAAGTAAACAATTAAGTATTATTAAGAAGTTAACATCTCCCTTCTCAAGGAGGAAGAGTAATAGTTTATATTCTGATCAAAAGTAATAAAAAACTTTCTTATGGCACTGTTTTTATGCAATAACTCAGCTTTATTAAATCAAAAAGAAACTTTCACTCCTACCATATTATATTCCCATTGGCGGGATGCAAGAAAATCGAGTTTATATCTTGTATTTTTAGCATGAGGATCCGAAACCGTAAATCTGCTTCTTGAAATTGTTTTTCCGATGAAATAGCCCATCAATAAGGCTAAAGGATAATCTGAGGCCCAGTGAACCTTACTCTGCATCATTTGAAAACATAACGCTCCTGCTAATGTATATCCTACAGGCTTTATCCATTTTGCATCGGGATAATTGTCTGCAATAACCGTTAACCCGGCCATAAATGTCGTTAAATGCCCGGATGGCATAGCATCATAGTTTGAGGTATATTTTCCAAATGCTGAAAAACTTGGAAATGGATTCCAGGCACCTCCTTTATTGCCATTGGCTTCCGCTATAAATGGGCTCTCTCTTCCGGTAACTCTTTTGATTGTTTGGGTAAAGACTCCTGAGAGGATTAAACTTTCCATTAACCCGCTTGCCGTAGCCTGGGCCCGGTAATCATTTTTGATTACACCATAGACTCCAAAACCAATCCCTGCCAATACTACCGTAGACCCATTTCCTATCAGGTATAAGGTAGATCCAATATATTTAGGAATTTTGAAAACACCCCCTACTTTGCTGTAGGTATTATCTTCGCTCATCCCCCATTTCTCAGCAATTTCTCTCGAATTATCCGTTAATTTCTGATCCACAGGTATCAGAATCAGGGTTGCTGCAAGTGCACCCCCTAAGTAATAGGCATGATCTTTTGCGACAAAGTCTTTATTGGTATTGATAAAGTTTCGGGGTAATTTGGTTACAAAATCCAGCAGTTTAGGTTTTGGATAGGTTCTGACAGAACCGTCTTTTAAAGTATACGTTTGAACTTTTGCCCGTTCTTCAGGTAATTCCTGAATTTTTAAAGTATCAACCTCTTGTGAGCACACCCATATTGACGCCGGTAGCAACAGAAATCTCAGTTTTTTCATCCTTGTTATTTTCAAGCCTATTTTATTCTTATAAAGCCCCCCAAAGGTAATCCCAAGTCCCTTTTAAGCAAAATGTTTACTTAATTTTTAATATTTATTTAATTTTTTTCTATAAAATAAATAATCGATATTAATTCATGTATTTAATCAAATAAATAATTCCATACATCCATGAGACGTACAGAAAAGAGTAGAAAAAACCGAATCCAAAACTTTTTAATATATCCCCTTTACATTTCCCTGAGTTCTTAAACACCTGACGTAAAGCACGAAAGAAAATCCAATATAACATGGCCGTAAAAAAAAGCAATGCAGACCAAAAGAAGAGTCCAACAAAATAGGAAAGAAACACAAGGACAATGGAAAATACAATCCATAAGACAATAGAAAGTATAGCTCCTCCTATTCCATCACCTACAGAAGGCGGATCAAATTCAAAACCGTCAAATGTTGGAGTCTTATCAGAAAATCGTTTTAATCTTTCTTTGTTTAAGATACTTCCAACATTGTCTTTTAATTTTAACCCATAATACAGCCCTAAGCTGATAAACAGGAAAAATGATCCTGCCAAAATTGAAGTTGAGAGTATAGAGTTTTGAAACAAAGAACGGTGAGAACTTTTTCCCGAAAACCAAACACATGCAATTACCAGACTGATAATAGTCAGTGTTGAATAAAACAAGATCTTGCTTTCAAGAAAAGTTTTTCTGGGAAGTTTCATAGTAACTGTGTTGGTAAAAAAACTTCAACTCTGCGCAGTGTGACATTGCTAATACTTAATACTAATTTTAACTATGCTACACTGACAGAGTCGAAGGAATTATTTTTTGGGTTATGAGTTATGAATTTTTACTTTTTGTTGTCAATATAATACTTCATATTATTTTAAAAATTTCTGAAGCCTGATTTCTTACATCTTCAAATTCTTCTTTAGAAATATACTCTGTAGTAAATAAGAGCTCCAGCCAATATATTGTTTCATCACATTCCTTTTGAGAAATTGAGAGTTTATGAATAAAATCCCTTTTACTCTGACCATTCAAAGCTTCTCTAATATTTGCTCCAACAGAAGTTTCTGAGCGCAATATTTGTTTGGAAAGAACAAATTCTTTTTTATCAGCAACAAGCTTTTTATAAATTGTAATAATATTTACTGCCAGCTCAAAACTCTTTTCCCAACAATACTTTCACTTATAACTTATTTTAAAGCATTCAATGCATTTTCCAGTTTTGGAAGCATCACTTTAATTTCATCAATGGCAAGCCCTCCTACAGAAGCACGGAACCAAGGTTCAGACTTTTCTTCTCCAAATGCTGAGAATGGTACCAAGGCAACCCCGGCATCATTGATTAGATAGAATACAAGATCAGAAGAGTTTTCAATAACTTCTCCATCCGGTTTTGTTTTTCCGATATAATCTAATTTAATGGTAAGATAAAGTGCTCCCATCGGCTCAATACTGTCTACAGCCAGTCCTTTTCCTTTTAAATCCTGGATTCCCCCATGAAGAACTTTTAAACTGTTTTCAAGCTTTCCTTTGAAATCTTCCACGAAAACATTTACATTTTCCGGGTTTTCATAGAATTTAGCAGTCGCTTCCTGTTCTGGTTTTGGTGCCCAGGCTCCCACGTGTGTAAGAAGTGCTTTCATTTTATCAATAATATGAGCTGGTCCGAATCCCCATCCCACACGTACTCCTGTTGCAGCAAGGCATTTAGAGATACCATCGATATAGATTGTATATTCTTTCAATTCCGGGAAAAGAGAAACCGGATCTACATGCTCAGCTCCAAAAGTAAGGTTAGAATAGATTTGGTCATACATCAGGTATAACGGTTTTTCATCTGCTCCTCTCTTCTTGTTTTCAGCAATCACCAATTCACAGATCTCTGAAAGCTGCTCTCTTGTAAACATTGTTCCGGTAGGATTCAATGGCGAGCAAAGTGCCAGTAAAACGGCCCCATCCAAATGAGGTTTTAAATCCTCTGCAGTAGGAAGGAAGTTGGTTTCAGGTTTTGTTTTTACTTCCACAGCATTGGCAGAAGTAAGATACGCATAATGGTTGTTGTTCCATGAAGGAGTTGGATAAACGATTTTATCACCTTCGTCCACAATGGTTTTGTAAACGGCATAGATCAAAGGTCTTGAGCCTGCGGTGATCAAAATATCGTTAGGCGCATAATCCAGATTCCATCTGGTTTTCAAATCTTTGGAAACTTCTTTTCTTAAAGATAAAAGTCCGTTTGCAGGTGGATAATTCGTCAGATTATTCTGATAGGCTTTCTGAATTTCTTCCTTCAGCAATGCTGGAATAGGATAGATATTAGAATTCAGGTCACCAATAGTAAGATTGGCAATTTCTGCTCCTTTTGCTTTTAGATCATTTACTTCGTTACCAATTTTTACAATTTCAGAACCGATCAGGTTCGCTGCTAATTTTGAAACTTTCACTTTTATTCTTATTTAAAATTTACTAATATTATCTTCTTAAATTGAGCTTCTCACCTATCTGATCCTCAGGGGTATGAGCATCATAAGCGGCTATTAGTTCTTTAGTTTTTTTTGCGGTCCTGGAGTTAGGGTATTTTTTGATAATTCTGTTGTATTCTTTCATTTTGTCATCAAAAATTTTTCCTTCTTCACTGTCATAAATCAAATCACTATCCATTCCCAAAAGATAATCTGATAAATAACTATAATAATTATCTGTTATTGATTTGATTAATTGACTTTTAGGATATTTATTCATTAAATTTTCCCAAACGATCAACCGGTCTCCCAGTTCTTCCCAGGTTATCATCAGACCTCCGTTTATAGCATAATTTTCCTTATTATCTTTTGCCATCTGTGAGATGTAGGCAGCATAATCAGGCGTTACTTTATTCTTGAATACAGACTCATAATATCCTGGCAATGAATGAATTTCGGTAAGCCCTTCTCCCATTTCACGGAACTCAAGACCTGCTTTATTCAGTTCGGCAGCCATTTTCTTTATATTATCCGGCAGATTATAGGTATCCGGTCCTGTATGATAATCAATATACTTATCGAGTATCTCAGTTTGAGAATCATTAAAACAATCCGTGTATTTGTCTCTGATTTTCACATAATCTTCATACACTTTATTGTTCTGCTCCGGACTGTTTCCTGCAATCTCTTTGTCTATTTTAGTACGATACCATTGTAAAGCTGTAATATAATCCTCAGTCTTATTTTCTGAAGAACATGCTGTATCAATCGGTTTATACTGATCTTCGGGGGCTTCGTTTTTTGCAATCGAATCGTTTACCGGCTTTATGTCAGAAACTGCAGTCTCTTTCCTACAGGAAACTACAGCTGCCGACACCAAGCAAACTGCTATAATTTTTCTTATCATTTGCTGTCAATGGGATATTAATCCAGTTTTAAATCTGTTTTAACGGCTCCAATTTTAGCTTCTAATGATGTTAATTTGTCTCTGAAATCTGCTTCTGAAGTAACAGAATCTTTTACTGAAACATAAAACTTGATCTTCGGTTCTGTACCTGAAGGTCTTACGCATACTTTTGTTCCATCCTGGGTGTAATAGATCAGTACGTTAGACTTTGGAATATCATTCATCACCGTTTTCTCATTCTTTGAAACGTTAAAACTGGTCTGCTCCTTAAAGTCTTTAACTTCTTCCACTAATGAACCTGCCAATTCTTTTGGAGGATTTTCACGGAAGTTTTTCATCATATTCTGAATCTCTTCAGCTCCTTCTTTTCCTTTTCTTACGATGTTTACCAACCCTTCATAGTACATTCCAAGATCCTGATAAATCTCAATCATGTATTGATACATTGTTTTTCCATTCGCTTTGCACCATGCAGCAATTTCACAGGCTACAAGGATACTTCCACAAGAATCTTTATCACGTACGAAATCTCCTGTCATGAATCCGAAACTTTCTTCACCACCACACACAAATTTCTGTGTTCCTTCTGCTTCACGGATCATTTTTCCGATCCATTTGAATCCTGTAAGACCTACTTTGCATTCTACACCGAATTTCTGAGCGATATCAAAGAAGATATCCGAAGTTACAATGGTAGACCCTATGAATTCTGTCCCGGTAATTCTTCCCTGTTTTCTCCATTCATTTAAGATATAGTAAGTAAGGATTGTATTGGTTTGGTTTCCATTCAGCAACTGCATTTCACCGTCAAGGTTCCTCACGGCAATTCCAAGTCTGTCACCATCCGGGTCTGTTCCGATCACAATATCAGCATTGGTAATTCTCGCCAGATCCATTGCCATTTCCAAAGCAGCCGGTTCTTCAGGGTTTGGAGAATCTACGGTTGGGAAATTAGGGCTTGGAATCATCTGCTCTTTAACAAGATCTATTTTTTTAAATCCTGCTTTTTCCAAAGCTTTTGGAACGGTGGTATATGTTGTTCCGTGGATAGAAGTGAAAACAATATTTAAGTTTTCTTTTCCCACGTTCTGATACGTAGAGTTTTCAATACATGCATCGATATAAACATCATCCTGCTCCTCACCGATCCACTCGATCAGATCATCATTTCCATTGAATTTAATTTCGTCAAACTTCACAGAATATACTTCATTGATAATAGCTTCATCATGTGGCGGAACAATCTGCGCTCCGTCATTCCAGTATACTTTATACCCATTATATTCTGGTGGGTTATGAGATGCTGTCAGCACAATTCCCCCATTACAGTTTTTATCACGAACAGTGAAAGATAATTCCGGAGTAGGTCTGTGATCTTTGAAAAGCAGGACTTTAATTCCATTGGCAGTCAAAACATCAGCAACCAATTTTCCGAATTCTTTTGAATTGTGACGAACATCATAAGCAATTGCCACTTTAATTTCCTCTCCTTTGAACTGCTTCAGCATATAGTTGGCAAGCCCTTGAGTAGCCTGTCCCAGTGTATATTTATTTAAGCGGTTGGTTCCTACCCCCATAATGCCACGCATTCCTCCTGTTCCAAATTCCAGCTCTCTGTAAAAAGAGTCTTCAAGATCAGGCGAATTGCTATCAATCAGTGATTGTACTGCATCTCTTGTTTCTTTATCGAATGTATCATTTAACCAAAGTTGCGCTTTTTCTAATGTTGTCATATTTATGTCTAATTTTTTTAAGCTAGAAGAGGGAAGCTGGAGGCAGGAAGTTATATTGTGCCTGGCTTCAAAATTCCGGCTTTGTTTTTATTTTTTAAATTTTATGCTTGGAGGAAAAATTTCAATACGGAAAACAAGAAGTTTAAAAAAATACCATTACTCCCATCTTCCAGCTTCTGCCCTCCAGCTACAATTACTCTAATTTTTTATTCTCAACTTTCGTTGTCTTATCAATTTTAAAGGCTCTGATCGGATCGTTATAATAGATGAATTTTGCGGTATTCTGCACATGTCCTTTTAAAGAGTCTTTTACATTCACTTCAGCATAATTTCCATTTTTAGAATCAATATTCAGATTGGTAATTTTCCAGTAAGGAGCAATTAAACTTGCTGTATCTGAAATTTTAATCACCGCTTCTTTGGTCAATCCTAAAAAGTTGGCTCTGCTTCTGTTATGCATTTCCACTTCAGCCCTTCTTGTATTGACAGATCCCATAAAAGTAGCATTATTTTTCATGCTAAGTCTGAAATTATCTGTCTTTATTTCACTTGAAATATTCATTTCTACAGAATCAGAAACAGCTACTTTTTCAAGATTGTATTTTGAATAAATGGTCACATTATAAAAATCTACACCTTTTGTACCTCTCTTTTCTTTGATGGTAAGTGTTTTATTGTTTACATCCACATCAAGATTACTGGCTACATTGGGATAGGTTTCTATTTCTACAAAATTTTTCGGGCCTCTGGCATAAAACACCCTGAATTTTCCTTCCAAATCCAGATTGACAAACTCTGAAACCTCCACATCCTTCTTCTCAATATTTCCTTTTGGAGAAACTTTCCCACAGGAAACTACTGCTACCAGCATCAATGTGTACAATACTTTCTTCATATTTATTTTTAAAATATTCTATATATTAATGGTAATGATCAGGCATGATCATTCTTACTGAAATTTCCTGAGGTTATTTTCATACCCAATTCAGGAACTCACAATAATATTATGTAACAAAAATAGGATTAAAATTTTTAAAAAACTTTGTCATTTGACAATAAAATACCTGATAATTTTCAATTTTTTGACTTTTTTGGGGTCCACCTATTCTTCAGCCCTTTTTTGATTCAGTTTTTTATACAACCAGGTTTTAGGATTTTTAGTCATTGAGAATAGAAGCAGGTAATCGTGGTTGATATAAGTAATCTTCATTTGTGCTGTATCTTTTAAGTCATTATATTTCATTTTCAATATATTATTTCTCTTTTGGTATACCCCACTATCATCCATTGAAGAAAAAGACCTGTTTTTGTGAAAAGTAAGAACCGCTGTTTCATGTTGAGAAGTCTTTCCTTTTCGAATCAATGGACTTACCTCCTGCTTTTCGCCATCATAAACATCTACAAATTGCCATGAACCAATGAGTTGGTTAGACGAACAGGAAAACATAAGAAACAGGGGAAAGAAAACGGAAAGAAGTCTGAATTTCAGCATTTGATTATTAATTTCTGCAAAAATAAAAAATACCTCAGAAAATTTCTGAGGTATTTTTTATTTTATTGAGATAGAATATATATTGGACCACCCGTCAAATCTACGATTTGCCATCTCTCCAAAGGAAGGGAATGGTCATATATCAGATGATTGTTTTAAAATAAACATTATAATTACACATCATCAAATATATTATCCTTATATCACATCATCAATATTATAATTCTTATGCTCACGGTTGGTTCTGATGATCATTTCTCCCAAGAACCCTGCCACAAACAGTAAGGTTCCCATGATCATCATTGTTAATGCAATATAGAACCAAGGATTATTGGTAATTAAATGTCCATAAATTCCTCTGGCCACATCAATCAGCTTTGAAACTCCCAGCCACAATGCTGAAAGAAAACCGAAAATGAACATTACCGTTCCTACGGCACCAAAGAAATGCATAGGTCTTCCTCCAAAACGACTTACAAACCAAAGGGTTACTAAGTCCAGGAAACCTCTGATAAATCTTTCTGTTCCAAATTTGGAAGTTCCATAAGGTCTTGCCTGGTGCTTTACTTCTTTTTCTGTAATTCTTCGGAATCCTGCATTGGCAGCCAATACCGGAATATAACGATGCATATCTCCATATACGTCGATGGATTTTACCACTTGTCTTTTGTAGGCTTTCAAACCACAATTGAAATCATGAAGTTCAACTCCGGAAACTTTTCTTGCTGCCGCATTAAACAGTTTTGATGGGATATTTTTTGTCATCACATTATCAAAACGCTTCTTCTTCCAACCGGAAACAATATCATAATTATCATTAATTACCATATTGTAGAGTTCAGGAATTTCTTCGGGAAAGTCCTGTAAATCGGCATCCATGGTGATCACCACATCTCCGTTTGTTCTTTCAAAAGCAGCATGAAGTGCCTGTGATTTTCCGTAATTTCTGGAAAATTTAATTGCGTGGATCTGAGGGTATTGTACTTTTAAATTCTCAATAATACTCCACGATAAATCCGTACTTCCATCATCTACAAACCAGATCTCATAAGATAGATTACCGGTTGTGCAGACCTTATCAATTCTTGAAAAAAGCTCTTCCAGAGAGTCTTCTTCGTTCAGTAACGGAATAACTATAGATAAATTCATTTAATTTTTAATAAAAATTAGGCTTGATTTGTTTCTTCTGGCTGAATTGTCTTTGTTCTGAAAAACGCCCCGAAAAACACCGACAAAACTACGTAAAATATAAGAATTGCTGCAAAATATCCTGAAAAATGACTTGCAGTAAGCATATCTTTTCCTTTTACAGCCTCCGGAGTGAAGCTTTGTAACCTCTCTTTGTATTTCTGATCCAGCTCATCAATGTCTTTTTGATGTTTTAAAATCTTTCTTGCAGAAGTATATTCTGTATCCAATTCTGATTTTTGTCTTTGGACATATTGGTAATTCAGCAGCTTTTTAGCATCCGTATCTGCAAAATTTAAGAAAGCATAAATATTGAAAATAGAAAGAATTCCTCCGATAAACATCGGAACAAATGCTCTCTTGAAAGCTTCTCTAAAACCCATTTTATGGTTATTCCAATATGATTTTACAGACCAGAATGCTGTAGCAGCATAGATGACAGGTAATACGAAAGCATTGGCTTTCAGTGATATATCAAAATAATTGATTCCTGAGAAAAATGAATACACTACAAAGAAAATGATCATTGTAGCGATAAAAAGTATAATTCCTAATGTTGATGGACTTTTCGTCATATTTAATTTTTTAAGAAAAAAGTTGAAAAATTATTCTCCTAGATGTCAGCTGTTTAGCTCTACCACTGCATTTTTTCAACAAATTTTCTTTGATAAAGTTTTGAAGTTTATAAATTATTCCTACCTTTGCAACGGCAAGTCCTAAACAACCAGCTCCTGAGAATCCTCCAGGGTGGGAACGCAGCAAAGGTAATCGGTCGTAGCGGTGTGATTTAGGTAGCTTGCCATTTTTTTTTGGTTTAAGTTGAGAGAGGTAATTTGATAATTATCTTTTTTTGTTTTTAATACCTTACACATCATTTTCTAATTTTCAGATTACCCCAATTTTTTAAAATTCGAACTCCTCTCCCAATTTTGGTAAAACAAGTTCTACATTTCTGTCTGCAAAATGCTTTAATGCACTTTCATGATTAATTTCAATTGCAGGGAAAGTATCAAAATGGCAACCGATTACTTTTGGTGTCTTTAATAATTCTGCTGCTGCAAAAGAAGCTTTTCTCGGACACATCGTGTAGTGGCTCCCAATAGGAAGTATGGAAAGATCTATATTCCCGTATAATCTTGGAAACAGCTCCATATCAGCCATTACTCCTGTATCACCAGCCAAATAGATGTTTTTACCCTCAGGAAGTCTGAAGATATACCCTACAGGAACCCCTCCATAGCTCCCATCCGGAAAAGAACTCGTATGGTGAGCCGGAACCATGGAAATTTTAAGATCGTCGATTTTTGCCGATCCTCCTAAGTTGACATCGTCTGTATTTTTCGCTGATTTAAAATAACCACATACTTCAGGAACTCCAATTATGGTAGCTTCCGGATAATATTGCAACACTTCACCCACATCAGCGATATGATCACCATGAGCATGTGTCAACAGAATATAGTCGATTTTTTGAGCAGTAATGTCAAATCCTGACTCCGCTTTTTTGTAATTGTAGAAAGGGTCACTCAAAATTGTTTTGTCCTTATAGGTGAACAAGAAGCAATTTTGCCCTAAGAATTGTATTTTCATTTTCAATTTAATTTTCAATTATTATTCAACACAAATGACTCAAATGATTTTCACAAATAGCACAATATTATGCTAGTGACCTTTGTAAAAATATTCTTGTCATCTGCGTCTTTTTAATTTAAGAACATCCCATTGGTGATTTCAAAAAAAACTCATAAATCAACAGGCATGTTGGTATTATTATTAAAATCTGGAGTACCAATAATGGTTTCATTGGTTGTAATTTTCCAGCTAATACATAAAACCCTAAAACGGCATTAGAAATAATTATCAAGGTAATCAAGGCGGGAATAAAATCAATTTCAAGAATTGACATACCTCCCCTTAGCTCTTGAATTAAATAATAAACAAGAGATAAGGCTAAAACAATAGATATACAAGAAGTTACTTTTAAAGCGGTCTTCATATTGTCTATTTTTGAGGAAATTTATCCTCAATCAGCCTCAGGTTGATTCCATGTTCCAGGTAAGCTTTACAGCCATCTAAAACTGTGGTAAAACCACCTGTATTATCATTGATTATTTTTAAAAGATCTTCGCCGGTTTGGCTGAATCCATAGCTTTTAATAACAACAAGGGTTCCTTTTTCCATTACTCTGAATTCATAATCTACACGCGTTGAAGGCTCTCCCCATTCCGTTTTAATCAGTTGGTTAGGAATAATCTGATGAACTTTCACCTCGGATTTTACGCCGTACATTTCCCATTCCCAGATTATGGTTTTACCCTCTTCTAATTTTCCGGTAGATTTTGTAAACCAAAAATTAGTTGTCAATTCAGGATTGATGAATGCTTCAAAAACATCTTCAATCGATTTTCTGATAAGCATTTGCGCTTCAACATAGATTGTAGAACTCATGATAATATATTTTAGATTTAATGAAATAAATTAAGCCCTGCTGCCGTAAGGATTGCCATAATGAAAGTCATGATACCCACCTGCTTCAGATACTGATCTAATTCTTTAGGTTCTTTTACCGACATTATACTTCTCCTTAATTTTGCAAGCGGAAACAACAGGATCATTACCATAAATACATAATAGTTCTGAGCCTGTATAAACCCGTTAACTCCTAAAAATATAAGGATCAATACCAAAGGAAGCTGTAAAAGGATCATTTCATAGATCATTGCATTTTTAAACCCGATCCTTAAGGCAAAACTATTTTTTCCTGATAGCTTATCGCTTTCAATATCCCTCATATTGTTAAGGTTCAAAACAGCCATACTCATCATCCCTACTGCCGTTCCCGGCAACAGCATATCCCAGCTGAATGTTTTGGTAAACAGGAAATAGCTTCCGCATACAGAAACCAGCCCAAAAAAGATAAATACGAAGATGTCTCCCAATCCCATATATCCGTAAGGTTTTTTCCCTACTGTATATCCAATAGCAGCTAAAATACTTGCGACTCCCAGTCCTATGAAAATATAGAATTCGTTCATATAGTTTGGAATGAAAGCTACATACAGCAAAGCGACTGTAGCAATGAAAGACAATGCTGCAAAAAGAATGACTGCATTTTTCATCTGCTTGGCCGTAATTTTTCCTGATGCTACTGCTCTTGCTTCTGCTTCATTGATTCTTTTCGCATCCGTTCCTTTTACCCCATCGCCATAATCATTGGCATAATTTGACAAAATCTGATATAAAAGTGTTACCAGCAGTGCCAGTGCAAAAATTTTCCAGTCCCAGGTTCCCCCTTCTCTGTAAAGCCTCCATTTTGCAATAAAAGCTCCCATAATAATTCCGCTTAAAGAAAGCGGCAGTGTTCTTAGCCTTGCGGCTTTTATCCAATCAGTCATAATTTGTATAATGTAAAATGTATGATGTACAAAGCAAAAGTCTAATGTGTTGAATCATTAATACATTTTACTTTGTACTTTTTACAGTTTATGATATCCATTGATCTTCTCCGAAGTTCGGTTTTCTTTTTTCAAGGAAGGCATTTCTTCCTTCTTTTGCTTCTTCCGTCATATAGGCAAGACGTGTAGCTTCACCGGCAAAAACCTGCTGCCCCACCATACCATCGTCAGTAAGGTTCATTGCAAATTTCAGCATTCTGATAGAGGTTGGAGATTTTTCTAATATTTCCTGTGCCCATTCATAGGCAGTATCTTCTAATTCTGCATGTGGAACTACTTTATTAACCATTCCCATTTCAAGAGCTTCCTGAGCAGAGTAATTTCTTCCTAAAAAGAAGATTTCACGAGCTTTCTTCTGTCCTACCATTTTAGCAAGATAAGCAGATCCGTATCCGCCGTCAAAACTTGTTACGTCAGCATCTGTCTGCTTAAAAATTGCATGTTCTTCACTTGCTAAAGTTAAGTCACATACTACATGAAGAGAGTGGCCTCCACCAACAGCCCATCCCGGAACAACCGCGATAACTACTTTCGGCATAAAACGGATCAAACGCTGAACTTCAAGAATATTCAAACGATGTCTCCCGTCTTCTCCCACATATCCCTGGTGTCCTCTTGCTTTTTGGTCTCCACCACTACAAAAAGCCCAGCCTCCATCTTTCGGGCTTGGTCCTTCTCCTGAAAGCAATACCACCCCTATAGAAGGATCTTCATAGACATCATAAAAAGCATCATATAATTCTGAAGTTGTTTTAGGTCTGAAAGCGTTACGTACTTCCGGTCTGTTGAAAGCAATTCTTGCTACTCCATTACATTTTTTATAGGTAATATCTTCGTATTCTTTGACGGTTTTCCACTCAATCATCTTATAAAAATTTTTCTCAAAGATACGGAATTACAGAGAATTTTTGGGGTGAAATTTATTGATCTCTGCTACAAAAAATAAGGACTTTGTGGTCCTAAAAAAATAAAGCCGGAACATTTCTGTTCCGGCTTTATCATTATTTTCTTTACAGCTATTATTTCGATTTAGCACTAAGCTCAGTTTCTTTAGCTTTCATTTCTTTTACTTTATCTATATTCTTTGTTACAACATAGATTTCTTTTAGTGCAGAAACGGCATCCAGACTTTGAGGTGCTGCTTTGTACCATGCTTCTGCATAAGGTAAAGCTTTAGCAAATCTCTCTTTTCTAGCATCAATCAATTTACTAGCTTCATCCGGTTTATCTTTTCTCAAAGCATTGATCTCAGTTACAATCTTAGAATCATCCCCAATAGTAGTATACACAAGGTTTTGGTGTGCTTCTGCCATAGTAGGTTTAATCTCTATTGCTTTTTTGAATGATTCAATGGCATCTGCTGTTGTTGCTGGATTCTTAGACTGCATTACCCCAAGGTTATACCAGTTTGTAGCATCAGCAGGGTTTTTAGCCAACTGTTCTTTTAGAGTCCCAATAAACTTTTCAGTATTTCCAGACTGGAAATAAGCAGTACTTTGAGCTTCTTTAAGTTTAGCGTTATTAGGATATTTAGCCAATCCTTTTTCTATAACAACAAGAGCTTCATCTGTTTTCTTTGCACTAAGAAGTAATGAAGTTAAAGTTTCATACAGATCCGGCTCTATACTTTTTGACTGCTCAGTTTTAAAATCTGAATAATCAGTATTTTTTTTCATTAGCTCCCAGGTAGCCTTATCTAAATTAACAACCTGTCCGGATTTCTTATCTTTTGCAGTATAAGTAGTCTCTACTCCAGTAAATCCGGAATTGATAAGATCATTATATATTTTAATTGCAGGATCAGTATTGTTTGCCAGTGCATGACTAAGCCCTGCATAATACATATAGATCTTATTATCCTGACCGTTAGCCTTCAATAAGTCATAAACTTCTACAAACTTAGGGGCAGCAGCTGCATAATTTTTTGCATTATAGGCATCCATAGCAGCTGTATTAGCCGCCTGAAGCTGAGCGTTTACATCTTTTTTCTGTCCAAAAGCAAAAGAAGATGCTACGATAGCCATACCTAAAATAAGTTTCTTCATAATAACTATTTTATATTAATTGTACAATTTATTCTTCAGAATCAGAATTCTCATTTTCCTCTGCTGTATTTTCTTTTTCAGCCTGAGGCGCTCCATCATTTTCCTGGTTATCAGTTACAATTTCTATCCCTTCTTCTCCCTCTTCAATTTCTTCTTCTACATCTTTATCCATTTCTACTTTTGCAATTGCTGCAATTTCGTCATTCTTCTTAAGGTTGATTACTTTTACTCCCTGTGTATTTCTACCCATTACTCTCATTTCATCCATTCCCATTCTGATAGCAACTCCGGATTTATTGATGATCATCAATCCATCTTCATCTGTTACATTCTGAATAGCAATCAGGTTTCCTGTTTTCTCGGTAATGTTTAGGGTAATAACTCCTTTTCCTCCTCTGTTTGTAATTCTGTAGTCTTCTACAGCAGTTCTTTTTCCGTATCCTTTTTCAGATACCACAAGTACTGTTTCGTTCTCCACATCATTCACAACAATCATACCAATTGCTTCGTCACCTTCTTCAAGAGCAATTCCTCTCACCCCGATAGATCCTCTACCTACTTCTCTTACTTTTTCTTCAGGGAAACGGATACACTTACCATTTTTGGTAGCAATCATAATCTGGGAAGTACCATTTGTAAGGTAAGCTCCTAATAATTGGTCATTATCTCTGATCTCAATAGCGTTAACCCCATTAACCCTTGGTCTTGAATAAGCTTCAAGTGACGTTTTCTTAATGGTACCGTTTTTAGTTACCATTACTACGCTCATTTGATTTACATATTCGGAATCTTTCAGGTTATTGGTTCTGATATACGCTTTGATTTTATCATCCGGTTCAATGTTGATAAGGTTTTGTACCGCTCTTCCTTTTGAAGTTTTAGAACCTTCAGGAATTTCAAATACCCTTAACCAATAACATCTTCCTTTTTCTGTAAAGAACAGCATATACTGGTGGTTGGTAGCAGAAACAATATACTCCAGGAAGTCTTCATCCCTTGTCGTTGCCGCTCTGTTTCCTACACCCCCTCTACTTTGAATTTTGTATTCTGAAAGTGAAGTTCTCTTAACATATCCTGCGTGCGAAATAGTAAGAACAACAGACTCATTTGGAATAATATCTTCAATAGACATTTCTCCTCCTGAATAATCTATCTCCGTTCTTCTTTCGTCACCATATTTTTCTTTGATCTCAAGTAATTCTTCTTTGATAATTTCGAATCTTCTTGGCTCATTTGCTAAGATATCTTCCAAATTCTGAATCTCTTTCATAATGGCATCATACTCATCACGGATTTTATCAAGCTCCATTCCTGTTAAACGGGCTAATCTAAGATCCAGAATCGCCTGAGCCTGAATTTCTGAAAGCTCAAATGCCTCGATTAGGCCTTCTTTTGCTCCCTGAGGATTGGCACTATGACGGATAATAGAAATTGCTCTGTCCAGAGCATCCTGAGTTCCAATCACCTTCATGAATCCTTCCAAGATATGAGCTCTTTCTTTCGCTTTTTTAAGCTCAAACTGAGTTCTTCTTACAATTACCTCATGTCTGTGCTCTACGAAGTGGTGAATGATATCTTTAAGATTCAGCTGTTCCGGTCTTCCGTGTACCAAAGCAATGTTGTTAACACTGAAAGAAGTCTGAAGTGCTGTATATTTGTACAATAAGTTCAGGACAACATTCGGAATAGCATCATTCTTCAATTCATAAACAACACGAAGTCCGTTTCTGTCTGATTCATCTCTGATCTCATAGATACCAGGGATTTTATCATCTTTAACAAGTTCAGCAGTTCTGGCAATCATTTCCGCCTTGTTCACCTGATAAGGGATCTCAGTTACAATAATTGCATTTCTGTTTCCAATTTCATCAAAGCTTACTTTAGCTCTCAAAACAACTCTACCTCTTCCTGTATGGAAAGCATCTCTTACCCCGTCATATCCATAGATAATTCCACCTGTAGGAAAATCCGGAGCAATGATATGCTGCATCAGCTCATCAATTGTTATTTCTCTGTTATCAATATAGGCACAGATAGCATCTATAGATTCTGATAAGTTATGAGGTGCCATATTGGTGGCCATACCTACTGCAATCCCTGAAGTTCCGTTCACCAAAAGGTTAGGAACTTTTGTTGGCATTACTGTTGGTTCCTGTAAACTGTCATCAAAGTTATTCTGAAAATCAACTGTTTCTTTATCAAGGTCTGAAAGAATCTCATCAGAGATCTTCTTTAATCTTGCCTCAGTATAACGCATTGCTGCTGGTGGGTCACCATCCATTGAACCGAAGTTACCCTGGCCATCCACTTGAGGATAACGCAAGCTCCAGTTCTGAGCCATTCTCACCATTGCATCATATACAGAGGAGTCTCCGTGCGGGTGATATTTACCTAAAACATCCCCAACAATTCTTGCAGATTTTAAATATTTTCTATTAGAAAAAACCCCTAATCCATACATACCGTAAAGTACTCTTCTATGAACGGGTTTCAAACCGTCTCTTACATCCGGTAACGCTCTTGAGACGATAACAGACATCGAATAATCGATATAAGACGATTTCATTTCATCAACGATGTTGATAGGAATCAGTCTTTCTCCTTCTTTTTGCATAAACAAATTTTATTATAATGATAGCCAGACCTTTAGCTGTATGTCTGAAAATTATTTATTTCGAATTTTTATTAACGGGCTAATTTACGAAAAAATTGCCGATTTTTGTGGTAGAATTTATCCAAAAAATCTTAAAAATTCATAAAATATGAGCATATTAAGTATAACTTTCCATTGCACGAAAAATAATCTAGAGGAATGGGAAAATTATATTGATGAAACACTGGTTGTAATGACTGAAAACTTAATGGATGTAAACAAATATATCCTTTCTGAAGTACACAGTGATTATATTGAAGATGGAAAAAATTACAATCTTCTTTTGGTCTTCGATAATGATGAACTCAGAAATGATTTTATTGAAAGTGAATTAAAAAATATTGCTGAACGTGTTGAAACAAAATTCGGACAGGAAGTCATCATCTTCAATACTTTTTTGAATCCTAAGAAATCCAGATTTTAATATCAATAAAATGGACAGAGGCTGTTCACCAGCCTGATATGAATCTATAATATATTTTATAGTCAGAACATAAAAAAAGAGGTTATTATTTTAACCTCTTTTTTTTATTCATTATCTGTGATGGCCATGACCACGACCTTTATGATGACGACCGCGACCTCCATCTTCATAAATATATACTTTTTTTACCTGGCCGGGAGCATAATATCTTGCGCTTCCTCCATACATCTTCTTTGCCTGTCCCGGCGGAAGCCTTCTTCCGTGGTGTTCATGGACCACACAAGACGTTAACATCAGCATGACCGCACCTGCTCCCATGATTTTAAACATACTTTTCATTATTTTCACTTTTTCAAACTTAGTTGCCAAAAGATAACAAGGTTAATGCCAAATTGTTTAAAATTCCAGATTCCGGATATAAAGCGTAAAGTCTATAATGGATAAAACGGTTTTATCAGTGTTGATATTTTGTTAAATTATTTCACTTCTTTTTTCAAACATTATAAGATCTTTCCATTCTCCGTTGAGCTTTCCTATTTTCTTGCGAACTCCCACTATTCTGAAGCCGTTTTTCTGATGGAATTTGATAGACATCTCATTTTCAGGAAAGATATTGGTCTGTAAAGTCCAGAATCCGTGATCCTCACTATCCAAAATCATCTTTTTAAGCAATACCGACCCCAATCCCTTACCCTGGTAATCTTTATCGAAATAAATGCTTACTTCTGCAACTCCTTTATAACATTCTCTTTTACTCACCAGTTTCAAGGCACACCATCCTACGATTTCGTTATTCTCATTTTCCAATACCCAGCGACAGGCGTTGAAGTATTCCATATCCCAGGCTTCTACAGTAGGAACTTCTGTTTCAAAAGTGGCGATACCACTATCAACTCCCTGCCTGAAAATCTCAAGTACCCGAGCCCCATCATTGGGAAGCATTTCTCTTAATTCGTAATTCATTCTATTTAATGGTATTTTCTTTTATTTTTTCTTTTGATTCTCGTATAATGAGTCTGTTTGCTTTTCTCATCTTCAGAAACCACACTGATGTTTCCGTCAACTTCCAGCACAGACAGCTTTACCTTCTCTATTTTATCAATGCCATGTTCTCTGATTGCTTCCTCCAGTTCACTTTCAGTAATCTTCACTCTGTTCAAGGCGATCTGATCTACAATTCCATCTTTGATAAGAACTACCGGATCATCTTCCATAAATGTTTCAAAGGAGTGATTGGAAAACATCAGTCTTTTTAAAATGAAGTTAGCCAAAAACAGGACCAATGCAGCAATAAGACCTCCCTGCAAAGAAGTATCCTGTCCCACCATTGCATTCTGAACAGCATTGGAGATCAACAGCAACAAAACAATATCTCCTGCATTAAGCTGGGATAATTGGTTTTTTCCAAATAAACGAATGGCAATCACCATGAAAAGGTAAACGCAAAGGGAACGAACTACAACATTAAGAATAGGATCCACGGCTATTTTTTATCTATTCAAATGTATTAATTTTTATCATTCCTTATTATAATTGAGTTGATTTTTTACCAATCCCTGAAAGAACAAATGATTGGATTCTTGCTTTCTTTATAATTCCGGACTCGCTGATAAGATTTTTTATTTCATTATGTATATTAATCCCTAGTTATACATTTTATGGAAAACTTATGTTATATTGTGGAAGCAAAAACATAGAATATGAAAAAAGATCAAAAAGAAAACTTCACTATTACAGAATACGGAAGTTTACAGTATTCTGTATTTATTACCAAACGTCCCGGTCTCAATCGGGAATTGCCGTCAGGTTATGAATCTCTGGCTTGGGTACCCAATTCATCTACTCTTATCTATGGAGAAAAAGATGCTGTATTAGTGGATACATTCCTTACTGCTGAAGCCTCACAAGCTTTGGTAGAATGGGTTGAATCCAGCGGTAAGAACCTTACAACGATTTATATCACCCACGGTCATGGCGATCATTTTTTCGGTATAGATCTTCTGCAGAAGCATTTTCCTCAAGC